>Ga0208783_10000947_pt1 | contig 17665 bp, 18 predicted proteins | sample DEB19_08_DNA_2_FD_184529 | JGI IMG/M metagenome (GOLD analysis project Ga0208783, IMG submission 184529) | Aqueous microbial communities from the Delaware River and Bay under freshwater to marine salinity gradient to study organic matter... | ecosystem: Environmental > Aquatic > Marine >...
CTCGCCCGAGCGGGTCGATCGCGAGGCGGCCAAGGGCAAGCAGAGCGGCCGCACCCAGGAGATCCAGCGGCTCATCGGCCGCTCGCTGCGGGCGGTCACCGATCTGCGGGCCATGCCCGACGTGCAGATCACCGTCGACTGCGACGTGCTCCAGGCCGACGGGGGTACCCGCACGGCATCGATCTGCGGCGGGTGGATCGCCCTGCACGACGCGTGCAGTCGCCTTCTCGCGGCCGGCACGCTCACGACCCACCCCGTGCTCCAGCCCTGCGCCGCGATCTCGGTCGGGATCGTCGACGGCACCCCCGTGCTCGACCTCGAGTACGCCGAGGACGTGCGGGCCGAGACCGACATGAACGTGGTGATGACCGGTGACGGCCGCTTCGTCGAGGTGCAGGGAACGGCCGAGGGCCTCGCCTTCACCCGGGCCGAACTCGACGCGCTGCTCGGTCTGGCCGAGACCGGCATCGCCGAGATCGTCACGGCCCAGCGCGAGATGGTCGCGGCGGCGCCCTCGCCCCGGTCGTGACCGGCCCGCTCGTCGTCGCCACCGGCAACGCGCACAAGGTCTCGGAGATCCTCGGGATCCTCGCCACCCGCGCCGACGCACCGCTCGCCGCCGTGGCGATCCCGGGCGTGGGCGCAGTGATCGACCGGGCCGATCGGGTCGAAGCCTCTGCGGCCGCGGTGCCCGTCCCGTCGGCACCGATCGACGTCGAGGAGACCGGGGCCACGCTCGAGGCCAACGCTCTCATCAAGGCGCGGGCCGTGGCCGCGGCGACCGGACTGCTCACGATCGCCGACGACTCCGGTCTCGAGGTCGACGCGCTCGGCGGTGCACCCGGGGTGTGCTCGGCCCGTTACGCCGGGGAGCACGCCACCGACGCCGACAATGTGACCCGCCTCCTCGCCGAGCTGGTCGAGGTGCCCGCCGAGCGGCGCACGGCCCGGTTCGCAGCCGTGCTGGTGGCGCGAGCGCCCGACGGTACCGAGACGGTCGTGCGGGGTGAGGTCGAGGGGCGGATCATCGGAGCGCCGTCGGGAGCGGGGGGTTTCGGCTACGACCCGGTCTTCGTGCCCGCCGAGGGCGACGGGCGTACCTTTGCCGAGATGAGCGCCGAAGAGAAGCACGCGATCTCCCACCGGGGCCGGGCCGTCCGGGCCCTGGCCGACCGACTCGCCAGGGAGGGCTGAGCGATGCCGCTCGATCCCGCTGCCGAGTTCATGATCACGTTCCTCACCGACGCGGGCCTCACCTTCACGCCGGGCGCATCGCCGCAGGAACGGCGGGAAGCCATGCGGTCGGTGATGGCCGGGGTGGCGGCCGAGCCGCTCCCGGTCGGTGCGGTTCGCGACGACACGGTGCCCGGGCCGGCCGGTCCGATCGCGGTGCGGGCCTACGAGCCGACCGTCGCCGCGCCCGACGCCGTGCTCCTGTGGTTCCACGGTGGGGGGTGGGTGACCGGCGACCTCGACACCCACGATCAACTGTGTCGGCAACTGTGCAACGACACGGGCGTCACCGTCGTTTCGGTCGACTACCGGCTCGCGCCCGAGGCGAAGTTTCCCGCTGCGGCCGACGACTGCCTCGCCGCCTACGAGTGGGCGCTCGGGCGGTTCGGCGCGGTGATCGTGGGCGGCGACAGCGCCGGGGGCAACCTCGCCGCGGTGGTCGCACTCGACGCGCGCGACCGAGGATTGCGGGCCCCCGCGGCGCAGGTGCTCGTCTACCCGGTCACCGATTACGAGTTCGAGAGCCCGGCGATGGTCGACAACGCACGGGGCTACTTCCTCGAGGCCGAGGGCATGCGGTGGTTCTACGAGTGCTACGCAGGCGACGCGTCCGATGCCGCCGACCCGCGCTTCTCGCCGCTCCGCGCGGCCGACCACACGGGCCTGCCGACGGCGGTTGTGGTGACGGCCGAGTACGACCCGCTGCGCGACCAGGGCGCGGCCTACGCCGATGCCCTGCGAGCGGCCGACGTGCCGGTCGAGTACCTCTGCGCCGAGGGGATCATCCACGGATACTTCGGGATGCACGCGCTCATGCCCACGGCGCAGGCGCCGTGGGATGCGGTCGTGGCCGCGGTGCGGGCGGCAGCGGGAGCGGGCGCGTGACCCTTCACCCGCAGGCGCAGGCGATCTGCGACGCGCTCGCCGCCGCGCCGGCGATGGAACTCTCCGACGCGACGCTCGCCGAACAGCGCGCGGCCTTCGGCGCGCTCATGATGTTCGCGGGACCCGTTCCCGAGGGCGTTGCGAGCACCGACCGCGAGATCGCCGGAGTGTCGTGCCGCGTGCACGTTCCCGCCGACGGCTCCACCGGTGAGCATCCGCCCCGCCCGGTCGTCGTGCTGTACCACGGGGGCGGCTTCACCATCGGCACCGCCCGCGAGTTCGATCCCGTCGCGGCCCGGGTCGCCGCCGAGGCCGATGCCGTGGTGGTGGCGCCCGACTACCGCCTCGCCCCCGAGAACCCGTTCCCGGCCGCGGTCGACGACGCCTGGGCGGTGCTCGCGTGGTGCGGGGAGCACGCAGCCGAACTGGGCGGCGACTCGACCCGGATCGCAGTGATGGGCGACAGCGCGGGCGGCAACCTGGCCGCAGTGACCGCCCTGCTCGCCCGCGACGCCGGCGGTCCTCGCCTCGCCCTGCAGGTGCTCGTGTACCCGGTGACCGACGCACTCGCCGACACTGCGTCTCTGCGCGAGAACGGATCCGGCTACCTCCTCACCGCCGAGCACATGCGCTACTTCCTCGACTGCTACACGCGGGGCGGTGCCGACCCGACCGACTGGCGAATGAGTCCGTTGCGGGCCCCCGACCTCTCCGGCGCGGCCCCCGCCGTCGTGCTCACCGCGGGCTACGACCCGCTGCGCGACGAGGGTGACGCCTACGCCGAGCGTCTGGCTTCCGCCGGGGTGCCGGTCGAGCACCTGCGTTACCCGGGCATGATCCACGGCTTCTTCGGGCTCGGTGCGGCGTTCGACGACGGGGCGGCCGCCCTCTCGACGGTCGCGGCCGCGCTGCGGAACGCGTTCGCGGCGGCCTGACGTGGCGATCCTCGACGTTCCCGGCTTCGTCGCCGACCTCAAGGATCACGCCGTCGATCACGGCTTCCACGTGCACGACGAGCGTCACTTCGTCGAGAGCTACTCGTTGCGTCAGACCTGGGAGGTCGATCTCCACCCGGAGGAGGCCTGCGAGGGTCCGCTCGATCTCTACTGCTCGCTCGAGGTCGACCCCCGGGTACTGCTGGGGTTCGAGGACGCGGTGGTCGAGCTCGACGACGACGAGGAACCGCCCGACACCCACCGGTTCCCGCTCAACTTCACGTGGGCCCTGCCCCCGCTTCCGCACGGTCCCGACCTCCTCGTGCTCGCCACCGACCTGGCCGGAGTGGGCGGCCCCGACCTGCCGCTCGAGGTCTCGGCCACCGATTCCTTCCCGTCGGCCACCGACGCGCCCGAGCGGTCGCTGCGGATCGTCGCCCACCAGACCGTCTCCCTCATCGGGATCCGCCGGGGCGAGGAGGTGCCCTGCGCCACCTTCGAGGCCTGCCTTGCGGTCAGTCGCTACCTGTTGGAGCGGGCGCCGGGCTGGCTGGGCTGACCGACCGCGCCTTCGTCCCCCGACCGCGGTCGCGCCGGTCGTCCGGAGGCGGCACGGCAGAATGGGCGGATGCCGATGCGCACCGACTGCCGTCACTACGAGAGCCGCACGTACGCGTCGGGTGAAGCCGTGCGCAAGTGTCTGCTCGACCTCGCGCCCGAGGCGCCGTGGCGCTGCCCCGAGGAGTGCCCGCGCTACGAGCGGCGGATGATCGACGCGGGGTGGCAGTACGGGTCGCTCGTCGAGGGGATGAACCCGGCCCCGGCGGAGCCCGACGTCGACGTCACCGCCGACGTCGCGGCGCTGCTCGACGAGGCCGAGGACATCGTGAACGCGGCCGGTGCCGCTCTCCTCGCCGAGGAAGACGCGAAGGCGCAGCGCAAGTTCTTCCGCAAGCAGGCGAAGAAGGGCAAGCGCAAGAAGAAGTAGAGGAGAGCGGCCGGTCGCCTCCGTCGGCGCCCCGTCGCCCGACGCGCCGCACCCCCGGACGAATCCGGGGGTGCAGGTGCGGAGATTCGAGTGTCGACCGGATCAGCCGGCGGCGGCGACCCCGGCGCCGGGCGGAACGATCGACTTGAGCTCGAGGTAGTGCTCGAAGCCCTCCTTGCCGAACTCCCGGCCGATGCCGCTCGACTTGTAGCCCCCGAAGGGCGCCACGAAGTCCATCGTGTACTGGTTGACCCCGTAGGTGCCGGTGCGCACCCGGCGGGCCACGTCGAGACCGGCGTCGACGTCGCCGGTCCACACCGAGCCGGCCAGGCCGTACTCGCTGTCGTTGGCGATGGCGACGGCGTCGTTCACGTCGTCGAACGGGATGACGGTGAGCACCGGACCGAAGATCTCCTCGCGGGCGATGCGCATCTGGTTGGTCGCGTCGGCGAAGACGGTCGGCTGCACGTACCAGCCCTTCTCCATCCCGGCGGGCATGCCGTTGCCGCCGACGACGACCCGGGCCCCCTCCTCCTGGCCGAGGGCGATGTACTTCTCGACCCGCTCCTGCTGGCGCTGGGCCACGAGCGGACCGACCTCGGTGGTGGGGTCGTGCGGGTCGCCGACCACGAGCGACGAGGCGAGCGCCGCGATGGCGTCGACCACCGTCGAGTAGTTCTTGCGGCTGGCGAGGATGCGGGTCTGGGCGACGCAGGCCTGCCCGTTGTTCATGAACGAGGCGAACTTCAGGCCCTCGGTGACCATGCCGAGATCGGCGTCGTCGAGGATGATCGCCGCCGACTTGCCGCCCAGCTCGAGCGTGCAGCGCTTGAGCTGCTCACCGCAGATGGCGGCGATGCGCCGTCCGGCGGCGGTCGAGCCGGTGAAGGCGACTTTGTCGATGCCCGGGTGGCTGACAAGGTGCTCGCCGACCTCGCGGCCCGCGGGCAGAACCGACACGACGCCCTCGGGGATCCCGGCCTCGGCGATGAGCTCGGCCATCATCATGGCGTCGAGCGGGGTCTCGGGGGCGGGCTTGATGATGATCGAGCAGCCCGCGAGCAGGGCGGGGGCGAGCTTCGACATCGTCACGAACTGGGGCACGTTCCAGGGCACGATCGCGGCGACGACGCCCACGGCCTCGCTGCGGATGACGACCTCACCGCCGAGGATGCCCTGACGGCGCTCCTCCCACTGGTGGTTGACGGCCACGTCGATGAAACTGTTGAGCATCATCCAGGGCGCCGGGGTCTGGGCCAACTGCGAGAACGAGATCGGCGAGCCCATCTCGGTCGTGATGACCTCGGCCATCTCCATCATCTTGCCCATGTAGAGGTCGCTGAACCGGCGAACGGCGGCGACCCGCTCCTCGGGGGCGGCGTTCGACCACTCGCCCGCGTCGAAGGCGGTCCGGGCGGCGGTGACGGCGCGATCGACGTCGTCGGTGCTCGCCTCGGGCACCGAGCCGACCAGTTCCTCGGAGTGCGGGGAGACGACCGGGATGGTGGCGGAGGTGGCGGGGGTGACCCACTGTCCCCCGATGAAGAGCTTGTCGTAGGTGTGCATGTCGACCCTCTCGTGCCGGTGGCGAACGGGTCGGATGCTACCGGTGGACGTCCCGGTGGCCCCAGCGGGGGAGAGGGGCCGGTGGTGGCCCGGGCATCGACGGAGCGCACGGGTGCGGGCGAGCCCACCCGGCCCGGGGGCGTGGCCCGACCGCTACCCGGCCCGGCCCTCGTCGGTGGCGCGCAGGACGCGGCGCAGGATCTTGCCCGATGGGTTCCGGGGGATCGCGTCGGTGCGCACGACTGCAGCGAGACGCTTGTACTCGGAGACCCGCTCGGCCACCCACGTCATGAGCTCCTCGCCGTCGAGCGCATCGGTACCGACGACGTAGGCGACCGGGCGCTCCCCGGCCCGGTCATCGGGGCGACCGATCACGGCGGCGTCCACGACCTGCGGGTGTGCGAGGAGCACCGCCTCGAGTTCGGCGGGCGCGACCTGGAACCCCTTCACCTTGATGAGTTCCTTCAGACGGTCGGTGATGTACACGCGCCCGGTCGGGTCGATGTGGCCGAGGTCGCCCGAATGCACCCAGCCGGCGGCGTCGATGGTCTGCGCGGTCGCCTCGGGATTGCCGAGGTAGCCGGCGAACACCTGCGGCCCCCGGAACCGGAATTCGCCGGTCTCGCCCGGGCCGAGCGCTCGGCCGGTGACCGGATCGACGATCATCGCTTCGGTGTTCGGCAGCAGGCGGCCCGAGGCGCCGGCCGTCTCCGGGTCGGCGAACTGCGGGTAGCTGATGCAGCCGTTCGACTCGGTCATGCCGTAGCCCTGGGCGAAGCGACAGCCGATGCGGGCCCGGATCGCCGCCTCGGTGTCGGCTCCGAGCGGTGCGGCACCGCACCCGATCGCGTCGAGCGAGGAGAGGTCGTACTCGTCGACGAGCGGATGCTGCACGAGAAAGTTGGCGATCGGGGGCACGACGAAGACGTTGGTGATCCGCTGCTCCTCGATCGTGCGCAGGAACGACTCCGGTTCGAAGCCGGGCAGGGTGACGACCGTGGCCCCCTTCACGAGCCCGCCGAGTGCGACGACGGCGAAGCCCATGATGTGGAACAGCGGGAGGAACGCGAGCACCCGGTCCCCGGCCGCGACCGGGGCCACCGCCGCGACCTGGCTGATGTTCGCGACGAGCGTGCGGTGGGTGAGGCGAACCCCCTTCGACCGGCCCGTCGTGCCCGACGAGTAGGGCAGCGCGCACACGAGGTCGAGGTCGTCTACGGCATCGGTCGGGTCGGGCGGCTCGTGCTCGGCGATCGACGCCCAGCCGACGACGGGCGGACCGTCGGCGCTCCGCGGCGCCGGGACCTCACTGTCGTCGAGGAGGACGATGGCCTCGATGGCGGCGAGACCGTCGGTCGCGGTGACCACGTTCGCGTGGGCGGTGCGGTCGGTCAGGACGAGGCGCGCCCCGGAGTCGCGGAGTTGGTGCGCGAGCTCGCCCGGCACGTAGCCGGGGTTCGCGCCGGTGAGGGTGCCGCCGAGCCGAATGACCGCGAGGGCCGCGACCAGCCACTCGGCGGAGTTGGCCGCCACGACGGCCACTACGTCACCCGGGCCGATGCCGTGCGCCCGCAGGCCACCGGCCGCGCGCGCGACGGCGGCATCGAACTCTCGGTAGGTGAGGGTGCGGCCCGAGGCGCCGTCGATGAGGGCGACCCGGTCGGGGTGACGGCACACCGAGTCGGCGACGAGACCCCAGAGCGAGACCGGGGGAATGGCGATGTCGGCGACGTTGCTGCGGAAGACGGTCACGGCGAGGAGGTGGGCACTCGGGCGATCACGGCAGGGGTGGTCGCGGAGCCGTACCTTAGGCATCACGATTCGGTGGCTGCGGTGGTCGCCGGTAGCCGACGGGAGCGCCCATGACCATCGACATCGGACCGATCGGGATCTGGAGCGGGATATTCGATGCCCACCCCACCGACGCGGTCCGGGTGGCGTGCCGCGAGATCGAGGCGCTCGGGTACCCGACGCTTTGGCTTCCCGAAGCCGTGGGCCGGGATCCCTTCGTGGCCGCCGCCGCGTGTCTCGCGGCGACCTCCGAACTCCGACTCGCGACCGGGATCGCCAACATCTACGCACGCGACCCGATGACCATGGTCGCCTGTCAGCGCACCCTCGCCGAGGCCTTCCCCGAGCGGTTCCTGCTGGGCATCGGCGTGAGCCACCACCACCTCGTCGAGCGGCTGCGCAAGCACGACTACTCGAAGCCGCTCTCCTACATGCGCAACTACCTGGCCGCGATGGACGAGGCGATGTTCGCGGCCGTCGGGCCGGCCTCCGACCCGGGCCGCGTCCTCGCGGCTCTCGGCCCCAAGATGTTGGAAACGGCGGCCACCCGCGCCTCGGGCGCCCACCCGTACTTCACGACGCCGGCGCACACGGCGCAGGCCCGGTCGATCATGGGGCCCGACGCGCTCCTCGCCCCCGAACAGATGGTCGTCGTCGAGACCGATCCGGCCGTTGCCCGCGCGATCGCCCGGGCCGGGATGGCGGTCTACCTCCGGGCCCCGAACTACCAGAACGCGCTGCGCGGCCTGGGTTTCGACGACGGCGACTGGGCCGACCCCAAGCAGGCGAGCGACCGGCTCGTCGACGCGATCGTCGCGTGGGGCACACCCGAGGAGATCGGGGCGCGGGTCGACGAGCACCGGGCGGCGGGGGCCGACCATGTGTGCGTGCAGGTGCTGCGGGCCGATGCCGACATCCCCGTCACCGAGTGGCGGCAGCTCGCCCCCGTGCTGGTGAAGTAAAGGAGAGGGTGCGAGCGGGGGGATGCGAACGCACACCCCCGAGGGGACCGGGACCCTAACCCGGCGCGATAGCGAGGACCGTCAGTCGCCGTCGGCGGCGCCGGAGGGCGGGGAGCCGGGATCGAGCGCGTCGGCGCGGACGGCGAAGTCGTCGGGTTGTCGGCGCAGGCTCTCGCGTGCTGCGTAGAGCGCGTCGAGCGCCCGGAGATCCTTCGCGCGGTCCGAGCTTTCCTTGGACTCGATGATGTCGTCGAGGGACGCGACGGAGAGGACGATGTCGTTCCACTCGTAACGGCGGGCGCGGCGGACGAGCACGTCGTAGCCGCCGACGCCGGGTAACTCCATCAGCACATCGATGGCGCCGAAGCGGGTGCGGTAGCTCGCGATGGTTGCCGTCGCGAACTCGGACGGCTCGACGCGCGGGTGAGGGAGGTAGGCACGGTCGCCGCCTGCCATCCGTTCGGTAGTCGGATCGCTGAGCGCGACGGCGAGTCGGGTGAGATTCGCGAGAGACGGCTCGGGGACAATGTCGAGATCCTGAGTCGTTGTCGCCGTGCCCTGAATGCGGGCACCGACACCCCCGACGAGGAGGTACTCGACGCCGTGCTCGGCGAAGAGCGCGAGGTAACCGATGAGTTGGAACTCAGGCACCGTCGAGGGGTCGGACTCCGGCGAAGAAGTTCGCCTCGGCCTCGATCTGACGGAGCCGGGCGTCAATCGGCATCGAAGTGATCTGCGCGCTGATAGCGATGAGTTTCGGGTCGATATCGCCGCGGACTGATCGCTCGGGAGCGATTCGCTGGGTGCCGTCGCGGGTCACGGAGCGAGCGTACCGTCCCGGCGCGACGACGAGGACCGTCAGTCGGCCCACCACGCACCGCGCAGGCCCGGGGCCGAGACCGGGATACCCAGGTCGACGCACCCCGCGGCGAGCCGCCGGTCGTAGGTGATCAACGCGTCGAGGTCGGGCCCGAGTTCGGTCGCGGTCGCGAGGTGGAGCGCGTCGAGGGTGCGGAGGTGAGCGGGTCCGAGGGACCGGGCGATCTCGAATGTCGTCTCGGAGGGGACGATGAAGGTGACGGCGGCGAGGCGGGCGTCGATGGTGGCGGGCTCGATGCCGAGGCGGCCGGCGGCCCGGTGGGCCTCGACGCCGAGCAGGGTGGAGGTCCAGAGTTCGGTGTCGGCGACGGCTCGGCGCAATGCCTTCGAGTGCGTCTCCTCGACGACGAGCTTGAGGAAGGCCGAGGTGTCGAGGTAGTGCACGCTCGACTACCGGTCGGAACGCAGCTCGTCGAGCACCTCGGCGGTCGGTTGCCGGATGCGGACCCGGGGGGGCAGGTCGGCGATCGCGACGGTGGCCCGGCGCACCCGACCCGCGGCGATGAGGGCGCCGGCGCCTCCCACTGCGCTCGGCGGGACCATCACGGCGACGAGCTCGCCCCGGTCGGTGATCCCGACGCTCTCGCCCTCCCGGATGCGACGCAAGACCGCAGAGGAGTGCTGCTGGAGGGCCCGGACGGGGACGGTCTTCATGTGCGGCGAACGTAGCACATGGAGCGGTCGCCCGACGCGGCGACGCGATTCACCGAGGGTGCGAGCGGGGAGACTCGAACTCCCACCCCCGAGGGGACCGGGACCTAAACCCGGCGCGTCTGCCAGTTCCGCCACGCTCGCGTGGTGCCATCCTGGCATCCCACCGTGATTCGCTCGTACCGCCCCCGTCCGCGCCGCCCCTCCGCTCGTCTCGTCGCGCTACTGCTCACGGTCGGCCTGGCGACGGCGGCAGCGCCGAGCGGGGGGCCGGTCGGAGCCGCCGCGGGGATACCGCCCCTGGTGGTGACGGCCTCGGGGCGGGGCGAGATCCCGGCCTTCGCGCCGCTCGCCGACGGGGTCGCGCTCGCCGACGCGCCCGACCCGAGCGTCGAACGATTCGGGAACCGCTACTACGCCTACACCACCGGCACGACCTGGGGGAACCACATCGGGGTCCTCGTCTCCGACTTTCCCGACCGGGACTTCCGCACGATCACCGGTCAGCCGTACGGGTCCTCGGCGTTCCCGACGATCGACTGGAGACGGCCGGTGCGCCCGTGGCAGCGGTCGGGCACGACCCACGCGCCGGCGGTGATCCGGTGGGGTGGTCGCTACGTCATGTACTACACGGCTCAGACGGCGGCGGGACACGGCGGTCGCTACTGCCTCTCGGTCGCGACCGCGACCCGGCCCGAGGGTCCGTTCGTGGATCGCACGACGGAGCCGTGGCTCTGCATGGACTTCGCGTGCGGCGCGATCGACCCGGATCCCGTGGTGAGCGGGGATCGGCTCTTCCTCCTCTTCAAGACCTACGACGACGCGTGTACCACCGCACAGGGCGCGCGCATCTGGGCGATGCGACTCACGGCCGACGGACTCCGTCCCGCGGCCTGGCCGCGCCCGGTGCTCAGTCAGTTCGCGCTGGCCCCGCAGACGGGCACGGTCGAGAACCCGCAGATGCTGAGGGTCGCGGGCCGGTTCCTGCTGCTGTTCTCACGCGGCGATTGGGACACTCCGGGGTACTACACGGCGTACACGTTCTGTGCGACGCCGGTCGGTCCGTGCGGCCCCGAGCGCAACCGTCTGGTGGCCACCTACCGGTCGGTGCGCGGTCCCGGCGGCGGAACCGCGTACCGCGACGCGGTGGGCCGGGCCTGGTTGGCATACCACGGCTGGCAGGGCCCCGACGGTTGCACGGCCTACCGATCCGACGACCTCTGCGCCCGCAACCTCTTCGTCGCCCGGCTGGGCATCTGAACGGCGCGCAGCCCGGGGGTACGCTGCGCCGTCCCGTCCCCGGTGGAGGTTCCCGTGGGTGCTCAGATCCCGATCGTCGAATACCTCGCGCTCGACCCGGCGCCGCATCTCGTCGCGCACGAGTGCACGGCCTGTGGCGCCCGCTTCTTCGACCGCCGCAACGCCTGCGCCGCGTGCGGCTCCGACGCCGGATTCCGTCCGGCGGCCGTGCCCACCGAAGGCGAGTTGCGGGCGTTCACCATCGTGTCGCTAGCGGCACCGGGCATCCCGGTGCCGTTCGTGGCCGGCGTGATCGACTGCGGCGGCACGAGCGTGCGGGCCAACGTGATCAACACCGAGCCCGATCCCGAGCACGTCACCCTGGGCATGAAGGTGCGCCTGACGACCTACGTACTCGGCACCGACGACGCGGGCACCGAGGCCGTGGGCTTCGGCTTCGAACCCGCCGCCTGATCCGACCGACCGGCCCGATCCGCCGCTCCGACGAGAGGAACGAGACCATGGCAGACGACATCTGGATCCTCGGGATCCACATGACCAAGTTCGGCAAGCACACCGACCGCGACACGATGGACCTCGCGGCCGAGGCCGCCCTCGGCGCCATGAAGGACGGCGGCGTCACCATCCAGGACATGGGGATCCTCGCCGCCGGCAACCTCATGGGGGCGAGCGCGCCGACCGGCCAGATGCTCCAGAAGCAGATCGGCCAGACCGGCATTCCCGTCTACAACGTGTCCAACGCGTGCGCCACCGGCGCGACCGCGCTGCGAACGGCGATCATGGCCGTGAAGTCGGGCGAGTGCGACATGGGCCTGGCCGTCGGCGTCGAGAAGCTCGCGGGAGCCGGTCTCCTCGCCGGCGGGGCCCGCAAGTCCGACGACAACACCTTCACCCCGTCGGGCCGCTACGGCTCGGTGGCTCCCGTCGACGGTCGGATCGGCACCGAGACCATGCCCGGCGTGTTCGCTCAGATCGGCATGGAGTACGGGCACAAGTACGGCGGCACGAGTTTCGAGCTGTTCGCCCGCATCTCGGAGAAGAACCACGCCCACTCGACGCTCAACCCGCTCGCGGCTTACCAGAAGCGGTTCACGCTCGAGGAGATCATGAACGACATCATGATCGCCTACCCCAACACCCGCCCGATGTGCTCGGCCAACTGCGACGGCGCGGCGGCCGCGGTCGTGGTGAGCGACGCGAAGTTGAAGACGCTCTCGCTCGAACAGCAGCGCCGGGCCGTCAAGGTGTCGGCGTCGGTTCTCACCAGCGACCCCTACACCGAGAGCTGCCAGATCCTCCCCGACGTCAACACGTTGACGCGGCGGGCGGCGACCACGGCCTACGAGCAGGCGGGCATCGGTCCGTCCGACCTCGACCTCGTCGAGCTGCACGACTGCTTCGCGACGGCCGAGCTCGTGCACTACGACAACCTGATGCTCTGCGAGGAGGGCGGCGCGGTGCCGTTCTTCGAGTCGGGGGCCACGTGGCGCGACGGGTCCACTCCGGTCAACGTCTCGGGCGGGCTTGAGTCGAAGGGGCACCCGATCGCGGCGACGGGCATCGCCAACATCTGGGAGGTCTGCCACCACCTCCGCGGCGAGGCGGGCGACCGCCAGATCGAGGGGGCCAAGGTCGGCCTGGCCCACGTCATCGGCCTCGGCTCGGCGTGCGGCGTGCACATCCTGGAGAAGGCCGCGGTCTGATCGTCTCCGTCGGCGGCGCTCGGGCGCACCGACGGGCTAGCCCTCGAGTAGCACCGTCCGACACATCCCGAGCGCGCCCGGGTCGTCGGTCGCGAACGCCCAGAACGCGCCGAGCCAGCGGCGCACGGGCGCGTACAGGTCATCGAGTCCGGCGGCGCGCAGCCAGCCCCGGGCGGCGTCGACGTCGCCGTCGGTGACTCCCGGAGTGACGGCGGGTTCGCACAGGTGGATTGCGGCGGTCACCGGGTCGAGGCGGCGGTCGCCGATCGCGGCCGAGGGGCCGATGTCGAGTACGGCGGTGATCCGCCCGTACTCGGTGAGAACGTTGTGCGGGGTGACGTCGAGGTGCACGAAGGCGGGTGGACCGGCGGCCGGTCCGAGGGCTTCGGCGAGTTCGGCCGCGATCGGCGCGGGATCGACGGCCTGCAGGTCGGGGGTGGAGCGGGCCAGGCCCGACGCGGCCCGGGCGAGCAGCCACGCGGTGGGAGAGTCGGCCCGGACGGGGTCGGGACCGATGAGGTCGCCGCACCACGGGCGCGGGTCGAGAACGAGGTCGCCGAGCGTTGCCGCAGCGGTGAGGTAGCCCTCGACGAGACGGGTCCGGGCGCTGCCCCGTGCCTCGCCGAGCGCCGTGGCCAGCGGTTGCCCGGGGTGACGCTGCTCGATCGCCCAGTGCCGTCCGGCCGTCTCGCCCGCGTCGAGCACGACCGGGAGCGCGAACGGCAGGGGGGTGCGGGTGAGCTCGGCCAGGAGGTCGTAGCGCGCCCTCAGGTCGGCCGCGACGGTTCCCGCGTGGGCGACACGCAGCACGCGATCCGATCCGAGCGCGAACACGATCGCCTCGCCCCCGGCGCCGAGGCGGTCCCGGTTCGTGAGCCCGAAGCGGGCGAGGACGCGGGCGAGGTCGGGATCGGGGGTGCTCACCGAGCGCTCACACCGCGGTCCAGCCGCCGTCGACGCACAGCACCTGTCCGGTGACGAAGGCGCTCGCGTCGGAGGCCAGGAACGCGAGCGCACCGTCGAGCTCGTGTTCGGCGCCCGCCCGCCCCATCGGCGTGTTGCGCTCCATCCAGCGCTCGGCCTTCTCGTCGCCGAACATGCGGCCCTCGGTCATCTCGCTACGGAACCAGCCCGGAGCGAGCGCGTTGACGCGCACTCCCCGGCGGGCCCACTGAGCGGCGAGGTCACGGGTGAGGCTGACGAGGCCGCCCTTCGACGCGGCATAGGCGGCCTGGGGGAGGCGCCCCCCGCCGACGAGTCCGAGGATCGACGCCACGTTGACGACGGTGCCGCCGCCGTGGTCGATCATCGCCCGCCCGCACTCGCGGGCGAGCTCGAAGGGGGCGACGAGGTTGAGTTCGAGGTCGTCGCGGAACTGGTCGGTCGTCTCGTCGAGCGCCGGGCGGGCCTCGCTGCGCCCCGCGTTGTTCACGAGAACGTCGATGCGGCCGAAGCGCGCGAGTGCGGCAGCGGCGAGCGCGGCGGGCGCGCCGGGCTCGGTGAGGTCGCAGGCGACCGAGTGGGCGTCGCGTAGTTCCGCCGCGAGGGCGTCGAGCCGGTCCGTCCTCCGCGCCGCTATCACCACCCGAGCCCCGAGGCCGTCGAGCACCCGGGCGAAGCGGGCGCCGAGCCCCGAGGACGCGCCGGTGACGACCGCGATCCGTCCGTCGAGCCGGAACGCGGAGAGCGGGTCGAGCGGGTCGTTCGCCATTCGGGCGGAATCTACCGACGACCCGCCGATCGAGCGGCCGGTCGACCCGGGGATCGGTGTCCGCCCCGAGGGGTAGCGTCGGCTCCGTGACCGACGCCATCACCCCGTTCCGCATAGAGGTTCCCGAAGCCGACATCGCCGATCTGCGCGAGCGGCTCGCCCGCACCCGCTGGCCCGACCAGATCCCGGGCAGCGGCTGGAGTTACGGAACCGATCTTGCCTACCTCCGCGACCTGTGCGAGACCTGGCGCACCGGATTCGACTGGCGGGTCCAGGAGGCGCGCTTCAACCGGTGGCCGCACTTCCTCACCGAGATCGACGGTCAGCGCATCCACTTCATCCACGCCCGCTCCGACAACCCCGATGCCCTCCCGCTGATCATCACGCACGGCTGGCCGGGATCGGTAGCCGAGTTCCTCGACGTCATCGAGCCGCTGCGGGCCGACTTCCACGTCGTCGCCCCGTCGCTGCCGGGTTACGGCTGGTCGGGTCCGACGGTCGAGCCGGGTTGGCACGTCGGTCGGGTGGCCGAGGCGTGGAAGACCCTCATGGCCCGGCTCGGCTACGAGCGCTACGGCGCGCAGGGGGGCGACTGGGGTGCGATGGTGAGCGCCCGGCTCGCGGCGATCGACCCGGAGCACTGCGTCGGCCTGCACTCCAACATGGTCCTGGCCTTCCCCGACGACCCGTCGGGCATCGAGCTCGACGAGGTCGAGATGGCCGACCTCGCCGCGGTCGGCACGTTCATGGCGACGGGTACCGCGTACCAGGAGATCCAGGGCAAGAACCCGCAGACGCTGGGCTACGGCCTCACCGACTCGCCGGCCGGGCTGGCGGGCTGGATCGTGGAGAAGTTCCTCGTCTGGACCGACAATGAGGGCAGCCCCGAAGACGCCGTAACCCGCGAGCAGATCCTCACCAATCTCTCCGTCTATTGGTTCACCGGCACGATCAACTCGTCGATCCGGCTCTACTGCGAGTCGCAGCGGGCCGGGCTCTTCGGTCCGGGGAGCGACACGGTCACGGTTCCGACGGCCGTGGCCCTGTTCCCGAAGGAGATCTTCCGCATCCCGCGGGCCTACGCCGAGTCGCGGTTCAACGTCGTGCGTTACACGAGGTTCGACCGCGGTGGTCACTTCGCGGCGCTGGAGGAGCCCGACCTCTTTCTCGCCGACGTGAAGGAGTTCTTCGCCGGTCTGGACGCGGGGCGGGCCTGACGTGCACGACCTGGTGATCACCGGTGGCCGGGTCGTCGACGGCACGGGCGCGCCGGCCCGTACGGCCGACGTGGCGATCACCGAGGGTGTCGTCGCCGAGGTCGGCCGGGTCCGCGAGCGGGCTCGGCGCGTGGTCGACGCCGACGGTGCCCTCGTCACGCCCGGGTTCGTCGACGTACACACCCACTTCGACGGCCAGGTCACCTGGGATCCCCTCCTCACCCCGAGCTGCTGGCACGGGGTGACGACGGTCGTCATGGGCAACTGCGGGGTGGGCTTCGCCCCCGTCGTGCCCGACCGGCGCACGTGGCTCATCGGGCTCATGGAGGGAGTCGAGGACATCCCCGGCGCCGCCCTCTCCGAGGGAATCGTCTGGGAGTGGGAGCACTTCCCCGAGTACCTCGACGCCGTCGACCGGGCCGACAAGATGCTCGACGTCGGTGCCCAGGTGCCACACGGGGCCGTGCGGGCCTACGTGATGGGGGAGCGGGGCGCGCGCAACGAGCCGGCGACGCCCGAAGACATCGCGGCGATGGCCGAGATCGTGCGCGAGGGCATCGCCGCCGGGGCGCTCGGCTTCTCGACCAGCCGCACGATCGCCCACATGGCGATCGACGGTGAACCGGTACCCGGCACATTCGCGGCCGAAGACGAGCTGCTCGGCATCGGCCGGGTGCTCGGTGAACTCGGCACCGGCGTGTTCGAGCTGGCCCCGGCCGGGGCGCTGGGCGAAGACCTCGCGGCACCGGAGCGCGAAATGGCCTGGATGCGTCGGGTGGCGACCGAGATCGGCCGTCCGGTCTCGTTCGCGCTCACCCAGAACGATCACGATCCCGAGTCGTGGCGGCGGCTGCTCGAGCTGTGCGGCGAGGCCGCCACCGAGGGCGCCGAGATCCGACCCCAGGTGGCGGGCCGTCCGGTCAGTCTCCTGCTCGGACTCCAGACCTTCCACCCGTTCGCCTACTGCCCGTCTTTCGCTCCGATCGGAGCGGCTCCGCTCGCCGAGAAGGTGCGCGTGATGCGCGACCCCGAGATGCGGGCCCGGCTGCTCGCCGAGGTCGACGCGGCGTTGGCGTCCATGGCGCAGTTCCTCGACCCCGAGCGGGCCTTCCCCATGGGCGCGGTGCCCGACTACGAGCCGGCCCGGGCCGACAGCGTGGCGGGGCGGGCGCGGGCGCTGGGGGTCCCCGTGATGGAGCACTACTACGACGTCCTCCTGCAGGAGGACGGCCGGGCCCTCGTGCTGCGACCGCTGCTCAACTACACCGACTTCTCCCTCGACGCGGTGCGCGAGATGTTGATGCACCCGACGAGCGCGTGGGGTCTCGGCGACGGCGGTGCCCACTGCGGCACCAACTGCGACGCGAGCACCCCCACCACGATGCTCACCCACTGGGTGCGCGATCGGGCCCGGGATCGTCTTCCCCTCGAGTGGGTCGTGCGCAAGATGACGTCCGAGACGGCGGCGATGTACGGCCTGGGCGACCGAGGCGTACTCGCTCCCGGCATGATCGGTGACGTCAACGTGATCGACGACACGGCTTTGGCTCTCGGCCGCCCCGAGTTCGTGCACGACCTCCCGGGTGGGGCCCGCCGCTTCGTGCAACGGGCCACCGGCTACGTCACCACGGTCAAGAGCGGGGCGGTCGTGCTCGTCGACGGTGCCGATCAGGGAGAGCGGCCGGGGCGTCTGCTGCGCGGCGCCCGCTGACCCGACGGTGGCGCGGTCGGCCGGGCGAGAGTCGCGGGGTCGGGTTCCGGTGGTGCGGACCTGAGCGGCGGGCTCAGGTCCCCGGCTTCCAGATCATCAGCACGACCAGCACGACGAGGCTCAGGTGGAGAACCGGGCCCGCCTTGGCCATGCGAGCGCCGATCGCCTGGATC
>Ga0208783_10000948_pt1 | contig 17657 bp, 11 predicted proteins | sample DEB19_08_DNA_2_FD_184529 | JGI IMG/M metagenome (GOLD analysis project Ga0208783, IMG submission 184529) | Aqueous microbial communities from the Delaware River and Bay under freshwater to marine salinity gradient to study organic matter... | ecosystem: Environmental > Aquatic > Marine >...
CGTGGCTGCCGTCCTCGCCCTCGCCACCCGTGCGAATGCAGAGGCCGCGGACCGGACCCGCGCCGATTCCCGCCTCCGGGCCGCCCGGGCCGCGACCACGGAGGCCGCCCAGGCCGCGCAGCGCCTCCGCCATGAGCTGACCGTCCTCCGGGACGAGGTCCGCGCGGACGACGCCGAGATCGCCCGGCTCCGCACCCGGACCGCGCTCCTCGAGGGGTCCACCTCCTGGCGGATGACGGCACCGCTCCGTGCGCTCGGCCGTTGGGCGCGGCGCCTTCTGCGGCGACCGCCCCCGTCCTGAGCGCGCGGGGACTCCGGCGCGCCCGGCCGGGCCACGGAGACCGGACCCGGGATCCGGCCCGGATCAGCGACCCGGGGGAGGCTCCTGCTCCGCGTGGGCCGCGGAGAGGTGGCTCCGTGCGATGAAGCGCGCGAGCGCCGCGCGGACCTCCCGATAGGGCAGGGCGTCGCTGTTCGGCTCGTCCGCGACGACGTTCCAGTTGCCCTGGAGCCCGAGCAGCCACGCGGCGTACCCGGAGACGATCCACTCCTGGTCCTCGACCGGCAGCGCGCGCTCCCGGAGCATCGTCACGAGGCAGCCCAGGTTGTCCGCCAGCATCTGCGACTTCTCGTCGGTCGTGCGGGCGTGGAAGACCCGGCTCAGCCCCCCCGGATCCGTGTACTTGTCGTACCAGATGCCGTCGATCGCGATGGTCTCTCCGAAGAGCAGCATCTCCAGGGCCCAGAGGTCGTTCGAGAACTGCCCGTCCGAGCGGCCCGTCCGAAGATGCACACCCGCGTGCAGGGGCGCCGAGCGGAAGACGCCGCGCTGGTGCAGCCCCGCGATGTGCGGACCCCGCTCCAGGGCGGTCCGCACCCGCTCCAGCCGCGTGCCGCGGATCGACCCGCCCGTCATCTGCGCCCCATCGTGGATCCCGTGGAAGCGGACCCCGCCGTGCGCGGAGACGGCGTCCGGCGCCGCCTCGAGCGCGGCCACGGCCTCCGCGAGGTAGGTCGGCGTCAGCTGGTCGTCGTGCGAGATGAAGACGAAGTAGGGCGTCGTCACGGTCGCGAAGAGCCGGTTCACGTTCCCCACCCAGCCGCGGCGCTCCGGCTGCTCCACGATCTCCAGCTCGGTCCGTCCCATCGGGGGGATCTCCGGCAGGCCCGCCCCCGGCGCGTGGTCCAGGGAGACCCGGACGATCACCCGCGGATGGGTCTGCGCCGCCATCGACCGGAGAAGACCGCTGAAGCGCTCCGTGGGCCGGTAGGCGGGGACGAGCACGGTCACCGTGTCCTCCCGGACCGGAGGTCGGGAACGCCGGAGGTCGCCGGCCGGCATCCTCGCCGGCAGGGTCGGCGCGAGCGCCGCCGCTCCCAGCGCCCGGGTGGCGGCGATGCAGGCGATCCCCACGCGCGATCCCTCGAGGAAGGGGATGACCTCCAGCTCGTCCACCACCAGGCCCGCCGCCGCGAGCTCGGCCACCAGGTCATCGATCGTCCCGTGCGCCGCCGCGGGCTCCACCTCGGCATCCTCGCTCCATCGCCACAGCGCGCGGGTGAACGGAACAAGGTCGACCGTGAGGAGGAGGCGGCCCCCGGGCTTCAGCAGCTCGCTCATCCGCCCGACCCACGCCCTCCGGACGCCTGCCGGAAGGTGCTCGATCACGCTGACGCTGTAGATCGCGTCCAGGGCGGCCCCCGGTGCATAGGTCTCGAAGCGCTCCCGGACGCTCGTGATCCCCGGACGGAGCTGCCCGTAATCGAGGAAGCCCCACTCGTTCCACGTGTCGCGGTCCGCGAGCTCCCTCCGATCGGGATGCGGGTCGATCGTCGTCACGCTGTGCCCGTCGTCCGCCAGGAGCAGCGGGAGGACGTTCACCCCCGCCCCCACGTCCGCGACCCGCAGCCGCTCGCCCGAGCGCCGGACCCGCTCCAGCACCCACGGGTACTCGATGCAGCGCGGCGCATGGTCCGGGAAGAAGCCCAGCTCCCGCCGGGAGGTCGCAAGGCACTCGAGGAGGAGGCCGGGATCCGCACGCCCGAGGGCCACGGCACGCGTCAGGGTGGCTGCGCCGATCTGCCGCGGGTGATCATCCTCGCGGTCCGCCATGACGAGGTAGACCACCGCATCGCCGTCCATCGCGAGGGGGATCGCCGCGACCCCCGGCAGCCGCCGGATCGTCTCGATGAGGGGCTCGTGGAAGCGGCGGGACCCGGGCCCGCCGGGCGGCGGGGCATCGAACCCGGAGAGAAGGGAGGCCGTCCTCCCCGAAGCGACGGTCTTCGCGACCGCGCTCCGGTAGCTCTCCGGGTCCACGAGGTGCGGCAGATGGTCGAGGCAGACCGCAAGGTCGGCGAGCGGCGCCGGCGAGACGATGATCCCGCTCACCGCGGGCTCGTCCCCGACCCGATCCGCCACGGTGATCGCCACCTCCGCGTCGATCTCCCGGAGGATCTCCGGATCGGCCGCGCCGACCGCCACGACGGAACGGACCTCGAGGTGCCGGATCACGTGGCGCAGCGTGGCCCGCAACCGCTCCCGGCCGGCGCCGTCCCGGCCGCCGGACCTCGCTCGCCCTTCGGTCGCCTCCCGCGCCTGCCGGAAGAGCGGTCCCGTGCCGTTCTCCAGGCGCCAGCGCCGGATCGCCTCGTTCGCCCGGGCGATCTCTGCATCCACCCCGGGCCCGCCGGTCGGCCGGAGCTCCAGGTCCTCATCCACGTGCCGGTGATAGTGGAGGAGCCGCACCGGCTCCTCCACATCGGCCGGTCCCTGGTGCGTGGGCATGTTCCAGGCTCGTCCCAGCGGTGCGATCGGCAGCCCCAGCTCCCGCACCGCGAACGCGAACGCGATCTGGTCCACGTGCGCCGTCCAGCTCTCGAAGAGCGGTAGGCGCTCCAGGCACCAGCGGGCCCAGCGCTCCCAGCCGTCCGCAAGAGGCGCGAGCAACGGACCCGGGATCACGTAGAGGCCGCCATTGAAGTTGCCGGCGACCGTCTCCTCCCCGCGCAGGTCGGTCCGCGCGGGCGGGATCTCGAGGCCCGCCTCCGCCGCGATCCCCCGGATGACGCGCAAGGGCGGTAACGCCACGTCCACGATCTTCCCCTGGATCGCATCGCTCGCGGGGAGATCGAGCGGCCGGAGGGCGAAGATGTCCGTGTCCAGCAGGATCGTGCGGTCTGCGGGTCGCTCGGCGAGATGCCGCAGCTGCTGGAGCTTGTTGCAGTACGGGTGACCGAAGGGCGCGACCGAGCGTGTCGCCACGCCGTGCCGCCCGAGCTCCCGTGCCACGGCCGGATCGGCGCCGGTCACGATGTGGGCGACGATCTCCCCGGGTGCGACCCCCGCGAGCTCGATCAGGGACCGCACGAGGAGCGTCGCCTGGTACGGATAGGGCCCCGCGCCGTCCACGACGCAGCTGTAGATCGTGCTCATGCCCGGACCCGAGCCCCGCTTCCGGGCCGCCCCAGCCGCTCGCGGACGATCGCCGCTGCGCGCAGCGCCATCAGGGGGCCGAGCGTGTACTTCCCCGTATCCACGGAGAGGTAGCCCGGCCGGAGCTCCCGGACGCCGGGGCGATCGCGCTCGTGGAGCGGGCTGTCGGGGCGATCGATGTCCCCGTGGCCGTGGGCGACCACGTATCCACCCCGGACCTCCCAGGTGGAGCCGTCCCCCTCCACCACCGAGCGGGGCAGGCCGAGCCCGTCGAGGATGCGGTCCGTCAGCGCCGTGCTGTCCACCACCGGGATCGCCGGCGGGACCCCGTCGTCCGACCGGGCGAGCAGCCCCGCCGGGTACCACGAGAGGTAGGCCTCGCCGTTGTGGGTCCGGACGACATCCCCGTACCGCCCGAGGATCCGGGTCGACGGCGCGATCCCCCTGAGCGCGTCCGAGCCCTGCCCGAAAAGGGCGACCTTGTAGCGGATGGAGACCGGGTCGCTGACCGGCACGAGGCTGCGGTCGAGGACGGCGCGGTTCTCCCAGGTGCAGTTCACGATGACCTCGGCACCGATCGCCTCGCCCGTCTCCCCGTGGGCGAGCCAGCGTCCGGACGCCGGCTCGATCGCCGCGATCCGGGCGGCCACCACGGGGATCCCCCGCTCCCGGACGGCGCGCCGCACTGCCTCCGCCACGACACGGGTCGCAAGGTGCGCCTCCACCGTCCGCCATGCGGCGGCGATCGACCCCTGTCCGGTCTCCGCCTCCGCCTGCTCGGGGGTGAGCCGCTCCAGGGGTGCATGCCGTCCCGTTCGCCGTGCGTCGTCCGGCCGGACCCAGCGTGCGAGGCCCGGTGACCGCGCGGCCCCCTCCACGAGGAGCGCCGTCACGGCCTGCGCGCGCTCCCAGAGGGTCTCCGCCGGCACCATCGGATCGCGGTCCACGATGTAGATGACCGGGTCGGCGGACGCCTCCGCGGGGAGGGAGCCGCCGAGCACCCGCTCGAGCGTGGGGAGGAAGGCCGCGGCCCCCTCCTGCATCAGCCGTGCCGTGGCCAGGGAAGGCGTGCCGGTGAAGGTGTAGCCCAGGTGGATCTTCCCGTCGTTCCAGAGGCTCGCGCCGGTCATCAGATCGTCCTGCGCCTCGACGATCACGACCGCATACCCCGCATCCGCAAGCAGGCAGGCGGTCAGGCATCCCGCGATCCCGCCGCCGAGGACCGCGACCTGGGCGTCAGCCACGACCGGCCGTCCTGCTCGCGAGCGGCGTGGCGATCCGCCCTTCGCCTGCCCCGAAGCGGAGGAAGTGGAGGAGCGGGTCGATCCCGGCGGCCGCCACGTCCGGATAGCGCTCCCGGTAGGCGCGGCCATCGAAGCGGGGTCCCGGATCCCGTCCCTCCCGCCAGCCATGGGCGAGGTAGTGACGGAGGGGATCGATCCCCTCCCTGCGCACGTCCGGGTTCGTCGCCAGGTACCAGCGCACGGAGAACCACGGGTTCGGATCCCGGCCCTCCCGCCACCCATGGCGGCGCCAGTGCCACCACGCGCCCAGCCGGGCGCGCCGGACATCCGGATAGGTGGCGCGGTACCACGCCCCGTCGAAGAGCGGGTTCGGGAGGCCCACCCGCAGCCGGGCACGTCCGATCGCCCGACCCACGGCACGCCGGAGGACGAGACGCAGGCCGGCGCGACCGGTGACCCGCGGCTCGCTCGCCCCCGGCCCGGCCGGGGTGGCCGGCCTCTCGGGCGGCACGGCTGCCGGAGGTGGCGGCTCCCCCGCGGATGGGACCGTGATGGGACGGTGGTCCGTCCGCTCCCGCTCCGCACGGAGCGCATCCCGGGTCCGGCCGAGCTCCTCGCGCGTCCGCTCGTGATCCTCCCGCTCCCGGGCGAGCTGCCGGCCGGCGCGCTCCGCGCTCCGCTGGTGGTCCCGAAGACGCCGGTGCTCTTCCAGGAGCGCCGCCTCCCACGCAAGGGGGTCCGGGATCGGGAGATGGAAGCGGTCATGGACGCGGACGGGCGCGGTTCCCCAGGCCTCCGCCATCGCGGTCGCCGATCCCTCCGTCGCGATCCCCGCCCCGGCCGGCTGCGTGGCCCGGCGCAGGATCGGCTCGATCGCCGCGGCCGCCTCCGTCTCCCCGGCCGCCGGCGGAGGCGCGATCCCCAGCCGACGCAGGGCGGCGAAGATCTCCCCGACGACGCCCCCCGGGTCGGTGGTGAGGGCCGGATAGCCGACCGTGATGACCGGAAGGCCCTCGAGACCCGCTGCGAGGTGCCGGTGATAGGCGGCCCACAACGCCCCGCCGAGCGGGAGCGGGAGCCCGTCCCGGACCCAGAGCGACCACGCGACCTCGGCGGGGGGACGGACCGGCACGACCGCGATGAACCGGTCGAGGAGGACCTGGCGCCACCACGGGAGGAGGAGCGAGATCCGGGGATCCTTCAGGACCCACGGCGACCACGGCGCGAGGTCCCGCGCGACGAGCGTGCGGGCTTCGTGGACGAGCGCTGCGCGGGCCGGTGGCGGCCGGAGGGGTTCGGCGGCCGGGCCGTCCCACGTCCAGCCGAGCGAGGCCAGCAGGCGGTCGTTCAGGCCCACGAAGTCGCGGCGCTCGAGGAACCCCGCCGGGTTCTCCGGCCTTGGTCCGACCAGGCCCTCCTCGTCCCCGCAGGCAAACCCACCCGCCCTCAGCACGCGGGTGATCGCGGACGTGCCGGCCCGGTGCATGCCGAGGACGAGGATGTTCACCACGCACAGCCTACCGGCGCTCGTCCGACCGTGTCCCGCGACGCCCGGCGACCCTCCCTGACAGCCGGCACACGATTTGGCACCATCTCCCTACGGGCGGGGCCCACCGTGGGTGTCCCGCGTAACGACGGAGGATCGGAATGCGTTCCCGTGCGGTGGCGCTCGGCGCTGCCCTGCTCGTGCTGCTCCCCGCAGCCGGACCTGTCGCCGCGCAGGATGCGGCGCTTCCCGACGGCTGGTCGATGGTCGCGAGCGGGCTCCATGCCCCGCGCGGCATGGCGATCACCGCGGACGGCACCTTCTACATCGTGGAGGCCGGCCCCGGCGGGACGGACTGCGTGGACGGCTGGCGCGGGCCCCTCTGCGCCGGCCTGACCGGCTCGATCGGCATCGTCAGCGATGGCGTGGTCAAGGAGATCGTCACCGGGATCGCGGGCTTCGACGACGCGGGCGAATCGGTCGGTCCGGAGCACATCGTCATCGACGAGGACGGCACGATCCACGTCTCCGTGGGCGGCGGCTCGAACCGCAAGGAGATCCTCCCCCAGTACGCCGAGCAGCTCGGCTACGTGCACACCATCGCCCCGGACGGGACGCGCACCGCCTTCGCGGATATCGCGGGCTACGAGGATGCGAACAACCCCGACCAGGCCGACCCCGGCTCCGCGATCGACTCCAACATGTTCGGGCTCGTGCGCCATCCGGAGGATGGGCACCTCTACGTCATCGATGCGGGCGGGAACACCCTCTACCGGCTCGGGGAGGACGGCACGCCCGAGGTGGTCTCCGTCTTCCGCGCCCGGATGGTCCCGGCGCCGATGGATCCGGCGGCCTCGCCCGACCCGGCGGCGTCGCCTGTGATGATGCCGATGCAGTCCGTTCCCACCGGTCTCGTGGTGGGCCCGGATGGGGACTTCTACGCCGGTGAGCTGACCGGCTTCCCGTTCCCGCCCGGCCAGGCGAACGTCTACCGGATCCCGGCGGAAGGCGGGGACCCGGAGGTCTACGCCACCGGCTTCACGAACATCGTCGATGTGGACTTCGGCCCGGACGGGACCCTCTACGTGCTCGAGTACCAGCACAACGGGATGATGTCCGGCGATCTTACCGGCGGCCTCTGGGCGGTCCCGGCGGGCGGCGGCGATCCGGTCCTCCTCGCGACCGACCCGCTCGTCCAGCCGGGCGCGGTCCTGGTGGCCGAGGACGGGACGGTCTACGTCTCGAACCGCGCGATGGGCAAGGACTCCACCGGCGAGCTCCTCGCCTTCCAGCCCCCGGCGGGCTGACCCGATCACCGGCCGGCGTCGCCCCCGGGCACGCCGGCCGGGACACCGAACCGATGCACGCGCCCGGCCCTGCCGGGCGCGTCGTCATGCGGGGCTCGGTCCTGGTGGGGCTTCGCGGATCCGCCGGGTCCGCGGCGCAGGGGCGACCGGAGCGGAGGAGCGGGTGGGGGGAGTGGCGCGCCCGGCGAGACTCGAACTCACGACCTTCTGCTCCGGAGGCAGACGCTCTATCCACTGAGCTACGGGCGCGCGGATGCGCAGTGTAGCGGACCGCGCGCGCCGCGCCGCGGCAGGGCAGAATCGGGAACCCCGACCCCCAGCGGCAGACCGAGGTAACCGATGAGCGAGGCCACCCGCACCGAGACCGATTCGATGGGCGCCGTCCAGGTGCGCGCCGATCGCTACTGGGGGGCGCAGACGGAGCGCTCGCTCCACCATTTCGCGATCGGGGATCCCGCCGGGGACCGGATGCCGATCGAGGTGGTCCGGGCGATGGGGATCCTGAAGAAGGCCTGCGCCCTCGTGAACGCCGCGGATGGCCGGCTCGACCCCGAGCTCGCGCGTCTCATCACCGCCGCCGCGGACGAGGTGATCGACGGCCGCCTGGATGACCACTTCCCGCTCTACATCTGGCAGACCGGGTCCGGGACCCAGTCGAACATGAACGCGAACGAGGTGATCGGGAACCGCGCGATCGAGATCGCCGGCGGCGTGCTGGGGAGCAAGAAGCCGGTCCACCCGAACGACCACGTGAACATGTCCCAGTCGTCCAACGACACCTTCCCGACCGCGATGCATATCGCCGGGGCGCGGATGATCGCGGAGCTCCTCATCCCCTCGATCACGGAGCTGCGGGATGCGCTCGCCCGGCGCGCAGCGGAGTTCTCGTCCGTGGTGAAGATCGGCCGGACGCACCTCCAGGATGCCGTGCCGCTCACGCTCGGCCAGGAGTTCGGCGGCTACGTCGCGCAGATGGACGCGAACCTCGTGCGCCTGGACCAGATCCTCCCCGGCCTCTACGAGCTCGCGATCGGCGGGACCGCAGTGGGGACCGGCCTGAACGCGCCCAAGGGCTTCGGCGAGGCGGTCTCGGCGCGGATCGCGGAGCTCACCGGGCTCCCCTTCGTCTCCGCCCCGAACAAGTTCGCCGCGCTCGCCGCCCATGACGCCGTGGTCTACGCGAGCGGCGCGCTCGCCACGATCGCCGCCTCCCTGATGAAGATCGCGAACGACATCCGCTGGCTCGGCTCGGGACCGCGGGCGGGGATCGGGGAGCTGATCCTGCCCGAGAACGAGCCCGGCTCCTCGATCATGCCCGGCAAGGTGAACCCCACCCAGTCCGAGGCGATGACGATGGTCGCCGCGCAGGTGCTCGGCAATAACGCCGCGATCTCCTTCGCGGGGAGCCAGGGGAACTTCGAGCTGAACGTCTTCAAGCCGGTGATGATCGCGAACCTCCTGCGCTCCACCCGCCTGCTCGCCGATTCCTGCCGCTCCTTCCGCGAGTTCGCGGTGGACGGGCTCCAGGCGGACCGCGCGCGGATCGGGGAGCTCGTGGGGTCCTCGCTCATGCTCGTCACCGCGCTCAGCCCGAAGATCGGCTACGACCGGGCGGCGGAGGTGGCGAAGAAGGCGCACCACGAGGGGACGACGCTCCGCGAGGCGGCCCTGGCGCTCGGCTACGTCAGCGCGGAGGAGTACGACGACCTGGTCCGCCCCGAGCTGATGGTCTGAAGCGCGGCGGCCCACCCCGCCGCGACCGGACGGCAGAAACGAGGAAGCCCCGCCGAAGCGGGGCTTCCTGCACTGTCCCGGCCAAGTCGGTGGAGACCACCGACCCTGCTGCCACGTACCAAGGGCATCTATCGCGCCGGCTGCACCGGCTACCCTGACCCAACCTACCCATGACCTTGATCCTGGGGCAGTATGCCGACGAGCGGCACGAGCGCAAAGATAGCAGCCGGGCCGCGGGAACTCAACCGGTTCGATCCCGTTGACCGGTTAACTTTCCGCAACTTTCGGTCACGGAACGGACTCAGGCCGCCGCGCGGATCGCCGCTGCGAGGTCGATCGCCCCGGTGAAGAGCGCCTCTCCGAGGATCACCCCGGAGACGCCCGCATCCCGGAGCGCCGCCAGCGTCCCCACCTCCGTCACGCCTCCCGCGACCACGAGGTCCGCATCCACGCCTGCCACGAGGCCCGCGAGGAGGGCCGGATCCGGCGTCCGTCCACCGTGGGAGAGGATGAAGCGGCGGACCCCCGCATCCGCGAGCCCGCCCACGACGTCCGCGAGCGAGGGCGCGCGGCCCCCCGGCCACGGGTACTCCGCGATCCGCTCCGGCCGTGCATCGAGACCGACCGCCAGCCAGTCCCCCGCGATCCGCAGGCAGGCGGCGAGCCGCCCGGGGTCCTCGGCCGCGAGCCACATCGGGAGGACGACCCGCGTGGCCCCCGCCGCGAAGGCGAGCTCCACCTGCTCCGGACCGTCCACCCCGCCGGCGAGCTGGAGCGGCACCGCGACCGCGCGCGAGACCGCGGAGATCGCGGTCAGGTTCACCGGACGCCCCTGTCCGGGCCCGTCCAGGTCCACGAGGTGGATCGCGGGGGCGCCCGCCGCCACGAAGGCGGTCGCGATCCGCTCCGGCCGGTCCGTGGGCGTCCCGGTCCCGGTGGAGGCGCCGGGCCACCAGATGACCCGCGAGCGGTCGTTCCGGATGTCGATGCTGGGGATGACCTGCATCAGGCCGCGGGGCCGCCGGGAAGGGTGGGTCCACCCCCCTCGCCGGCGAGGAGCCGGCGATGGAAGGAGACCGGGATGCTCCCCGACCAGAGGAGGGCGTCGTGGAAGGCGCGCAGCGAGAAAGCCGCACCGAGCCGGCGCTGCTCATCCGCACGGAGCCGGAGGATCAGCTCCCGCCCGAGCAGGTAGGAGAGCTGGTAGGTGGGCGTGGAGGTGTAGCGGTGGACCTCCGCGGCGGCGTTCGGGCGCTCGAAGCCGGTCTCGGCGATGAGCATCTCGATCGCCTCCGGGACGGAGATCTCGCCGCGATGGAGCCGGATGTCCAGGATGATCCGGCAGGCACGCCAGATGGCATCCGTGGCGAGGGCGACCCGATGCGCGGGCGAGGCGTCGAAGCCGTGCTCGCGCATCATCAGCTCGCTGTACATCCCCCAGCCCTCCACGAGCTCCGGGGCCTCCGACATGATCCGTGCCAGCGTGGGCCGCTCGAGCGCCGCGCTCAGCTGGAGGTGGTGGCCGGGGTAGGCCTCGTGGATGCTCGTGTTGCTGATCGAGGCGCGGTTGTGCTCGCGCATCGCCGCCGGATCCCCGTCCACGGACGGGGTGACGACGTAGGTCCCCTGGCGGACGGTGTCGAAGGCGGCCGGCTGGAAGTAGGCCGCGAAGGGCATCGACGAGCGCAGGTAGGCAGGCGTGGGAACGACCTCCAGGCGCTCCCCGGCCGGCAGCGAGCAGAGGTCACGCTCGAGAAGGAAGGCGCGCGCCCGGTCCATCGCGTCCCGGTAGCCGTCCAGCGCCGCCTCGAAGTCCGCGGGGTGGTCCGACTTCACCCGGTCCACGGCCTCCGCCTCGGACGGTGAGCCCGGCATCTCCCGTGCGGCCGCCGCGCGCGCGGCGTGCTCCGCGGCGAGCCGCTCCTCGCCGATCGCGAGGATCGCGTCCCCGTCCAGCCCGTCCAGCGCCCGGAGCCCGATGAGGGTCTCCAGGTCCGCCGACCCGAGCGCGAAGTCATCCACGCCGTCCGGCAGGCGGGAGCGAAGCCAGCTCTCGTGCTCGCCGAAGGCCGCCAGGGTCCCCTCGATCGCGCGCTCCAGGCGGCGCGTCCGCGGATCGTCCGGCCGCCACGTCTCGAGCGCCGCCGCCCGCACCGCGTCGAAGAGCTCCGGTGCCGCCCCGAGCCCGTCGATCTCCAGCTGGAGCCAGAGCCGGACCGGCCGCGGCCCCACCCGGTCCCGGACGGAGCGGATCGCGGCGGGGCTGGCCGCCAGCCGCGCGGTGATCGTCTCCAGGCGCTCCGAGAGCGGCGCGAAGGGCCGGGCGAGGAGGAGGAAGACGGGGTCCGCGATCTCGTCCAGGGCGCCGGCCCGGCGCTCCCAGGTGCGGTGGACCTCCGTGTCGAAGAGCGTCTGGCGGATCCCGAGGAGCGCGATCTCCCGCTCGAAGGCGATCTCCGGCGAGAGCGTGGCCGGGTCGATCGCCTCGAGCGCCGCGAGCGTCCGGCGATCCTCCTCCACACCCGCGAGGAGCGCCTCCCGTGAGAGGTCCGCGGCGCGGTGGTCGTGCTCGTGGATGCCGAGGCTGGTGGCCGCGCCCGGGTTCCGCGCCAGGTCTCCCGTGACGTACGACGCGTAGGTCTCCGCGAACCGGCGGTCCGCCTCCGTGCGGACGACGGGGGCGGCGAGGGCGACGAGGTCCGGCCGCGTCACCGGGCGGCGACGGCCGGGGCCGGTGCGGCTCCCACCGCGGCAAGCGCGTTGCGGATGACGGCGATCGCGCGGTCCACGTGCTCCGCCTCGATCCCGTAGTGGGTGACGGCGCGGACGAGGCCGTTGGGGTAGGCGATGAGGAGGAGCCCCTCCGCCTCACAGGCGGCGATGAACCGGCTGCGCAGGTCGCGGTCCGGGCGGTCCATCCGCCCCTGGCCCGGATGCATGACCCCGAAGAGGATGAAGTTCGTGGTCACGCGGGCGGGGTCCAGGTGCCCGATCCCGGGCATCGCCGCGAGCGCCTCGGCCATCCGCCGCGCGTTCGCGTGGTCATCCGCGAGCCGCTCGATCATCCCGGCCGGCCCGTCCTGGAGCGCGACGAGGCCGGCGGCCGCGATGACGCCGACCTGGCGCATCCCGCCACCGACCATCTTCCGCGCGCGGCGCGCCCGGAAGATGAAGTCCCGCGAGCCCACGACGACCGAGCCGATCGGGCAGGCGAGCCCCTTGGAGAGGCAGAAGGTGGCGCTGTCCACGTTGCGCAGGAGGGTCGCGGCCGTCGTCTCGAGCGCCACGACGGCGTTGAAGAAGCGCGCCCCGTCCACGTGGACCGGGACCCCGTGCGCATGGGCGACCCCCGCGACCGCGTCCGTGTAGGCGACGGAGAGCGGCTGGCCGCCGCTGATCGCGTGCGTGTTCTCGAGAACGACGAGCCCCGTGGGTGCCATGTGGACGTCCGAATCGTCGTAGATGGAATCCTCGATCCCCTGGAGGTCCATCCGCCCGTCCGCGTCCGCGGGGAGGAGCCGGAGCGACGCGCCCGAGATCACCGCGTGGCCCGCGGCCTCGTCCAGGGAGAGGTGGCTCTCCGCCGCCGCGATGATCTCGCCGCCGCGCGGCACGTGGGCCATGTGCGCGACGAGGTTCCCCATCGTCCCGCTTGCCACGAAGAGCGCGGCCTCCTTGCCGGTCAGCTCCGCGCTCCGCGCCTCCAGCGCGAGCACGGTGGGATCGTCCCCGAAGACGTCATCCCCGACCTCCGCGCTCGCCATGGCGCGGCGCATCTCGGGGGAGGGCTTCGTGACGGTGTCGGAGCGAAGGTCGACGATCTCGGGCATGCGCGGAGGATAGCGTCGCACGCTCGCCACGCGCTTCCGCCCGATGTGGACACGCGGGTGGGTGGTGCGCGGACGCACCACCCCGCCCCGGACGGGACCGCGGCCGCCGTCCCCGGATCGTCCGCCTCCCGCCGGGCACCCGGCCCCGGCCGCTCGGCTACGATGGCCTCCCGACGACCGGAGGAGCCCCCGCCGCAGGATGGAGAGACGACGCCCGACCGCCGGGCACCCCCACCCGGCCACCGGGACCGGCCCGAAGGTGCGCGGATGACGGTCCGCGGCCGCGCCTCGGCGATGGCGCTCGCGCGCGCGGGCATCCTCCTCTCCGCCTTCTTCCTCGTCTCGCGCGTCCTCGGCTACGTCCGGGTCGTCGTCCTCGCGGAGACCTACGGGATCGGCGCCGAGCTGGATACCTTCTACGCCGCCTTCCGGCTCCCGGACCTCGTCTACCAGCTCGTGGCGGCGGGCGCGCTCACCTCCGGCCTCGTCCCGATCCTCGCGGGGCTCGTGGCCAGGGGGGAGGACGAGCGAGCGCGCCGGATCACCGGGTCGCTCGGGGTCCTCGTCACGCTCGCCGTGGGCGCGGTCGCCGCGATCGCCTGGCTCCTCGCCCCCTGGATCGTCCCCGCGATGACGCCCGGCTTCACGGATGCCCAGCTCGCGGAGACGACCGATCTCACCCGCCTCATGCTCCTCGGCCCCGTCCTCCTCAGCGCGGGATCCGTGGCCACGAGCTGGCTGAACGCCCGGGACCGCTTCACGGCCGGCGCCGTCAGCCCGGCGGCGTACAACCTGGGGATCATCGCCGGCGTCTGGCTCCTCGCCCCCGCGCTCGGGATCCGGGCCGCTGCGCTCGGCGTCCTCGCGGGATCCGCGCTCTACCTCGTGGCCGCGTGGGTGGGGGTGGCCCGGCGCGGGCTCCTCCCGCCCCTCCGCGTGGAGCGCGACCCGGAGCTCGGCCGCGCCTTCCGCCTCATGCTCCCCCGGATGGTCGGGCTCGCGGGCTCGCAGCTCGCGCTCACCGTCCTCGTGGCGGTCGCCTCGGGGCTCCCGGAGGGATCCGTCAGCGTCCTTGCCACCGCGCAGATCCTCCTCCAGCTCCCGCTCGGCCTGATCGGGATCCCGCTCGGGATCGTCCTCCTCCCCTCGCTCACCCGGGAGATCGCGCTCGGCAACCTGGGCGAGTACCGGCGCCTCGCGCGCGAGGGCCTGCGCGCGCTCCTGCTCGTCATGGTCGGCGTGGCCGCGGTGGGGATCGCGCTCGCCGTCCCGGTCGTCACCCTCCTCTTCCCCGGCAGCGCAGACGACGGGACGGTGCGGGATATCGCCGAGACGCTCCGCATCTTCCTCATCGGCCTTCCCGCGCACGGCGCGATCGCCGTCCTCGGCCGCGCCTGCTACGCGCGCTCGGACACCCGCTCGCCGGTCATCTTCGCGCTCGTCGCGGTCGTCATCGATATCGCGCTCGCCCTCCTCCTCGCGCCGCAGCTGGGCGTGCCGGGGATCGCCGCGGCCGTGGCGATCGGCGCCTGGGTGGAGGCGGCGGGGATCGCGCTCGTCCTCCGGCGCGCCGCGGGCCTGGACGTGGCGGGGATCCTCGCGCCCTTCCCCGCGATCCTTCTCTCCGCGGGCGCGGCGGGTGCGGTCGCCGCGCTCATCGCGCTCCTCATGGACGGGATGGCGCGCGGCTGGGTGGGGAACCTCGTCCTGCTCGCGGTGGCGGGCCTCGCCGGGATCGCCGTCCACTTCGCCGCCGCCGCGCTCCTCCGCGTCCGCGAGGTCGGGCTCGTGGTGGGGATCGTCCGTGCTCGCGCCGGCCGTAGGCTCCCCGCCCGGCTCGGGGGGAGCCGCCCGTGAGCGCGCCGGTCCGTGTCGTGGCGGCGGACCGTGAGCCGCCCCCGGGCTGGGATGAGCGCGTCGTCCGGGCCCCGGGCGGGCACCTCCTCCAGGGGCGCGCCTGGGCGGCACACCGGGCGAGCCGCGGCTGGGAGCCGCGCTTCCTCCGCTTCTCGGATGAGCGCGAGGCGCTCGTCCTCCTGCGGCGCCGCCCGCCGCTCCCCGGCGTCCTCCTCTATGCGCCGCGCGGCCCGGCTCCCCTCGGCGACCCCGCCGATCGCGTGGCTGCGCGGGCAGCCGCGCTCCGCGACTGGGCGCGCACGATCGGGGCGCTCAACCTCCTCGTGGACCCGGTCCTGCCCGCCGACCCCGGCTATGCGGCCGCGATGGCGGCAGCGGGCTTCCGGCCCACGGCGGAGGTCCAGCCCTCGCGCCACCGGATGGTCCGGGAGATCCCGGCCGGGGCCACGGACGAGGAGCTGCTCGCGGGACTCTCGAAGTCGGCCCGCCAGCGGGTCCGGGAGGCAGAGCGTGCCGGGGTCCGGATCGAGGAGGACACGGACGGGACCCACCTCCCGGCCTTCACCCGGCTCGTCATCGCCGCCGCCGGCCGGAAGGGCTTCCCGTGGAGCGCGGAGGCGAGCCTGGACGCCTGGTGGCGGCGCGTCCTCGCGTCGGGGGACGGGATCTTCCTCGTGGCGCTCGCCGGGGACCGGCTCCTCGGTGGGCTGATCGCCTACCGCCAGGGGGGCACGCTCGCGACCGCCTTCTCCGCCGATGACGCCGCGCTCCGTGCGGAACGGCCCGGGACGATGCACGCCCTCCGCTTCGCCGCGATCCGCCGCGCGCGCGACCTGGGCGCCACGGAGATCGACCTCGGGGGCGCGGATGTCGCGCCCGACCACGCGCTCCCCGCGCCGGGGACGCCGGCCCGCGGGCTCTACGACCACAAGGTCTCGCTCGGCGCCCACTGGGAGGAGTGCGTCCCCGCCCACCTCGCCGTCCTGCGGCCCGGCTGGCTCGCGCTGGGCGAAGCGCCGGCCCGTCTCCGGCGTGTCGTCCGCCGCTCCGGCCGCCGCACCTGACGCGCATCCCCTGCAGACAGGCCGGGATGGGCCTGCTATCCTTCGCCTTCGCCGCAGCGGACCCGTGGTGTAGCGGCCCAACATGCCAGCCTGTCACGCTGGAGATCGCCGGTTCGAATCCGGTCGGGTCCGCCACTTCGACGAACAAGCGCAGCCCCCGGGGGATCCCCGGGGGCTCGTGATTCCCGCCCCGCCCGGGGCGCCTGGGAGGAGAGCGATGGGCATCCGGTCGATCGGTGGGACCCTCCGCGACTGGGCGCGTGGCGCCGCGGAGATGGCGGGCGACCTGCTCGCGATGTTCCGCTACCGCGACGAGAGCCACGAGAAGGTCGTGGCGGAGCGCCGCCGCGCCGCGGAGAGGATGGAGGTGGGGGCGGCCCTCTGGGGCCCGATCCCCCGCGACATCGGATCCCCGCAGGACCCGGACCTCCACCCCTGGTCCGCGGACGGACGCCCGCTCGTCACCCCGGTGGAGGAGCATCCGCCCCTGGAGCCCGGAGGCCGCTGACCGCACGGGCGAGGCGCCGGCACTCCGGATCGCCCCCTCGCGCCCGGTCGCCTTCCCGCGGATGACGTGGCACACTCCGCGGAGATGACGCGCGCGCCCGACCCGATGGGCTCACCGTCCGGGGTGCCCGACCCGGCCGCCGATGCCCCGCGCCCTCCGCTGACCGCACCCCGGTCCGGCGCGCGTCCGCCTGCGCCCCAGGGGCGGAGCCCGCTCTTCTCCAAGGTCCTCGTCATCATCCTCGTCCTTCTCTTCCTCCTCGGGTCGGTCGCCTTCATCGTCTCGGTCTCCAACGCGCGACCGGAGCCCACCCGGGCGCCGGACCCCTCACCGCAGGCGATGGCCGCGGAGGTCGCGGTCCTCGACCCCACGGCCCTTCCCAGCCTCCTTCCCGATGCGCCCGTCCCGCTCCCGTCCCCCACCCCCCACGGGGATGCCGCCGGGGTCGCGCCGCCCGCGCCCACCACCGCGCCGGAGGATCCGGCGATCGCCGTGGACGCCTCCCTCGCGCCGGCGGAGCCGGAGGCGATCGTGGAGCTCCGGATGCCCTTCGTCCCGGTCGTCGACTTCTGGTCCGCGCAGTCCGAGATCTCCCGCGATGACCTCGTCGCCGCGCTCCGCGGCGAGAGCGGCGACTTCCGCAAGGTCGTCATCCCCACCGGCGACCGCGAGGCGATCGCGGGCGCCCTGGGGATCGAGATCGCCGCGTCCGTGGAGGAGCTGACGCCCGAGGAGATCGAGAAGACGGTCGGCCGCAAGGAGGTGCTCGGCATCCTCCGTGCCTCGGACGTCACCTTCCGCGTGCGCACGCTCGGGATCGGCAAGGCGGACCTCTTCGGCAACGAGCGGATGGGGAAGCTGGACGCATGGCCGATCGTGGCCACCGTGACCGGGCCCGCCTCCTCCGCGTGGGACCAGAAGGCGACCTGGACGCTCGTCGCGGGTGGGGACAGCTTCACGGACCGCGGGATCCATGACCGCGTCGTCCTCCGCGGCCGCGGCCTGGATTACCCCTTCGACGGCGGGTATGCGCGCGTCACCGGCCACTACTGCTGCGGGCCGTATGTGACGCCCGGCCGGCCCGTCCCGCGCTACGAGTTCCTCGGCGGGAAGGGCGTGGTCCGCGCGATGGTCAAGGACGCGGACCTCGCGATCGTCAACCACGAGGCGCCGGTCCCGGACGATTGGGAC
>Ga0208783_10000949_pt1 | contig 17651 bp, 11 predicted proteins | sample DEB19_08_DNA_2_FD_184529 | JGI IMG/M metagenome (GOLD analysis project Ga0208783, IMG submission 184529) | Aqueous microbial communities from the Delaware River and Bay under freshwater to marine salinity gradient to study organic matter... | ecosystem: Environmental > Aquatic > Marine >...
CCCAGCCACCGCCGCTCCGGCCGCTTCACGCCCCATGCCCGCTGGTTTCCCCTCAGACATCCCCCTCGACGCGATGAGCGTGCAGCTCCTCGCCATGCTCGACCGCTACGACCCCGCCGCCGCGCGGCTCTTTGCGCAAGAGGCCGAGCGCCAGGCGACCACGCTCGAGCTCATCGCGAGCGAGAACCATGTCTCGACCGAGGTCATGCACGCCGTCGGCTCATGGCTGACCAACAAGTACGCCGAGGGCTACCCCGGCAAGCGCTACTACGGCGGCTGCGAGTTCCACGACGGGATCGAGGACCTCGCGCGCGACCGCGCGAAGCAGCTCTTCGGCTGCAGGTTCGCGAATGTCCAGCCGCACTGCGGCGCCAATGCGAACACCGCGGCGTTCATGGCCATGTGCGAACCGGGCGACACCATCCTGTCGCTCCCGATCAAGTCGGGCGGCCACCTGTCGCACGGGCTCAAGGTGAACTTCTCGGGCACCTTCTACAAGATCGCCGAGTACGACCTCGACGCGAAGTCCGAGCTCCTGAACTACGACGAGATCGCGCGCATCGCCCGCGAGACGAAGCCCAAGATGATCATCTGCGGCTACTCGGCGTATCCGCGCGTCATCGACTTCGCGCGCTTCCGCGCAATCGCCGACGAGGTCGGCGCCGTGCTCATGGCCGACATCGCGCACATCGCCGGGCTCGTGGCGACGGGCGTGCATCCGTCGCCCTTCCCGCACGCGCACATCGTGACGACGACGACGCACAAGACGCTCCGCGGACCGCGCGGCGGCCTGATCCTCACGAACGACGAGGAGATCGCGAAGAAGATCGACCGCAAGGTGTTCCCCGGCACGCAGGGCGGCCCGCTGATGCATGTGATCGGCGCGAAGGCGGTCGCGTTCGGCGAGGCGCTCAAGCCTGAGTTCAAGTCGTACTGCCAGCAGGTCGTGAAGAACGCGCAGGCGCTTGCGGCGGGCCTCGTGAAGCGCGGCTATCGCCTGTGCTCGGGCGGCACCGACAACCACCTGATGCTCGTCGACCTGCGCGCGCGCTCGGCCGACCTGACGGGCGCCGACGCCGAGAAGTGGCTCGAGAAGGCCGGCATCATCGTCAACAAGAACGGCATCCCCAACGATCCGCGCCCGCCGATGGTGACGAGCGGCTTGCGCCTCGGCACGCCTGCGCTCACCACGCGCGGCCTGAAGGAGGCCGAGATGGAGCAGGTCGCGGCGTGGATCGACCGCGTGCTGGGTTCGTCGGGCGAAGCCGCCGTGATCGCGGCGGTGCGCATCGAGATCCGCGCGTTCTGCGGGCGGTTCCCGCTTTTCCACTGACTCGATGAGCGGCGCCGCGACGCAGGTTCCCGATGACTGGCGGGAGCTCTTCGAGGGGCGCAATGTCGTGTTCGCGGGGCTGCCTCCCGCGCCGCCACGCGCGGCGAGCCGCGTCGGTAAGTTCCTCGGGCGGTCACTGCTGATCCTCGTTGCGTTCGGAGTCGCCGTCGGCCTGAGCGCCGCGCTCGCGGCTGCGAGCGGCCGCTGGTGGATCGGCCTCTTGCTGTTCGTCATCATCGGTTGGGTCGCGTCGCTTCTCGCGATCGGAATCGTGGGCGCGATCAAGGTCGAGCGCCAGGCGGAGGCGCGGCGCCGCGCGCGCGCGCTCGAGGATCCGATCGGAAAACTCCTGCCCGACCGCGGAAAGTCGCGCAAGGCGTTCCGCGATCCCGCGAGCTACCAGGGGTTGTTCGCGCTTTCGCCGCGGCCGGTGCTGATCGTCGATGTGGCGGCCGTCGATGTGATGGTGCCAGCAAGGTTCGCCCATGGGCTCACGCTCGCGCCGCGCGGGCGGCTGCCCGAGCCGGAGATCCTCGAGACTTCATCGATTCCCGCGGGCACGGCGATCTTCGGCTTCATGCTGATCGGGCAGAGCGCGCAGTTCTGGATCCAGGCGGTCATGGCGCTGCGCTCAGGCGCGCCGCTTGCGTGGATGAGCTACCCGGGCGTCGCGATGGTCGTGATCGGGCTCTACTTGATCGTGCGCGACCCGTGGCTTCGGCGCAAGCTGAACTTTCCACGCGTGTTCGGTGCCGACGCCGTCATCGGCGCGGGTTGGATCCGCGACACCAAGGGCGAGGTCTGGACCGTCGACGATTCGGTGCTTCTCGTGACGCTGGCGGGCGGCGGACTCGAGGTCCGGCTCATCAAGCCCACGAAGGTGCTGTCGTTCTACCTGCCCGTGCTCATGGGCAAGCCTGGCACTGGACGGCTGAAGCTCGCAACGGGGGTGACAGGACTCGGGATCCGCAAGCGCATCAAGTCGGTCGCGGCGGGTGCAGCGAAGGGTGCTGCCGAGTCGGTTGGCCTTGAAGTCGAGGATCGCGGCGAGATCGAGATGCCGACTTCGAAGGAGCCGCTTCGGCTGCTATTGTCGAGCTGGACCTATCCCGAGCCGCGCACCGATCTTGCGATGCGCGAAGGGACCTGAAAGAAACGGCGCGCGCGGAGGGTTGTTCCTGATCGGCGATTTCCGCCGATATCGACTTCCATGCAGCATCCGTCCCAGCCGCCGCATTCGCATGTAAACCTACCTCACACGCAGGGCCTCGCCGACTCCGCGATCGACGCAGCTTGGGCGGTCATGCCTCCCGACATGGAGTTCGAGACTTCGCGCCTGCTTCCGGTGGTGGTCGGCGCACATCCGCGCAGCGAGATCGCCGACCGCCCGCTTGCAAACCGGCTGGTTGCGGCGATCCGCCAGTGGCAGCGACAGGCGATTCCAGACGAGGACGCGCGGCTGATCCCGATGGTCATGACGGACCTCTGGTACCTGAACGACAAGGAACTGCTGCTGCAGCCGACGATCGCGATCGGCGAGCCGGGCGCGAATGCGGCGAGCGCGTACTACGGAACGCGCCTTCCAAGGGCGTATGTGGTCGACGGACAGCTGCAGGTGCTGGCGGACCTCGAGTTCCTCGAGCCCAGCGTGACGATGTGGGGCGTGGATGCGTTCTCGACGCGGACGGCGCTCGACTGGTTCATCGCGCGGCATCTCGCGAACTTCCTCGAGAGCGTCCACGGCTAAAGACGGTGCCAGGCACCGTTTCAGAGGGAGCGCGCGAAACGGCCCGTCGCGATCGCTTCCGCGATTCCCGCCATGTTCATGCCGCGGAACGCCTTCCCCAGCAGCGCCCCGATCAGTTCCTCGCTCATTCCGCCTCCGCGCGCCAGCGGCGTCAGGAACGCGCGGTAGCGCGCATCCGCCTCCGTCCCATCCGACTTCGCGAGCTCGACCAGTTCCGCAAGCAGCGGCAACTCCTCATTCATGCGCGCGACGAACGCCTCAAGATGCGCTCCCAGAGGCCGCTCGCCGCCGTGCGTGAGGACCGCCCGCATCCCTCTCGGGAGCGCGCGCAGCCGCCGCACCGACTCGCTCCACGCGGGGATGTCGATGTCGCTCGGCGGAACGGGAATCGAGATGTAGTCCGACCGTGGCGAGATCATCCCGAGTACATCGCCCGTGAACACGAGCTCCGGCGTGCCGCGCGCGCGCCCGACCACCCATGCGTGGTGGTGCCGCGCGTGCCCCGGCGTCTCGATCGCCTCGAATCGCAGCCCCGCGACCTCGACCGTTTGGCGATCCTCCACCGGCCTCAGCAGCGATGCCGGCACGGGCAGGGGATCGCCATAGAAGCGCTCGTACCGCGGCCCATGGACCGCCCGCGATCCCGCGATCAGCCTCGCAGGCTCGGCCAGGTGTCGTTCACCCCGCGGATGCACATGCACGCACACGCCCTCGCGCGCAAAGTGCCCAGCGCTTCCCGCGTGATCGAGGTGGATGTGCGTCACGAACACCGCCCGCAGGTCGCGCGGCGCGATCCCGCGCTCGGCCAACTGTGCGCACAGGCCTTCGTACGCCACCGCGCATCCGCACTCGACCAGCACCGGTCCCTCGCCGGCATCCACCACGAACGCCAACGCCGTCTCGGGAATGCCGAGGTAATGCGTATCGAGCGAAACGAGCGGGATAGCCGCGGGAGAAACGGGCACGGGCCGCAGCGTAACGCCGCGGCCCGTGATCGGCTTGCGCCGCCCGATCATGAGCGTTCAGTCGAAAGTGAGCGACTGCGCAGCGGGACCAGGAGAAGTGTCGACCGCGATGATCTTCAGGTCGGCGCTCGCCTCGCCACCACCCCACACATCGGTCGTGATCTTGAAGAAGCGCCCGCTGGTCACGCCGAGCCTCGAGAGGTCGATCGCGCACAGCTTCGCCTCGTAGGTGCCCGACTGCGGCTGGCCGTCCTGGTTCCAGCGGCCGACCCAGACCTTACTCGGCTGGATCGACACGAGATCGACCGCGCGCACCTCGACGGGCGTGCCCACCGGCTCGAGCGCGTCGCTCAGCGCCTGGATGGTCATCACGCTGTTGCCCTGGTCCTCGAACACGAACAGCTCGGGGCGGTCGTCGTTGCCCCAGTTCGAGTCCCAGATGCGGGTGCGCAGGCCGACGATGAACGAGTACCCCGCCTGCGACTGCAGCAGGATGCGGTTGTTGAGGTTGCTGTTGCCCCACACCGTGACCATCTCGTTGCAGAAGAGATCGAGATCCCGCTGCGAGACGCTGGAGCCATCCTCATCGAGGTCGTCGATGTAAGCGATCCCCGGCGCGCCGACGGTCGCAAGGTGGCCGTTCTGGCGTCGGAAGCGGTCGATCGGGCCGCTGTACTGCATGTTGGTGACGCTCGACGGGTAGACGAACTGCGCTTCCCGCACCACGGTCCCATCGGGGAACACGATCCGGTCGAGCAGCACATCCTTGTTGACCGCATCGCGCGAGTCGGAAAATCCCGGCGTCAGCGTGTAGAGCGAGGGTCGGGTGGAGCTCGACGAGCCCGACGACCCGGACGAGCCGGAGGCGACCCCGGATGGGGTCAGGACGAACATCGCACAGGCCATCGAACCCAGGATTGCCGTCGCGAGAAGTGTCCGGCGCATGGCGCGCCTGCCTTTCGAGCGCGGTGCCTGACCGCGTGCGGGACTACCAGAAGAGTCGAATCCCGACGGAAAAAGGCAAGTTCTGGCCAACGACGCCCCGGCTCGCATGGGCAGCGTGTGACGGCTATCCGAGCGGCATCACCGGCGGATCGGGGATGTGCCGGCCCGACCATTGCAGGATCGGGTGCGCCGTGCTCTTATCCTCCCTGAATGCCGCGTCCCGCCGTCCTCTCCCTCTCGTCGCCGCGTGCGTGGAGCCTGATCCTGGCCCCCGTGCGCTTCGAGATGATCGAGGCGATGCGCATGTGCGCGCCGTGCGCGATCGCGCAGGTGGCGGAGGTCCTCGACCGCCCGGCAGACTCGCTCTATCGGCACATGGACAAGCTGATCGACGCGGGGGTCGTGAAGCGCGCTGGCGTGCGCCGCACCGGACGGCGCACCGAGCAGGTCTACGACCTCGTCGCCGATGACATCAGCCCGGGCTTCGCGGGGATGACCGAGCGCCAGGCGGGCAAGGTCTACGAAGGCGTGATGGCGACGATCGCCAAGATCGTCGCGCGGACCGCGCGCGACGCGGTTCGGCACGGCGGCCTCGCGGGTGCGCAGCCGAAGCCGCATGCCGCCGCGTTCCTCGAACATTCATGGCTCGCCCCCGAGGACATGCCCGAGTTCCGCGAGCACATGAAGGCGATCAAGTCGTTCCTCGCCGACAAGCGGACGCCGGGTCGCGGCACCCTGTACCTCGTGACCGCGGTGGCGATGCCGGTCGTCCGCAAGCGAGGGGCGCGGCAGAACGCCGACTCGCGCAAGCCCGCGGGCGCGACGCAGCGCGTGCAGAAGTCGTCGCAGAGATCGCCGCGCAATTCCTCGAAGAAGCCGACGCGGCGCTGAAAGCCCCGAAGCGCGCATCCCAACGAGCGCGGCTCCAACCGGTCAAACCCCATGCAGAATCCCATCGACTCGTATCGCGGCCTCACGATCCAGGGACTCGTCAAGATCCACCCCGGCCCCGTCTGCGCGCTGCGCGGCGTGGACCTCGACATTCCCGAGGGCATGTTCGGACTGCTCGGGCCGAACGGCGCGGGCAAGTCGACCTTCATGAACATCGTCGCGGGGCTCATCGAGCCGACCGCGGGCAAGGTGCTGCTCGACGGGACCGATGTCGTCGAGAATCCGCGCTTCATGCGCGAGCGGCTCGGCTATCTCCCGCAGGATTTCGGCTTCTACCCCGACCTCTCGGGCCGCGCGATGCTCGAATTCCTGCTGAAGATGAAGGGCGTGACTGGCCCGCGTGGACGCGGCGCGCTCGCCGACGAGCTCCTTGAGCGTGTCAACCTGACCTCGGCCGCCAAGCGCAAGGTCGGCGGCTACTCGGGCGGCATGCGCCAGCGCCTTGGACTGGCGCAGGCGATTGCGGGGAATCCGCGCGTGCTGATCGTCGACGAGCCGACCGCAGGACTCGACCCCGAGGAGCGCCAGCGGTTCTACCGGCTGCTTGCCGAGATGAGCGCGGGTCGCGTGGTGCTGCTCTCGACCCACATCGTCGACGATGTCTCGACGCTCTGCCCGCGGCTTGCGGTGATCCGCTCGGGCGAGGTCGTGGCCGACACCACGCCGAGCGCCGCGCGCAATGCCGTGGACGGGCTCGTGTTCGAGGGATTCGTCGCCGACGCCGAACTCCCCGTGTTCTCCAAGGAGCACCGCGTGATCAGCGCCGTCCTCAACGAGGGCCGCAACAACCGCGTCCGCGTCTTCTGCGCGAACGGCCGCAGCGCGCCCGCGGGCTTCGCGCGCAGCGCAGGCACGCTCGAGGACGCGTACCTCGTCCTCATGCGCTGCCCGCCCGACGAGGTCCCGCCGGCGCTGTCGCGCGCGGCGCCCGTCGCAGCCGGAGGTGCGGCGTGATCGCGCGGTTCCTTGCCTATCCGCTGCTCGATCTCAAGACCTGCTGGAAGCGCCCGCTGAACATCATCATGTTCGTGGTGTTCGGCTTCATGTCCTTCGGGTTCGTGATGGGCGGCGTCCAGGTGAGCACGGGCAGCGCCGATACGGGCGGCGCGAAGGTCGCGATCAACTCGGCGTTCAACCTCGCGTTCGCGGACATCGTGCTCTTCGCGCTGATCCTGCCGTTCTTCATCGCGGTCGCCTGCGGCATGCCTGTCCTCGGCGACTTCGACCGCCGCATCAACCGGCTGGTCGCCGCGACGCCGATCACGCATGTCGAGTACGCGTTCTCGCGCTTTCTCGGCGCGTTCGGCGTGCTGGCCGCGATCCTGTCGCTCTGGATGCTGCTCCAGATCGGCTTCTACGAGCTGATCCCGCTCGATCCCGCCGAGCGGATCCGCGGTGCGTTCAACCTGTGGCACTATCTGTTCCCGATGCTGCTGTTCGGGCTGCCCGCGGCGCTGTTCGTCGGCGGCATCTCGATGTACCTCGGCGTGCGCACGCGGCAGCCGGTGCTCGTGTTCGCGCTGCCTGTGGTGATCGTGGTGTCGGGAATCTTCCTCGTGTGGACCTTCAATCCCGAGTGGCTGCCGATGTGGGTGAACCGCACGCTGCAACTGGCGGACCCGACGGGATTCCGCTGGTTCGTGCGAACCTTCGTGAGCGAGGACCGCGGCGTTGCGTTCTACAACAGCGCGGCGCTCGCGCCTGATGCGGCGTTCCTCGCGAGCCGTGCGGCGCTCTGCGCTGTTGGTCTCGGCGCGGTCTGGGCGACGGGAAGGCGCCTGTCGCGCACCGAGCATGACGACCTCCGCGTGGGAGAGATGAACATGCTGCTCGCGGAAGCGGGGCGGCTGCACGCCGGCGCGGTGCTCGCCGAGCACGCCGCGATCGCCGCACGCGGCGGCCCACCCGAGGCGACTTCCGCTGCGCCCGGATTCGTGCGCTCGACCATCGACATCCTCCGCTCCGAGACGCGCGCGCTGCTGCGGTCGCCCGGCGTCTGGCTCTTCGGGCCGCTCATCCTGATCCAGTCGTGGGCGGCGACGAGTTTCCGGCAGGGCCCGCTCGACACAGAGCTCCTCATGACGAGCGGCGCGGCAGCGGCCGGCGTCTTCAACACGCTGACGCTCCTTCTCTGCTTCCTCGTCCTCTTCTACACGGTCGAGAGCCTGGTGCGCGAGGAGCGCTGCGGCCTGAGCGGGATCTTCCGCGCGTCGCCCGTGCCGACGGGCGCCATCCTCGCGGGAAAGGTCCTGGCGAACGCGGCCATGGCGCTCGTGATCATCGCCTGCGCGGCGCTTGCGATCGCGATGGTGCTTGGGAAGCAGTACTTCGACACCAAGATTCCGATCGCGTTCGACGCGCCCATCTTGTTCCTGATCCTGGGCGTGCTGCTCGCGCCGACGCTCATCGTGTGGGGCGCGTTCGTGTCGTTTCTCTACGCGCTGCTGCGCAACCGCTTCGTCGTCTACGGCGTCGCGCTTGGCGCGCTGATCGGCACGGGATTCGCCACGCAGTTCGGCTACATGAACTGGGTGACCAAGTGGCACATGTGGAGCAGCGTGCAGTGGAGCGAGCTCGACCGGCTCGAGTTCATGTGGCCTGCGATCGCGGTGAACCGCTTGCTCGTGCTGTCGCTGGCGGCGTTCTTCATCGTGGCGACGCTCTCGATGTGGCCGCGGCGGCTGCCGGACCTGCGCGCGGTCGCCGATCGCATGCGGCCGGCGGCGCTCTTCCGCGCGACGATCGTGCCGGTCCTCGCGGCGCTGCCCGTCGCGGCGCTCGCGATCTACGCGGGTGTCTCGGTCCGCGGCGGCTACGAAGGCGCGCCGCAGCGGGAGGCGCAGAAGGCCTACTGGAAGCGCAACTCAAAGACATGGGAGGGCATGCCTGTTCCCGCGCTCGACAAGGTCGATGGCGAGGTCAAGCTTTTCCCCGAATCGCGCTCGCTCGAGGTCGCGGCCACCTATGTGCTGCGCAATCCGCACACGAAGGCGATGGCAGAGGTGCCGATCACGGTCGGGCCGCACTTCACGACCAGCGACTGGACCGTCGACGGCATCGCAACCGATCCCGAGAAGCAGGACCAGCCTCGGCCCTCGATCGAGAACCGCAGCGGCCTCCATGTGATCACGCCCGCGCGGCCGCTCGCGCGCGACGAGACGGTCACCATCACCTTCAAGATGAAGGGCGAGTTCCCGAAGGGCTGGTCACGCGCTGGGGCGGGAACCAGTGAGTTCATCCTGCCCTCGGGCGTCGTGCTCACGAGCTTCAGCCCGAGCTTCCTGCCGGTCGTAGGGTTCGTCGACGGCGTCGGTGTCGACACCGAGAACCGCCGCGACGCGCGCGAGTATCCGCTCGACCACTGGAAGACGCGCGTCGATCCCGGGTTTGGCCCCGCGTGGGCGACGCAGGTGCGCCTTGCGGTCGAGGGGCCGGCGGATTGGAAGCTCAATGTGGTGGGCGTCGAGAAGGAGTCGACGGTCACCGACGGCCGCCGTCGCACCGTGTGGGAAACCGAGCATCCGGTTCGCTTCTTCAACATCGTCGGCGGACCGCTCGAGGAGAAGTCGGGCGACGCCGCGACCGTGTACTACTCGGCGCGCACGCCGCACAATGTCGACACCATGGTGAAGGCGCTGTCGGCCGCGCGCAAGAACTATGGCGCGTGGTTCGGCCCGTATCCGTGGGAGAACCTGCGCGTGACGCAATTCCCCGGTCTCGCCGGCTACGCGCAGGGCTTCCCGGGAAACATCTCGTTCTCCGAGGGAATCGGCTACATGTCGAGGCCCGTCGCGAAGCGTGACGGAGGCGAACTCGAGAAGGAGGGCGCGCTCGATGTCGCCTTCTACATCGTCGCCCACGAGTCCGGACATCAGTGGTGGGGCAACATCGTCATGCCCGGCAAGGGCCCCGGCGGGAACATCATCAGCGAGGGGCTCGCGGAGTTCAGCGCAATGATGCTGGTCCATCACGAGCTCGGCGAGGAGCAGGGCAAGACACTGCGCCGCCGCTGGGAGAAGCAGTACACCGAGGGGCGCCGCGCCGACAACGAGCGTTCGATCAATCGGACCGATGGAAGCCGGCCCGGCGACCAGGTGGTGACCTACCAGCGTGCGGGCTGGGCGTTCTGGATGCTGCGGGAGCTGATGGGGGAGGAGCAGATGCTCGGGGGCCTCAAGGCATTCGTCGCGAAGTGGCGCGATGGCGTCGAGACGCCCGAGGGTCTCGACTTCCCCCTGATCGAGGACATGGTCGAGAGCCTGCGGCCGTTCGCGCCCGACGAGGTGGCGTTCAACCTCTTCGTGGATCAGTGGATCTACGGGACGGTGCTGCCCGAGCTTGAGCTTGGCGATCCGAAGGTGGATGAAGCGGACGGCGCGTTCACGGCGGCGGTCGCACTGCGCAACATCGGAAAGGGCACCGTGGATGTGACGGTGCGCGTCATCGGCGAGGACAGCAAGCAGTTCGAGGACACCGTGGTGCGCGTGGCCGCGGGCGGCAGCGTGCCGGTGCTCGTCCAGAGCGCGTTCAAGCCGGTGAAGCTCGTCGTCGACCCCGAGGTCAGGCTGCTGTTCGCGGGCCGGAAGCGCTGCGAGAAGTCCCTCTGAAGACGGTGCACGGCACGCGCCGTGCACCGCCCTGTGAGGTCGACTTGGAGGTCAGGCTTCTGTTCGCGGGTCGGAAGCGGTGCGAGAGGTCTCTTTGAGCGCGAGCAGCGCATCCTCGCAGGCGCGCGGGTCGGGTATGCCGGAGAAGCCCTGCGTGACATCGCGGACGCCGCCCTTGGGGCCCCGCACCATCGAGGACGAGAAGGTCAGGCTGCCCGTGCCGTCGGGATGGATCTCCTTGGAGATCTCATCGAGATCCGCTGCACTCCACGACTGCACTTTGATGGAGCGGCCGCACACGATCTGCATGGCGCGCTGGTTGGTCACGCAGCACGCGGTGCGGCGTGCCTTGCGGCCCACCCAGAACGGGGAGGAGATCATCGCCAGTCCGACGAGCAGGAACGGCAGCCCGAACAGCGGAAAGAGCATGAAGACGCCCGCGGCGACCTTTGAACCGGTGTCCTCCGTCGACTTGGCAGCGCCGAACCACACGCCGGCCGCCGCCATGGTGATCCAGAACGCCGCGAATCCGCCGAAGCACAGGCCGAAGATCGCGATCGGCCACATCTTGCGACCCATGCGCGACGGCGAAGGCATGCCCGCGTACCACAGCTCCTCGCCGTCGCGGAGTTCGTTGCGCACGGCGGAGTCAACCTCGGGAGTCAGGTCCGCGAGCAGAGAAGGTGGCATGGCGCATCAAGCCTTTCTGACGAGGCAAGTCGCGATGGACCGAGCCCGCGCGTCCTCGCACCTCGACCTTGCTCGTGCAGTGTCTTCGCGCGAGCGCCCACGCGCAAGCGGCGCAGCGCGGCGACCGCGCCCTTGCGGCCTCAAGCCAGGATCGCGCTGTTGACCTTGCCCTTCACATCGGTCAGGCGGAAGTTCCGTCCTGCGTGCCTGTAGGTCAGGCGCTCGTGGTCGAGCCCCGAGAGGTGCAGGACGGTCGCGTGCCAGTCGTGGATGTCCATCACGCCGTCGACCGCCTCTGCGCCGATGTCGTCGGTGGAGCCGTGCGACACGCCGCCCTTGACGCCGCCGCCGGCCATCCACATGGTGAAGCCCTTGGCGTTGTGGTCGCGGCCATCGCCGTTCTGCGCGTACGGCGTGCGTCCGAACTCGCCGCCCCACAGGACCAGCGTGTCGTCGAGCATCCCGCGCTGCTTGAGGTCGGTGAGCAGGGCGGCGATCGGCTTGTCGATCTCGCTGCACTGCTTGCCGAGTTCCTCGCGCAGGTTGCGGTGCGTATCCCAGCCGCCGTGGCTGACCTCGATGAAGCGCACGCCCTTCTCCGCGAAGCGTCGGGCCAGGAGGCACTGCCGCGCGAAGCTGTCGGTCGGCTGCTCGCCCACGCCGTACATCTCGAGGGTCTTCTTGTCCTCGTCGTCGAAGCTCACGAGGTCGGGCACCTCGGCCTGCATGCGGAAGGCGAGCTCGTAGCTCTCGATCACGCCCTCGAGCTGGGCGTCGCTCTTCTCGCGCTTGAGGCGCTCGCGGTTGAGGCGCTGCACGAGGTCGAGCTGCTCGCGCTGCATGTTGGCGCCAAGGCGCTCGTTGTCGATGTGCGGGATCGCGTCGGCCGCCCCCGCGTTGCGCCCGTTCGCGAGCCGCACGGGCGTGGCCTGGTAGGTCGCGGGCAGGAACGCGCTGCCGTATAGCTGCGCGCCGCCGTTGTCGCCGCGCGGGTTGATGGCGATGAATCCCGGCAGGTTCTCGTTCTCGGTGCCGAGGCCGTACAGCGCCCATGAGCCCATCGACGGGCGCACGAACTGGAACGAGCCGGTGTGCAGCTGGATCGACGCCTGCGCGTGCGCGGGGATCTCGGCCTTCATGCCGCGGAGCAGGCAGAGGTCGTCGGCCCGCTTCTGCAGGTTGGGAAAGAGATCGCTGATCCAGAGCCCGCTTTGCCCGCTCTGCCTGAACTTCCACGGGCTCGCGAGCAGCTTCGAGTTGCCGCGGTAGGTCGAGCCGTCGCTGAGCGCGAGCTCGGGCTTGTAGTCGAAGGTGTCGACATGGCTGGGCGCGCCCGCCATGCATAGGAAGATGATGCGCTTGGCGCGCGGCGCGAAGTGCGGCTTCTTCGGAGCGAGCGGGTTGACGGCCTCGTCGTCGCCGCCGCCGAGGAGCGGGAACGCGCCGGCGCGCGCGGCCATCGCCGCGAACGCGACGGAGCCGAAGCCGCAGGCCGCGTAGCGAAGCATGTCGCGGCGTGTGTACGAGAGGGGAAGCCGGTTGCAGCAGAGGTCGCTCATGTTCGTCTCGCCTTCAGCGTGTCGTGTTCAGTCGAGGGTGCGGAACTCGCCCGAGAGGAAGAGCGCCTGGCAGAGCGCGGACCACACCATCTGCTCGCCGCTCACCGTGCGTGCGGGCGCTGCGCCCGGGTTGCGCGCGGCCTCGAGCCGCTGGCGCGCGCGCTCGCGCAGGTTCAGCTTCTCGGATTCGCCGCGCTGCGCTGCGGCGCCGCGTCCGCGGCCCTGCGCCTGGCCTTGATTCTGGCCTGATCCCGCGTTCAGGTTGCGTCCATCCTTGCCGGCTGCGGCGCGGAAGTCATCGATGAACTGCTTGCAGGCCAGGGCCTCGGACGAGGTCGGCTTGCGTCCGAAGGCGAGCTCGAACGCGGCGTTGATCCGCTCGATCTCCTTGCCGCCCGAGCCCATCACCCGCATCGCGAACATGTCGGCGATGCGCGTGAGCTCGGCGCTGTTCATCAGGTAGAGCGCCTGCGTGGGCACATTGGTAGCGTCGCGCATGCCTGTGACGAACGACGGCTCGGGGAAGTCGAACACCTCGAGCGACTCGTGCACGCGGTCGCGCAGGATCGGCAGGTAGACGCTGCGGTTGTTGTCGCCGTCGCCGGTCACGAGGCTGAGCATGCGCTCCTGCGCGGGTCCGCGGATGCCGCCCTCGGTGAACGCGACGGGCGAGCCCGTCTTCGGCTTGAAGACAAGGATTCCCGCGGCCGAGAGCATCGCATCGCGGATCGCCTCGGCCTCGAGGCGCTTCTTCGGCATGCGCCAGAAGTACTGGACCTCGGGGTCGATCTCCGCGTTCTTCGCGTCGAAGTCGCTCGACATCGCGTACGCGCGCGACAGCACGATCTCGCGGATGAGCTTCTTGGTGCTCCAGCCGTTCGCGACCAGGCGCGTCGCGAGGTGGTCGAGCAGCGGCAGGTTGGTCGGCTTGACGCCGCTCATGCCGAAGTTGTCGGGGGTCGGCACGATCGGCTGCCCGAGGAGATGCAGCCACACGCGGTTCGCCCACACCCGCGCGGTGAGCGGATTGTCGGCGCTCGCAATCCACTGCGCGAGCTCCAGGCGGCCGCTGCCCTTCGCGATCGTCGGCTCGTCGCCCTGCGAGAGCAGCTCGACGAATCCGCGATGGACGGTCTCGCCGGGCTTGTCGAGCTCGCCGCGGTCGAGCACGCGCGCGTTGAGCGCGCGGTCGCGGTCGACGGCGCCCATCGCGAGCAGGTTGCCCTCGGTGGGCTTGCCCTCCGCGTCGAAGCGCGCGGTCACGCTCTCGAGGTTCCTCTGCGCGCCCAGCGTGGCGCGTGCGCGGACGATCTGCGCCTGCAGGTTCGGCGGCAGCGCCTCGCCCTTCTGGCGCGCGGTGCGGGCCTGGTCGATGGTCTCCTGCGCCTTGGCAGCCTCCTGCTTCGCGCGCGAGGTCGCGGTCGCAAGCAGCGAGCGCAGGTCGGGGCGCATCGTCGGGCCGAGCGGCAGGCCAGCATCCTTCGGCAGCGCGTTCAGGCTCGACGGATGGTTGTTGCCCTGCGAGTCGAAGGTGCCGTAACGCGTGTCGGTCGACAGGAAGATGCCCGCGACCGCGTAGTAGTCCTTCTGGGTGATCGGATCGAACTTGTGGTCGTGGCAGCGCGCGCAGGCGACGGTGAGCCCGAGCATGCCCTGCGTGGTGGCGTCGAGCTGCTCGTCGGCGAGGTCCATCTGGAACTGCGGCTTGCCGCGCGCGTTGTGGCTCTTGGTGCCGACGGCGAGGTATCCCGTCGCGATCATCTGCTCTGCGCGGTCTGCGTCGCTCGCCGCAGGCATCAGGTCGCCCGCGAGCTGCTCGGTCAGGAACCGGTCGAACGGCTTGTCCTCGTTGAACGACCCGATCACATAGTCGCGGTAGCGCCACGCGTGCGGGTAGAAGATGTTCGATTCCTTGCCGCTCGACTCGGCATAGCGCGCGACATCGAGCCAGTGCCGGCCCCAGCGCTCGCCGAACGCGGGGCTCGCGAGCATGCGGTCGACGGCCTTCGCGAAGGCGTCGGGCGAGCCGTCGCCCTCGAAGGCGCGCAGGTCGGTCTCGCTCGGCGGAAGCCCCGTGATGTCGAAGCTCGCGCGGCGGAGCAGCGTGCGCTTGTCGGCCGGCGCCGCGGGCGTGAGGCCCTTCTCGTCGAGCTTTGCGAAGACGAAGGCATCGATCGCCGACTTCGACCACGCGGGGTCGGACACCGCGGGAACGGGCGCCGCTGCGACGGGCCTGTACGCCCAGTGCTCGGTCTTCCCCTTCGCGATATCGTCCTTGCTCCAGCGGTGCGCAGTGCCCGGCGATGCGTCGCCAGGCTTCGTCGATGCGACCGGCTTCTCCTCGCGCGGATCGGGCGCGCCCATCGCCACCCACTTCTCGAGTGTGGCGATCTCCTCGTCGGAGATCTTGCCGTCGGGCGGCATCTCGAGGTCTGGGTCGTGGTAGCGGACGGCGCGGATGAGCAGGCTCGAGTCGACATCGCCCGGCACGACCGCTGGCCCGCTGCGTCCGCCCTTGCGGATCGCGTCGCGGGTGTCGATGCGTAGCGCGCCCTTCACGGTGGCGGCGGTGCGCGAGTGGCAGCTGTAGCAGTGGGTGATGAGCGTCGGGCGCACCTCGTTCTCGAAGAACTTCACCTCGTCTGGCGTGGGCGAGCGCTCATCGACCGCGGCGATGACCGCGGCCTCCTCGGCCATGACGGGCGGCTTCAGGTACTCGGGGTTCTCGCGCAGGCCCTGCGCGTGCGCGCGGGCGCCGGCGAGCAGGACCGCAGTGGCGAGGGAGATGGATGAGAGAAGGCGCATGGCGGAGGGTCCCGGGTCCCAGGCTCGTTGGTGCCGCACTGCGCGGGCACGGGCCGAAGTCAGGGTGGAACGGTAGGAAATCGGCAGGATTGCGGCTCGGGCGCGGAAAACCGTCCAAGTGAGGTGGCGCCCTACCGCGGTGGCGGACGCGCGTGGCGGCGGGTCGGCGGAAAATCGCTGGCGCGGCGCTTGCGTGGGCTGCGTTTTGGCGGATGCTTCGGGCCTAGAAGCCGCCTCTCGAGGAGCCCAAGATGAAGATTCTCGCCCGTCGCGTCATCGCCGTCACCGCCGTCACGACCGTCCTGCCCGCAAGCCTCGCACTCGCGCAGGGCGCGAACGACTGCGTCTCCGCCCAGCCCCTGAAGGGGTACGGGACCTTCCCGTTCAGCACCGTGGGCGCCACCACCGACGGCGCGGCCGATGTCCTGTGCAACTTCTTCAGCAACTCGAACATCTACAACGATGTGTGGTTCCGCTTCACCGCACCCGAGACGACCGTCGTCGACATCGCCAACTGCGGGCTCGCGACGCTCGACACCAAACTCGCCATCTACGGCGGCGCTGACTGCGCCTCGCCCGTGATCGCCTGTTCGGACGACAGCTGCGCGACGCAGTCCAAGGTCACGGTCGGCATGACCGCCGGGCAGTCGTACCTCATCCGCATCGGCGCCTACTCGGCGACGGGCACGGGCGCTGGCAGCATCGGCGTCACGCCGTTCGTGCCGCTGGCCGACATCACCGACCCCGCGACCAACATCCGCTACCTCGCGATCGCGGCGACCACCTGGCCGCTGGCCGAGGCGTTCGCCCAGCAGCTCGGCGGGCATCTCGTGTCGATCAACGGGCAGGGCGAGCAGGACTTCATCTGGCAGAACTTCGGCAACCTCGGCGGCGTCGACCGCCGCGTGTGGATCGGGTTCAGCGATGCCGCCAGCGAGGGCGCGTGGGCATGGAGCGACGGCTCGAAGGCCGCGTTCGCCAACTGGAACGCGGGCGAGCCGAACAACTCCGGCGGCACCGAGCACTACGCCGAGATGCTCGGGTCGTCGGGCCTTTGGAACGACCTCAACGCAGCCGGCTCGGGCTACACGCACATCGCGGTGGTCGAGCTCGCGCCCACGACGAACCCGTGTCCAGCGGACCTCAACGGCGACGGCGATGTCGGCTCGCCCGATGTCGCCATGCTGCTCAACGGCTGGGCGACGGCGCAGACCGACATCACCGGCGACGGCACGACCGACGCCCAGGATGTCGCGGCGCTGCTTTCGGCGTGGGGGCCGTGCGCGGGCTGAGCGCCGCTTCGACGATCACTTCGCGGCTTGGCCGAATCGCGCATCGCCGAGCTTCGCGATCTGCGCGTCGCGCAGTTCGCTGATCTCGTCCTTCACGCTCGCCTCGACGCCGCCGTCCGCGAGCGCGAAGCCGAGCCTCAGGACCTCCGCGTGCGTGACATCCTCGGGCGGCCGCGACGGCGCATAGCGGCTGCCGCTGCCCTCGATGCGGTGCGCGAGCCCGTGGCGCTCGAACAGCGCGAGCAGGTCGCGCGCGATCGCGGGCGTCACGCCGCAGTTGCGGACGAGCGTGTCGATCGAGACCCCGCGCCCGGTGCGGAAACGCGTGCACAGCGCGCGGTAGCAGCCGATCGCCTGCGCGGGCTCGAACACGTCGGGCGCCGACACGCCCGCAGCGAGCGTGCGCCCGCCGCGCGTGAGGCCCTGCAGGATCGCCGCCGTCTGCAGGCCGAACAGGACCACCAGCCACATCAGGTAGACCCAGAGCATGAAGAGCGGTACGAGCCCGAGCGAGCCGTACAGCCGGCTGGCCGCGAACGACCCGGACAGCGACGCGCTCAGGAAGCCCTTGCCGAGCTCGACCAGCGCGCTCGCGACCGCTGCGCCGAAGATCGCGGCGCGGATGTCGACGCGCGCGTTCGGCACCGTCGCGTACGCCGCCGCCAGCAGGATCCACAGCGACACGAACGCGCCCACCTTCGAGAACGCGCTGGCGAAGAAGAGCGCGGCGCTGCTGTTCTCGCCGATGAAGCCCGCG
>Ga0208783_10000950_pt1 | contig 17649 bp, 12 predicted proteins | sample DEB19_08_DNA_2_FD_184529 | JGI IMG/M metagenome (GOLD analysis project Ga0208783, IMG submission 184529) | Aqueous microbial communities from the Delaware River and Bay under freshwater to marine salinity gradient to study organic matter... | ecosystem: Environmental > Aquatic > Marine >...
GGTTACCCCTGCCGTTGAGACGGCGTATGTGACCAGCGAAGCCATGGATGGCGCAGCGCAGGCACATCCGAGTGAGCCGGAGCCTGGAGGGCGGAGGCGAACGTCCGGCGAGACGGTACGGGGTAACCTCGAGCCGGATTGGTCAATGCGGGCCTATGCGGCCGTCAGGGCGCTCCGGGCCACGTCGAGGCATTCCCGGATGTCGGCGAGCGGGTTCTTCGGGTTCTCCTCGTACTCCAGCGACAGGGCGCCGTCGGCCGGGAACTTCACCTGCTCGAGCGCGGCGAACACGGCGGGCACGTCGAGGTGCCCCTTGCCGAGGATCACGCCCTGCGTCTTCTCCTGCTGCTCCTTGAAGTCCTTGAGGTGCACGCCGTAGAGCCGGCCCTTGAGCAGTCGGATGACCTCGACGGGATTCTCGCCGGAGCGGATGAAGTGGCCGAGGTCGGCGCAGGCGCCGATCCGCTCATCGTGCTTTTCGATCGCCTTGAGCACGTCGAGCACCTTGTTGTAACGGTGCTTGGGGCCATGGTTGTGGATCGCGATCCGGATGTCGAACTCCTTCACGAGTTCGTCGAGGCTCGCAAACGCCTCGGGGGCCGGGTCCGCGCTGAGAATCCTGATGCCCGCCGCCTTGGCGAACTCGAAGACCTTGCGGTTGGCCGCGGCATCGGCGCCGAACCCGTTCACGCCGTGGGCGCTGATCGTGAGCCCGAGATCCGCGAGCTTCTTGTTCATGGCCGCAATCTGCTCGGCGGTCGAGTTCAGCGGGTACATGCCGGGATAGAACTCGACATGCCGGAAGCCGATCTCCCGCGCGTGTCGTAGCGCCTCGTCGACGGGATAGCCGCGGAGCGAATAGAGCTGGATGCCGAGGTTGAGACCACCATCCTGGGCGCGGGCAGCGGAACGCGTCGCGCAGACGGCGGCGACAGCGGCGGCGGCAGACAGGACATCGCGACGGGAGAACTTCACGGCCGGCATGGCGAGATCTTTCGGGACAGGGAAGGTGGATCGATCGAGAACGGGAATATAACGTGGCGATCATCCACCATGCACCACGCCCGCGCATCCCGAGAGCCGCCGCTGCCACGCACGATCCGTGGCCTGGGGTGGACGAGTTTTCTCACCGACCTGTCGAGTGAGGCGATCTACCCGCTGCTGCCCGCGTTCGTGATGCGGGAACTCGGCGGCTCGGCCGTGAGCGTCGGGCTTCTCGATGGCGTCGCGAATCTCGTGGCTGCGGTCGTCCGCCTGCCTGCGGGCGCGCTGTCCGATCGCGTCGGCCGCCGGCCCCTGATTCTGGTGGGCTACGGCCTGTCGGCACTCGTCCGGCCGCTCATGGGGCTCGTGGCCACGCCGCTCGGCGCGCTCGTCGTGCGCACGGCCGACCGGTTTGGCAAGGGCATCCGCACGGCGCCGCGCGACGCACTCGTGGTGGATCTCGTCTCCGTGGAGAGCCGTGGCCGCGCCTTCGGGCACATCCGCGCATTCGATCACGCGGGCGCCGCTCTCGGCCCGCTTGTCGCGATGCTTTTTCTGCTCGTGTTTCCAGGACGCGAGCGGATGCTGTTTCTGCTCTCGATTCTGCCGGGTCTCGTCACGCTGGCGGTGATCTGGCGGCTCGTGCGCGATCCGCCCAGGGTCGCGCCGCACGCCGCGGGGACGGCCCGCATCGGCCGGCTCGACCGCAGGCAATGGCCGCTCCTCGGGAGCGTCGCCGTGTGGGCTCTCGGGGCGTCGAGCGAGCAGTTCCTGCTCATGCGGGCCGCGGACCTCGGGCTGTCGCAGGCGTTCATCCCGATCCTCTGGTTGGCGGTGAGTCTTGTGAAGAGCGGGACGGCCAGTCGGGCCGGCCGGCTCGCCGATGCCACGCCGCCGCGGCTGGTGCTCGCCGGAGGCTGGTTGTTGTTTGCGATCGGCTACCTCGGCCTGGCGACGAGTTCAGGGCTCCCAGCCGCTATCGCGATGATGCTCGTGATCGCGATCGCCTATGGGATCGCGGAGCCGGCCGAACGCGCGCTCGTCTCCGCAGTGGCGCCGTCCGGCGGGCAGGGCGGGGCGTTTGGCTGGTATGCGCTCGTGCAAGGAGCCCTCGCCTTGCCCGCCGGCCTGCTCACGGGCTGGCTCTGGCAGCAGGGCTCGGGCGGTCCTTCGTGGGCGTTTGGCGCCTCGGCGATTCTGTCCGTGGTCGCCTGCGGCGTTCTCATGGGGACGACTGGACTCGGGCGGGCGGGCGGCGAACGATCCTGACGGTCGCCGGCCGTCGCCTTTGAGAGGTTTCATTCGTGCGCCTTCATGCCGCCACTGTGGCACCGTTCGTCGTCGTGGCGATCCTGGAGATCACTTCCGCTCACGGCGACCCGGGTACGGATCACGCCGACCTCCATGCCCGATACGCGGCGGCACGGCTGCGCTTGGCGGAAGCCCGGCTCGCGAAAGCGGAGCAGCTCAACGGGAAGACACCCGGTCTGCTCGCCGAGACCGACATGCGCCGCTTGCGCAGCAGGGTGACCGTGCTTCGGGACCTGATCGGAGTCGCGCACGATCAGCCACACGGACACGCGGCGGCGGTGCAAAAGGCGGTGGCAGCGGCTGCGCGGAGGATCGCAGAGGAGGATCTCGCCGCGGCCAAGGCGGCCAGGCAGCGGCAGCCTTCAGCCGTATCCGCCGCCGACCTCGAGCAGCTCGAGCTCAAGGCAGAGATCACCGCCCTGCGGGTCGAATTGCTGGAGGACCCGAGGTTCCTGGAGTCGACGATCGACGTCATCCAGATGCAGATCGATCAGTTGGCCGACCTGGTCCACGACAGCGTCGATCGGATCGAGGCCGCACCAGCCATCGACCGGCGTTGACCGCCGGATCACTGCCGCTCGGTGCCCGTGTCGAGCACGGCCATGAAGGCCTTTTGCGGGATGTCGACCGAGCCGATGCTCTTCATCCGCTTCTTGCCCTCCTTCTGCTTCGCCCAGAGCTTCTTCTTGCGGGAGATGTCGCCGCCGTAGCACTTGGCCGTCACGTTCTTCCGCACCGCCGAGATCGTCTCGCGGGCGATCACCTTCGTGCCGATCGCCGCCTGAAGCGCGATTTCGAACATGTGGCGGTCGATCTCGCCGCGGAGCTTCTTCACGATCGCCCGGCCGCGGCGATCAGCATCGCGACGGTCGCAGATGATGGAGAGGGCATCGACCTTCTTGCCGCCGACGAGGATGTCGAGCCGCACGAGGTCGGCGGGGAAATACCCGACGAGCTCGTAGTCCATCGTGCCGTAGCCGCGGGTCACGCTCTTGAGCTTGTCGTGGAGGTCGTAGATCACCTCGGCCAGCGGCAGGTCGAACGACAGCATGGCCCGGGTCGGCGAGAGGTACTCCGTCTTGAGGTAGGTGCCGCGCCGGTCGGTGCAGAGCTGCATGATCGGCCCGATGTACTCCACCGGCACGAGGAAATTCGTGCGCACGATCGGTTGGCGAAACTCCTCGATCTGGCCCGAATCAGGCACGTCTTGGGGATTCGTGATCTCGATCGTCTCGCCATCCGTCTTCAGGATTTGGTAGGTGACGTTGGGCGCGGTCTGCACGAGGTCGAGATCGGCCTCCTGCTCGAGCCGCTGCTGGATGATCTCCATGTGGAGCAGCCCGAGGAATCCGCAACGGAACCCGAACCCGAGCGCCTCGCTCGACTCGGGCGCGTATTCGAACGAGGGATCGTTGATCGCGAGCTTCTCGAGGGCGTCGCGCAGTTCCTCGAAGTTTTCCCCCTCGCTCGGATAGAGGCCGCAGTAGACCATCCGTTGCGGCGGCTTGTAGCCGGGGAGCGGCGCGGCTGCGTCGTCGCCGGGGATCGTCACCGTGTCGCCGATGTGGACCTGCTTCACGTCCTTGATGTTGCAGACCAGATAGCCCACCTGGCCGGCCACGAGTTCGTCGCATCCCCGGCGCTGTGGCACGAACTGGCCGAGCTCGATCACGTCGTGCGTCGTGCCCGTTTCCAGGAAGCGGATCTTCTGCCCCTTCTTGATCGTGCCGTCGATGAGCCGCACATACGTGATCGCGCCGCGATAGCTGTCGTAGTGGCTGTCGAAGATCATCGCCCGCAGGACCTTGCCCGGATCGCCCTGCGGCGGCGGCACCCGCTCCACGATCGCGGCAAGCAGGTCCTCGATGCCGATGCCGGCCTTGGCGCTCGCCTTGATCACCTCCGTGGGATCGATCGCCAGGCTCTGCTCCATCTCCACCAGCACCTCGTCGACCCGGGCGTGCGTGAGGTCGATCTTGTTGATCACCGGCACGATCGCGAGATCCTGGTTGATCGCCGCATAGGCATTGGCCACCGTCTGGGCTTCGACCCCCTGGAAGGCATCGACGAGCAGCACGGCCCCCTCGCAGCAGGCCAGGCTCCGCGACACCTCGTAGTGAAAATCGACGTGGCCCGGCGTATCGATGAGGTTGAGCTCGTAGATCTCGCCCTGATGGCGATATTCCATGCGCACGGCCCGGGCCTTGATCGTGATCCCGCGCTGCCGCTCGAGCTCCATGTCGTCGAGCATCTGCTCCTTGAGCTGCCGCTTCTCGACCGTGCCGGTGAACTCGAGGAGCCGGTCGGCGAGCGTGCTCTTGCCGTGGTCGATGTGGGCGATGATCGAGAAGTTGCGGATGTGTTTGCAGTCGATAGGCATGCAATGATTGTAGGGCACGGAAACCGGTGGTGGCAGTCGATCACAGTCAACTCGCCCAATCCGGCCCGTGACTGCCAAGACCTCTCGCTGGACGTTCGCTCGTCGAGATTGGGCCGGCTTCGGGGGAGCGGCAGCTGTCTTCACGCGAAACATCGGCGTCCCGCCGATTTTCGCTGATGGCTCCTCACTTAGGCCGCCGCGGCCGTCGTTCGGGAAGCGTTCGCCGACTCCCCCGAAGCCTCCCATTTCGTTTGAGGAGGCTCGGGGTTACCCCTGCCGTTGAGACGGCGTATGTGACCAGCGCAGCCATGGATGGCGCAGCGCAGGCACATCCGAGTGAGCCGGAGCCTGGAGGGCGCAGGCGAACGTCCGGCGAGACGGTACGGGGTAACCCCGAGCCGGCACCTACCAAAAGCGCAGTGAGCGTCCGGCGATGGGACACGGGGCCCCCGAAGCCTCCCCAACGGCGTCGCCACCTTGCGGCAGTCACGTCACCGCGGCGCGGTGAGCGAGGCGGGCGAGGCCGGCGGCGCCGATGTAGCCCGCGTCGCCACCGAGGCTGGCGTAGCGGATGATCGTCTTTTCGGCGAGCACCGGGAAGGTATGGGCGTGAACCGTCGTGCGAATGCGCTCGAGGAAGGCGCGGCCCACGGGAGATGATTCACCGCCAAACGTCATCGCGCCACCGATGAGCACGAGCGCCGGGTCGATCACGTGCATGAGCGTCACGATGCCGATGCCCAGCCAGTGGGCCGCCTCCATGAGCACGTCGGTGGCGAGGCCGTCACCCGCTTCCACATGCGCGCCGAGCAGGATCGGCGTCAGATCGGCACCCTCGGCGACGGCGCGGGCGAGGCTTCCGGATGCGCCTTCTGCGAGCCGCTCCCGGGCCCGCTTCACGAGCGACGTGGCGCTTGCGTAGGCCTCGAGATGGCCACGTTGCCCGCAGGGGCACATGCGAGCCGTGTCCGATGTGTCGACGATCATGTGGCCGCACTCGGAGCCGTGGCTGTGGGCGCCTTCGACGTTCGTGTCGCCGATGATGATCCCGCCGCCGACGCCGGTGCCCAGCGTGAGCAGGACGAGGCTCGGGGCATCGCGGCCGGAGCCGATCCAAAACTCGCCGTAGGCGGCGGCATTGGCATCGTTGGCGAACGCGACCGGCCTTCCGCAGTGGGCCGCGACGCGGTCGCGCAGCGCGAAGTCATCCCAGCCGCGCAGGTTGCCAGCCTTCACGATCCTGCCTGCCGGGATGTCGAGCGGGCCTGGCGAGCCAAGTCCGACGCAGGCGACGTCGTTCATCTCGATGCCGGCCTCACGGGCGAGCGTGTGCACCGCCCGCCCCATCCTCATCGCGGCATCCTCCGGTCCTCGGGCCACGTGCGTCGGCTCGGTGTGGAATGCGAGCGTGCGGCCGAGGTCGTCGACGAGCCCCGCCTTGATGTTCGTGCCGCCGAGATCGACTCCGGCGTAGAACGGGCGGGCCGCTGACGAGCGCGGCAGCCAACCCGCACGATCCTGCGCCGATCGGCTCACTGGTCGGCCGGCAGACGATCGATCTGCACCGCGGGCGTCGGGCCCGTGCACGCCTGCATGAAGGCGACGAGATCGGCCTTGTCCTGCGCCGACAGCTTGAGGGGCCGAATCTTGTCGCTCAGGTGCGGGTTCGCGTGCCCTCCCTTGTCGTACCACTCGACCACTTCCTCGAGCGTGGCGAGCGAGCCGTCGTGCATGTAAGGCGCCGTGAGGGCGACGTTGCGCACCGTCGGCGTCTTGAAGGCCCCCGTGTCTTTCGGATCCTTCGAGATCGCGCCCCGGCCGAGGTCGGGCTGCTCCGCCTGCATCCCGATGCCGATATTGTGGAATTTCTCGTCGGCAAGGTTCGCCCCCACGTGGCAGGCCGTGCAGTTGCCCTTTTCGGTGAAGAAGATGTCGCGACCACGCTTCGCCTCCTCCGACATCGGGTGCGCTTCCACCGCGGCCTTCGCCTCGGCATACCGCTTGGCGAGGTCGGGGTCGTCGGCGATGTCTTCCTCGTCGAGACCGGCGAACGCCTTCATCTGCTCGTAGTAGTCGTATGGCGACGGGGCCGTGACGATCGCCCGTTCGAAGGCCGCGATGGCCTGGCCGACACGGTCGATGGTGAGCTCGCCGAAGATCTTCTCGAACTGCTTCCGGTACACGGGCAGTTCCCCGAGCCGCTTCACCACGCCCTCATGCGTGAATCCCATCTCGATCGGGTTTTGAATCGGCCCGACCGCCTGGGCTTCGAGCGAGTCGGCCCGGCCGTCCCAAAACTGCGCGCCCGTCAGGATGCGGTTGAACGAGACCGGCGAATTGCGGCCGCCGAGTTGACCGCGAATCCCCACCCCCGTCTTCGTATGGGCCGAATAGCCCATCGACGGGTCGTGGCAGCTCGCACAGCTCACCGTCGAATCGGCGGAGAGACGCTTGTCGAAATAGAGCTGGCGGCCGAGTTCGATCTTGGCCCGCGTGAGCGGGTTTGTGTCGAGCCCCGTGATCTGCGCTGCTCCCTGCGACAGGCCGAGCGGGAGCACAGGATCGAGCTCGACGAAATTCTTCGGGTCGGCGAGCCAGGCATCGATCTCGGCGAGCGTGATCGGACCCGAGCCCGGCACGCCGGCGGTGAGGCTTGCATCACCCAGCACGACCTTCTCGCGGGCCGCTGGGGCGGGTGTATCGCCCGGCTTGATCGACCGGCCTGCGTCGGCGATCGCCCGATCGGCCTCCGACTTGGCATCGTCTGCCTTGCGGGTGGCGGCAGCGGCGTCGGCGACCACCGCGTTGACCGGCGCCCCGCCGGCGGGCTGCGCCGGCACGAGTTCGATCGCCTCGACTTCCACGACCTTCTCGCGGGCCGGGGGGGCGGAGGGAGCGCAGCCGGCCAGCGGCAGCAGGAGTCCGAGGGCGACGGGGAGGGCGAGAGTGGACGGCCGGTGGATGCGGGCGACGATCGAAGGCATGGCAGGTTCCCTTCCGGAGCGATGCAACGGTGTCGGCGCAAGATGCGCCGCCCCGATCAGTCTAGACGGTTTTCCCCTGCTGTGGAGCGGCCGAAAACCGGCCGATTCCCCGCGGAACAGCCCGTTCGCGACCGTACGGCTCGTGCCGATTCCGTGGAGTATGCTTTTCGAAAGGAGGTTCGGGCGTGGTCGGAGCGAATGACAACGAGGAGTTCGTCCAGGAATTCCTGGTCGAATCGACGGAAAATCTCGATCAGCTCGACCGCGACCTGATCGCCCTGGAGCAGGCGCCGGGCGACGAGGAGCGGCTGGCCAGCATTTTTCGCACCGTCCACACCATCAAGGGGAACAGCGGGTTCTTCGGCTTTTCGAAGCTCGGGGCGCTGACGCACTCCGGCGAGCACCTGCTCGGCCGCCTTCGCGACGGCAAACTCCTGCTCGACGACCGCGTGACCGGCTCGCTGTATTCGATGGTCGACGCCGTGCGGGCGATCCTGCGCACGATCGAAACCACCGGAAGCGAGGGGGACCACGACTTCCGCGACCTCGCCCAGCGGCTCACCGCCGTGGCCGCCGGCGATGCGGTCGAGCCGGCTGCCCCCGCCGCGGCCGGCATCCCCGCAGCCTCACCGGCCGAACCGGTCGCCACACAGGCGCCCGCTCCGACAGTCGCCGCCGAACCTGCCGTGCCATCGGTGCCGGTCGCTTCGGCCCCCGAGACCGTGCCGGCACCGGGAGAGGCGTCCACGGTCGAGAAAGCAGCCGGATCGGACCGCACGCTGAGCGAAAGTTCGATCCGCGTCGATGTCGGCCTCGTCGGCTCGATCCTCGACCTCGTCGGCGAACTCGTCCTCGCCCGCAACCAGCTGCGCAGCATCGAGACCGCCGATCCGGCGGTGCTGGCGGCGGCCCACCGGATCAACGCCGTCACCAACGCCCTGCAGGAAACAGCCGTCAAGACCCGGCTCCAGCCGATCGAGCACGTGTTCAACAAGTTTCCGCGCACGGTCCGTGATCTGGCCGTCTCCTGCGGCAAGGAAGTGCAGCTGTCGATCGATGGCGGCGATACGGAACTCGATCGCACGCTCATCGAGAGCATCCGCGATCCGCTCACGCACCTGGTGCGCAACGCCGTCGACCACGGGATCGAGCCGCCCGATGAGCGGGCCATCCGCGGCAAGCCCAGGGTTGGACGGCTGGCCCTGCGGGCGTTCAACGAGAGCGGCCAGGTGACGATCGAGGTGGAGGACGACGGCGGCGGCATCGCCGTGTCGGCCGTCCGAGACAAGGCCATCGCCAAGGGCTTGGTGACCGCCGAGAAAGCCGCGTCGCTGAGCGACGAGCGCATCCTGCAATTCATTTTCGAGCCCGGATTCTCCACCGCGGCGAAGGTGACGAGCGTGTCTGGCCGTGGCGTCGGCATGGACGTCGTGAAGACCAACATCGAAGCCATCGGCGGCACGGTCGACATCCACAGTCGCCCGGGGCTTGGCACGACAGTGCGGGTGCGGGTGCCCCTCACGCTCGCGATCATGCCGGCTCTGATCGTGCGTTCGGCGAGCGAGCGGCTCGCGATCCCCCAGGCCGCCGTCCGCGAGCTCGTGCCGCTCCGGGGCGACCGTGGCGGGCCGCGGGGCTGGCCGCAGATCGAGGGGCTCGACGACGCCCCCGTGATCCGCCTGCGTGGAAGGTTGTTGCCCGTCGTGTTTCTCGACGAGTTTCTGGGGCTTCGCGGGCGGACCGCGTGCCGTGACGAGGGCACGGTCGTGATCGTGCGCGTCGACGACCACGAGTTCGGCATCGTGATCGACAACGTCCGGCACGGTGAGCCCGGTGGAGCCGGTGTCGGCGAATCGGCGAGTCTCTCGACGGTCGTTGTGAAACCGATCGGCAGCCTGCTCTCGCAGGTCGGCCTCTATGCGGGCGCCACGGTGCTCGGGGATGGCGGCGTCGTGCTGATTCTCGATCTGCGCGGAATCCTGCGGGCCACCGAGCTGCCGGCGGGCCGGGAGGCCGACGGGGCCGCCCCCACCGCGACCGCGAGCGATGCCGATCGCTATCTCGTCTGCCGCACCAGGCAGGGGCGTCGCATCGCCCTGCCGCTCGAACGGATCACCCGGCTGGAGCACGTGACGGCGGCCGACGTGCAGCCGCTCGGCGATCGGCAGGTGGTGCGCCGGGGCGAAGGCTTCACATCCGTCGTGGATGCCGATCACCTGCTGGGCGGCGAAGGCGGGGCGTGCGCGGAGTCCGTGAAGCTCGTCGTGCTCGGCGGCCCCGAGGGCTCCATCGCGGTGAGTGTCGGCCAGATTCTCGACGTGCTGGCGGCCGAGTCGCCGCTGCAAGCCGTGGAGGCGACCACCGGAGTCGCTGGCTTGCTCGCGCTCGGCGGCCTCGCCACCGAAGTCCTCGACGTCTCGCGAGGGCAGCCATGGTGAGCCGCGTGCCGTCCTTCGAAGCCTGCTCGTTTCGTGCGGGGGCACACTGCTTCGCCGTCGACTCCGGCTGCGTGGCCGAGGTGCTGCACTCCGCCACGCTCACGCCCGTGCCGCTGGCCCCGGAGGCCGTCGCGGGTCTCCTGCACCTGCGCGGCAGGATCGTCCCTGTGATCGACCTCCGGCGCCGGCTCAGCCTGGATTCCACGGAGCAGGAAGCCTCACAGACCAATCTCGTGGTGCGGCTTGGTGACGATTGGTACAGCCTGCTCGTCGACGAGGTGCTCGACGTGCAGGCGATTCCGCTCGAGCGGATCGAGCGGACCACGACGGGCGCCGTCAGTGCGACCACCGACGCGGTGACGGGTGTCTACGTCGCCGAGACCAGGCTGATCCACATCCTCGACCCCGAGCGACTCGTGCAGTCGCTTCTCAAGCAACGGACCACTCCCTTCGTCAGGCATGGAGTTTCTCATGGCGGATAGCGGCGCTTCGAATTCCTCGATTGTTTCCGGCTGGATGTCGCTGCTCGGCAACCGCCTGCTCCTCGCGCTCCTGGCGGTGTCGCTGATTCCGCTCGCGCTCACCGGCATCGCGATGTACAACTCGTCGGCCGACGCGATCAGGACGCAGGCCTTCAACCAGCTCGAGACCGTCCGCACCATCACCGCGAAGGCCGTGGAGCGGTATTTCGAATCGCAGCACAACCAGCTGCGGGTGGCCGCGGCCGACCGGATGACCTCCGACGCGCTCAGGCAGTTCCGCAGCGCGTTCGCCGAGGCCGCCACCGCGCGCGACGAGAAGGCGACGACGGCGTTCCGGCGTGATCTCGAGGGCTTTTACACCGGCGACTTCGCGGCCGAGTTTCGCGCCCGTCGCAAGGAGGAGATCGACGCGCGTCCGTTCGCCGACGCGCTCGACGACAACGCAGCCGTGCTTCAGGACGTGTACATCCGTCGCAATCCCAACCCGATCGGTTCCAAGCATCTGCTCGACGCGGCTGACGACGATTCGGCCTACACGAAGGCGCACGCCCTGTTTCATCCGATCTTCCGCGCGATGCTCGAGCGCTACGGCCTCGCCGACGTGTTCCTGGTCGATGCCTCCACGGGCCACGTCGTGTATTCCGTGTTCAAGGAGATCGATTTCGCGGCACCGCTCCGCAGCGGGCCGCTCGCGGCGTCGAGCCTGGCGAAGGCCTGCCAGGAGGCTGCCGCCGCCGGCCGCCGCGACGCCGTGGCTTTCGGGCAGTTCGCCCGCTATGCCCCGTCCTTCATGGCGCCGGCGAGTTTCATCGCGGCGCCGGTGTACGACGGCCGTGACCTCGTGGGCGTGATCGCCTTCCAGCTTTCCATCGACCGCGCCGATGCGATCATCGGCGAGACGACGGGCATGGGGCAGACGGGCGAGACCTACGCGGTCGGCCCCGACCGGATGTTCCGTTCGAACTCGCGGTTCACCGCGGCGCTCGGGGTGGAGTCGACGATCATCGATCCGAAAATCAAGGTCGACACCCTGCCCGTGAAGTCGGCGATCGACGAAGACAAGGCTGGCACGGCCCTCACGACCGACTACCGCGGCTCACCGGTGCTCTCGTCGTGGACCCCGGTGACGATCCATCGCGGCGACGCCGCCGGCAACGGGGCGGTGCGCTGGGCGCTCGTTTCCGAGATCGATGAGGCCGAGGTGTTCGGCCCGATCAAGCGCCTGCGCGGCTTTGCCCAAGGCATCTTCGGGCTGACCGCGCTCGGCGTACTCGGCGTCTCGATGGCGATCGCCCGCCGGCTCACCCACGAGGCGCGGCGGCAGGCCGCGCTCGTGAGCGGGATCGTCGACAACACCCATGCGCTCGCCAGCTCTTCGGAGGAACTCACGAGCGTGAGCCAGCAGATGAGCGCGGCGGCCGAAGAGACCACCGCCCAGGCCAACCTCGTGTCGGCCGCGGCCGAGCAGGTGAGCGGCAACGCGCGAATCGTATCGGGCTCGATCGAGAACCTGGTCACGAGCATTCATGACATCGCCAAAAACGCCCAGTCGGCGGCTGCCACGGCCCGGCAGGCGGTCGAGATGGCGGGCACCACGTCGTCGACGATGAACGCCCTGGGCCACTCGAGCACCGAGATCGGGAAGGTCGTGAAGGTGATCACGTCGATCGCGGAGCAGACGAATCTGCTCGCCTTGAACGCAACGATCGAGGCGGCTCGCGCCGGCGAGGCCGGCAAGGGCTTCGCCGTCGTGGCCAACGAGGTCAAGGAACTCGCCCGGGAGACGGCCCGGGCCACCGAGGAGATCGGCGGCAAGATCGAGGCCATGCAGGGGGACACCCGCCGGGCCGTCGCCGAGATCGCCGAGATCGGCAGTGTGATCGAGCAGATCGACGACCTGCAGACGAAGATTGCCGCGGCGGTCGAGGAGCAGTCGGTGACGACGAGCGAGATCAGTCGCAACATCGCCGAGGCCACGACCGGCTCCACGGAGATCGCCGAGAACATCGTGCAGGTGGCCCAGGCCGCCCAGAGCACGGCCGAGGGAGCCTCGAACACGCAGCTCTCCTCGCAGGAACTTTCCCGCATGGCCCAGGCCCTGCAGCGGCTGGTCGACGAATACAAACGGTAAGCCGCTTCACGGGAGGAAGCTCGGTGCGAGCACTGGTCGTCGACGACTCGAAAGCGAGCCGATCAATCGTGGCGCGCGCGCTCCGCGACCTGAAGTTCGAGTGCGACGAGGCGGGCAACGGTGCCGAGGCGATCGAGCGGCTCACGTTCGGCCCCCGGCCCGACGTGGTCACCGTGAACTGGCACATGCCGGTGATGGATGGGATCGAACTCGTCCGCCGCCTTCGGGAGCACCCCCGGCACCGAGACCTGCGGCTGTTGATGATTTCGACCGAGAGCGACCGCACCCGGATCGATTCGGCCCTGGCAGCGGGGGCCGATGATTTCGTGAGCAAGCCGTTCACGCCCGATGCGCTTGCCCGCAAGCTCGTGGGGCTCGGGGTGTGCAGCGCCACCGAGATTTCGGCAACCGCCGCCCGGGGGCCGATCCGCGTTCTGATCGTGGACGATTCGGCCACGATCAGGAGCCTGCTCACGGCGACGCTCTCGGCCGATACGGAACTCAAGGTCGTCGCGGCCGCGGTGAACGGCCAGGCGGCGGTCGAGATGCTGGCAGCAACGGCCCCTGATATCGTGCTGCTCGATGTCGAGATGCCCGTGCTCGACGGCATCTCGGCCCTGCGCCAGATTCGCCGGCTCGAGCCCAGGCTGCCGGTGATCATGTTTTCGAGCCTCACGGAGCGAGGGGCCAAGTCCACGCTCGATGCGCTGCTCGCCGGTGCCAACGACTATGCCGCGAAGCCGGCCGGCCTCGATCCGGCCGCGGTCGCCGCCGTGATCCGCGACGACCTCGTGGCGAAGATCAAGGCGCTCGTGCCGCGGGGGCAGCGGCTCGACCGACCGGCGACCGTGGCGCCGCCGGCGATCCGCCGTCCAGCGGCCTCCGCCGCGGGGCCGGTCCGGGCGGTCGTGATCGGTGTGAGCACGGGCGGCCCATCGGCCCTCGCCGAGGTGCTCCCGGCGCTCGCCGGGGAAGCGAAGGTGCCCGTTCTCATCGTCCAGCACATGCCGGCTTTCTTCACGACACAACTCGCCGAACGGCTCACGAAAACCTGCGGTCGTGACGTGCGCGAGGCGACCGACGGCAGTCCGCTCAGAGGCGGCGAGATTCTGCTCGCCCCGGGAGGCAGGCACCTCGCGGTGGCGGGGGACGCGGCCGCACCCCGCGTCCGGCTCACCGACGACCCGCCGGAGCAATCATGCCGGCCGGCGGCCGACGTGCTCTTTCGCACGGCCGCGAAGGTCTGGGGCGACGGCGTGCTGGGCGTGGTGCTCACCGGCATGGGTCGCGACGGCCTCGCCGGCGCCAGGGCGATCGTGGAGGCCGGCGGCACCGTGATCGCGCAGGACGAATTCTCGAGTGTCGTCTGGGGCATGCCGGGGGAGGTGGCGAAGGCCGGGCTGGCCGACGCAGTGCTTCCGCTCGCACAGATCGGTCCCGACGTGGCGCTCCGGCTCACGCGGCGTGGCCGATGAAGGTTGGCCCCGCCCAATTCGCATTCCTCCGCGATCTCCTGCGCCGCCGCACGGGCGTGGTGATCGACGAATCGAAGCAGTATCTCGTGGTCGCCCGGCTGACACCGATCGTCAGGCAGCGGGCCATCCCGAGCCTCGACACGCTCGTCGATCGCATCCGCAAGACGGGCGACAAGGCGCTCGAGAAGGACGTGCTCAACGCGATGATGACGCACGAGACGTCGTTCTTTCGCGACAAAAGCCCGTACGAGACGTTGCGTCAACTCGTCACGCAGATGATCCCGAAGCGATCAGCCCATCGGCAGCTCGCGATCTGGTCGGCCGCCTGCTCCACGGGCCAGGAGCCCTACAGCATCGCGATGCTCTTGAACGAGCACTTTCCCGATCTCGTGGCCACCTGGCGAATCCGGATCATCGCCACCGACATCTCGGAGCCGGTGCTGGCCCGCGCCCGCGAGGGCGTGTTCAGCGAACTGGAGACGAACCGCGGCCTGTCGGCCGACCTGCTCACGAAATACTTCCGCCCACTCCAGGGCAAGTGGAGCATCGCCCAAAACTGCCGCAAGCTCGTCGAATTCCGCTGCCTGAACCTTAACGGCCCGTGGCCGGCATTGCCTCCCTGCGACGTGATCTTCCTGCGCAATGTGATGCTCTACTTCGACGTCCCCACCCGCGCGGCCCTCGTCGCGAAGATGCGCCGCGTGCTCAAGCCGGACGGCGCGCTCTTCCTGGGCGGCGCGGAAACGATGATCGGCATCGACACCGGCTACGAGCGGCTCACGGGCGCCGGCTGCAGCTACTACCAGCCGAAGGCTCGCACCTGATACATGCTCAACGCGCCCAACGTGGCTTCGGACTGCCCACATGTCGTCGCCAAATGGGTAGGCGCCGGCTCGGGGTTACCCCGTACCGTCTCGCCGGACGTTCACCTCCGCCCTCCAGGCTCCGGCTCACTCGGATGTGCCTGCGCTCCGGCATCCATGCCTGCGCTGGTCACATACGCCGTCTCAACGGCAGGGGTAACCCCTCGCCTCCCCAACTCGTAGGCGCCATGAACTTTCGGCGGAGACGGTCGGTGCGATGCGGAAGAGCCGACGGGCAGATACGCGGCTTACTCCGAGCTCACCATCACAGTTGAGACGGGACTAGCGATCGCCCTCGGCGATGGAGCAGCGTACCGCCGGCTCCGAATGCGGGCGATTATCCTCTGCCTTCATCTGCCTAGCGTCGGCGTACGGGGTAACCCCGAGCCGGGACGTTCATGAATGGCTTCGTCAGCGGCGGCTGGTGGGCTTGCGTGATTCCTTCGCGACCCAGGCGGTGAAGAGCGCCTGGGGCGGTCCTTTGAAGACGTCGGCGAATGCGGCGTCGAAGGCGGTGCCGCTGTCGAGACGCGCGACGAGGGCTTGGAGCTTGGCAGGAGCGGGGGCGAGGGCTGAGACGAAGCCGCCGCCAATGGCGGCTTGGGCGACCGGTCCGGCGTGGCCCCCGAAGAAATCCTCCGGTGTGGCCAGCCGTGCGAGGGCGTCGGCAGACTCGGTCTTCCAGGACTTCGTCACGGTCGCCTTGGGGGCGACCTTCGCCGCGACGGTGCGGCCGGCTCCTTGGGCAAACCAGGCGGGCGCTCCACGGCCCACGAAGGCCGCCGCCGTGATCTGCTCGGTGGCCAGCGCCGTGAGATCGTCGGCGGAGTCGTCGTCGGAACGCGTCGGGGAGATCAGCGCTCCGTAGGCCACGTCGCCCGACACGCCGGCGTTGCCGGTCAGGCCCTTGGGCCGCTCCTCGCCGAGAATCGTCTGGCGAAAATTCGAGTAGTCATAGGGCTTCGCGAACACGAGGCAGGCCACGCCTCCCTTGAGCACTGGGGCATCGCCGTCGACAAGGTGCTTCCGCACACCGGCGGCCGCCGTCTCGATCGTGCCCGCCACTTCATCGACCCGCGACTGCGGGAGGTTGCTGACCACGATCACGTCGTCGAGCGTCGCCGTCGCGGCGGCTTCATCGGGGAGAGCCCTGCGGTAGAGTTTTTCGGCCGCGGCGAATCGTGCCTGCTTGAGGTCGTCGTGCGAGAGGCTGCGGGCCCGCCCGGCGGCGGCCAGATCGGCGAGCGGCGAGTTCGGCCCGAGCATGTCGAGGCGGGCGCCCTGGTCGATCCACTTTTCGATGAGCGAGATCACGTCGGCGGGGAGCGGCGGCCTCCCGATCGGCATGCGCTGCCCCTCGATGCCGCTCGCCCCCTTCACCTTGCGGATCAGCAGGCTGTCGGCACTCCGCCCGGGCGTGAACGCCGCGCCGCTTTCGCCGCCGCGTGCAAAGCGGGCGAACGTGTGCATCGAGAGGCGAGCCTCGGGGTCGTCGTCATCGTGGCAGCCGGCGCAGTTCTTGAGCAGCACCGGGGCGATGTCGAAGGCAAACGATACGTCTCCGGGCTTGAGGGCGACCGCTGCAGTGGCGACGGGGGTCGCCATGCCGGCGTTCGCCGCCGGGGGAGCCCCGCCAGCCTGGCCGAGCGGAGCCGCGGGATCCGGGCCGTCGAACGAGGCTCCGGCGTTGATCCAGGCCACGAGCAGCGCGAAATCCTGCGGCGCCACTTTGCCGCCGCCACGGGGCATGTCGCCCGTCGCGATCACCTCGACGAGGCGGCTCGAATCGCCGACGCCCCGCTGCACGACGCCCGTCTTCATGAGCGCGTCGTAGGAGGCCATCTGGAAGCCTCCCTTCCGGCCCGTGACGTGGCAGCCGCCGCAATGGGTGACAAGCAGCGGCGCGACCTGCTTCGTAAAACTGATGCCCGGCGTCGGGCGTGCCGATGGCTTCACGGGATTCGCCGCCGGCTTCGCCGATTCGGGCCGCGATGCCTTCACCTGCGGGATCTCGATGCCCGAGACGTCGAGGCCTTCGAGGTCGAGGTCGTCCTTCAGGCGCGCACAGGCGTCGAGCAGCGGGCGGACGCCCGAGGGCACACGCTCGAGGTCGGCGAGAGATGCGAGTTGCTCACAGGCCGATGCGAGGAGCGCCTTGGCCTTCCCCGGCTTCCCGTCATCGAGCAACTGCCGGGCCTCGTCGAGCGTGCGCCGCACGCCAGCAGGCGACGCCTGTTCTGCGCCGGGCGTGGGCTCGCCCGCGCAGACGAGGGCCGCGGCGACGATGACCACACCGGCGAAGCGAGGGCGAAACATCATGGGCGGGGGTGTGCGTCGTGGTCCGCGGAGTTCGTACGGTCGTCGAGCAGCGCGGCACCGCTCGCCACCGCCGTGGTGATGATCGCCACGAGCCAGCAGACACCCACCACCAGTGCCGCCCGACCACAGACGCGGCCACCGGCGACGTCGCCAACCGCCTGGAGCAGCACGCCGAGCCCGATCACCACCGCCAACACGATCGGCAGCAGCACCGATCCGGCGACTCCGGCCAGCAACAGGCGTCTGATGATTCCGCGGGTGGCCACCGAACTATTCCAGGCT
>Ga0208783_10000951_pt1 | contig 17646 bp, 7 predicted proteins | sample DEB19_08_DNA_2_FD_184529 | JGI IMG/M metagenome (GOLD analysis project Ga0208783, IMG submission 184529) | Aqueous microbial communities from the Delaware River and Bay under freshwater to marine salinity gradient to study organic matter... | ecosystem: Environmental > Aquatic > Marine > Coastal...
AGCCGAGCAAACACAGAATAGTCCTCAAAACGCTAATAGAGCTAGACAAAAAAGAAGAGAACAGAGAAATATAAGAAGAGCTGCTGGACCTGGAAAATGTTTTGATGGACACTGTGATAGAATGAAAAAAGGAGGAATAAGTTCTTCTAAATCAAAATTAAAACAAGCTTACTTAAATAAATATAAATAATTCATTAATATGAAACATAACATGAAATCGAGCAAAATGGCTAAGAAAGCTAATGCTCTTAAAGGGTTCTTAGGATCTATGTCTAAGAAAAAAGGTGAAATGGGTATGGGCACAGGTGTAACTCCTATAACCCAAAAGACAAACTATAAACAAAGTAAGTCTTTGGGTGTTCCTGTAGGTACTAAATACAACACAACTGTAGATAAACCTAAAGTTCGCCAAACTTTAGGAGAGTACAATACTCCTCCTCGTTCACAAGCAGAGGCAAGTCGTTACCAACAACTTAAGTCTTCTTCTATTAAAACAAGTAAACCTTCTATGAAAAAAGGTGGAAGTTTTCCTGATTTAAACAAAGACGGACAAATTACCAAAGCTGACATTCTTATGGGTCGTGGAGTAATCAGTAAACCTAAAGGACAAATGGGTCTTGACTATTCTCCTAAAGCAGCTAAAGTTAAAACTAAAACAGTAGTTAAAGATCCAGATAAATTGTACAGAACTGTAGAAGTACAAAAAGAAGGACCTAAAGGATCAAAGTACGTTGACAAAACTAGACGTACCGTTAAAGGTATGTTAATGGGAGTTCCTAAACCACAGATGTTTAAAAAAACAGAAATAAAAGATATTGAATCTAGTCCTTATTCTGTAAAAAGTTCTATGAAAAAAGGTGGTATGAGCAGAATGGCTAACGAAGGATTTAAGAATGCCAAGCGTACTATTACTGATGGTTACAAAGGTACTGGAGCTCCTAACCCTTTAGCTGCTATTGTTAAAAACACAGCAACTAAAAAAGGTAAAATGGGTACAAAGCCTAAAATGGCAATGGGTGGCGATTTCTTTCCTCAAAATCCTTTGATGGCTACTGAAGGAAAAAACTTTGTAAATAAGCAATCCTTCAAAAAAGGTGGCATGACTAAAAAGAAAAAGAAGTAATTATGAAATCTAGGCTAAAAGATGCCTACATGAAAGCCTGTGGTTGTGGCGGAATGAAAACCTCTAAAGGAAAGTATTCTAAAGGAGGAACCATTCCCCACACAACCAAAGGTTCTGGGGCAAACTATCGTCCTACTAAGTCTGGAGCAGGAATGACTGCTAAAGGAGTAGCTGCTTATCGCAGAGCTAATCCTGGTTCTAAACTAAGTACTGCTGTAACTGGTAAAGTAAAACCTGGTAGTAAAGCTGCCAATCGCAGAAAGTCTTATTGTGCTCGTTCTCTCGGACAATTAAAAAGATCTTCTGCAGAAACTAAAAACGATCCAAACTCAAGAATCCGCCAAGCACGCAGACGTTGGAAGTGCTAACCTACTATGGGAATAAGTAAGTCATATCTTAAAGAGCTAGCTAAAAATAAAAAATTTGGTCAAAAAGGTTATAAAGAATTACCTAATGATCAAAATGTAAGAATTCCAGTAACAGGAGCTTTAAAAGGTACTAAGGAGTTTTATACTTCTTTTATGAATTCTCCTAGATATCAACAGATGCTACAAGGAAAGACTTTTAATCCTTATGGAACTTTTAGAGGAGTAAGTTCTGATTATATAAGAGATGCAAGACTTAGAAATCTTCAAGGTAGTAAAGATAATATATATACTTTTGGAAACCCTAAAGATTGGAAAACTTATACCGGTAATGCTGATGATGTTTTAGGTTTTAGCAAAAGTGCTAACGGAGCTATTTATCTTAATCCTCGTTTTTATAATAAACCTCAACCAGAAACTTTTGAAGATAGTGAATTAAGAAGAGAAACTTTATCCCATGAATTTTCTCATTCTATAGATAGACCTCTTCCGTATACAGGAGTTAGGCTTATTCCTGATGAAGATATTTATGAGATTCAAGACCGCGTTCTTGCTAATCAAAGAGAGTTTTTAAAGAAAAAAGGCAACAAGAGAAGCACTTGGGAATATCTTACTGAGCCTACTGAGATAAGAGCTCGAATTAATTCTGTTAGAGAAAGGCTTTGGAAAAATGGAGTTGACATAGGAAATAAACAAATTACTGCAGAAGATATTAAAGATATAAATACTGAAAATCTAAAAGACTTAAGAGACGTTTTAAAAGAAGAAGACATCATTTGGATGCTCAACAATATCTCTAAAACAGAAAGTCCGCAAAAAGAAAAGTATGCTCAATCTGGAGCTTATATATCCACTCAAGGATATAAAAGAAACTCTCCTGATGTAAACAATCCTTACAATGTAATTCCTTCTAATCAGATTACAATGAAAGGAGTTGACTTTCCTGTAATGGGAACAGACAACATGGGATATCAGCAAATGATGTACCCAGGACAAGACTACACTTTCCCTGGAGACTACGTTACAGAGTTTCCTATGAAGAATATGGGGAATAAAAGATTTGCACAAGCTGGAATCGAGAAAAAAAAGAAAGGATTGTATAAGCCTGATTTTAGAACTAAGTCCCAAATAGCTAATGCTCAAGGACAACAAAGAGAAAATACTTATGTTAAGCCTGTTGTAAAAAATGCAGCTCAGTTGCAAAGGATAAACCAAATACAAGAACAAGAAAGACAAAGAAGAATTAAAGAAGCTGCAGATAGAGCAAATGGCACATTAAGAGAAACTAATGATGCTGACAGAGAAGCTATGAATAGAGAGGACTATACTCTTTTAGGAAGAGCCCAAAAGCTTGGTAGGGGAGATTTTAATCCTTTAGTTCTAGCAGCCGGTGCTGCAGATTTAATTAATCCTGCTGCTTATTGGTATGCTGGCAAAGACTTAGTTAGGGGGGCACAAGAAGTAGAGAAAGGAATTTCTAACTTAGATCTGGGTCAAGTAGGTTCTGGTTTACTACAAACTGGTTTAAGTGCATTATATCTAACTCCTGGGGTTAGAGCTGCAGGAACCCCTATAGTTAAAAATGTTGCCCCTTTAATAAAGCCTGTAGTAAAACCTGTTTATAATGCAGTTAGTTCAGTTGTTAACTCTCCAAAACTTAATTACTTATTAGAATATAAAAGACTTCCAAAAAGTTTAGAGAACATAAAAAAAAGCCCAGAAGCATCTATTGAAAAAATAGTTAATCCAAAAATAGATCAAGTAGATCAAAGTGCTCGTAGTTATAGATTTTTAGAAGGATTAGAAAAAGGAGCAGCTTCTCTAGATGAATCTGTAGCAAAAAGAATAAAAGATTTAGAATCAGCAGAAGGATTTAAAAGATTAGTAGCACAGGAAAAAGAATACTTAAAAAGTATTAATTATAAGGGACCTGTAAATACAAGAGCAGAGATAAATGCACAGGCTCGTATAAACGAGCTTAAAGGTTATAGAAATGTAAATAAAGAAGCAGGCAAATACAGAAAAGAAAATATTGTTACTTCTAATAATGAGTTTGTAAAAGATCCTGACTTGTATAATAATGCTTATTATAACATTCCAGAATCTAATCTTACAAATATGATTGTAAATGATCTTTATACTCCTGACTTATCTAGTTTTAATTATGGATCTAGCTCTCAAGTACCTTTTGTAAATATAATGAAATCTCCTCAATTAGGATCTAAAGTAATTCCTGGAGAGATAGGTATAGGTTATAATTTTATAAAAAATAAACCTATTGAAATGCATGAAATTGCGCATGCTTTACAAAGAAGAAGAATTTTACCTTTTGATAAAGAAATAGCTAAAAGTATAACTCCAAAGAGATACTTAACTTCTGGAGAAAAAAATTCTTATAAATATTTTTCAAAAGGATCAAAAAAACGAGAACCTTCTGCTTTTTTAAATGAGTTAAGAGAGTCTATGCAACAAAAAGGTTTTATTCCAGATTATTATTCTGAGATAAAACCTGAACAAGTACAAGCTGCTTATAATTATTTTAGAAAAAATCCTATTGGTGTTTTTAAACCAGAAGCAGGATTAGGTAAAAAGTTTCTTAGCAATACTAGAATTTTTGATTTTATGGAACCTAATCAAAGTAATTTTCAAGAACTTTCTAGATTACTTAATAAAGCTCCTGCTATAGTTGGCGCTGTTGGTACAGGTTTAGGAGTGGGAACATTACAACAAAACCAAAAACCAAAAGGAACATATCAAGGTGGAGGAACTAAAGATTCTGATTATATGAACTTTGTAAGAAGTCTTCCTTCTAACTTAGCACAACCTAATGATCCTAGTTATAACTTAAGAGGATATTGGAATGCTTTGGGTAATCCTGAGTCTTTTGATTATAACCAACCTACAGACCCACAGGGTTACTATCATGCTTTTTCTAGAGATCCTAGAACCGGCCAAATACTAAAAGCTCCTTTTCATCCTAGCTTCAAAGAAGGAGTTAGCGATAAAGGAGCTTACAAGATAGCTAGTCCTAGAGGAGATGTATACACACAAGGATTTAAGTACCCAGCTTACGAAGGTCCTTATGCTTTGCCTAAGAATGCTATTATTGACAACAACTATGACTTTTTAAATAAACCTGATTATGAAGGATACTTTCAAGGTGGAGGAACTATGGGTATCCCTGGAGTAAATGGACAAGTAGTTTCTAGCGGACCTGGTATTCAAGACGATGAAGGTAATGTAAAAACAATGTCTTCTAAACAAGTAAAACAAACTTTAAAATATTCAAGATATAAACCTAATAAAATATAATAACATGGATAACATGATGACAAACAATGCCTACATGAAAAAAGGAGGCAAATGGATTCAGAAAGCAACCGCTTCTATTAAACGTCGTGGAACCGAAGGTGTATGCACTGGTGCTAAATTTGGTGGACCTAGTTGCCCTCCTGGTTCTAAACGTTATAACCTAGCTGTCACTTTTCGCAAAATGGCTAAAAAAAGAAAAGGTGAATACGGAATGTATATGGCTCAGGGCGGATATAAGGATAATAAAACAAGTAATGAACTTGGTCATCCTTATGCTTCTTCTGGTCTTAAACTTAAAGAGGCTTATCTTCGAAAAGAAGGTATGAAATCTAAACTTAAAATTAAAAAATAATGGCACCAGCTAAAGGAAAATCAAGCGGTAAAAGTTCTATAGGAGTTTCTATTAAGAAAGCTAAACCTAAAGTAAGACGTAAAGGAATTGTTTCTAAGAAGAAAAGTTCTGGTCTTAAGACTTCTAAGAACTACAAGAAACGCTATCGTGGTCAAGGTCGTAAGTGATCTTAACCTTAAAAATTAACTTGACTTTTACAATTTTTAATATATCTTTGTAATAATACAGAGAGTTAAACTTCTATTAACTCAACCTAACTTTAAAAGTTATGGCTAAAAAATCCCCCAAAAATAAGTTTAAAACTCCTGCAAAAAAGAAATTGCAGTATGGAGATGTATACGATCCTTATGGATTTGGTTACACAGATCCTAAAATGTATAATTCTCCTATAGCTTATGGTAAAGTAAATCCTCCAAATTTTTCAAATTTAAAATCTAGAGGACTTAATATTTCTCCAATTTCTGGTGTTGGGGAAAAAGAACTTTTTCCGTATGGTATGGGAAGTCTCTCATCTGGTTATAAAATTCCTAATAGAAATCCCACTAACAGAATACCTAAGTTTCCGTCAGATGCTAACACTTCTACTCCAAAAATGGGAGAAGAAGAATTTAATTGGGTTAATGCTGAAACTGGAGTTCCTACTCCTGGTACAATTACAGAGACTACAAAGACTACTGGAGCTAAGAAAAAAACAACTGCACCAGTAGGAACAACCTCTGGAGTAACTCCAACAACTACAACTCCTGCAACTTCTAAAACTCCTATAGTTCCAACTCCTTGGGGTATAGGAAGTACTAATACTTCAACTGGAACTGTAACTCCTCCTGCAGCTACAACTCCAGCTGCTCCTGTAACTACATCAGCCCCAGTAAATACAATCACACCTGCTCGTCCTGATATGACAGGAATAACGGGAAAAGGGCTAACGGTGCAACCTTTACCTCAATCAGAAGGCCCTACAGGTCCCATTAGAATTTACACTCCTCAAGAAAGAGCTCAGATGGATAGATATGCTAAGATGTCTCCAGAAGAGAAACAAAGAGAGAGGGATAAGTATAATGGTCTTGCAGTCAAGCCTACTCCTTTTGACTATCGTCCTGTAGAAACACAAGGATATCCAGAAATACGGGGAAGAGAAACAGGTCCACAATCATCTGTTTTAAATCAACAACAAACCTTAGAAGCTGGAGAAGCACAGTCTGGTACTCCTCAAGCAGTAAAACAAGCTCAAGAACTTAGTAGAAAAGCAGAACCAGAAAAGTCAAGAGAGAAAGCAAGAAATCCTTTTGAGAACATTAAATGGAATGAAGCAGTACAAACAGGACTATATGGCGTTAATGCTTTCTTAAGAAAGAATGATGCTATAAGAGAAGAAGAAGAAGCAGCAAAAAGATTTAGAAACGTATTTACACAAAAACCTATATACGATTATAACTACCTCTACGGACCAGACTCTAGTGGAGGCACACAATATCAAAGTATGATTATGGCAAAAGAAGGCGCACAAATACGCAAAGGAACTTCTCCCGATATTACAGATGTAGAAGTAGAAGGCGGAGAATTTATACAACTACCTGATTTATCTACTCAACATGTTCAGGGACCTTCTCACGCAAAAGGAGGAGTACACACTAATCTTCCAGAAGGTGCAAGAGTATTTTCTGACTTTTTAAAACCTGCAGGTAGTAAAAAAACTTATGCTCAACTAGCTAAAAAGTATGATACCCAAAAATGGAAAGACATTTTAGAAAATCCTTATTCTAGTGAGATAGATAGAAATACAGCAAAACTTATCTTTGATAGGTATGAAAGGGTTTTAGGTGAACTCTTTAATGACCAACAGTTACAAAATGGTAACTCTGATGGAACTGATCAAGCTATGGATGATATGGGCGGTATTGATATTCAAAGAACAGCTCAAGAGGGTATGATTTATGAAAGCCCTGCAGACCTAGAAGGATATATACAATCAGATCTTAATCAAATTCTTCCTCCTGTTTATTTAGAAGAACCAGATTACGAGCAAGATATGGAGATCGAACCTGAAGCTAATTATGAAGAAGGAGGTCAATATCTTGGAGGAGTTGCAGAATTTTATGGAGGAGGATATTTTATGGATGGAGGACAGTTTCCTATGATGGGAGATAATGCTTCTACTTTTTATAACGGTGTAATGCCTGATCCTTCAATTTTTAATAACACCACAACTACTCAAGGTTCTCCTGCATTTGGACAAGCTGGTATGCAAAAAACAGCAGCTACTGCAACTGCTGCTGAAACTCCTATAGAAACAGCCAAAGAACTAATTGAGAAAATTAAAAATAATCCAGAGCTTGCTAAAGCTGTATTTAATTATTACAGAAAAGATTTTAAAAATGAAAGCGTTTCTCTTGAAGATCTTTTAAATAGTTTTGGAGAAGTTACTGATAATATTTATCAAATTCGTAGTAAAGCCTCTGAAGCTGAACTAAGAGATATAGATCTTGATAAAGGCACTAAAAATAGTAAATATAAAGAACTAGCTAAGAAATACGGAGTATCTCCTATAACTGATGAAAATAAAATTAAAAAGTTTCAACAAGTTTATAGAAGTTTAGCTAAACTTCAAGAGGATCCTTTATTTAAAAAAGATCTTGAAACTTATGAATTAACTCCTATAGGTGTAGACGATACTAAGTGGCAAGGTTCACTTTATAGTGGAAAAGGTATTTCTTTAGCTGATTCTTGGTTTGGTAATACTACCTTAGGACAACTTTTAAGAAGAAAACAACTTCCGCCTACAACTCCTGCACCTGGACCTGTTATCCCCGAAGAGTCTAAACCAGGAAATGTAATGAAGCCTGTATCTCCAGTAGGACAAACTATGAGTACTATGGGAAGGTTTCCTGCTTATCAAGCTATTCCAAATGCAATGGGATATTTAGCTGGTTTAAATCCTTATAGTTATTATACACCAGATTTTAAGCCTGCTTACATAGCACCCCCTACTTTGAATATTGATCCTGAACTTCAATCTATAGATGATACAGTTTATGCTATGATGGGACAAACTACAGGCAACCCCTCAGTAGATAGTTCTAGGGATACTGCTTTGTTTAATCAAGCTCTTCAAGCAAAACAACAAGCTTTTGCTAGAAAGCAAAATTATGACGCTAATGCTCGTGGTGAAGCAGATAAATTTAATGCTCTATCCGCAGCTGAAGCTAATAATAAAAATGTACTTGCTGCAGCTCAGATTAAAAATGAGTATATGGCAACATCTCAAGACTTAGCAGAAGCAGAAAGACTTGGAGCTATATTTAACCTAACTGATAAGTATGGTAAATACCAACAAGACGAATACTTAAAAATGCTTTACTTTGATAGTCTTGTTCCTAACTACTACTATAATGGTTTAGATCCTAGAAATCCTATAAAACTAGATCCTAGAGCTTCTAGGAGTTTTGAAAAAAGCTCAGTCCTTCCTACAACCACAACTACTACAACTACTACTTAAAACCAAATAACTAAGTATTATGGCAATATCTCATAAACACCAACTTTATAAATACCCTGACTACATCAGCCCTCTTCCGGCTGATGAGTTAGTTAAAGTGGCTTTAAAGAAACAATCTCTTTATGATGAAGGTGTTGGAAAAATTGACAAACGTATTGAGGAATTAAATCAATACGGTCTCTCTATTCGTAAAGCTCAAGATCAAGAATACTTCAACAGGGAGATGAACAAATTCATTAATGCTGTTAATGAGAGCTCTGCAAAAACTGACTTTTCTAATATGGCTAATGTTCGAAACATTCTTTCTATTGGTAAGCCTTTAGAGAATGATGCAAACATTATTAACGCTATTCAAGGAAGTGCAGAAATCACAAGAAGGCAAAAAATGTTAGCTTCTTTAAAACCCGAAGAAAGAGCAGCAGCTAATGATTTTGATTTTATGAAGGATGCTTATGATTATTTATCTGATGGTAAAGTAGGAAGCAAGATAAGTAATGCAGGAAGATCATATACTCCCTATAGGGATCTTTCTAAAAAATTTACAGAAGTTTTTTCTAAAATAAAACCAAGCACAATAAGCGTTCCTACAATGTCTCCTGATGGTAAGTGGATTATTCAAACTAAAACAGAAGGAGTAGATGCTGCAAAACTAAGAGAAGCTTTTGAAGCAACACTAGATGAAGCTGATAAAAACCAGCTTAGAATTGACACCCGTTATGATATGCACGCAAGAGGCAAAGACAATATAATTCAAGAATACAAAGCTACTAACGAATACTACTCTGCTCAAACTTCTCAAGCTATTGAATCAAGTAAACTAGAACTAGATAAACTTAACTCTCGTTATGCTCGAGTGAAGGACCCTGCTACTTTACAAAATATAGAAGAAGCTAAAAAACGTATTAACGAACTAGAAATTAGAAGAAATATCTTTGCTAACAATGCTACTAAAACAGTTGATCAGATTAGTGAAGAAGAAATAGTAGGATTTCATAAAAACCAATTTATAAGCAATCTTGCTAATGCTTATGCTTATAAGTCTCAAGAGACTACAATAAAAGAAGATCCATATCATATGGAACAAGTTAAATTCTCTCATGACATAGCTTTGAAGAACATTGATAAGATGAATGCAATTGAAGCTGAAGAAAGAAAGATGATTAATGAACGCTTTAAAGATATGAGGTTTGTTACTTCTGGTTCAGGGTTTACTAGTTTATTTGCTCCTATGCTTCCTGGTAAAGGAGAGGCTTCTGCTTACTTAACTAAAATTACTAGCGATGCTGGAAAAAATTATCTTGTTGATCCAAAACAAGTTGCACGTTGGGAACAAGTTCAGGAAAAATACGATAGAGCAACCACTCCTTTAGCTAAAATGATTCATCTTAGAGAATTGCTTCAACTTAGATATGATTCTCCAGCATTGTTAGAACAGAGCGAAGACTTTAATAAAAAATCAGCTAACTTTGAGGAACTAATTAAACAAGCTAAAGATGCAGGCAATACTAAGAAAGTAAAAGAATTAGAAGATCAACAAGCTAAATATGCTAGTAATATTATTTTGCAAACGCAAAAAGAAAAAGACCGTTTGTATGAAAACTTGGGAGACTTGATAACTAGTTACAAAGAAATACAAAAGTATTCGGACAATCCTTACGCTAAGATTCGACTAGTATTTCCTGGCAGTCGTCAAGTTGAAGAGCTTTCTATAAATGACTTTTTAACCAGACCACTAGACCAACTTATGCAATATGCTGGTAAAGTAGAATTGTATGATGGTACTGTAAAGCAAAAACTAGAAAGCATAACTACTATGAATAACTTATTTAAAGAGTACGGTGAAGGTAAACCAAGTGTGGTTCAACCTGGTACCGATTTTAAATCTTTCTTAGAAAGTCAAAGGGGTGGACTTCCTGGCTTATTTGAGTATCAAGCTCCTTAATAAATAAAAATAAACTATGCCATCGTCACTAAGAGAACTTTATAGTTTAAAGCAAGCAGAGAGTCCTGAAGAATTAAGTGCAATAAGCAGATCTTTATATGAAAGAGATTATCTTGTAGGAAGTTTAACAGGTGCTCGTGTAGATTCTGGAGGATTAAGAAATTACCTTTTAGGAATAACTAAAACTCCTCAAGACATTAGTTATGAAACAGCTCCTCCTTTGCCTGTTGTTAATGCTAAAACATTATCCGACGACTTAACAAGTCTTTTAAATATGGGTAATGAGTTAGAAAGAAAACAACAAACAGAAGATCCCGAAGAAATAATAAAACTTAAAAGTGCAATTTCAGGCTCTGTAAAAGAGTATGAACCTCTACTTAATAAACTTGATGATGGTACTATTACTCCAGAAGAATTAGACAAACTTAATGTTTGGGTTAGAAATTTAGAAAATCCAGTAGGAGCATTAAGAAGTGCCGCAACATTTGTTTCAAGATTGTCCCCATCTAACTGGCTTCATAGTGCATTTGGTGTTGAAGGACTTTCAGATGAAATAGAGTATAATGATAATTTACAAAGTACTTTTCAAGACGCTAAAGATAAACTACTTACTAAAATAGCTCAAAAAGGAAGTTGGGTTCAAGGCAAAAAAGCAATAGCTCAAGAAGCTGCGCAACGCCAAGACATGAATCTTTATAACGATTACGACTATTTAGTTGACTTTAATAGCAGTTTTAAACCTGACAAAATTAATGTAAACAAGTTTGCTGATATACAAAATAAACAGTTTACAATGGCTTTGCAAGATCCAAATTCTGCATATTATAATAAGCCAGAAACTCTTTTTAAAGGTAAAAGAACTTTTCTTTCGGAAAATCCTTTTCTTCAGAATATAGTTTCTTCTGCTTTAGAAGCAGGAACTATAGACCCTGGTACTGAATTGTTTAAAGTAGCAAACTCTGAAGAAATTAGAAAAGGAGTTAAAGACCCTACTCAATTTTATAAAAGTGTTTTAGGGGAATCAGCTACTGAAGATCTTGGGAACATTGAAAAAGGTTTAAATGTTCATAAGAAATTTTTAGAAGATGCCCTTCAAAAGAAGGCTGCATACTTTGTAAAAGTTTACGAAAAAGCAGCTAAAGAAAATGATGAACAACTTCAGAATGTTGCTAAGAATGGTATAGAAAAAATACAACTGTGGTTTAAAAATAATAACCCAGATGTTAAAGTTGAAAATGGATTTTTAAACACAGTCTCTAGAACTGCAAAGACTTTTGGTAGAGCTGCTGCTTCTGCTACTAAATCAACTATTAACTTTATTAATCCTTTTTCTTCTAGAACTGATATAGATCGTTTTGTAGAGATGGGGGAAACCCCGATAGCAATTCCTTTAGATATTAATTCTGATGGAAAAACTAATAATCTTGACCTTGATTATTATGGTAATCCTGTTTTTAGTGATAGGTTTCATTACAGAGGACAAGACGGAGAATGGAAAACTAACTGGGCTGGATTACCTGAAGTATCTTCTAGAGTAATTGGTCAAATGGTTCCTACTCTTATAGCTTCTGCTTTAACTGAAGGAGCTGCTATGGCTCTTCTTCCAGAAGCTGCTGTAGGAGTAGAGGGAATTACAGCTGCAGCTAATCTAACCAGAGTACAAAGAACTGCACAGGCTTTATCTGATATTAATAAGTTTAAAGTTTTAGGTCAAGAGTTAAGAATACTAGATAGGGTAGGTACTTTTGCAACTGTTACTGCTTCTACCTATGATATGATGGTAGACGAAGAGTTAATGTACACAAAAGACATTAACACTGCCAAAAGCCGAGGACTTGGAAGAGCCACTATAGAAGGAATGACCGAAATGATTGGCGTTCCTGTGTTTGGTATATTTAGAACAGGAAAGTTTGGTATAGGTATGAGTGAGTCTGTACAAAGACTTGCTAATGCTACTCTTCCTGGAGCTTTAACTAAAACTGAAAGACTTGCTGTTGCTTTAGCTGGAATGGGAACAGTAGGCAAAAGAGTTTTAGGACAAAGTATAGCTGAATCTTCCGAAGAAATAGTTGCTGACTTAGGTAACTATATGATGACCTCTTATATTAAGAGTGCAGACAAAGGTTATCTAAGAGAAGACGAACTTTCAGAACAAAGTTTAAAAAATACATTTAGTGAAGCATTTTTTAGTATGCTTCCTTTTACTGGAGTTACTAATGCTGTTCAATCTGTTTCAGAATTTAAGAAAGGAAACAGACTTGGTGCTGCTCAGTGGAGTATAGCTAATAATCCAGATCAAGCTATTTCCTATATTAAGTCACAACAAGAAAGTGGCAAGATAGACGCAAAAGAAGCTCAGCGTAGAGTTAACGAAGTTAACAAACTAACTGGTATCCTAAACTCTATGGAGGATATTGGTAATGTTAAAGATTTAAGAACTCTTCTTGATGACCATGATGCCCAAAGAAGATACTTTAACCAAATGGTTTACCGGGCTAACTTGTCTGAGATAGATTATGATTCTTTAACAGAAGAACAAAAAATACAACTAAACCGATATACTGTACTTGATAGACTTGGCGAAAAAGGTAAGAAAGCTTTAGCAGCTTTAGAAGAAAAGAAAAAAGCTTTAACTGATGAAGAACTTTCTGAACTTACTGCCTTAAAAGCTAAGTCTAAAAAAACCGAAGAAGAGACTAAAAGATTTGAAGAGTTAAGTGGAAGAGGACAACTATCAGTACTAGAACAAGCTGAATATAAACTTTATTCTGATTTATCAAAATTAAGACTTGTAGATAGAACTTCTCTTAAAGAAAAAGATTACAAAGCTTTTGTAGATGCAGGAATAATAAAGCAAGAAGATCTTCAACCTAAAGTTGATGACCTTAATAAACAGATTCAAGAGGCAGATGCTTCTCTATACAAATACAAAGAACTAGCTTCTAAGTATGAGAACATGTCTAAAGAGGATAAGGATGCTTTGATTACTAATCTTTTTGAAGATGTTTATACAGATGTAAGAAACAGTAACTCTGCTACTCAATTACAAAGTTTAACTAAATCTACTAAAAACCAACTCAAAGTATTAGCTGGCTTTAATAGTTTAAATCCTCTTGACTATAACTTAAGGGAGAAACTTGCCCAAGTAGCTGAAGAAAGATTTGCGGAACTTGTTACTGTAAATGAAAATGGAGTAACTAACCTAGCTCAACAACTCATAGATGAAGATCTTTCTCAAGCTACCGTAGCTGATATTCAAGGCAAACTTAGTTTCTTAGATAGAGAATCTACTGCTGGATATGTAGATAACAAAACAGCTCAAGAGTTAGAACAAGAGTATCTAGAAAGACTAGACAATGAAATTACTCTCTTCAATCAAGCTACTGAGGAAGAGAAGATAGAAAAACTTATTACTCACTTTGAAGCTGCTCCTGTTGAACATAAATTTGAGTTAGAAACTCTTCGTAATGATTGGACTGTACTTAAAGACGGACAGCCTTTTATTGCTGACATTGACGAAGACTTATTTAATAAGGCTCAGACTGTTTACTTTGCAAGACGTCAAGCTAACAGAGCAGCTGGTAATGTAGATGCTTCTGTTTCTGCTACTCCTCCTGGAGCAACTGATATAAGTGCTCCTGTAGGTCCTGGTGTAGAAGCTGAAACTTCTGGAGAAGCTTATGATCAAACTAGTAGTGTATATAATGAAGATTTTGAAAAGACTCAAGAATCTGCTGCTCAAGATAAAACAGCTAAGCTTGCACAAAACTTTCTAAACTATCACGAAGGCAAAGGCTATAAAAAAAGTTTACAAAATTACGCAACTACACTTGCTGCTACTTTTGCTGAATCTGTTAACACAAAAACAAAGAAAGGTTTAAGTGTAAGACCTGACAAAGAAGTCCACAAAAAAATAGTAGCTATTCTTCAAAATATCCTTTTAGGAAAAACTACTCTTTTAAATGGTCTTGCAGCTCTTAAAGTAGAAATGGATAAATCTATTCCAGCTACTACTGAAAAGAATAAAGGTTACAGAAGTCTTGTTAATGACTTTGCTTATATAGCAGACGGTGTTAAGAGTAAGCTTGAAAACTTAGGAATGTTTGATGAGGAAGAAATTAATCCCGAAGACTTAGACGAAGAAGATGAGTACGTTTCTGTTTTTGGAGATGAGGATACTACTCCTGTAAATGAAACTCCTGACATAAAACTAAAAGAAGCAGAACTTGAAAAACAGTTAGCTCAGGTTCAATCTTGGACAAACCCCTTAAGGACTGCTGCTTTTGATACCGATAATAACATTCCTTCTCAAGATCCTGCTAGGGTAAGAAACGCTGCAATACTTGAAAGGGTACAAAAAAATCCTACACCTTTAAGACAGGTTCAAGTAAGCTCTAGAGAATTTTTCTATAAACAAATCTTAGGAGTTCGCTACAATGAATTTGTAGAAAGACTTAAAGAAGCTATTGCTAAAAAAGATACAAGTGAGGAAACACTTGAAGAGCTTCAAGACTTTTTTGGAGGCGACTTTTTTGCAGTTCTTCCTACAGTTACCGGAACTCCTGAATTAATTTATTTAATTGAAAACGAAGGTAAAGGTCTTCTTACTGAACCTACCGCTATTGTAACTTTTACAATAAACGGAGAAGTAGAGATGTTTGATTTTAATGGAAAGAATTATCCTTTCTATGCAAATCTTACTGCTGCTAAAAAACAAGAAGAAGCTGTTAGAGATTCTAAAGGATTACAAGGTAACGAAGTACCTACAGTGGTTCAAGACTTTGAAAGAGAAAATCCTGAAGAATTTAGAGAGATGGTTCAATCTGGTCTTGATCTACTTAATAACCTAAGACAAGAAGTCACTACTGATGTAAATAAAAAAGTAGTAGTAGACTTAGCTAGGATTACTAGAGGAAATCGTCCAGGTACAGAAATTAAAGTTCTTGAAGAAGTAGAGCAACCTATTGATGAAATTACTTTCAAAAGCAAAGAAGTAGAAAACAACGGTCTTGCTTATCCTGGTAATATAGGTTCTGGTGTAGCAATCATTGAGGGCGAACCTCATTTACTCTTTAACCGATTTGTAGAAGAGGTTGGAGGTAAAGCAGAAATTGCTGCATTGGCTGAGTTAATTTATAATGCTCAAACTAGAGAACAGTTCTTTGAAGAACCTAAAGACCTTATTGATTACATTGCAAACCATTATAATATTTTCCAAGCTGGAGGTAGAAAACTAGAATTCTCTTTGAAGAAGGGACAACTAGAAGTATTTTCTGTTGAGATTAAAAAAGGTAAACCTAAGAAGTTTACTAAGCTTGAAACAGCCCAGGACTTTATTGACTTCATGTCTAGAACAGATACTCCTGGTATTCGATACAATGTAAGCAAGAATGCTGTTGGTAGTACAACAGTAATGTTTACTAGTCAAGAATCTTTAGATCAAGAAGGCAATACTTATATTGAAGTTATTCCTACTGAAATGAGTTATGAAGACTTTGTTAGAAAGACTCACAAAGTTTTAATTTCTCAAGACAAAGTTGCTAGAAACAAACAAGTAGTACTTGATGAGCAAAGTGTTCGCAGTCAAATTCAACCTAAAACTGCTCCAGTTACTGCTCCTACTCCTGCTTCTCCTGTAGTAACAGGAAGTGCTCCTGCTTCTACTACATTACGTGTAGAAGAAGTACAAGAAGCATTAAGTCCTTTAAGTGATAAAACTTTTGCGGTTAATCCTGAAAACAAAGATACTTACATTGAAGTAGACGAAGCAGGAAATAAAGTAGAAGGTAGTCCTGTTTATAAGAGAGTATCTACTCTTAAAAAACCATTTGACGGTCCAGTAACCGATGCTGCTGATAGGGGTACTATTATTGACTCTATGTTAAGAGGGTACTTAGAAGCTTTGATGTCTGGTGGAACTCTTACTTTAGCTGAGCTAAAAGAAATCTATTATAACCATCCTTTAAAAGAACAAGTAAAAGAGTTTTCAGAAACTATGTTAGAAGACCTCTTTAACATCTTTACCGAGATGGGAGCTAACGTAGATTTCCAACAATTGATTCCTTCGGTTCCTACTTTGTGGGGTACAATAAATGGCGAGAACTTTGCAGGAACAATAGACATTCTAGGCATAACTAGTAAAGGTACTTTGTTTGTTATAGATCTTAAAACTTCTTCTCAAAACAGAGCAAGTGCTTATGCTCCTAACGGAGTAGATAAGTATGATCTTAAAGGACAAGACTCTGTACAATTGTCTGCTTATGCAGAACTATTAAGACAACGTACCGGTATTCAAGTTGATAAGATTGTTATATTCCCTATTCAAGTAAACAAGACTTATACTTCTGCTACTTTAAATAAAAATACAGATGGTAGTTTTGGTCTTGAAGTAAAGATTGACAGAGCTATCTTTCCTGAGACTGCAAAACAAGAAGCTCAACCTGAAGCAAAAGCTACTAGAGTATATGATAGACTAGTTGATGATAGAATAGCTATTGATTATGATTCTGTAGTCTATGATCCAACTGTAGCAGGAAACAAAAGAACTGTTAGTGGAACATCAAATATTATTGATTACGCAGGTAGAAAAATTGTTGTAATAAATGTAGATGGTAGAAATATTCCTTTCTACTTAAGTACTGGTAGTGGAGGAAAAGTAGATGTAACTTCTGGTAAATGGTATCCTATATTTGGAATATCAGAAAGCGGTTGGTTAAATAAACTTTCTGGCAAAGAAATTAACAACTATTACGGTAGTGAAGTACTAAGAGGAATTGCTGAGGCTTTAGATCGCAAGATAGGAGATATCAGAGAAGACGATAGTATTCCAAAGGTAGGAGTAAAAGGAAGACACTTTGATATCATCAATAAAGATCTTACACCTACAGAAAACGAATTATCTACAACAAGAACTACAGTTGAAAAGAATATAAAAGAAACTGTTGATTTTCTTGAAAAAAGAAAACCAGCTCCTATTGCTGAAACTAAACCTACAGTTCAGCCTACTGTTCAACCTGCAGCTAAACCTCCTGTAGTAGGGAAACCTACTTTAACTTT
>Ga0208783_10000952_pt1 | contig 17628 bp, 15 predicted proteins | sample DEB19_08_DNA_2_FD_184529 | JGI IMG/M metagenome (GOLD analysis project Ga0208783, IMG submission 184529) | Aqueous microbial communities from the Delaware River and Bay under freshwater to marine salinity gradient to study organic matter... | ecosystem: Environmental > Aquatic > Marine >...
GGCGTAGTAGTGTCTGTTGCGCCTTCACAGTCCGCGAATCGGGTTCTTGCGCCCGTCCAGAACCATGGCAAACTTCGGGGCGTGACTGTTGCCGTTATCAACCTTGGCGGGTTTGGTGCTATTCGTTGCGGTGGGATTCACGCCGTTACGGCCGCAAAAGCACGAGCACTGGGTCAAAATAACAGGGCAAACGTCCCGCAAGCAGTTCATACATAAGGTTGGGCGCGTGGTGGAATTGGCAGACACGCGGGACTTAGGATCCCGTGGCGCAAGCCGTGCAGGTTCAAGTCCTGTCGCGCCCACCATCGGCTTGTTTGGTTTCAAGGGCCAGTCTTGAATTCATGGCCGGCTGGCTAGGTGAGCACGCCTAGCCTTCCCCACAAACCGTCCATCGTGGCTGGGTGACGGTCAGAATCTACCGCACCTTTCGCAAAGCACACTCGGTGATCCATTCTCACCGAGGCTTGCGTCGAGGGGGGAAAGGTGGAGGGTGGCGTGAGTGGGCTGGCATACTTAACAGACGCAGAACGGTTCGCCCCCCAGTGTTGAGGTTCCCCCCGAAGCAGGGGACGGAAGCGTTGTGGGGAGGGTCGTTGGATTGAGGTCCTGTCGCGCCCACCCGTTCGGCTTGGCTTTCGGCTGCAAAGCCAAACGGCGCGCCCCTGGGGAGCGCGCCGTGGTGTTGCGGGGGCTGAAATCAGTTGACCAAAGCGATTGAGATCTCGTTCCACTCCTGCACCTTGTAGCGGCTGTTGCCGATCAGGCTTTTCAGAGCTTCATCGTAGTGGAACTTGTAGTGACCGTTCAGCACGATGGTCTTGGCGATCAACGAGCCGATGAAATCTTCCGGGCCGCTGCCGCCGCCATTCAGCCTGACGGCTGCGTTGGGAGCGACAATGACGCCAGTGAACTCACCGTTTCCAGCGAGCGTGAGGCTGGTGACGCTATCGGTGCAGAACAGCATGAAATTTTGGGCGTAACCGTTGTCGTTGAAGACGCCCTGGCCAGACAGATCGCAGGAGGTGCCGCCCACCCACATCTGGAGCTTGCCGTCGGTGTCAACCCAGATGCCGTTTTGGCCGCTTTGCTTGACGTCACCCAGCACGATCAGGTTGACGTTGCCTTTGACCAACACTTTGGCGTTGGAGAGAGCATTCAAGGTGTAGGTCTGTGGCGGCATGGTCCCTGAGCTGCCTTCGATGACGTAGTCATAGGTTTTCGAAGTCACCGTGTAGTTGGTGGTGGTGGTTCCCACCCCGTAGGTGTAGGTGTAGTAGGGATAGGTATAGTTCGTGCCGGTGATCCGGTCGAAATACCACCAGGAGCCCGTTTTTGTGGGCGTTCCCTTGTAGGTTCCGGCAGCGGGGAAGGTTTTGCTCTTGTCGTTGACGGTGAGAACATTGGTGACCGCCCCGTAGGGCGTGGGTGAGGGCAAAGCGCTGACGGTTTGATAGGAGATGTTGCTGACCACGCCGCTGAGCGGGGCGGGGGATGGGTAGGTCGTGGTGGTCACCATGTTGGTGCTGGACGAAAATACCCAGTTGGTGGTGTAGACGGTGTAGTTCTGGGGAAGGGGAGTCGATCCGAAAGCAGCGGGCAATTCCACCGTGGGGAACGTGAAGTTCATATCGTCACTAAAATAGCCGGCTTGAATCTTGCCCGGATTTGCCGCGACCCACCAGCGCTCGCCAACGCCGCCCTGGGAACCGACCGAGACAGTGCCGCCGGGTCCGACCGCCACTTTGCCGTAGATGTTCGCGTTCCCGACGGTGATGGAATTCTGAACGGTGTGATTGCTGGCAACATCGCCGTTCGACATCCGCTTCGACGAGTTGGTGGGATACATGCCGTTGTCGCTGTGGTCGGGATCGGACGAATCGAAACTGTCGGTCGTCACATTGTTGCCGTTCATGTCAATGGTGTATTTGGCGACCATGGCTTTGGCATAGAGGCTGGTACGGCCCGCCTTGACGACGACCGCCCGACGAACCTTCGCTTCGGTGCTGCTTGGGTCGGTGTAGCCGGGGGAAAGCGCGGCGGCAAAAAAGGCCAAGGGCCCTGAGCCAAGACCGCCCATGGAAGGCGGGTTGACGTAGGCGACTGAAGAGATCTCGGGCTTCTCCAAGTTGGCGGCATCAATCGTGACCACATAGCGAGCTTTGGGGGTGAGGTCGCGGGTCATTGTGTATAGAGAACCAGATTTGACCCAGCCGTTGGCGGACAGGTTCGTCGGGTTGGCGTTCAAATGCTGCAGCGCCTCCTCGATGCCCGCCTCGGTGGTGGCCATGGAGGTGTTCCACACCTGCGAGCGCATGCTCAAATAGTGCTGCTGATAGGCGTGCCGCAGATAGCCCGCGATGGTCACGGCCAGGATTGTGGTCAGGAACAGGGCGACCAGCAGGGTGGTGCCTTGCTCGCCAGTTCCGGGGGAGATGCGTGTTTTCATTGGTCGAGTTGTTGTTTGCGGATGACGATGCGCGCGGTTTGAATGTTTTCACTCTGTCCCACGCCGTTCGGCAGGGCGCGGCGTGTTTTCCAGGAGAGATTGATGACCTTGGCGTGGTTGGCACTGTCGGTCTTGTAGATGTCCGTGTAGAAGTTGTAGTCGTTCACATTGGTATTGGGAACGCGGGTGGCCATCGTAAAGTTGATCAAGTCGCAGTCGTCCAACAGAACGGTGGTGGCGCCTTGCTTGGTGCGGGTCAACTTCTTGGTGGTGGGGTTGAACAGGTAGGTGACATACTTGCCGGCCCCATCCACCAGCACCAACGAGTTGCTGCTCTTGCTGTTAATGCTCCAAGCTTGACGGACTTCGCGCGTGAGCTGGTCCATCGCGCCGCGATTCTGCTGGTCCAAAACGGAGTAATTGGACAGCGCTTGAAAGCTGCGGAGGCTGAACATGTAAGCGGAACCGACGGCGGCGCCTGAGATGGTGAAGATGGTCACCGCGATCATCATCTCCAGCAGCGTCCAGCCGCCCTGCTTGATGGAATGCTTCAAGGTCATGCTCAGAAAAGGTAGGGTTGCAGGCCATCGCGGCTCAACAACGTGGTGATGCTGCGCTGGCGTTGGATTCCCTTGGTCGCCCAGTCCAAGGTGATGGTCAACTGCCGCATGTTGGTGGCGTAGTTCGCGGCGAACGGAAAGTCGGCCACGGACACGCTTCCAGTGTAGCTGACCCCGCCGCCATTGGAGGAAGAGGGGTCGTAGGATGCGATGAAATTGGTGAGGATGAAGCCGGGGGCGGTGACCTGGTCCCAGTTGTAGAGACGGGCCATTTCGGTGCGTTCAATGAGGATCTGTGTGGCCCGTTGGTTCTCACGGGTGAGCTGCACGGAGAAGAAACCGTTCGCGAGCGCGCCCATCAAGCCCGCGGCGGAGATCGCAAGAATCGTCACCGCGGCGACCACCTCCACGATGGTCGTGGCAGACTGCAGATTCGGTTTGTAGCTCAGTTTCATGTTGTTTCTTCAGCTCATCGGAGACCTGTTCGTCTCACGGGGTACTGAGCACGGACCATGCCACAGTTTGCAGCCCCCCAGTCTGGAGGTGCCTGGATGCAAGCCTGAGAAATTACCATGGCTTGGATGGCGGGGTGTCCCATAGCGGGGCAGACTTGTCTTGTGCGGCTCGGACGCCATCTGAGTCCGGCCGGGGAGCGAATCTCCTAGACTCACCGATGCGAAACCAGAAACTGTCGGCGTGCGCATCTGTGTGATTTTCAACCCCATGGCCAAAGGCAGCAAAGCGCGGAGATTCCGGGCGGGGTTGGACAAGATCGGCGGCCAAGCGGTGCTCAAGATGACCCGGAGTGCTGGCGATGCCCGGACCCTGGCCGCTGAGGCTGTGGGGGGCGGGTTTGACTGCATCGTCGCGGCGGGTGGGGATGGCACGTTGAATGAAGTCCTGAACGGTATCGGTGGTGCGCCCCAAGGTTTGGAGTCGGTCGCGGTGGGGGTGCTGCCCCTGGGGACGGTCAACGTTTTTGCCCGTGAGTTAGGCATACCGCCCAGCCTGGAAGGGGCTTGGAAGGTGATTTTGAGCGGACGACAGAAAAGTCTAGACCTGGCGAGCGCGGAGACGGGGTTGGCGCATGACCGAAAGGTCCAATGGTTCGCCCAACTTGCGGGGGCGGGTCTGGACGCCAGATCCATCCAACTCCTGGACTGGGAGCTGAAGAAGCGCATTGGCCCGCTCTCCTATGTTGTCGCAGGTCTCAAAGCATTACGGGAGGCCAAAGCAAAGATCATCGTGACGGGTGCGGATGAAAGGTTGGAGGGGGAGCTGGTCCTGGTGGGGAACGGCAGCCTTTACGGCGGAAACTTCAAGACGTTTGAAACGGCGGCGATGGATGATGGCCTGCTGGACGTTTGCGTCTTTCCCAAGGTGGATTTCGGGGTGCTGGCCCGCTGCGGCGGGCCGCTGCTGCTGGCAGGCAGACTGCCAGAATCTCAAGTGCGGAGAATGAAGGCCGCAGAGTTCACGCTCACGAGCGATTCGGAGTGCGCCTTTGAGCTCGACGGAGAGCTGGCGGGGCAACTGCCGGTCAAGTTTGCGGTGGCTCGTCGCCGTCTGCGGGTGATGGTTCCGTAGGCTCCGGCTGCGGGCGAGAGGCGCTTTGGTTGCCCTGGGGACGCTCGCGCTGGCGGTCAGGCGGGCGTTGCTGGGGGCGTTGTTGCGAGTGTGCTTGCTGCGGACGGATGGGTTGCTGGGGCGTGCGCTGTGTCAATTGACGCATCGCCCGGCGCAGGGTGTCCAGTTCACGGTCGTCCTCCAACTTCTGGCGCTCGGCTACTTCCAAGGTCTCGAGCAATTCGTCCAAGTCGTCCAACACCTTCTTCAGGACGTCGGTGATGCGGTAAACATCCTCAATCGCCCCGGCGACGGCCGATGATATTTGCTCCTGAGTTGCCGGCCTGGCGGGCACCTGAGGGGGACGCGGCGGCTGGCTGTGGCGCTGGCGCGGCTCCGGACGCAACGGGGGACGCACCTCCGCACGTCGCGGTGGCGCAGGCGCCTTTTCCTCGGGCGCTGGGTCACCGTCAAATGGCGCGGGAGCGGCAACGGGAGCGGCAACGGCGGTTTCGCCGGGAGCCGAGTCGAACGGTGCGGCTTCGGCTGCCGATTCAACTTCGGCCCCGGTGGACGGGGCTTCGGGCTCCGTTGAGACCGGATTGGCAGAGTCGCGGCGACGTCCGCGCCCGCGTCCGCCCCGGCTACCCCGGCGACGGCGCTTGGCGGAGTTGTTGTCCTGTCCAGCAGCTGCTGGATTTGTGGGTTGCTCTTCAGGCATCGGTGCCGAAACGTTGCCGGGAACCTGTCCAAAAGCAATGGAATTGTGGCTGCCGGGCAGCCGAACGGATTGCCGGCGCGCAGTTTATCGTTGAACGTCGGCAACCAACTTCCACACTGTGGGTTCAATGATGAACATGTTCGCGAAGATTTGCCGTATCGCCTGGCTGGTGATGGCGATGACGGTTGCGCTCGGTCCGGCCTCAACCGACGCGCAGCAGGCGTCGCGCTTTCCCACCAACTTGCCGGCCGCACCCAAGACGCCCAACATCGTCCTCATCGTCGCTGACGATCTCGGCTATGGCGACCTCGGTTGCTACGGCCAGACCAAGGTCAAGACGCCGCACCTGGACGCCCTGGCCGCAACGGGGACGCGTTTCACCAGTTTTTACGCGGGCAGCACGGTCTGTGCGCCGTCGCGGTGCGCGTTGATGACCGGGAAACACACCGGGCACGCCACCCTCCGCGGCAACACCCCGGGCGCCGCCTTGAAGCCCGAGGACATCACCCTTGCGCAATTGCTCAAGGACGCCGGCTATGCCACTGGACTGATGGGGAAATGGGGCCTGGGCGACGTCGGATCCACGGGGATGCCCGGGGACAAGGGTTTTGATGAATTTGTGGGCATCTTAAACCAGAAGCGGGCCCATGATTATTACCCGCCCTACGCTGACCGATTCGACCGGCAGGATGGTTTCAGGCTGTTCCAGTTCCCGCAGAATGAGAACGGTGGGCAAGGGCTGTATTTCCCCGACCTGTTCACCAAGTGCTCGTCCAATTTCATCCGCATCAACCGCCCCCAGTGGTATACGCAACAACGCCCCTTTTTCCTCTACGTAGCGCAGACTTTGCCGCACGCCAACAATGAGCTTGGCAATCAAACGGGCAACGGGATGCAGGTTCCCGGCGATGCCCCGTATGGCGAGGAACTCTGGCCCCCCGCCGAACGCAACAAGGCAGCCATGATCACGCGGCTGGACCAAAGCGTGGGACAGATCGTTGCGGCCATCAAAGAACACAAGCAGGAGAGCAACACGCTCATCCTTTTCACCAGCGACAACGGGCCGCACAAAGAAGGCGGGGTGGACCCTGAATTCTTCCGCAGCAGCGGTCCGTTGCGCGGCATCAAGCGTGACCTGTATGAGGGCGGGATCCGCGTTCCGCTCATCGCCGTCTGGCCGGGCAAGATCCCGGCCGGGCAGGTCAGCGACGAGCCGTGGGCATTCTGGGACATGTTGCCGACCCTTGCGGAACTGGGCCAGGCGCGCGTGCCCAAGGGCATCGACGGCATCTCTTATGTCCCCACCCTGCTCGGGCAGGCCCAGACCAATCGGCACGACCACTTCTATTGGGAATTCAACGAACGCGGCTTTCAACAGGCCGTCCGCATGGGCCGCTGGAAGGGAGTTCGTGCGGGTGCGGAATCAAGCATGGAACTCTACGACCTGGGGAAGGACATCGGCGAAACGCTCAACGTCGCCGACAAGAACCCCGAGGTGGTCGCGCGCATATCGGGAATCCTGCGCACTGCCCGGACGGAGCCCGCGGTGAACACCCGACGCAAGCCCTAGCCTGATCCAGTTGGGCGCATGAGTTCCTCCCCTGACAATCCGCCCGCCGATGACGTCGGCCCCTACGCCCTGCTGCGCGATCGCAACCTCCTCCGTTATCTCGCCGGCCGATTCATCGCGACCGTCGGGCACCAGATGTTCACGATGGCGCTCGGGTGGGAGATCTACAAGCGCACTGAATCGCCCTTCGCGCTCGGACTGGTCGGTTTGACGCTGATCGTGCCGATGTTCCTGCTGACACTGCCGGCGGGCCATTACGCGGACAACCACAGCCGCAAGCAGATCATCGCCATGACCGTTGCGCTGGTGGGCGTGTTGAACATCGCCCTGTGTTTGATCTCGTGGAACGAGGCGCCCGTTCACCTCATGTATGTGTGCCTGCTGGTGCTGAGCGCATCGCGTACGTTCCTTGGCGCAGCCATGGCGTCGTTCCTGCCGCAACTGGTGGAACGAAAGCATTTTTCCCGCGCGGTCACTTGGAACAGCGGGCTCTTCCACCTGTCGTCCATCATCGGCCCCACGCTGGCCGGATTGATCATCACGTTCGCGGGCCAGCACGCCTGGCCGGTCTATGCCATCAACTGTGCTGCCGCGCTGACCTTTTGCGTTCTGCTCGGCACCGTCCGTGTCCCGCACGTCGTGCCCGCCAAAGACAAGATGACCGTGCAAAGCCTGCTCACCGGATTCCGCTTCGTCTTCTCGAACCGCATCGTCTCGGGCATCCTGACGCTCGACATGTTCGCCGTGCTGCTGGGCGGCTCCACGGCGCTGCTGCCGGTCTTCGCGAAGGAAATCCTGCGCGTGGGTCCCAGCCAACTAGGGTTGTTGCAATCTGCCCTGCCACTGGGGGCGCTGACCTGTTCGCTTTATCTGGCGCACCGTCGGCCGTTGCAAAAGGCCGGGCCGGCCTTGCTCTGGGCCGTGGTGTGCTTCGGGCTGGCGACGATCGGGTTCGGCCTGTCGCCGTGGTATTGGGTGTCGTTCGCCATGCTGTTCGCGTGCGGCCTGGCGGACAACATCAGCGTGGTCGTGCGTCACACGCTCGTGCAAATGCTGACCCCGGACGAGAAACGCGGACGCGTCTCCGCTGTGAACAACCTGTTCATCAACACTTCCAACGAACTGGGCGAATTTGAATCGGGCACGGTGGCTCATCTGCTGGGGCCGTCCATCGGCAACACCGTGGCGATGGGGGCGATGCTCTCGGTCGTCACCGGAGGTTTGGGAACCATTGCGGTGGTCGGCGTCATCGGCTGGCTCTGGCCCGAGATCCGGCGCTTCGGCCGGCTGGACCATTTTTGAGTCGGCCGCATAAAACAAGCCCGTCTTTGCGGCGATTCACTTCCCGGGAGAGCTACCTCAGCACCTGACGCCGCTCCTCAGCAGTCAGGTCATTCCATGCGCCCGGCTTCAAATCTTCGATCCGATACCCGCCAATACGCACCCGCAGCAGGCGCAGCGTCGGGTGGCCGATGGCGGCGGTCATGCGGCGCACTTGACGGTTCTTCCCTTCCACCAGTTCGAGGCCGATCCAGCAGTCGGGGACGCTCTTGCGGTAACGGATGGGCGGGTTGCGGGGTGGGATGATGGGCTGCGGGTCGAGCAGCCAGAGGCGGCAGGGCAGGGTGCGGTGGCCTTGAAGGGTGACGCCGCGGCTGAGTTCGTGCAGTGCCTCAGGTGTCGGGATGCGTTCGACTTGTGCCCAATACTCGCGCGCGTGGGCGTTCTTGGGATGCAGCAAGCGGGTGTTCAATCCGGCTTCATCGGTGAGGAGCAGCAGGCCTTCGCTGTCTGCGTCCAGCCGGCCGATCGGGTAGACGCCTTCAGGAAAGCCAAATTCCGCCAATGTCCGATTGGGCGAGCCGTCGGGCGAGAATTGCGAGAGCACGCCGAAAGGCTTGTTGAAGGCGAGCAGCATCAAAGCATTGATGACCAGTTGTTAAGGTTGGTCAATTTAAATGCAACCAACACCTGGGCAGCAATTTGAGGGAACACGGACGAGCGCCAACCGCTGGCGACGAAGGCGCGGAGTGTGGAGGTGGGGGGGCTGGGCTGGCGGGTCACGGAAAGCGTGGAAGGAAACGGTGTGCTCCCGAATCGGCGGCGGCCATGACGCCGAGAAAATAAATCAGCGCTGATACTATCGCGGCAGTGGCCCCGACGGAAACGAACACACGCCGATGTGCCGAACGCTCGGCAATAGCCCACAGCGAGAGGCTCAGAAGCATCCCGAACAGGCCCACAAGCCTCATGATCGCAGCAGTGTCGTTAGCCATCGCAGACAATCCACCTGTTGAACTGCGGAATTCACCGCCTAACATTTAATTGGGCTGCGAAAGGATGGCTGTAGTCAGCCTATGAACCGGCTTTCGCGGCCTGTTCTCGTTGTAGCGCCGCCGGAAGTCGCACACCACCACCCGCGCTTCCGTCAGCGTCCACAGTTGTTCCCGGTTCAAGCATCCGTCCCGAAACCGTCCATGGAAGCTTTCCACAAAGCCGTTCTGCCACGGGCTGCCCGGCCCGATGTAGATCGTCTTGATCCGGTTCGCTTTCAGCCACCGCTGCACGATCTTCGCGATGAACTCCGAGCCATTGTCGCTCCGCAGACATGCCGGCGCGCTATTTCCGGCCAAGCGCGGGCGATGCGGACTTGAGGTGTGTATCAAGGAACTTCAAGACAACCGGCCGCAGATCGCGTTGCGGAGGCTGAAGATGAAAGGTGTGGGGGGCACCGGGTATCACAATCAACTCATGTTCAACGCCCGCCTGCTTCAGGCATTCCGCCAGCAACTCCGATTGCGCGAGCTTCACGGTGGTGTCGGCGGTGCCATGGAGTATCAGAAAAGGCGGCGAGTTGCTGCGCACATACGTCACAGGTGAAGCAAGGCGATACAGTTCGGGAGCCTCCGCAAAGGTTTTGCCCAGCATGCTCACGTCGTGATAGGTGCCAATGTCGGCGATTCCGTATAAATCAACGCAACATTTTACGGCGGTCGAGATATCGCCGCCGGGCGCGGGCGGCTCAAGTCCATCCTGCGGTCCGGTGAGCGCAACCATCGCGGCGAGGTGCCCGCCGGCCGAACCGCCAATGACACCGATCCGCTCCGGATCGATCCCCAACCGGTCAGCATTTTTGCGCAACCAGCGAACGGCGAGCTTGCAATCCCAAAGATTCGTCGGCCACACGGCCTGCCTCCTGTCCGACAGCATGTAATCAATGCTCATCCCCACGCAGCCATTCCGTGCCAGCGTGGTGCCGATGTTGATTTCGCGGGCGGCGTCGCGTATCCCGCCCGCCCAGCCGCCGCCGTGAATGATCAGCATGGCGGGCAACTTCGCACCCTTGGGCATCTGCAACGGCATGTAGAGGTCCGCCAGCGGCTTGCGAGGCGCGGGCAGGAACTTCACGCCGCGCTCGACGCGGATGTCCGCGGGGAACGTCGGCGCGGGATTGGGCTTTGTTTTTTCTCCGGCGCGGGCCAGCGCCATGACGGAGATGAACGCGAACAGGCCGACGGCGAGTTTCATTTCAAATCGGATCATCTTTGCTGGCCTTGGGTTTGCCGGTTTCGCGGGCCGGTGTCCCGTCCGTGATGGTGAACGTGCCTTCCAACCGGATGTCCTCCGAGGAAGCGCCGATGAACACCGTGAATGTGCCAGGCTCGACGGCCCATTGGTTGTGGCGATTGAGCAATTCAAGATGCCCCGGCCCGAGCGAGAAGCGCACAGTCCTGGTCTCGCCCGGCTGCAAATGGACCCGCTCGAAGCCGCGCAGCACCTTCTCGTAGGTGGTCACGCTGCTGTAATCGTCGCGCAGATAGAGTTGCACGACTTCGTCGCCCGCGCGGCTGCCGCTGTTCCGCACGTCGCAGGAGACCTCGATCCTCCCGCCCGGACCCTGCCTCGCCGGCGTGATGACGAGATTGGTGCAGGTGAACGTGGTGTAACTCAAGCCGTGTCCGAAGGCGAACAGCGGGCCTTCCACCTGACCCGGATCACGCGACTGCGAGCCGGGTTTGGCCGGAAAGTTCATTTGGATTTGACCGACGCTGCGCGGAAACGTCACGGGCAGGCGGCCGGCCGGGTTGTAATCACCGAGGAGGACATCGGCCATCGCGTCACCGGCGGTCTCGCCGGGAAACCACATGGTGAGGATGGCCGGGACATGCTTTGCCGCCCAATTGATGGAAAGCGGGCGCCCGCTGGAAAGGACCAGCACCACGGGCTTGCCGGTTGCCGCCACGGCCTGGAGCAATTCCTCCTGATAGCCCGGCAGGTTAAGGCTGATGCGGCTGGCGGACTCGCGGCAGATGGAATCGCTTTCGCCCAAGGCCAGAATCACGGCCTCGGCGCCATTCGCCGCCGCCACCGCCGCGGCGATGCCGTCCCGCACCTGTTCCGACGGCGGCTCTTTGAGCACGTCGCTCTCCGGAAAGTGCTCGTCCATGACCTCCACGCCCTTCTCGAAAACAATTTCCGTCTGCGCCCCCAGTTTCTTGCGCAGGCCGGCCAGAATGGTGACGAAGTCCAACTGCTGTGCGCCGTAGCGGCTGCGCCACGCCTCGGCGTTGTCAGCCAGCGGGCCAATAACCGCGATGCGCTTAAGGTCGCGCCGCAGCGGGAGCGCGTTGTCTTTATTCTTGAGCAGGACGATGGATTCCCGCGCAGCCCGTTCGGCCAGGGCGACGTGTTCCGGAGCACGAACGACCTTTTCCACCCCGTCCGGTTCACGATACGGCTGGTCAAACCAGCCCTGCCAGTATTTCACCCGCAGGATGTCACGCACACGGGCGTCAATCGTCGCCTCGGATAATTTCCCCTCGCGGATGAGTTTTCGCAACGGCGTCACGTATTGTTCCGGCATGGTAAAATCAGTGCGGATGTTCAGCCCCGCCTCGACCGCCTGCCGGATGCCCTCGGCGTAATCCGTCGCCGTGCGGTGCTTGCCGTGGATGAACTCGACCGCCTTGCTGTCCGAAACCACGCAACCCCGAAAGCCCCACTCATACCGCAGGATGTCGGTGAGAAACTGACGGCTGGCAGTGACCGGAACGCCATCGTAGTCGTTGTAGGAACTCATCACGCCCATCGCGCCCGCCTCGCGAACGGCGCGGCGGAAGGGGTACAGGAACACCATCTGGACCTCGCGCCAGCTCACTTGCGGATCGGTGCGCGCCTCGCCATCGCGGCCGCCTTTCGGCACGGAATAGACGGCGAAGTGCTTCAGCGTCGAAGCCACGCGGCTCTCCTGAATGCCGCGCACCTGACGCACGCCCAGTTCAGCGGTGAGGAATGGATCTTCGGAATAACATTCAACAATGCGTCCCCAGCGGGGGTCGCGCGGCAGATCGAGAATCGGCGAATACACGCCCGAATAACCGAGCGCCCGGGCCTCGCGCCCGGTCACGCGACCGATCTCCAGTGCGAGTTCCTTGTCCCACGCCGAGGCCACGCCAATCTGCGCGGGAAAACTCGTGGCTTTGCTGTGCATCAAGCCGCGAATACCTTCGTCGGTGAAATCCGCCGGCACGCCGAGGCGCGTTTCCTCGATGAAGAATTTCTGCACCTCGTTCTTCGCCCGCACATGCCGCGGCCAGGGCAGATCGTTCTTGGGCCGCGGGAGCGGCTTCGTGACGCCCTCGTTGCCATTGCAGTGCTCGTCAATGTTTCCAATGCCGTCCTTCCACAAACTGGTTTTCCAGGCGGGCGTGGGCAGTTCGTCCTTGAGCACGCGGGGGAAGCCGTAGAGCGTGACCATCTGCGCGGTCTTCTCCTCGATTGTCATCCGCCCGAGCAAGTCGGTGATGCGCGCCTCGATGTCGAGCGACGCATCCTCATACGGATCTTTCGCGCCGTCCTTGTTCAAGTCCACCCACCCGTCGTGATACATCCCACTGCGGAGGGGCGTGAGGCATGGCTCGCCGGGCACGGCTGCGGCTGTCGCGGCCATGGCAACGAGGGCAAGAACTTTCAGGGCTATGGGGGCAGACATTGGCTTGCTTGTTTGCATAGGGGGGGGCTCTGTGTCTTGAGATGCCTATCGAGAAAGCCAAGCACCACCGGACGCAGATCCTTTTGTGGCGGGGTCAGGTCGAAGGTGTGGGGCGCACCCGGGACGACCACCAGCTCGTGCTCAACGCCGGCTTTCTTCAACGCGGCCGCGAGGGCTTCGCTTTGAGAGAGCGGCACGGTTTCATCCTTCGTGCCATGAACGATGAGCATCGGCGCATCGCCGGCGCTGGCGTAATTCACCGGCGAGGCCTTCTCGTAAAGCTCCGGCGCTTCCGCGCGCGTCCTGGCGAACATTTTCATGTCGTGATAGTCCAGGAGCTTCACCGCGCCGTAAAAATCCACGCCGCAACTCACGCGCGAACTGAATTCGCCGCAGGGTTCGCTCGCATCGAAGCCATCCCCCGGGCCAGTGAGCGCAAGCATCGCCGATAAATTGCCGCCGGCGGAACCGCCCATGGCACCGATGCGCTCCGGATCAATGCCGAGCGCGTCGGCATTTTTGCGCAGCCACCGCACCGCCGTTTTCGCGTCCAGCACCGGCTGGGGCCAGGTGACCTCCCCCTGCCGCCTGCGGAGTTTGTAGTTGATGCTCATCACGACGTAACCGTTCGCAACCAGGTTGGTAGCGAAGCTGATTTCCCGCGGACGCGCCTTGTCGCCGTCGTTGAAACCGCCGCCGTGAATCACCACCACGACAGGGAGCCGCTCATTCTTCGGAATTGTGGCGGGGAAATACAAGTCGGCCAGTTCGGAGCGGTTCGTCGGCAGGAACGCGACGTCGGCCTCGTAGCGGACGCTGGGGGGGAGCGTGATGATCCGCGGCGGATCATCCGTGCGCATGGACGGGACAATGATGCGGGCCGCGGGCCGAAACTGCAACTCACGATCAACTCGGACATCCGCCGGGAATTGCGGACCAGTCCTGGCTGGCGATTTTTCACCGGCACTCGCAGCGGATGCCATCAGGGCGAGCGCAAACAAGCCCAACGCAATTCTTAATTCAGATCGGATCGTCATTGCTGGTCTTGAGTTTGGTGGTCTGCCTCACCGGCGTTCCATCGGTGCTGGTGACAGCCCCTTCCAGCTGCATGGCTTCCGACGACGTGCCCAGGGGGCCGGTGAGCATTCCGGGTCCGACCGCCCACTGGCCGTTGCGTTCGTAACGTTCCAGACGCTCCGGCAGGATGTCAAATGGCACGGTGGCTTTCGCACCGGGTTGCAAATGCAGGCGCTGGAACCCGCGCAACGCCTTCTCATACGCGGTCACGCTGCTGCGATCGTCCCGCAGATACGGTTGAACCAGCTCATCTCCGGCGCTTTTGGCAGTGTTGATCACGTCGCAGGCGATTACAATCTTTCACAAGCCGCGGCTCATTGGCTGGACGAGCCATCAATGCCGCGAAAATCCACGGCGTAAGATCTTCCGGATTTCATGTTCACGCGCACTCCGCCGAGCACCTCAGGGATGCTTGGCCGAAGCGGCTCAACGCTCCTGATGGGTTGCAGAGCGTCGTCAGTCCAGGGTGAATCATCGGTCTTTTGGAGCAGCGATGAAATGAGCAGTTCGGGCCCTCCATAACGGGTCGAATCGGTCCGGCTTACATAAAGCAGCGTGCTCTTTTCCGCTTCTGCATTCAGCCCGGAGCGGTCAGCGGTTGCCAGCGCATCCCAGCCTCGATAGAGGGTGATGGCCACCTGCCGACCCGGAATCTGAGCGATTTTGACCGCCCGCCCATCCACCGTGCGCTCGAGAATTCTGGCAGCCCCCCCCAGATGCGGCAGGCCGAAGTGCCCCTCATAAAGTGTGGCCGCACTGATTTTCCGAAACCGCCGGATGCAGATCTTTCCGCCAGGAACGGCGATATCAGCCATGTCAACCAAGCAAGGCACACCACCGCGCGAGTCAACTTTGAACGCGGCCTGCCGATAAAGCACGCCGCCGCGGAAGCCCGCGAGATCGATCGTTTCGGGAAACTCAACATCGCCCTCGCTTTCGTGCGGACGCAGCGAGATCGCCGCCGCCGTCGGGCCAGACCGGCTGTTCGCTTCCCAGGGGAAGTCCGTGTTGTAGGCGAGGCGACAGTAGGCAGGGAAGTAGCTGGGGTTGGTTTCATGGGCTTTGCCATTGATGAGCTCGCTAGTCCCGGTCATCCCGTCATTCACCATCAAGAGCCCCGCTCCGGGCAGGAAGGTGGTTCGGCAATCATTTCCCAGCGCCGCCCAGAAGCCTTCGTTCTCCTTCGCCGTCCAGAAGGGATCATCCTTCGGCAAAGTGAGCAGCGTGTAGTTCATGAACATCCAAAACGGGCTGGCGGCGCAGCTGTAAGATTGGATCGCGGGTTCAAAGTGGCCATAGAAGCCGAGCGCAGGCACTCCGTTTTGGAAAAAATCCGGATGCGTGACGAATTGCAGCAGCGAGCCCGAGGCTAGCCGGCGCGCAAATCCCGGATCGATCTCGGGATTGCGCCCCCGCAAAAATGCCGCTGCCAGGCCGGCGCTACCGCCCATGCGATAAACGATGCTGCGCCCCCACATGTTCACCTTGCCCTCACGGCTGAAGATCGCCGGGTAGTTGCTCATGAAATTCTGGAACTGCTGGTCAATCACGGCCGCCCGCGCCGGTTCGTGCTCCCAGCCATAAACCTTGTTCCACACCGCGCCGTAGAGCTGAAAGACGTGCGCGGTGTAATAGTCGTGTCCCTTGTCGCGAAACCAGCCTTCACCCGATTCGAGCATCAACAGATGGTCGAGATGGTTGCGCAGCAAATCCTCGTCAATGGCATAGCCGTAGTGCTTGAGGAACGTCAGCATCATCACATTGAACCACCGCCAGTTGTGGGTTTTGGTCCAGCCATGTGCCCAACTGCCCATCACATCGGCAAGTTGATCCTGCTCTTCACGATTCAACCGATCCCAGAGCACTTGCGGCTGCAGCAACATCCAAAGCGCCAGGTTGCCGAGTTCACAGGTTTGTTGCTGCGGCCCGCGATTCGTGTCACCGCGCCCGATGAAATAGTCGCAAGCCGGGTCAGTGAGCTTGAGCACCTGAGTCTTGTAGTAGTCTGCCAGGCGAATTCCGTTCAGCGTGAGATCGGGGTTCCCGGCGATCAACGGCGAGGCCAGATTGAATGTGCGGGCCACTCCCTCGAAGATTGCGGCGCTGCGTTGGGCCGGACTGCACTTGTCGTAACCCTTCTGGGGATAAGAAACGCCAGGGACTATCGGAAACAGCATCGGGTCATCGATGCCCTTCACATGCGCAAATGCCCCCTCGAGCATGAAACGCCCGCATTTCATCCAATGCTCGCGCGTTGCCCCGGTGAACGGGGATTGCCCAAAGTCTGGCGACTGAATCTCGAATCGGCGCGCCTTCGCAACGGGGGACCCTGTGGCGGGCAGCAAACTGGACGAAGCGCCCCAAAGCGTCATGCTCAAGGCGGCAAGCAGGAAAGCCCGGTGGTTGGAGGTGATACGGTGAGTCATGATTGTTTTCACACTTCTGAATTTCGCCATCAATTCCGACGGTCGCAGCTGACTTGGCTCAATCCCCCACGTCACCGGGCTGGCGACGCTGCGCTGCTTGAGAAATGGCGTCAAAATAATCCACCAAGGAATAGGCGCGCACGTTGAGTTCGTTCATGGCTTGCAGCAGCGGTTCATAGGGCGCGTAACGACTGTTGAGGATGCCCTTGTTGGAATCACGGTTCGAGGGGTCCACCTTTTTGTCGTCCGGATCGTTGTCCATGTAGCGGAACCAATGCCAGCCCACGCACATCTTCGATTCCAGGAGCGCGAGGGTGAAGTTCTGGTAAAACATGCCGCGCTCCTGCTGCGTCTTGACGAGCCAACCCGCGCCGCCGGTGTTCGCCATCCCGGAATCCACCCCCTTGGCATACCATTCCGTGATGATGATGGGCCGGCCGGATTCGCGCGCCCACATCGCGAGCTTGTCCGCGTCGGGCGTCCAGGCCTGGTACCAATTCACGGAGACCACGTCCACATGCGGTCCGCAGGCCTTGAACAATTCCGAATGGCGAAGGTCCGACCCGTAAAAGCGGGAGCCGAGATAAAGATGGTTCGGGTCATGCTTCTTGACGGCGCGGGAGACGATCTCGAAATAGCGCGCGGCAACGATTGCGAGAAAATCCTGTTCATCCTGCGGCGTGATGTCACTCGCCACGGCCCGCCCGCCGTGGCGTTGGGTGAGAAACTTCCTTGCCGCGACATGGCCGGCATCGGTGGGCGGCAGATCCAGAAAATTCCTCAACGCCTCGCGTTTGAAGGGCAGTTCGTTGTCCGAGAAATGGCCCAGCAACCACGGGTCATCCTTCGTTTCAGCAAGTTGCTTTGCGTATTCATTGCAAAACCGTTCAAACTCCGGATCGAACACGAAAATACAGTCGTTGGGGTAGCCGAGATGTCCGGCCTGCTGAAAGGTGCCCCCGCGCTTCCGACCGTAGCTGCCCATGAAGTTCCAAAGCCGGGTGTAAACCAATGGCGGGTTGGCGGCCCGCAATTTTTCCGTGTCCGACCAGCCGCCCAGTCCGTTGAAGCCGTGGTCGCGCAGCAATTCGGTGGTCCGGGACGCCCAGTTGGTGAGGTTGCCGAAGCGTTCATTCAGAGCAGCGGTTGCGCCTGGCGTGTCGGTAGTGCGCGTAGATGCCACTCCCTTGTGCAGAAACAAATAGCCATCAGGATCAACCAGCCACCAGCGGCCCCCGACTTTCTCGGTGCGGAAGAAGCCGCTTGCCCG
>Ga0208783_10000953_pt1 | contig 17627 bp, 30 predicted proteins | sample DEB19_08_DNA_2_FD_184529 | JGI IMG/M metagenome (GOLD analysis project Ga0208783, IMG submission 184529) | Aqueous microbial communities from the Delaware River and Bay under freshwater to marine salinity gradient to study organic matter... | ecosystem: Environmental > Aquatic > Marine >...
GAGCGACATACACCTAAATACGTGTAAGGTGAGATTAGCTCCCAACCCCCAATAGTCTGTGGTGTTCCTTGGCGAAAACGAATCTTATCACAGTCATAGTAGCCTCCTTCCGTGTAGTATCGTGTATTTTCGCGATTGACACCTGATTTATACACCAACTTCTTAATCATTAGCTACCCCTCGTAAGGTCTAGTACCCGCACGGTCTATGATAAGCATAGAGTGTCGAGGTTTATCTGCCGGCGTATTCGGCACACTGATATGCACCCAGCTATCAAACTCATGGATTAGCTGGTCGAATTTTATACCAGCCCCGATAATTACTTTCATTAATTCATCAACAGTAACGCCTTTAACTTTAATATCAGCCGCACAACCTTTTACATGCTGGCTTGTGTCTTTACTGCCCACTGCATGATTAACTTTGAGACAGCGGTATCCGCTAGATATACGAATAGGTTTCCCAACTGCATGACGCACCTCTTCTAGTACCGCGCATAGGCGCTTTAAGTTCTCAACAGCATAAGCAGGGGGTGTATTGTCTATGCCCAACCGCGCAGCGGTATCTGATTCTATAATCTCTTTAAGCGTAAAGTGTTCTGATAGCTGCATTATTTATCCGAAGTAAACGCGCCTATGATGCCGGCTACGCCCATACCTGCAGTGATAACTGCTTGCGACTGCTCAGGATTCAAGTTAATGCCAATAGCAGTTAATATCCAAACAAACCCGCGCCAAGTTGAGGGTTGAACGATGATTTCTAAGAATTTATTCATTGTTTTATACCGAGGTTATTGTTTGCCAAGCCGCACCTGTATAGACGCAAAGTTTACTCAATGTGCTATCAAATACAATATAACCCGCAGTAACAGTTAAAGCGTTTTTCTGTGTGGTAGTCACTACAGGTACTTGTGCTCCATTTGTCCCATCAAGAGTTATTGACATTTAAGCCCCCTTAATTCTTCCGTAGTTTTGCACCCATCAACCAAATTGGTAATGTCACGCAATCTTTGCTTCTCAGCTACGATAGCCGCTGTGTCTTTGCCTTCTTCTAATGCACGTTGGAATGCAACGTCTTGCGCTGCTAACAATGGCGCACGTTCTGCTCTTAGTCGGTCTTTAGTTTGTAGCTTGGCTTTTTCGATATTAACCGATACAACACCATCTACCAATTCCCAAGAGTTAAAGAAGTCGTTGTCAGCTTCAGGCAGTTCTGATGCATCCATGATGATAGAGTTTAACGGTGTGTCCTTGACTTTAACTTCTTCAATTGAAAGCTCACCAGTCGGTACGCAAATGCTAACTCCACCAAGTTCGTTTGTAAAAGCGATGATTTTTGACATTGTTTATCCTGTTAATTAGTTGCCGAATACGACTACGTTTACTGCATCTACATTAATAGCAGATTGAGTAGAACCAGAGGCTGTCCACACTATAACTCTTAAAGCAGTTGCTGTTTGATTAGTTATAACGGTGCAGCTAACTACACCATACCAACTGGATGTCCCAGTTGCACCTCCAGCAAATGTATAATTCGCATCACTCAATGCACTTGTAAAATTCAGCGTGTAATCGCCTGTACCATTTTTGGTAACAGAGCTGATGTTGTAGTTTGCTCTTGGTGTGATTGGTGTGGCAGATGTACCATTAAAATTAACCCAAGCCAGCGCATTAGTTGTCACGCCGTTCGACTGTACTTTCATCACACCTGAGCCATCAGCCGTCTGTGTTAAACCTGTTCCGCTTACTGCATTTAAAATTGTTGCCATTTTTATTACCTCTTAGCGGAAGATTGCGACTGAAACACTAAGTGTATCTATATAGGCTCCGCCACCAGCAGTAACAACATCAATTTTTACTTGTGTCGTACTTTTTGGACTTAAATCAGAAGAACTAATGCAAACGCCGGGGCAGATTGAAGATACTCCTGCCAATGTGTCTTGTGCTGAACCCGCTAATGCGTAATTGGCATCGGTTAAATTGTTTGTAAAATTCACCTGATAATACCCAGTATTAAGTCTAGTTACTGACGATACATTGAACGAAGCGTTAATAGTTGCAGAAGTTGCAGTCGTCACACCATTGAAATTTACCCAAGCTCGACAAAGTGTACCGACCTGAGTACCTGAACCATCATTAAATTGTGGTGGTGTACCTGTTGTGCTTGATTGCACTACGTCTGTTAAAACTGAACCGTATGCCATTAGAGTATCACCCACCGTGAGCCAGAAGGTATCGTTACCGTAACCCCTGAATTGATTGTAATAGGCCCTGTGCTAGAGGCACTTTTGCCTGATGTGATTGTGTAGCTTGTAGTCACAATTTGACTGTTTTCATAGAAAACTTGGTTACCACCACCGCCTGTAGCGCCGCCACCAATTGTACCCCAAGTAGTACCGTTATAACCTTCAAACTGGGACAGTGTTGAGTTAAATCGGATCTTACCCGCAACACCTGTAGGGCGTTGAGCGGTTGTACCTGCTGAGACTTGTACCGCACCGGTCGAACTAAATGTAGAGTCTGCAGTGGCTGTTAGTGTAGTAAATCTACCCGTAGATGCCGTCGTACCACCGATGGCTGGTGGAGAAGCTAAGTAATTGCTAAACCCTACACCCGAAACCGTACTTGACGCACTTAAAGTTGTGAAAGCCCCCGCCGCCGCCGCAGTCCCACCGATAGCTGGTGGAGAAGCTAAGTAATTGCTAAACCCTACACCTGAAACCGTACTTGACGCACTTAAAGTTGTGAATGCACCGGGGATACCACTAATCGCTGATAAAGATCGAACAACATTAGTCCCATCACAATATAAAAAAGTTGTCTCTCCATTAGGCACGGAAATACCGGTACCTGCTGAAGTCTTTAATGTAATAGCAAACCCGCCTGTTGTACCGTTCTTAACGATATACGTCTTAGCTGCAGTAGGGCAGATCACATTGATTGCCGCAGTTAACGTGCCAGTTATGTTTAATACAGCATTACGAGCCTCGTCAGAAGCACCATTGGTTACAGTCAGCGTATAGTTAGATGAACCTGACACGGTAATAGCACCTACGCCTGTAATCGCTTGTTCGATTAAGGAGGCAATATTCGTGTTGGTATAACCACCCCAAGTACCTTGGTTGGTCCCGTCTTGCTGGATAATCAGCCGTAAGCTTGAGGAGTATGTGTTAGCCATCTATGATGTCCTTAATTTGAAAACCGCAATATCGCGCTATCTGCAGTATTAGCTGGAAAAGTCACAACGAATGTTTGTGTCGATGATTTATCTGCACCGAAGTCTAAAACCGCAATAGATTTATTACCTTTACTTGCATTATAGATTAATGCCCCACGCGCTGTAATAGCCGCATTCCATGAAGGGTCTGCGAAATCTACATAAGCTGTACCGCCTGATGACCCAATGCTCGGAGACAAGAGCCTCTGTCCACCTGCAGTGTATCCTGACGCAACCACTTCACCCGTTGCTGTATACACTGTTGTGGTTTGATCTAAGCTTGCATCAGCTGTGTACAGGGCGATGTAAATGTTATCCGTTAATAGATTGTGTATCGCTTGCGGCAGCTCAACCTTAAAGCTTGTGGTTTGTGTCTGAACTAAGCTCATTTTACATCACCTTCAGTTTAACTTGACCGTCACGATATGCATCACCACGCTCTTTCCCGTCACCCAACATTTTCAGCAGGGCTAATGCATCGTCGTAACGTTTTTGGTATGCAGCTAACAAGTCAGGCTCACCTTTTAAGAAGTGATACGCTTCAACAATCGAACCCCACAATAAAGCGGAATCAAAGTTATCACCTAACCATGTCTGCCCTGCAGTAACAATAGACTCTGGATAATAGAAATACTGAAGTTCTAAACTGTACGCACTGTTGGGTGTTGGCCCTAATATAAACCTAAGCTCTGCGTCATCAGCCGCTTGACCTCCAAACAGTGCATAGTATTTGGGTTGAGCCGTTGTAGCTGCGCTAGGGTATGCTTCACGGATGTAGCTTACATCTTTATCCAATAGGAAATAATAATCACCCAGCGCATCAATAACAGCCAAAGAAAACGTAGATAAGTAGTCATTAGGGCAGTTTAGGTACGGGCTACTTGAGGTAGCAGTCAGCGTAGCTGTTTTGCGCAATGCAGGTAACTGCACAGAATTATAGATACGCTGTTCCGCTTGCTGAGTAAAATTCGCAAGTTGGTCTGCAGAAAAACTATTCTCAACGTAGTCTTGAATGTTTGTACAAAGCTGGGTGTAGGTCATCATAGTGGTAAAGTCCTATGCCATAGGTCCGCGAGCCATTGTGCCTTTTGTTGCAGCGCCTGTGCCACGGATTTTAATACCATCAGTTTTTTCTGGTGCATAGTTATACTTACCCACGTTACCGGCAGAGATATTCAACTCAGAGATACCATTACCAGACTTAGTAACAACACCTTCCATATCGACTTCTTTGTAACGACCAGCATAAGCTGATGCAGGTTTGTTTTCTTTAGCCATTATTTGCCACCTTGGTTTTTAGCTCGGGCCATATTGCGACCGAATTTACGGAGGTTTTGGTTAGTGACGGTTTTTGCTTTACCGCCTTTAGCAACGTCGCCGTCGATGCCTTTTTTAACACCGTCGTCACCTAAGTTTTTACCTTTGGTTTTGCCTGATTTAGTAATGCCGTCTGCTGCTGATTTGTATGCCATGTTGTACTCCTAAGATACTGTTTGGTTAGTGTATTAGCCACTAATTGCTAGTGTAAAATGACTTTGATTTGTTAGTACGTTGAGAACACCACCACTGTTTTGATATGCACCAACTTCAATATAATCACCCGGTAAAAGGTACATAAAATTGCTTGTTCCGGCCCACGATGCCATGCCTGATATGGCTGCAAACACAGCTGTTGTCCTATCCACAACCGTTCCGTTTTTGTACAATCTTATGTTCCTGCTTCCAGTCGCGTTAGATTCGTATTGTATTTGCACTTGTACATGATACCACCCAGCTGATTTAATTGTTATAGCTGAGTTTGTAGTGGATGTGCTATGCAAACCAGTAGGGTCTGTGATGTTTCTGTCCCAAGAAATTAAGGTGTATGTTCCAGACGCTATAGACTGAGTGGACAACCCTGTAATATCACATATGCATGGCCCTATGCCATTATAAGGTGTCGTAACTCCAATACCCACAGTGCAATTCGATGTATAATTAGCTGTATTTGTGTTATATCCAGCGGTTGGGGTTACTATCGGTGCTGCATCACTAACAAATCCCTCCAGCGTAGTAGGTGTACTTTGGGTATCAACAACAGTACACGCTGTAAAGCTTATAGCTCTTGGATAATTGGTATACACCCCGTTATTCATAACTCTGAAACCTTGTGCCCCAGAACCAGACCAACCGTTACCAAGTACATTTACAACTTTGCACCCTACAACGCTTATATTTTGTGTGTTGTACTGTTCATACCCTGTTATAGCTACCGCGCTAGGTGAAAAAACAAACCCAATAGTACTTGTATTATTTGCGATACATGCAGACACAAGGCCATCACGCGTTACATTAGCAAACTTAAACCCGTAGGTAAGGCAATCGTTTGCCACACACGCGCTAATCGTAAACCTTCTATTCCCAGTGTATCCATCCGCAGCACTATACGCTCCTGAAAAGTCATAGCCTTGATCAACAGAAGTTGAAATACACCCAACAATAGTACAATCTCTTACTTCTGCAAAAAGAAATCCCCTAGTAAATTTTGCTGAATCTATGTAGCTTATCCGTGTTTGTAAGTTATGCACTTGGGAATTAGCCAAAGTAAAATTTGCGCAATTAACAATACCCAATCCGTTTTGAGAGTCATTAGTAGGATCAGGATTTGATCCAGAAATTCTATCGTGAATCAGACAGCTATCTACAATAAAGAATTTAGCATGTCTGATATGAATCCCTGCACCACAACCATTACCTGTTACAACGACGTTACTTATCCTAAAATTGGTTATGTAGGTTGTATTTACCCCTGAATGGTTCCCCCACACTTTTAACCCGCTGTTACCATCGTCAGAAAACAGCGTCGTGATGTTAGACCCCATGTTGATATTCACATTATCAATAAAAAAATCTGACACACCTACGATACTTAATACCGACATATTTGCTATTGCATTATTACCAATCTGTATAAAATTAGCATTCCGTAATCCGACCATAGATGTTGGCGAACATGTGCCATTAATAGCGTAAGTAAGTCCTCCCCCATCCACGATATGTCCACTCTCTAACGCAGCTTTTACAGCGCTTGTATCATCAGTAATACCATCACCAACAGCACCAAAGTCTTTGAAGCTTACGACTTCTCGCATTTTGTTTTGTGCTGTTTGTTCAACAGCCAGTATATTAGGTTGGGTAAAACTAATATTTGCTGATGACCCTAACGCTGTAAAATTGCCATCTAATTGAGATAGAGGGATTGGTCCTGCTTGTCCAGCAAAAATATTTGGTACCGTCATATTATGCCCACGTGATAATTTTTGAATTGCTGTTTATCCAGTCGACTACATCTAATGAGTTATTCACCCATTCCACTACATCCACTGTAACAGTTGCTTCGCCGACAGATGTTGTCGCCACTAAATAATTCGGTGTTAGTCCTGCATCACTTGCTCGTGATCCCCCCACAGGGTTCCAACCCCACTGAAACACTCGACTACCTTCACCTTGATACCCATCAACACCTAATCCTGATGTTTGATAACTGTTGTCTGGGCGGGGTTCTCTTACTGCTTGTGGATCAAAAACTGGGTATAAGCCAAGGCTTAACTGCGGCTGATCGGGTTCCCAGCATGAGGGACAAACCTTAATGCTAACCAACTTAGTTTTAATAACCAGTTTTCTAAGCTCTTTCAGCTTATACCGCTGACCGCAACGATCGCACTCAGCGATTGAATATTTACCAGAAGCGTACTTAGTAGCCATTAGTATTGCTTAATCCGTGGAACAAAACGATCACTAGCCTTTTCACGGTCCTCATCGGCTGCCAATTGGAACTGTTGTTCGTAATCAGCTTTAAGCATAACTATGCGATTTGGGTCTACGTTAGGTAGTTTAGCCGATAAATAATAGGCCAGACCTGCAACCATCGCGTTTAAAAAGCGAAACGGAATATCTTGTGTAACGTCACCATTACCAGCATCCTGAATGCGGCGTAGTCTCCAGTACACAAAGTAATAGTATGGAGTAGATACAGAACCCTGATCTGGTGTAGGCCACACATTAATCTGTGGATTTGCAACACCGGTAACCGGATAAGTTGCACCGGACTGTCTATTAACCCACACTTGAATCGGTCTACCGGTAGCGTTCTTATTAGGGATAGTCGCATAGGTAGAGGATGAAATTCGGTTAATGTTGATGTCAGTTTGCTGTTGCCCTGAACCTGTACGTACAACTTGGTCTAATAAATCAATGGTATCCACAGGCAGATCATAAGTAATCTGGTTAGGGTAAAGTGGAATAACACCTTCTTCGATTGTCCAAAGATTAATACCCCGATTCGCCCATTCGATTGTCATCAAGTTCAATGAACGTCTAGCTGTACGTAAATCATAACCCGTGCGGAGTTCTTGCCCACAGCGTTCAAAAGCATCTTCAACAATATCTGTGATTGATAGGTTAAAACTGCTGGTTCCTGATGTTGTCATGCCCAAACCCTCAACGGTGTTTTTGGTTCGATTTTGTAAGTATCTAAAGCAGGGATTTCTTCACCAGCTCTGACATTTACATGATAGCCGTCTATCGCTGCAAACGCTGGGTATTCGTTACCATCTTCATCTTTCAGCATTTTACCAGTCGGCTTATGGATTGTTCCGATTACGTCAATCGATGCATTGATGTCAGCTAATACCTTGTCAGCTTCGGCTTGGTCTTTAAACTTTAAGCAATAATCAATCATGCTGTTAATCCCTGTAATGTGCCGTTAGGTAAACGTTTTGGGTAGTATTTGATGGATTGGATGTGACCATTCAGGTAATTACCAAACGTACCACCAAATTGAGAACAACCAACTGTTAATGTTGTAGCACTTGCGGGCATTGTACAAGTAATATCTACAACACCTAACGAAGCATTGACCGCAATTGTTGAGTTATTGTTTTGCATAGCCGTAGCTATTTTGTTTGTTAGCGTGGTAGTATTTACTGTTGAAGTCATATTGACAGGCGCAGTCCCTGGCAATAAACCGACATAGGTTGATGTTTGGACAGCATAAGCTGTAGTGCCAAGAGCACCATTAGCACCAACATCAAAATAAACTCTATTGCCGCTATTAGATACTGTATCTCCATTAACCACAAAGGTCCCTTCACTCTGGTTATACCAACTACTAAAGTTACTACCCACCATTGAAGCATTATCTGCCGCACGAGTTACGGTAGCTGAGGTTGTTGGGATGTATGAGGTTGGGGAAGCGCCTGCTTCTAGTTGTGTGCCCCACTCATAATAAGTCAATGTACCTGTAGTATTATTTCTAACCCAACTTCTAGCATTAACAGAGTCGGTAACATAAGTCATAAAGTATCTATACCAGCCATTACCGATAGCGACCGATCCAGAAGCAATTATGGTTCCGCTAGAGCCGGTGATTTGTCCTGTTGCTGGGTTAATAACTATATGCCTACCTGTTCCCAAATCATCTCTAAATAATAATTGAGTTGCTGTACCTGCTTTAATGTATACAGAATTTGTAACAGTTACTCCAGTACCTATAGATAATACATTCTCGTAGCATCCTAAATCTTGTGGTGCAGAGATTAAATCCGCAGTAGTTGTACCATCTGGTGAAGTTATTGCATTAGCAGTTACCGTGACCCCAGCACCTTTAGTCCAAGCTGCATTATCAAACTCACTACTGTATGTCAGTAAATTAGTTCGTTGCTCCTCAATCAACAAACCTTTAGGTGCTAAAGTAGCAGGGTCGTAGTCGAATCGTGCAACATTGGAACCGACTGATATGAGAGTTCCTGCCGAATTATATTGTGTTGCGGAACTTGCTCTTGTGAAAGTAATTCTTGGGTCTAAAGTTGTTGTGGTTTGGAAGTTCAAGCTTAAGGTAGTCGCACCGCTCCCATCCACCACAACCTCAAAGTCACCAACGCTACCTGTAGCATTAACATCCGAGGCTGTGCCGGGGTATGTGTTTGCGTAATTTACAACGCTTGCGCTTCCAACACCCATATTAACCGCCTACCTGACCTGCTTGAATAGCAGTCAATGTAGCAGTACCGCTACCTGATAAGTTCGCTAACCGGATCTGTAAAACCGGAAATGCATAGTTACCATCTTGGTTAGTTGTCTGTGAAATTACAGTCGGGTGATTAAACCAGTTAGCCCCATCAAACGTATGCTGAATAGAATAGGTAATAGTGCCAGAGACAACCACGCCAAAACCCACGTTAAATGGGGAGATGTAGTAGTCCATTGGAATACCTGCACTGTTTGCTACACCGGTAACAGATTGTGTAATCGGTCTCATTTAGTTTTCCTTTTAACTTTTCCGCCTTTCTTGTATAGCTCCACATTCTGAGGGCTATCTTTACGTTTGATGGTCTTTTTGCCAGGCATCTTACTAGGGTTAATCGCCCCCATGCCTCTACTTGGCATCATACAATTTTGCCTCTGGTATGACCTTTAGTGACGCAACCGTCGGCACGAGTCACACCGCCTTTAGCCATTTTAGTGCAACCACCTTTCTTCATTTTCTTTTCCATCGCTTCACCTTTCGCATATTGTTCAGGTGTGATTTTGCCAGACTTAATCGCTTTGCCTTCTTTCAGCTCTTCTTTGTAAGTCTCTTTACCTTTAAACAATTTTTTTAAGTTAGCCACGTCGCCACCTCTGTTAAATTTTTTGCCTTTATCGGCTTGATTGAATTCTTTAGCTACACTCACAGGCACACCTACTTTCTTTGCAAATTTCGGGTTATGCGCTGCGGCTGCCATTAATCGTGCTTGCGCTTTACTTGTACTAGGCATTAGTGTGTCACCGTACCATGTGCTTGAACCAATTCAATCAGCTTATCTCCACCAATTAACATTACCCCGCCAATCACTATTGCGATTACAGCTCTTGCTGTTTTTGACATACTTGCTAGTTTCTTTAACTCTTGTAGTTCTTCGACGGTCAACACGTTTCTAGTATCAACAATCTCTAAGCTTTCTTTTTCATCACTCATCTTAATACCCTGAACAATTCCATCTTCGCATTGATGCCCTAGCACGGCTACCTTTCTCAGACTTTTTTGCAATAGGAGCCATTCTGGCGCAAAATGACTTACGTCTTGCAGCGTCTTTTTCTGTTTTTGGGTGTGGGGCAGGTGCTTTTAGCTTAGATCCAGTTGCTTTGTTATACTTAGCACGGCCTTTTGCAGTTAATCCTGCGCCTTTTGATACAGGAAGCTTTTCGCCTCGTCCTACTGCTAATGAAGGATTCTTAGCCATACGTAACCTCTTCAGTTAAAAAATGGGGAGCCGAAACTCCCCAGATTAATTAGGCTTGACGCGCAGTTGGGTTAGCTGAACCGTCTGAGTTACGAACGACGTATTCAATTAATAACGAACCTGCACCGGCAGAGAAAGTACCGCTAGAACCTACAGTGTAGGTGACAATAGCGTCAGTAGAGCCCACGTTAGCCCATATAGCTACTTGAGCATCAGACGATGGTGTAAAAGAGATAATACCTGAAGCACCTGCAGTAATAGCAGAAGAAGCAGCAATAGCTGTGCCATTCAAGTAGATGGTGATAACACCAGAAGTACCAGTAAATTTGGTTGTTTGATACAAAGCCAAGTTAGTGATGAATGAACCTGCCGGAACAACAAATGCAGTTGTGGTTGCTGCATCAGTGTAAGTAATAGGGTCAATTTGAGCTACAGTACAGGCGCCCATGTTACGAATAGTACCTGCAACAGTACCGGTGGTGTTTTTAACAGTGCCCAATAACCATGGACCAAGATGAGAAGCGAAAGCCATTTTTTAATTCTCCAATGCACATAACCACGCCGTCTTGTGCGAGCCTGCTAGGTCAGTCGGCGCAGAAAAAATCCTAGACTCGACTCGCATATTACATGAATGGTTGGGAAGTGCAAGTGGTTTATTCTAAAAGTTTATTCGACTTTTTCTTGGCTCTAGCTTCCATCATTTTTGCCCGCCATTCTGGATTTTCCCACAAGGCTTTTGCTGCAGCTTTCTTAGCAGCTTTTACTTCTTCTCGATTAGCTATTTCTTTGTTATTAGCCGTTTGTTTTGCGCGGTAGTTTTCATCTTCCCATTGTGCTTTAGATTGTGCGCGTGTTTTGGCTTTTGACTCTTCAGTGTTTCTAGCTGCTTTAATGCTTGCCGCCATTTTGTCTCCAACATCTTTCCACCTTTGTTTTGAAGCTTTAGATTTATTAGCTCTAGCTTCTGGGGTGCCTTGTACTTTACGCTGACCTTCTGCCACTTTCTCAGCATACTCAGGGTTCTCCCACATTTTACTGGTAGCTTTACTCATAGTTTGTCTAAACTCTTCTGTATGAATAAAAGCCGCTTTCCCTGCTTCTCTACGCGCAATAACTTCAGTATCTTTTAATGCTTCACGAATAGCGGCTATGGTTTTTTCCCTAAAAATAGGGTTAGCCCAATCTGCGGATTTAGCAATACTTTGTCTAGATATATGTTCAGGAGTTTTTAAAGCTTCACTTATATTAGCTCGCCATTCATCAGTACGGATAACATTACAAAATCCTTCTCCTCCATCAGTTAAATTAAACAATGTTCCGGTTTTTAAATCCCTACGCCCATACACCGCAATAAGTCTCATTTCTTCCATAAACGCTTCTGCTTCATCTTCAAACTCTTTAACTATTTCAATAACAGGTTTTAAATCTAATTGCCGTAATAAAGCTAATAAGTGCCCTAACCCCGGATTTTTAGCTGTTCGTTTTTCCCAGTGATCCCATGCACGTCTACCGGTTCCTTTACCGACGTAGACAACTTGTAAATTTTTTGAAGGACGTGGGTCTTTATATGTGTATACGTAAAACATTTGCTTCCCCTATTGATTGCTGTGTAGTTAGTGTATCTTATTGAAGGAGATTGTCAAATATTTATACAGTACTGTATAAAATTAAGAACGTTTCTTTTAGGTATAAAAAAGCCCTCCGAAGAGGGCTCTCATTAAAAGTTATTGAAAATCAACAACTTAGCTTAAGAACCAGATGAACCGTAGATAGAAAGTGGATCACTATAGCCGAAGCTGTAACGTTCGCGACTTTTATATCGTACATTGCCAGTCTCGAAATCACCATCCATTGAAGTAGCAAGTGGGCTACGAACAAAGTGTTTGAGACCGTTTGGCACGTTTGTGGTCAAGAACCAAGCATTGTTATCAGTCAAGAAGTGGTTGATTGCATAACCTTCAGGAACAGCACCGTTATTTTTAATAGCGTTGATGTCGTTGTCAGTTGTACCAACACGTAATTCAGTATCCAACAAACGAGTTGCAACGAATTGTAATGCAGGTGGAACAATCAATTTCTTAGGTTTAGCAGCGATCAACAAGCCACGCTCGTCAGTCCATGCAGCGATTTGAATCACAGCATTTTCCAAAGAGGTTTCGTTTAAGTCTGCAGGAGTGCTTGGTACGTTGCTGTTTGAGCCACCGTTAATTAACGGATGGGCAGAACTGAACAAAGACACACCGTCACCACCAGTAATAGCTGCATTGAAACCGTTGTTCAACACGTTAGCTGCTTTAACCTGTTTGGTGTAAGCCATAGCACGGGCCAATGCTTTTGTATAACGAGCTGATAATGAGTCATACAAATTATCTTCGATCGCTTCTTCGGTCAAACTGAAGCCCAAAGCAATAGTTTCGTGGTTGTATCGTGCAGTCCAAGCTTCTTGAGCATTGTCATACTGCAGGGCTTGACCCTCGTTTTTGACAGGTGCTGCTGAGAAACCAGACAATTTTGTTTCTTCTTCAAAAGAACGCTCAGAAGTCTCTGTTTCGTAGATTTCTTTATGTTCTTCACCGTAACGAGCGTATTCCAAACCGAACAAAGCGTTCAGACCCGGTAACAACTCTTTTAATAGCTGGGCGCGTGAAATTGCCATTAATCAACTCCTAATTAAACTGCTGTAGCAGAATAGTAACCGTGATAACCGAAGTTAAACTTCACGAGCACTTCTGGGTACTGGGTGAACACCAATGTTGAGTTAGCTACAAAAGCTGTAGTTGGTGCAGCATTGATGGTTACAGAGGTAGCGCCTGCAGCGGCAGCTGCTGACACGAATGAACCACTTTGAATCACCTGACCAGCAGAGTCCAAAGAGCCAACATCAGTACCGATCACCAACGCTTGTGGTAACGCGCTAGTTGTTAAAGTTGTAGATGCACCTGATGCGAAAGTCGCAGTACCCAAAGACACAGCAGTATCACGAACGATGTCAACAACACGGAATGGTAAGGTCGCAGTGCTTAATGCAGTTGGGACCAAAATCGCGTTAGCTGAGTCACCAGTATTAGCGTTACCTGTGTTAGTGGTAATACCACCTACGTTAGAGCCCACCATTACTTGTGCAGCAGAACCAATAGTAGTACCAGAGGTACACATAACCGCTTTGATAACGATGTCTGGATCATCAGAGATAATCGCAGTGATGTCACCGGCAGCAATGTTGCCCGGATAATACTGACTCCACAACCGTTGTTTGGTTGACGGGCTAGTGTAGTAACAACCTAAGAAAATACCGGTTGTTTGGTTAGCGGTAGTAGCAGATGCGATAGACGCACGAGTTACGAAGCCGTTAACTTCTTTAATTGCATCGCCAAAGTAAATTGCTGTAGCGTAGTTGTATTGGATTTGCACATTACGTGTAGAACCCGAGAATACTTGACCGCCTAACAAATTTACCGGCTTGTACCCATATGGGGCTGAAACGACAGGATAAGCCATTATAAACTCCTAAAAATTAAGAACCTTTACCGAAAGAAGTTGTTGATTTGCGTTCTCTAAATAGAGGCATACGTGCATCGTTCTCTCTCATAAAGCTGTTATCTACTGCAGTTGCCTGAGACTCTGTGGCGTTGGCGTAATACGCTCTACGTTGATCCATAAACTCTTCAGGGATTTTGCACAATAACAACCCGCCAATCTCAATATTGTCTTTGTATCGACCTTCACGAGAGGCTAACAGTGAGTACTGTGGTTGCTCTTCAATTCTTACTGGTTCCCAACCTTCGCGAAACGACTTTGAAGTGTTGCTAGGGTCATCTTTGTTCAGCATTGAAACGCGAATCCATCTATAGGCGAAACCGGCCTGTTTGTCTGGCTCTGGGAGAGCTTCAGGAGGCATCCACTGCTTAGGACGCTCTGCTAATACTCTGGTTTCTAGGTCACGCGGGGTTCTGTTTTGTGGGGTAGCCATTATTTATTCTCCAATTTTAAAACTTCTTTTGCATATGCTTCAGGTGTTAGACCAAACTTTTTGGCAATTTGGACTTGGCTCTGAGTGAGTTTTATCTTGTTTGAAGATGTGCTACGGGTCGCTGGCGCTACGACAGTGCGTGGTTTCGCCTTTGGTTCCCCAAAATACTCGCTAAACCTTGTGCGCATCGTCTTGTCCAATGTGCTGTAATATTCATCAGATCCAGCCTCAACGCCATTGTTCACTAGCTTTTGGTGTAAGCCTAATGCGGCGGCTGTCATTTCCTCATCTTTACCGAACCAACTGTTGCGTTCTTGCCACGCTCTAGCTTTAGCATCCGGTTGTACAGGCTGAGGTTGTACAGACTGGTATTCTTCACGCTTAATTTGTACAACATCTTCTGGTTCTTGTAAAGGGGTTTCTTTTAAATTTTCCGCCCGCATTACTTTTAACTGTGCAATGTTCAGTTTTTCTTGTGCAGCTAGTAACCCATCTGTGTCACCAGATTCATAGGCCTCACGGTATGCACGTCTGGCGGCATCCATTTCCATTTGTGCATTAGTCTGTGCGGTAGATATGTATTCTCTTTCACCTGAAACATATGCAGATCGCAGTTTTTGGTTCTCTTCATACAATCGTTTAGCTACAGCTAACGCTTCGGTTTGTTCTCTAGCTAATTGTTCTTTCGCTCGGCGCTCATCGTGCCAAACTTTTTTAAGCTGTTTCAGCTTTTGCTTAACACCTTCGTCATATTCTTCAAGCTCATCTTGTTCGAGATTGTCTACAATCTCTTTAGGCATTGGTTGACGACCTCGGTCTTCTTCCGGAGTATCATCCTCAATCTCGATTTCAATTTCAGGGGTGTTTTCTTCCACTTCGTCAGGGAATTTATATTCTTCGTATTCAGCCATGTCCTACTCCTTACCTTCTAATGCGATTTCATCATATTTGTTTAACCCAAACACCCATGTAGCGTTTATGTCATGCATTTTTGTAGCGTATTTTGAAGGTAGCACCATCATCAAAGGGTGGACGACAACATTATGTATAAATTCTTTTATATAAGCCATGTTCTACTCCTTATGCTCTTTTCACACCTCTTGGATCGTCAACTACCGCTTCAACTGAGTCATCGTTGATGATTCTAAATTCACGGCCATGAATTTTCAGTCTTGAGCCGGCGTTCGGTCTAACCAAAATAAAATCCCCTGCCTTACACCAAGGGCCGCTAGGAAACTTCTCTTCTGGGTAGCAATCTGGACCTAAAGCAACTACGAATAAAACAGTGGTTAATACTTCTTCGTGCTTCATAGTGACATCAGCTTTAATGATGCCACTTTCGTATTCCTTTTCTACTTCAGGAATAGCACATAAGATGCGGTAACCCGATGGTTTAGGCAGTTGGCTTGCTTTCTCTTCGGGGGTGGCTTCCAAGTTAACAGCACCAACTACTTGCGGTTTACTGGGGTTTGTAGCCAGTAATATCTCAGTCATCTGAGTTCTCCATTTTGTCTTTAAGGGTTATGGTTAGTTCCTTCGCAATGAGTAACCCTCTAGCCTCACCACAAAGTCTTTTGTATTCGTCAAAACTCTCCACCTTTCCTTGGCAGAGTGCTGAGTTTCTTAGTTCTACTTCATCGTTGATTTGCTGTATCAACCATTCTATAGCGTTCATTAGTCACCTTTTGTCGGTTTGTTTTTAGCTTGTGCTTCTAGTGTAGCCGCCGTTTTAAGTGCGTCCACAGCTAACTTAGCGTTGTTGTTACGTTTCTGTTCAGTTATCTGTGCAGCTGTTTTTAATCCATCAATTTTAAGTCTAGCGGCTTCACCGTCCCGTTTTGCAGTTACTTCAGCAGCTGCTTTTAAGGCGTTTAGTTTTTGTTGCTGCTGCGCTGTGCGTTCTTGCGCTGCGATACGCTCGCGTTCTACCTGAAGCTGTTGAGCTTTTAACTGGATGTCCGCTTGGTCTTTCTGCGCTTTACGTTGTTGCTCTTGTGCTTTTAATTGCAACTCTTGCATCTGCATTTGAACTAATGGGTCTTGCATTTGCTGTTGGGCTTGCTGCTGTGCTACTTGTGCTTGATTTTGCTGCAGTAGTTGTTGAGCCGCCTGAGCTAACACCGGCGCTAATTGGGCTTCTACTTCTGGGTCCATATGCATATCTTCACCGGACTCATCTTTTTGAGGTGGCAATGCAAAACCTAACTGCTGTTCAATCTGTTTACGGTACTCAAACCCTAAATGCTCTGCAATGTGTGCCTGAGCCGCCGCTGCGATTTGAGGTGCTGCTGGATTACCTTGGAGAAGTTGTTGAATTTTAGGGTCTTGCATCGCTGCCATATGCACCTGAATATGCGCTTGATGGTCTTGATTTAAGAACGCTTTGGCGGGCTTCATAGCCAAGATATTTTGGTTCTCCGTAATCGGATCGACCGGCTTCATATCCTCAGCCATTGGCACTAACTTATGGGCATCCTTAATACCCAGTACATCTAACATCTGGCGATGTAATAATGGCAAGTTATAGATTTGAGGTGACTGTTGAGCCAACTGCAAGACCGCTTGGTACTGTACGATCTTCTGTGCCATTGTTGAGGCGTTAGGATCAGAGACAGGGATGACATCCACCATCTCATAATCAGAGCGTCTTGCCCGACGTGTGCCTGTATCTGGCTCATAGTTATAATCTTCAGGAGCGTAAGCAGCAATAATCCCCTTTAACAATACTAATTCTTGCTTAAAGCTATAGTGGATACGTGCCTGTACCGCACTCATCACCTTCAGAGTACGCTCTAAAATAGCCAGCGTTGTACCAACCGGTGCTTGGCTCGACATATCAGAGATTTGTAGGTCTGCTGCATTAGCAAACCGTCTGCCTTCATCAATAATTTGATTGAGCAGTGCCATTAATACCTGACTAGGCTCTTTATAGGGTAACGGGATGATGTTATCCCGCATTGCCCCACTTGGTACATCTACATCTCGCCATTCGCCCGGTGAGATCGGTGTGTCATCACCTTTAATCCGCATTCCTCTAGCTTTGAAGCCACCAGGGAGATTAGATAGTGTACCTGCGTCCACAAGCTGTCTGATAAGAGAAGTACCAGATTTAGCAAAAGCGCCAACGAGATGAATAAGCCCGAAGCAATAAAACCCAAACCCAGGCACATAGCCGTAGT
>Ga0208783_10000955_pt1 | contig 17618 bp, 12 predicted proteins | sample DEB19_08_DNA_2_FD_184529 | JGI IMG/M metagenome (GOLD analysis project Ga0208783, IMG submission 184529) | Aqueous microbial communities from the Delaware River and Bay under freshwater to marine salinity gradient to study organic matter... | ecosystem: Environmental > Aquatic > Marine >...
TGAGCGGTTCGACAACAATGCAAAGTTCGGTAACGTTTTCCCAACGGGAACTGGACTTTCCCGCCAGTGGTTCAACCATCAGTTGCCCCAGCATCCCAAGCGGAAAGGGCAAGGCGGCGTCGCCGGTAGATTTCAGCAGCCTGCCGCGCGCGTCAAATTGCAGTTCGGTTTCGGTCAGCCTGATGGGGGCTGTCATCCGCGGGTAAGAGGGCGGCATGCCCATCATTGGTCGCGGGGGCATCTCACGTTTGGGAATCAGCATACCCTGCAATCCGAGGCTGAATGAGCCGTTGGTATTGAGCTTGGCAGTGGCGATTAGATTCCCGGAAAGTGTGTCCGTGCCGTTCTCGCTGCGAATAGATATTTGCACGCTGTAAACATTGGTTTGTTCTGGTGCCGGGCAATATCGCAAGGCGGGCGAGGCCGCGCTGAGATTGGCGCTCCAAGCAAGCAGCAGACACGGGGCGGCGCTGAGAATTGCGTAGGAAGGCTTCATGTAGCATACGAAGCAACGACCCTGAATTCGTGCAAGTCTTTTCGCGGTCGCGATGCTGCGGCCTCCTTCAAAGGTGCTACAGATCCCTCCGCTCACATCGCCTCAACTGATCCGGCGGCGAATTTTATCAATTCATGCGTCGCACCGCTGGTCAGGCATCATGACGGCATGAAACAGCCGATCTCCGCCGAAACTCAACTCGCGCCGTGGACAGATGCACAACTTCCCTCTACGCTCGGCCACACAACCTTACCGCTCGCATGAACATTTCAACGCTGATTCGGACGGGTGCGATCCTTGGAGTCGCTTTGTTAACCCATTTCAATGCTCTGGCTGAGCGCCAGATTCCCGCAGAACTCCGAGACTGGCAGGATTGGGCCACTTGGGATGCCAGGCATCGCAATTGCCCCACGCCGTATAACAACGCGGATCGGCATGTTTGTTTCTGGCCGGGTGAACTCACGCTCAAAGCCGGGGCCAAGTCTGCCGAGTGGACGCAGCGGGTGATTGTGTTCGGTGAAACTTGGGTTCCGCTGCCGGGTGGTGGCGAGACGTGGCCGCTGGACGTCAAAGTGGACGGTAAAGCTGCGCCTGTGGTTGAACGTGAAAAACGTCCGGGCTTAAAACTGTCTCAGGGGCAATACACTTTGACGGGATCGTTTCAGTGGGAGAACGAGATGCCGCAGTTGATTCGTGTGCCGCGTGAAGTCGGATTGCTCTCGTTGTCGCTGGAAGGAAAGAAGGTGGATTTGCCGAACTGGGATGAAGCTGGGAACCTCTGGCTCAAGCGCGCGCGGGTGGAGGCCACCGACAAAGACGCCATCGCGGCGCAGGTGTGGCGCGTGCTTGAGGATGGAATTCCGCTTTGGTTACGGTCGGAGATCGAACTGAGCGTGTCGGGCAAGAGTCGCGAGGAGGAGTTGGGCACCGTCATTCCGGAAGGCTGGACGATTGCGTCGGTGGATTCGCCGGTGCCGGTTGCGGTGGATGAACAGGGTCGCATGAAGGCGCAGGTGCGCGCTGGCAAATGGATCATTCACGTGGATGCCTTTCGTGCTGCAGATGCGCGCGAATTCAAATTTGCGGCGGATGTGCAACCTATCGTGAGCAGTGAACTGGTTGCGTTCCGCTCTGCGCCTGAGTTTCGCATGGCTGATCTGGAGGGCGTGGTGCAGGTGGATGTAGGCCAAACGACGTTTCCAGAAAAGTGGCGCAGCCTTCCAGTCTATCAGTGGCAGACCGACCAGCCCTTCCGCCTCACGGAAAAAATGCGCGGTATGGGTCTGCAAAAGCCGGAGGGGTTGCGCTTCAGTCGCGTCTTCTGGCTGGACGAGAACGGCAAGGGGCTGACCTTCCGCGATCAAATCACCGGCAACATGCAACAAATCTGGCGCCTCGACATTGCGCCGGGACAGGAACTGGGCGCAGCCAAGATTGATGGGCAGGCGCAATTGATCACCACCAACCCCGTCAACGGCGCGCAAGGGTTGGAGATCCGGGCGCGCAATCTGAATTTGAGCGCCATTGGCCGTTCCGCCGGGGTGCAGGAAATACCAGCGACGGGCTGGCGTGCGCCAGCGGATGGTTTGGATGTTTCCATGAATCTTCCGCCCGGCTGGCGATTGTTCGCGCTTTTTGGCGCGGACTGGGTGGACGGTGACTGGCTCACGGCGTGGACGTTGTTGGACTTGTTCCTCCTCCTCATTTTCACGCTCGCAGTGTTCAAGCTGTGGGGCTTCAAAGCGGGGCTCATCGCGTTTCTCGCCTTCGGATTGGGCTATCATGAACCGGGTGCGCCGCGCTACGCGTGGTTTGCGCTGCTGGTGCCGCTGGCCTTGCTGCGCGTTGTGCCCGCTGGCGTTTTCCGGAAATGCATCCAGGCGTGGGTCTATCTCGCTGTGGGAGTGTTGGTGCTGCTGCTGATTCCCTTTGTGGCGAATCAATTGCAGGGCGTGCTTTATCCGCAACTGGAACGCAAAGGAACCGTTTACGGTGTGTCTAGGCACTGGGCTGGTGGTGATGACTTTCAAACTCCATCCGCAGTGACGGCGCTGCCAGCGATGGATCAATCATTGGCTGAGAACGAGTATTCTGGGCGTTCGGGAGGTTGGGGGCTATCCAAGTCACGGGCCAAGATTCAGAACGTTGGTAACTTGCAGTATGAAGCCAAAGCGAAGATCCAGACCGGACCCGCGGTGCCAGAATGGTCTTGGAATCAAGTGCGGTTCGGTTGGAGCGGGCCGGTGTCTGCTGAGGAGAAGGTGCGGCCCATCTTGATTTCCCAGAACATGCATCGCGTTCTGACGGTGGTGCGGGTGGCTTTGATATTCCTACTGGGAGCAACCTTGCTCCGTGCGTGGCGGAGCAGCGCGACGCCTGCCAAGCCCATCAATGTCGCAGGTGCTGCGGGAACAACGGCGGCTTTGACTCTGTTGCTTGGATTGTTACTGGCCCCCACTGCCTCGGCACAGTTGCCGGATACGCAGACGTTAAACCAACTGCGTGAGCGGTTGCTGGAAAAGTCGGATGCCTACCCTCAAGCCGCCGAGATTGCTTCAGTCATGCTGCAGGTCAAAGACGGACGAATCTCCATGACGGCCGAAGTTCACGCGGCAATTCCAGTGGCTGTCCCGTTGCCCGGCAAACTGCCTTCGTGGTCGCCGTTGTCGGTGACGGCGAGTGGTGAACCGACCACGGGCCTGACGCGGGCTGATGGTTACCTCTGGGTGCTCGTTCCGGCAGGAGTTCACCGTGTGCAGGTGGAGGGGTTGCTGCCAAGTGTTACCGAGTGGGAATGGACCTTCCTGCTGAAGCCGCGTCGCGTGACCATCGAGGCACCGGGTTGGACGGTGACCGGTTTGCGTCCGAACGATGTGCCGGAGAATCAGGTGTTTTTTGCGCGCCAACGCACCGTCGCGGTGGGTGAGGCGGAATACGACCGCAAGGATTTCAACGCCATCGTTCTGGTTGATCGCCAGATCGAAGTGGGCTTGCTCTGGCAGATGCGTGTCGAGGTAACTCGGCTTTCGCCAGCCGGCAAAGCCGTGTCTCTCCGGGTGCCATTGCTGGCGGGAGAGAAAGTGTTGTCGCCCGGCGTCAACGTGGACAACGGATTTGTCGAAGTGCGATTGGGGGCAGGGGACAACGAGTTCGTTTGGGAAAGTGTTTTGCCCGTGGGCGAGCCCGTCACGTTGACGGCGGCGCAGACGGATCGTTGGGTGGAACGCTGGCATCTCGTGGCCTCGCCTGTCTGGAACGCATCGCTCGCCGGTCTTGCGCCAGTGTTCGAGACCAGCGAGCAAAACTTGATTCCGGTATGGCATCCGTGGCCGGGTGAAAGCATGAAGCTTTCCTTCAGCAAACCCGAGGCCGTGAGCGGCGATACCCTGACCGTGCGGCGAGTTACGCATGAGGTTTCCTTGGGCAGCCGTCAGCGCACCTCCAGTTTGACCCTCGATGTCGAGGCCAGTCTGGGTGATGACTTCCTGCTGGAACTGAGCCCGGCCGCCGAGATTTCTTCACTCAAACAGGACACCCGCGAGATCCCGGTCCGTCGCGACGGCAACAAGCTGGTGATCCCGGTCCATCCCGGCAGCCAGATGTTAAGCGTGGAATGGCGGATGAGCGAACCGCAATCCGCCGTGTCGCGGGCGGACGCCGTGAAGCTGCCCGTCGAGGCGGCGAATATCAGCACCACCATGAATGTCTCGGACAGCCGATGGGTGTTGTGGGCCAATGGACCACTGCGCGGGCCGGCGGTGCGCTTTTGGACGGTGCTGTTGCTCTCAGCCCTGGCCGCGTGGCTGCTTGGTGGACTCAAACTTTCACCCGTCTCACGACTGCAGTGGATGCTCCTGGCACTCGGTTTGACCCAAATCCATTTCGTGGCGGCCCTGGTGGTCGTGGCTTGGTTCTTTCTCGTCGCATGGCGTGGCAGGGATCAGGCCATTGGATTGCGCGCAATAGCCTTTAACTTTGTCCAACTCTTCATCATTGGGCTCACTGTTCTGGCGATGGGCGTGTTGGTCGCGGCCGTAAGCGAGGGACTCCTTGGCAATCCGGAGATGTTCATTCGTGGCAACGGTTCCTCCCGGAATGCGCTGCGGTGGTTCGAGCCGCGCAGTGGCGCAGAATTGCCCGTGCCGGTGGTGGTCTCGGTGTCGGTGTGGTTCTACCGACTATTGATGCTGGCATGGGCGCTATGGCTGGCTGCTTCGCTTATCCGCTGGTTGAAGTGGGCGTGGACTCAATTCAGCAAGGGGCAGTTGTGGCAGAATCCCAATAAGGCTGCCGTGGTCTCTCCGCCGCTGCCGCCGGAAGTGAAGTAGTAATGGGCAAGCCTATTTAAGCTGCGGAGGTGCGGAAGATATTGGCCCGCTGCGCCAGCCGGGGGCTACGCCCTCGCAGAAATCTCCAACATCCGCTCAATGGGCAGGCGGGCGCGGTCGAGGATGGCGGGGGGCAATTCGACGCGGGGGGCGAGGTTTTTCATGCAGTCGCGCAGCTTCTCAAGCGTGTTCAACTTCATATATTTGCACTCACTGCAACGGCAGTTGTCTGTGGGCAGCTTCATCACGTTGAAGACGGGTGCGCAGAAAAATTCCTTGTCCGGACATTCTTTCCTCATGCGATGGATAATGCCGCTCTCGGTGACGATCACGAATTGCTTCGCGGGTGAAGTGCGGCAGTAGGTGATCATCTTCTCCGTCGAGCACACGGCATCGGCGAGGTCGCGCACGGCACGCAGGCTTTCAGGATGAACAATTACCTTGGCGCTGGGATATTGCTCGCGTGCCTGTCGCACCTGTTGCTCCTGAAACTCCACGTGCGCGTAACAGTTGCCTTTCCACAGAGTCATGGGGCGACCGGTTTGTTCCATCACCCATTGGCCAAGATTTTCGTCAGGGACGAACAAAAGGTCTTTGTCCTTGGGCGCGGCGTTGACGATTTTTTCCGCGTTGCCGCTGGTGACGATGACGTCGCATAGCGCTTTCACGGCCGCGCTGCAATTGATGTAGGCGATGGTCCAAAAATTCGGATTCGTGGCCTGCAGCTTGGCGAGTTCCTCGGCTGGGCAGCTTTCCTCCAGAGAACAGCCCGCGTCTTTATCGGGTAGCACTACGATTTTGTTTGGGTTCAAAATCTTCGCCGTCTCGGCCATGAAATGCACACCGCAGAAGACGATGACATCCGCGTTGGTCTTGGCTGCCTGTTGTGCGAGGCCCAGTGAGTCGCCCACGTAATCCGCGAGGTCCTGGATTTCTGGGATTTGGTAATTATGCGCGAGAATGACCGCATTGAGTTGCTCTTTGAGGGTGCGAATCTCCTGTGCCAGCGCTTGATTGCCCGCGGAATTGTTCGCCGGGCGCAAGGTTAGCTTCGGGAGTGGGGTCTCGAATACGGCAGTTGTCATGTCCGCTGAAAACGTAGTGTGCGGGTTGGAGGGCGTCAACGCGGGGAACTCAGGCCGGAATCCAGCCCAGTGCGCGCGCGCCTTTCACGCATAGGTAAGCGGTAATGCCGCTGGCTGGAATGGTCAGCACCCAAGCCCAAAGGATGCGTTCGACGACGCTCAGTTTGAGATGATTGAACCCCTTGGCACAGCCTACCCCCATGATGGAGGTGGTGATGGCGTGGGTGGTGGAGACGGGCATCCCGAGGTGGGCGGCTGCGGCCAGAACAGTGGCGCTGGTGGTTTCGGCGGCAAACCCATGCACGGGATGCAAACGGACCATTTTGTGTCCGAGGGTCTTGATGATGCGCCAGCCGCCCGCTGCCGTGCCGGCGGCCATGGTCAGTGCGCAAATGACTTTGATCCAGGTCTTGATGCCTTCGTGGTGGGCAGCTTGGAGGAAGTATTCATGGGCGCGTTTCTCACTACGCTCAACGATTCGTCCCGTGCGATGGAGCAGGCCCAGGTTGAATTGTGCCTCTGGACTGCCGTGCTTCGCTGCGTGTCGCAATCGCTCCAGTCCCTTTTGCTCGTCGGGCGCTGTGCCCTTGCCCTCGATCAGAATCACTCCTAGGTAGGCGGCAGCGCTTGCGTTGCCTTTGGTGGCTAACTGTTGCAACCACGCCAACGCCTCAGTCGTGTTCGTCGGCGTGCCTTTGATTGTGGGTGTCAAAAATGCCTGCGCGCGCGCCGGAGTTGTGCCGCGAAGCTTGGCGGCCTTTTCCAACAGCGTGGTCGCTTGTGACGGGGGCGTGTCCTTGACCTGTCCAGCACTGATCATCGCTGCCCAGTTTTCCATCGCGTCAGGATTCTCTTTGTCGGAGGCCTTGTGAAACCATCGGCCCGCCTCGGCCAAATCCCGGTTGATGCCGACACCGTCCCGATGCATTTCGCCCAGTTGATTCATGGCGGCAGAGATCGCCTGTTTGCCGGGGGGCGAATCGAGGAAGCGCAACCAGGAGGGGATTTCGTTGAACGTTCCAGCCGAAGTGGCGGCGACGAGCGCCAGTGCGATGATGCCCATGGTCTTTTGGGCGTCGTTGGTGCCGTGGCTGAAACCCATGTAGGCAGCGCTGAATAATTGGGCTTTGCCGAAGACCTTGTTCACCCGCATCGGCTTCCAGTTCCGCAGCAGAAAGTAAAGTAGGCCCATCACCAAGAAACCGACGACCAATCCGCACACTGGCGAGGTGACCATCGGGACGACCACTTTCCATAACACGCCTTTGCCCTCCCACCAGTGGTCTTTGCCGGGGATGGACCAGATGATGACGCCCCATTTGCCATGGGCCGCGGCAAGGGCTGCCCCACAGAGGCCGCCCACCAGTGCGTGTGAGGAACTGGACGGCAAACCGAACCACCAGGTGACTAGGTTCCAAATGATGCCGCCAAGCAGTGCGCAAACGAGAATCTGTGAAGTGACGATGGAAGTGTCCACCAAGCCGGAGGCGATGGTCTTGGCGACCGCCGTGCCCCACAGCGCGCCCAGCAAATTGGTGAACGCAGCCAGCACCACCGCCTGGCGCGGTGTGAGCACCTTGGTGGCGACCACGGTGGCGATGGAGTTGGCGGTGTCGTGAAAACCGTTGATGTATTCAAACACCAACGCCACCAGAATGACGATGAGGATGAGGGTCATCGCGGGCCGCGTCAGGAGTTTTTCAGGACAATATGCATCACCACGCTGCCCGCGTTGCGGCAACGGTCAATGACCTTCTCCATTAACTCATAGAGGTCGCGGATAACGATGGCGCGGAGCGCGTCATACCTGCCACTGTAGAGATCCTTCAACAGTTCGAGCATCAACTTGTCCGCCTCACCCTCGATATGTTGCAGCTTGTCGTTCATGGCCTTGACCTTTTCCAAGTCGGCCATTTCGCGCAGTTGCTTCACCATCTGCAGGACCACTTCCGTGGCGCGTTCCATCATTTCGCCCTGCTTGGTGAAATCCACCCCGTTCAAATGCTCGGCGGCCAGCAGCCAGCGCTCGGCGAATTTCTCCGTCGTTTTTGGGATCTTCCGTAACGCCAGCGATAATTCCTCGATGTCCTCGCGGTCGAGACCGGTGACGAACGTGTTGACGAGTTCCTCACTGATCTGTTCCGCAATGCGTTTCTCCTTCCGGCGGGCAAGGACGAGGTCGTCCATTTTTGCCTTCTGCTCAGGGGCCTTGATCAGTTGGATGAGGTGGGTCGCGCTTTCGTGCGCTTCACTGGCCGCGGCTTCCAGAAGGGATTGAAATCGGTCACCTTTGCCGAAGAGTGCTTGCAGGGAGAACATAGCGTGCGTAGTTGCCATATTTTTGGCGAAACGCGAGGAAATATTCTGGCCCAGTGGTTAACCGCTGATCGCGTCTATCTTCGCTAGCGGGTGTAGATCAGCGTGGGTCAGCGGATCAACCTGGTGGGCGTCTCATCGTCCATCCACATCAAACCCGAGCTCACGCAAGTGTTGCAGCGTGTAAACCGGCGTGTGGCGGCTGATGCCGGTTGCCCTGGCGGCTTCGGTGCGGGTTTCCGCGTTGGATCGGATGCGTCGGAAGGTGCCATCCTGCGTCACGCGCGGCAGCTTGGCTTCGAGCTGCGGTGACATCTAGCCGATTTCATCTGGGAAGATGGTGTCGCCGTTGGCTCGCCCGAATCGGCCAAGCGCTGCCAAATCCTTTTCGCCCCTGGCGACGAGGGTGGTGGCGAAACCCTGGCTCTTGAGAAACGAATCTAGCAGGCTGCGTTGTCACGCATCGTCATCCACGATCAGGATGCGCTGGCGCTTGGTATGATTTGTATTGCCGGAGGCCAAGCGGATCTTTGGCTGCGAAACAATCGAAAGACACGAAAAGTATCGTCGCCGCACTTCGTGAGGATGGGGTAACAGGTTGGGGGGTGCGTGCTCTAGAAACACAGTTTTGCCGCCGCGATATCCGCGGCGATCTGTACTTTGAGGGCGTCCAAGGAGCGGAATTTCAGTTCATCGCGTAGCTTGGTGCGGAATTCCACTTCCAGTTCCGCGCCATACAAGTCGCCTGCAAAATCCAGCACGTGGACCTCAAAGCGCCGCTCGCTCTGGCCGGTTTCAATCGTCGGACGGACACCGATGTTCAGAACCGCATGGTGCGTGCTCCCATTAACGGTCAACCGCGCTGCATAAACTCCGTTGGCCGGAAGCGCGAGGCCCGTCACATCCAGATTTGCCGTGGGGAAACCGAGTTTGCGCCCCAGCTGGTCGCCCATCACGACGGTTCCGGAGATGGAATAAGCACGTCCAAGCATCTGGCTGGCGGCATCGAAGGCGGCGGATTGGATGGCGGACCGGATGCGCGTGCTGCTGACCACTGCGCCATCAAGTGCGAGGGCGGCCATGCCGTGAACTTGGAAATGCAATTCACTGCCAAGTTGGCGAAGCAGGGGGACATTCCCGCTGCGTTTGTGGCCAAAAACAAAATCAGCTCCCACGCAGATGCTTTGAATGCGTCCAAAATCGTGGGACAGGTCGCGGATGAACGTCTCGCCGGATTGTTCACTGAAGGCGCGGGTGAACTCGATGAGCAACAACGCGTCGGCTCCCAGCGATTCAATGGCGCGTATCCTCTGGGGCAGGGGATAAATCAGTGGCGGTTCTTGGTTCGGTGCAACGATTGCATTGGGGTGGCGGTCGAAGGTGACCGCTAGTGCAAGGCTGTCGTGCTGTCGCGCGTCGGCCAGTGTTTGCCGTATGATCTGCTGATGGCCGAGGTGTACGCCGTCGAAGACGCCAATCGCGAGGCAGACTTTTTTGCCCGCGGTTTTGAGATCGGCGGCTTGGCGGATGAGTTGCATGTGGCAAACGATTTAAGAGCAAGAATCGGCCGCCGGATTCGTGGTCATGATCTTACTCATACTCCCGGTTTCACTCTGACCTCAAGCTCCCGCCAGTTTCAGAAACGGAATGACCCGCTTCTCCAACTGCGACTGGCTCATGTCCAGAATGGTCTGCAAGGTCAGGGCGTCGGCGACGTCGAACTTGCCGGACACACTCCGGCGCAGGGTGGCCAGGTGGGCCCCGCAGCCCAGATTCTTTCCCAGGTCGTGCGCAACGGAACGGACATACGTTCCCTTGGTGCAGGCGAGGCGGAACCTGCCGAGGTGCTCCTGGTATTCGGTGAAACGAAAGTTGTAGATGTGAACCAGGCGGGCTTCGCGTTCGACTTCCACCCCCTTGCGCGCGAGCTTGTAGAGCGGCACGCCGTCCTTCTTGATCGCCGAGACCATCGGTGGCGTTTGCATGATGTCACCGATGAAGGGGGCGCAGGCTTCGTTCAATTGCTCCAGCGTCAGCGGCGGAACGGGCTTCGTCTCGGTGATCTGGCCTTCGCAATCATAGCTGTCCGTCGCCTCGCCAAACTTGATGGTGCCCTCATAAACTTTGTCATCCGACATCAGCCGCTCGGAAAGCTTGGTGCCACGGCCTAGGACGATGATCAAGAGCCCGGTTGCGTTGGGATCGAGTGTGCCACAGTGCCCGACTTTCTTGATGCCGAACTTGCGGCGGATTTTGTCCACCACATCATGGGACGTGGGACCGGCGGGTTTATCGATGAGAAGTGCGCCGTCGAGGGCGGTGAACTCGTGCATGACATTACTTGGCTCGGTCGATTGCGCGACGAACAGCCGCGATGACGCGACGCTGCGCGGAGAGGGGGGTCCCCTTGATGCGGGCGCCGGCAGCCGCAGGATGACCGCCACCGCCGAATTGACCGGCGATTTCGTTGACGTTCACCTTGTCGGTTTTGGAGCGCAGGCTGATGCGAGTGACGTCGGGTTCCAGTTCCTCAAATGTCACGGCCACGATTACCGGTTCAACGGCGCGGATGTGGTCGATCAAACCCTCTGAGTCTGCGGTGTCAGCGCCCGTGCGCGTGAAGTCGCGTTTCTTCAGCCAGAAATAGCCGATGCGGTCGCCGTGGGTCAGGTGGAACTTGGAATAAACGTGCTTGAGCAGCTTGGCGCGGGACAGCGGATAGGATTGATACACCTCGTCGCAGATGTGCGCCAGGTTGGCGCCGCGCGAGACGAGTTCTGCCGCCGCGTGAAAGGTTGCGGGCCGCGTTGTGGAATATTGGAACGAGCCGGTGTCCGTCGAGATGGCGGCGAACAGCAGGTCCGCAATCGGCTTGGTGATGGGCCAGTTCGCAACTTTCAGCAGGCGGAATATCAATTCGCCGCAGGAGGGTTCTCTTTGCGAAACCCAGTTGATGTCGGCGTAACGGGTGTTGCTTTGGTGATGGTCGATGTTGATGAACAGCTTCCGCTTCTGGATGTGTTCACCGACAGCGCCGAGCCGTTCAAAGCTGGCCGCATCAGTGGCGATCACGCAGTCAAACTTCAAGCCCGGCTTCGGTGGTTGAATCTTCTTGTCCGGATCCAGGAAGCGATATTTCTGTGGGATGGTGTCCTGGTTCCAGCACCATACTTTCTTCCCTTCGTTCTCCAGCGCGAGGGTTAGGCCAAGCTGCGAGCCGACGCAATCCCCATCGGGCCGCATATGGCCAACGATGCAGAAAGTTTGGTGCCCGCCGATGGCTTCCACGATGCGGTCAATGATCTTGGGATGCGCCTTCATTTCTGGCCGGTTGCCTTGGTCTCCTCGCGCTCGATCTCGTCAATGATCTGGAGCACGCGGTTGGCCTTCTCGATGGTGTCGTCCACCAGGAAAGTGAGCGTGGGGGTGTATTTCAACACCACAGTGCGGCCGATTTCCGACTGGATCAGGACGCGCTTCTCTTGGATGCGGCGGAGCGCGACCTTTTGCTGTTCGGGCTTGCCTAGGACGCTGATGAACACCTTGGCGGAACGCAGGTCGCCCGAGGTTTCCACTGCGTTGACCGACACCAGGCCCGTGTCGGCGATGTTGAAGTGACGACGGATGATGTCCCCGATCTCGTGTTTCAGGAGTTCGTTGACTCGTTCTAATCTGCGCGATGACATGATGTGGTGGCACGGGCAGCTCGCCCGTGAATTTCGCTCGCCCGGGCCGCGGCCCATGCCGCGGTCAAAGTTTCGCGGCTATCTTCTCGACGGCGTAGCACTCGATGACGTCGCCCTCTTGGAACTCCCCAAAGCCATCGATGCGGATGCCGCATTCCATGCCGGCTCGAACTTCGTTCACCTCGTCCTGAAAACGGCGCAACGACTGGGTGACGCCCTCGTAAATGAGATCCTTGCGGCGGCGCACGCGCACCTTGCCGCGCGCTATGCGGCCGTTGGTGACCATGCAGCCCGCGACGGGTACCCCCTTGGACAGTTCGAACACTTTGCGGATTTCGGCGGTGCCGGTGACCGTTTCCTTGAGGATCGGCTCAAGCAAGCCCGCCATCGCCGCTTTCACTTCGTCCACCAACTCGTAGATGATGGCGTAAAGTTTGATCTGCACGCCGTGATGCTTGGCCTTGTCGTTCACGCCCGTGTCGATGCGGGTATGGAAACCCAGGATTACCGCCTTGGATGCCGCAGCCAGCGCCACGTCGGATTCGGTGATTGTGCCCACGGCACTGTGGATGACTTCCATCGTGACCTTGTCGGACTCGATCTTGTTGACCTCGCTGACGATCGCTTCGACAGAACCTTGCGTGTCAGCTTTGACGATGACCTTGAGCGTCTTGCTCTGGGCGGCGTCGAGTGTGGCGAACAAGTTTTCCAAAGTGACCTTGGAGCGGTTTTCGAGTTCGGCAGATTTGTTTTCCTGGGCGCGCTTCTCGCCGATTTCGCGGGCGATTTTTTCGTTCTCGACGACTGTGAATTCTAGACCTGCTTCGGGAACGCCGTTCAGACCGAGGACGCGCACCGCGACAGATGGCTCTGCCTGTTTGAGGCGCTCGCCTTCTTCGTTGATTAGCGCGCGAGCCTTGCCGAAGTGCTCGCCGCAAATGATGACATCACCCACGTGCAGGGTGCCCTTGCGCACCAGCACGGTGGCGATGGGGCCGCCAGGTTCGAGGCCGGACTCGATCACGTTGCCTTTGGCGGCTCGATCGGGATTGGCCTTCAGTTCGAGCAGGTCGGCTTGTAGCACGATGGCGGAAAGCAGCTTGTCCACGCCCTGCTTGGTGATGGCGGAACAATCCACGAAGATGTTGTCCCCACCCCAGTCGTCCGGCACCACGCCCTTGTCCTGCAATTGCTGACGCGCCTGCATGGGGTTGGCGTTCGGATGATCACACTTGTTGACGGCGACGATGATCGGGACCTTCGCGGCCTTGGCGTGGCTGAGGGCTTCCAATGTTTGTGGCATGACACCGTCATTGGCCGCCACAACAAGCACGACGATGTCCGTGACATTCGCACCACGCGCGCGCATCGAGCTGAATGCCGCGTGACCGGGCGTGTCGAGGAAGGTGATCTGCTGCTTTTCACCCTTTTTCTCCGGGTGTGGCACGGAAATGGTATAAGCGCCGATGTGCTGGGTGATGCCGCCAGATTCACCCTTCGCGACGTCCGACTTGCGAATGACGTCGAGCAGCGTGGTCTTGCCGTGGTCGACGTGCCCCATGATGGTCACGACCGGCGGACGCGGCTTTAGATCCTCTGCCTTCTCCTGCTCTTCTTCGATGATCTCAACCGCCGGCATCGGTTTGTGGACCTGACCCTCACCCTTGGCGCGCTTTTCCACCTCGAAGCGGAAACCGAACTTGGCGCAAACCCGTTGCGCGTTGGCCTCGTCGATCGTCTGGTTCACCGTCGCAAACACACCGGCGTGCATCAGTTCGGCGATGACCGCAAACGGCTTTTGATTCAATTGTTCCGCCAGTTCGCGCACCACGATCGGCGGCTTGAGCCGGATGATCTTGGCGTCGCTGGGCAGGTCCAGCTTCGGAGCTGCGGGGCCACCCGGCTTGTTGGGTCCGGGTGTGCGGTTGGGAGAAGCGGCCACGCCGGGGCGGCCGCCGGGTTGAAATCGTCCGTATCCGCCGGGGCGTTGGCCACCGCGATCATCACGACCCCCGCGTCCCTGTGGCGCAGGTGCCGGGGCGGGTTGCGGGCGCCCACCGCGTTCGGGCGGACGCTGAACGCCGCGCATCGGTAAATTGATGCGACCCACCAGCTGGCCAACCTTCGGCGGCGGCGGAGTGGCGGGAGCTGCCGGAGCAACCGGAGCTGGCGCGGAGGCAGGCGCTTGTGCCTCCCCTGTTTGAGCTGGTTCCGATGTCAGGGCGACTGCGGGGTCTGATGAAACGGGCGCCTCTTCGACTGCCGGCGGTGCAATTTCAATCGCGGTCGTGGCCGCGCCGGGCTCAGATTGTGACGGCGCAGGCTCCTCCGGCGCTGGCGCGGGTTCTAATTTGACCTCGACAGGCGGCAAAGGCGCCTCTGTCTTGATCTCTACGGGTGTGGGCGGGGCGGGGGGGGCAACGGGTTCTGCCGGGGCAAGCTTGGCTTTCAGCTCGGGGTTTTCCCCGATGATTTGCTGCTCGAGGTATTCGGCGGTGATTTTGTCTAGTGAACTTGAGGGGACTTTGGCGGCAATGCCCAGTGCTTTGGCTTTGGTTAGAACGTCTTTGTTCTCCAAACCCAGTTTCTTGGCGATGTCGTAGATGCGAACGGGCATAAATTGTTTCCGCTCAAAGCCTGAATTGCCACCAGAGCATTCATAAGCCCGAGCTGATTTCTAAAATGTTTCCGAACTGCGGCATAATTAGCCGGAGGTTTCAGTTTCACCCACCTGGATTGTGCGGCGCCCCGCCTCATCGCGGGCCGCTTGCAGGATGGTCGCGGCCTCCGCGGCCAGTTCAGGGATGTCGGCTAAATCACTTTCCTCGGCCTGCATGAGCAGTTCGAGGCTGCCGATGCCGTGATGCACCAAGGTGTTCGCCTGCTCGCGGGTGATGCCCGGAACGGAGGCCAACGACTCCACGGCTTCGGCCACCTTTTCCTCGAAGCCCTTGGTCACGATGACTTCCGCTTCGATGTCCACCTGCCAGCCGGTCAGCTTCGAGGTGAGGCGGGCGTTCTGGCCGCGCTTGCCGATGGCCAGCGACAGTTGGTCTTCGCTGACGATGATCTTTGCGCGCTTGGTTGCTTCATCAATTTCAAAGGACTTCAGCTTCGCGGGCGAGAGCGCATTGGTCAGGAAACCGCGGATGTTCGAGTCCCAACGGATGATGTCTACCTTCTCGTTGTTCAGTTCGCGAACGATGTTCTTGACGCGCTGGCCGCGCAGGCCGACGCACGCGCCGACGGGATCCACCTTCTCGTCGCGCGTGTAAACCGCAAGCTTCGTGCGAAAACCGGCTTCACGCGCAATCCCCTTGATCTCAATCGTGCCGTCGTTGATTTCCGAGACTTCCAGCTGGAACAGCTTGATGACGAAGCGCGGATCGGCTCGGGACAGGATGATTTCCGGGCCGTGAGCGGTTTGCTCCACAGCTTTGACGTAGCAACGAATCCGCTCGCCCACTTGATATTCTTCGGTGGGAACCCGCTCGCGGTTGGGCAGCAACGCTTCGTATTTGCCGAGGTCAACCACCACATCAGAACGCTCAAAACGGCGAACCGTTCCGCTGATGATGTCGCCGACGCGGTCCTTGAATTCGGTGAAGATCAAAGCCTTCTCCGCCTTCCGGAGCTGCTGCATGATCGTTTGCTTGGCGTATTGCGCGGCGATGCGTCCGAAGCCGGTGGGCGTCACTTCCTTTTCGATTTCGTCCCCCACTTTGGCATCTGCCTGTAGGCGGCGTGCGTCGAATACTGAGATTTGGTCGTGCGTGGAGATCACACGCTCAGCGACCACCAGTTTAGCAAAGGCTTTGATGTCGCCCGATTTGGGTTCGATGACGACACGCAGTTCGCGGGCCGGACCGACCGCCTTCTTCGCGGCTTGGAGCAATGACTCCTGAACAGCAGCCAAGAGAACATCACGGCTGATGCCCTTTTCCTTCTCCCAATACTCCAATACCGCTAAAAGGTCTGCGTTCATAACACGTTGCAAATCAAAATCCCACTCAGGGGAACAAAAAAGTCGGCAGAGATGCTCTTCCGACTTGGCGCGCTGGCGAACCAGCAATCTTTACCTGTCCGAATCGACCCTAGTTTTTCACGCTCATACCGTCAAGTCTCAATTCCCCGGCAAGCCAACTGTTTGCCGGGCAAAATCTGCCCCGACGGCATGGGCAATTCTACGCTTGCTGGCAAGCAGCCCCGGCAGTCAACTAACCGCATGACTGATTCGCGGACTTTTCGGATTGGCGTTCTCGGCTCCGGCAAAGGCTCCAACTTTGTCGCCCTGGCCGAGGCCATACGGGCGGGGACTGTGCCGGCGCAAGTGGCCGTGGTTCTGAGTGATGTGGAAGCCGCCGGGATTCTGGAGCGGGCCCGGGAACGGAGCATTCCCGCCCGTTACATCGCTCCCGGAAAGTTCCGCACCAAACTGGACGACGAGTCCGAAGCGGCTTTTGTGTCGGCCCTGCGCGAGGCGCAGGTGGACTTGGTGATGCTGGCGGGCTTCATGCGCATCATAAAAAGCGGGTTGCTCAATGCCTTCCCCAACCGCGTTATCAATATACACCCCTCTTTGCTCCCTTCTTTCCCCGGGTTGGAGGCCTGGAAACAGGCGCTGGACCACGGCGTGAAGGTGACCGGCTGCACGGTGCATTTTGTGGACGCCGGCGTGGATAGTGGGCCGATCATCGGTCAGCAAACCGTGCCTGTGCTGGACCCCGATACGCCGGAGTCACTTCACCAACGGATTCACGCCGCCGAGCATGAGTTGTATCCCGCCTGCATCGCGGCTCTGGCGCGTGGGACTATCGAAGTTCGCGGACGCCGGGTGGTGCGAAGAAGCTGAACACATCCAGCAGCGCGGCTGTTGTTGCCTAAAATTTCATTCGCCCGGCACCCCAAAATCCGCTAAATCATCCGGCCCGGCGGTCAACCCTCGTCGGCAACTCTTAATTCATGAGCAAGCAAGTGCTTCGATTCGGTCTGCCCAAGGGCAGTTTGCAGGAGTCCGCGCTCCAGAAAATGGCCAAGGCGGGCTGGAACATCTCGGTCTCCAGCCGTTCATACGTGCCCTACGTGGACGACGAGGAATTGGAAATCCGCCTCATCCGTGCGCAGGAAATCAGCCGCTATGTGGAGAACGGCGTGCTCGACGCGGGCATCACCGGCCACGACTGGATCATCGAAAACGAATCGGACGTTCATGAAGTCGGCGAGTTTGTGTTCAGCAAAGTCAGCCGTCAGCCCACGCGTTGGGTGCTGGCGGTGCCGGAAAATTCTCCCATCAAATCGCCGAAAGATCTCGAAGGCAAACGCATTGCCACCGAGGTGGTGAACCTCACCAATCGCTGGTTGGAGAAGAACGGCGTCAAAACGGCCGAGGTGGAATTCTCTTGGGGCGCCACCGAGGTCAAGGCGCACGAAATGGTGGATGCCATCATTGAGGTGACCGAAACCGGCTCCTCCCTGCGCGCCAACAAGCTCCGCATCGTGGAAACCTTGCTCACATCCTCGCCCCGGTTGATCGTCAATCACAACGCTTGGAAAGACCCTTTCAAACGGCAGAAGGTCGAAACGCTGGCATTGCTGTTGCGCGGTGCGTTGGAGGCGGAATCCAAGGTGGGTCTTAAGATGAACATTGAGCAAAAGAACTTGGAAACTCTTCTCAACAAACTTCCTGCCCTGCGCAAGCCGACCATCT
>Ga0208783_10000956_pt1 | contig 17585 bp, 11 predicted proteins | sample DEB19_08_DNA_2_FD_184529 | JGI IMG/M metagenome (GOLD analysis project Ga0208783, IMG submission 184529) | Aqueous microbial communities from the Delaware River and Bay under freshwater to marine salinity gradient to study organic matter... | ecosystem: Environmental > Aquatic > Marine >...
ATCGGCGGTGGCGCCATCGGCCTCGAAATGGCGCAGGCGCACCGCCGCCTCGGCAGCCGGGTCACCGTCATCGAGGCCGCAACGCCGCTGGCACAGGACGACCCGGATCTCGCGGCCGTGGTGCTCGGCCAGCTTGCGGCCGAAGGCGTGGAGATCATCGCCGCCACCGCCGTCACGCGTGTGGCGCGCAGCGGCGATGGCATCATGGTCGAGGCGGGTTCGCGCAGCGTCAGCGGCTCGCATCTTCTGGTCGCCACGGGCCGCCGGCCCAATGTCGAGGCACTCGATCTCGACGCGGCCGGCATCGCCGCCACGCCGAAGGGCATCACGGTGGACAGGGGCCTGCGCACCACCAACCGGCATGTCTATGCGGTGGGCGACGTGGCCGGCGGGCACTTCACCCATGAGGCGGGCTATCAGGCGGGCATCGTCATCCGCAATGCGCTGTTCGCGCTTCCGGCGAGAGCCACCGCCGCCATTCCGCACGCCACCTACACCGACCCGGAACTGGCGCAGGTGGGGCTGACGGAGGCGCAGGCCCGCGCCAGCCACGGCAACGCCATCACGGTGCTGCGCACGCCCTTCGCGGAGAATGACCGCGCCACCGCCGAGGGCCGCCGCCAGGGCCTCGTCAAGATCATCGCCGGCGGCCGCGGCCGCATCCTCGGCGCGGGCATCGCGGCGCCGGGCGCGGGCGAGCTCATCCAGCCCTGGGTGCTGGCGCTGGAGCGCAACCTGAGGCTCAGCCACATCGCCGGTTCCGTGCTGCCCTATCCGACGCGCGGCGAGGCGTCGCGGCGCGCCGCCATCGGATATTTCGCAGGCCTTGCATCCAACCCCCTGCTGCGCGCCGTAACACGCTTCATCAGCAAGGTCAGGCCATGACGGACGCCAGCACCACGGACGGCAGCAAGAATGGCGGGCACGAAGGCCCCGGCCTCTTCCGTGGCCTGTCCGGCAAGGTGCTGGCCATGACCATTGTCTTCGTCATGCTGGGCGAGGTGCTGATCTTCCTGCCCTCCATCGCCAACTACCGCATCCAGTGGCTCAAGGGCCGCGTGGCGCAGGCGGAGATCGCGGCGCTGGCCGCGGAGGCCGCACCGGACCGGATCCTGTCGCCCGATCTGCGCACCGAGATCCTCAAGGGCGCTGGCGTGCTCGTGGTGTCGCTCACCCGCGGCGAGACGCGCAAGCTTATGCTCCGCAGCGAGACCGACCACATGATCGACGCCTCCTACGACCTGCGCGACGTGTCGTGGCCGGCCTCCATCGCCGATGCCTTCGCCGTCATGCTGGGCAGCAATGACCGCGTCATCGGCGTCATCGACCAGCCGCCCAACATGTCGGGCGACATGATCGAGGTGGCGCTGTTCGAGAGACCGCTGCGCGAGGCGATGCTGCGCTTCGGCCTCAACATCTTCCTGCTCTCGGTCGTGCTCTCCGTCATCGTGGCGGGCCTCGTCTACCTCTCGCTCAACATCGTGCTCATCAGGCCGATGAAGCGTCTCACCCGCAACATGATGTGTTTCGCCCAGAACCCGGAGGACCGCTCGCACATCATCGTGCCCTCGAAGCGGCGCGACGAGATCGGGCTTGCCGAGCGCGAACTGCATGACATGCAGTCGGAACTCACCTCCATGCTGCAGCAGAAGAGCAGGCTCGCGGCACTGGGCCTTGCCGTCGCCAAGGTCAGCCACGACCTCCGCAACATGCTCTCCTCGGCGCATGTGATCTCCGACCGCCTGGCGATGGCGGAGGACCCGACCGTCAAGCGCTTCGCGCCGAAGCTCATCATCAGCCTCGACCGCGCCATCTCCTTCCTCACGGAAACCCTCAAGTTCGGCCGCGCCGAGGAAGCGCCGCCCCTGCGCGAGCGCCTGGAGCTGAAGGACATCGCCGAGGAGGTGATCGATACCGCCGTGCTGCAGGCCTCCTCGCGCATCGTGCTGTTCAACCACGTGCCACCGGGGCTGACGGTCGATGCCGACCGGGAATACCTCAACCGCGTGCTCACCAACCTCATCCGCAACGCCATCCAGGCGCTGGAATCACAGGACCCGGGCCAGGACGGCCGCGTCGTCGTCTCGTCCTGGCGCGAAGGCGCCGTGGTGGTGGTCGAGGTGCGCGACAACGGCCCCGGCATTCCGGAGCGGGTGCGGCCGCGGCTGTTCGAGGCCTTCCAGAGCGCGGCCAAGCCCGGCGGCGTGGGGCTGGGGCTTGCCATCGCGGCGGAACTGATCCGCGCCCATGGCGGCGAGATCCGGCTGGCGGGAACCGGGCCCGCAGGAACCGTTTTCCACATCACCGTGCCCGATGCCGTGGTGGAACTTCGCCCCGGCCGCCGCGGCGCCCGCAACCGGGCATAAAACGGCTGTTTTCGGTGCTTGACGGGGGGCCAGCATTCAAGGTCTAAAGCGGTCGCAACCAAACCACGGGGGATCTCTTCGAACGACCCCCGAACACAGGAGCTGAAGACCACTTGCCAATGCCACCCAGGAGGCCGTCACTGAGCCGCGGAGCCGCCCCCCCGCAAAAGGAAGAAGGACACAGGATCAACAACCGCATCGACGCGCGCGAAGTGCGTCTCATCGGGGCCGATGGTGCCAATGTTGGCGTCGTGCCGATCCGCCAGGCCATGATGATGGCCGAAGAAGCGAGCCTCGACCTCGTCGAGATCTCGCCCGATGCGAAGCCCCCCGTCTGCAAGATCCTCGACTACGGTAAGTTCAAGTTCCAGGAACAGAAGAAGGCCGCCGAGGCCCGCAAGAAGCAGAAGGTCATCGAGATCAAGGAGATCAAGATGCGCCCGATGATCGACGACCACGACTATGACGTGAAGATGCGCGCCATCAGGCGCTTCTTCGAGGAAGGTGACAAGGTCAAGATCACGCTCCGCTTCCGCGGCCGCGAAATGGCCCACCAGGAACTGGGCCAGCAGCTCCTCGACCGCGTCAAGAAGGACACCGTCGAGATCGCCAAGGTCGAAAGCGAACCCCGCTTCGAAGGCCGCCAGATCGTCATGGTCCTGGCGCCGAAGTAAGGCTGGGCCCCCCTCGCCCTGCATGCGTGGGGGCGAGGGGGTCGGGCCGTCCCCGCTTGCTTTTCGGGGCTGTTTTTGCTTAAACCCGCCCGTTCTAGCCGCCTGGCCTGTAAAGGGCATGCCATGGCGGCTTTATATCGCTTTGAAAGGATTAAGCAAAATGCCCAAGATGAAGACCAAGTCCTCGGCCAAGAAGCGGTTCAAGGTCACCGCTTCCGGCAAGATCAAGGCAGGTCAGGCCGGCAAGCGCCATGGCATGATCAAGCGGACCAACAAGCAGATCCGCAACCAGCGCGGCACCATGGTTCTGGCGGCAGGCGATGAGCGCCTCGTCAAGATCCACATGCCCTACATCGCCAAGTAAGCCCGAGGAGACAGACCAATGCCACGTTCAAAAGGCGGTACCGTCGCCCGCAAGGCCCACAAGAAGGTGATGAAGCAGGCGAAGGGGTATTTCTCCCGCCGCAAGAACATCTTCCGCGTCGCTGTCCAGGCCGTCGAGAAGGCCGAGCAGTATGCCTATCGCGACCGCCGCACCAAGAAGCGCAACTTCCGCGCCCTGTGGATCCAGCGCATCAACGCCGCGACCCGCGAACTCGGCCTCACCTATGGCCGATTTATCCATGGCCTGGCCCAGGCAGGGATCGAGGTGGACCGCAAGGTTCTGGCCGATCTCGCCGTGCATGATCAGGCCGCCTTCGCCGCTCTCGTCGAGAAGGCCAAGGCTGCGCAGGCTTAATCGAGCCTCGCAGATCACCACGTCGCATTGCCTTGACCGGGCCACAGCGTGTCTTCACCGGCACCTGTGCCCGGTCATTTCGTTTCCAGGGGAACATCTGAATGAGTCTCGCCACTCTCGAACAGTCGATCCTTGCCGAGGTTGACGCCGCCACCGACGAGGCGGCGCTCGACGCCGTGCGCGTCTCCGCGCTCGGCAAGAAGGGCTCGATCTCCGAACGCATGAAGGGCCTGGGCGCCATGAGCCCCGAGGAGCGCAAGGACGCAGGTGCCGCCCTCAACGTGCTGAAGGACAAGGTCGCCGACGCCCTCGCGGCCCGCAAGGCAACGCTGCAGGAAGCAGCGCTCGAGGCGCGGCTGGCCGCGGAGAAGATCGACGTGACGCTGCCCGTGCGCCCGCAGGTGTCCGGCACGGTGCATCCCGTCAGCCAGGTCTGGGAAGAGGTGGTGCAGATCTTCGGCGACCTCGGCTTCTCCGTGGCGGAAGGCCCGCACATCGAGGACGACTTCCACAATTTCGATGCGCTGAACATTCCGCCGGAACATCCGGCGCGGCAGGAGCACGACACCTTCTTCTTCAACGAGAAGGCCGATGGATCGCGCATGCTGCTGCGCACGCACACGAGCCCGGTGCAGATCCGCACCATGCTGGCCTCGACGCCGCCGATCCGCATCATCGCGCCCGGCCGCACCTTCCGCTGCGACTCCGACATGACGCATACGCCCATGTTCAACCAGGTCGAGGGCCTCGTCATCGACGAGAAGGCGACGCTGGCGAACCTCAAGTGGGTGCTCACGGAGTTCTGCAAGGCCTTCTTCGAGGTCGACGACGTGAAGATGCGCTTCCGCGCCTCGCACTTCCCCTTCACCGAGCCGTCGATGGAAGTCGACATCCAGTATTCGCGCGAGGGCGGCCAGCTCAAGATCGGCACCGGCGACAAGTGGCTCGAAATCCTCGGCTCCGGCATGGTGCATCCGAACGTCATCCGCAGCGGCGGCATGGACCCCGACAAGGTCCAGGGCTGGGCCTTCGGCGTGGGGCTCGACCGCATCGCCATGCTGAAATACGGCATCCCCGATCTCCGCGCCTTCTTCGAAGCCGACCTGCGCTGGCTGCGCCACTACGGATTCAAGGCGCTGCAAGTGCCGACACTCGCCGGAGGCCTGTCATGAAGTTCACCCTCTCCTGGCTCAAGGAATATCTCGACACCAGCGCCACGCTGGATGAAATCTGCGAGGGCCTGATCGGCGTCGGCCTCGAGGTGGAAGAGGTCACCGACAAGACGAAGCTGCTCGCCGACTTCACCGTGGCGCATGTCACGCTGGCCGAAAAGCATCCCAATGCCGACAAGCTGCGCCAATGCGTGGTGGAGACGAAGGATGGCACCAGGCAGGTCGTCTGCGGCGCGCCCAATGCGCGCACCGGGATCAAGGCGATCATCGCGCTGCCCGGTGTCACCATTCCGGCGACGGGCACCGTGTTTGCGCCCGCCACCATCCGCGGCGTCGAATCCCAGGCCATGCTGTGCTCGGAGCGCGAACTGCTCATTTCGGATGAGCACAACGGCATCATCGAGATCGAGGGCGACTGGCCGGTCGGCACGCCCGCGGCACAGGCCCTGGGCCTCGATGACCCGATGATCTACGTCAAGGTCACGCCCAACCGCCCCGATGCGCTCGGCATCTACGGCATCGCACGCGACCTCGCGGCGAAGGGCCTCGGCCGCCTCAAGCCGCTCGATGCGAAGAAAGTCGAAGGCACCTTCGACTCGCCCATCAAGGTGTCGCTCGACTTCCCTGATGGCGATGCGAAGCCCTGCCCCCTGTTCGTCGGCCGCTATGTCAGGAATGTGAAGAACGGCCCCTCGCCCGCGTGGCTGCAGCGGCAGCTGAGGGCCATCGGCCTTCGCCCGATCTCGAAGCTCGTCGACGTCACCAACTACATCACCTTCGCCTATGGCCGCCCGCTGCACGTGTTCGACGCGGACAAGGTGACGGGCAACGTGCGTGCACGTCCCGCCAAGGATGGCGAGACGCTCGAAGCGCTCGACAACAAGACCTACACGCTGTCGGACGGCATGACCGTGATCGCGGATGACGCAGGCCCCGAGGCCATCGCCGGCATCATCGGCGGCATCCCGTCGAGCTGCACCGACGAGACAGTGAACGTCTTCCTCGAATCCGCCTATTTCGACCCGCTCAAGACCGCGGCCACGGGCCGCAAGCTCGGCATCACGTCGGACGCGCGCTACCGCTTCGAGCGCGGCGTCGATCCGGCCTTCACGCCCGTCGGTGCCGAGATCGCCACGCGCATGATCCTCGACCTGTGCGGCGGCGAAGCCTCGCATGTGGTCAGCGCCGGCGCGGTGCCCGGCACGGCGCGCAGCTTCACGCTGCGCAAGACCCGCGTGGCATCGCTCGCCGGCGCCGACATTCCGGTGGCGCGCCAGAAGGAAATCCTCGAGGCTCTGGGCTACGGCGTCACCGAGACGGCCGATGCCTTCACCTGCTCGGTTCCATCCTGGCGGCCCGACGTCCATGGCGAGGCCGATCTCGTGGAGGAGGTCACCCGCATCTGGGGGCTGGACAACATTCCACCCCTGCCGATGGAGCGCGCCAGCGCCATCGCGAAGCCTGTCCTGAACCCGCTGCAGAAGCGCATGCTCGGTGCACGCCGCTCGCTCGCCGCGCGCGGTTTCAACGAGGCGATCACCTGGGCCTTCCTGCCCGAGGCGCATGCGACGCTGTTCGGCGGCGGCCAGCCGGAGCTGAAGCTCGCCAACCCGATCTCGTCGGAACTTTCCGACATGCGGCCCTCGCTGCTGCCGAACCTGATCGCCGCAGCCGGCCGCAACATGGACCGCGGCTTCGCCGACATGATGCTGTCGGAAGTGGGCCATGCCTATGCCGGCGACCAGCCCAAGGATGAAACCCTGCGCGCGGCGGGCATCCGTCGCGGGGCCTTCGCGGGCCGCAACGTGCAGGGTGGCGCCCGGGCCGTCGATGCCTTCGACTCCAAGGCCGATGCGCTGGCGGCGCTCGAGGCGGCAGGCGCTCCCGTTGCCACGCTGCAGGTGGTGGCAGGCGCACCCCAATGGTTCCACCCGGGCCGCTCCGGAACCATCCAGATGGGCCCGCAGAACAAGCTCGGCTTCTTCGGCGAAATCCACCCGCGCGTGCTGGCGGCAATGGATGTGAAGGGTCCGCTGGTCGCCTTCGAGATCATCCTCAACGCCATTCCGGGGTCGAAGTCGAAGGGCGCCACGCGCCCCGCCCTGGCGATCTCCGACCTCATGCCGCTGTCGCGCGACTTCGCCTTCGTGGTCGATGACGCGGTGGAAGCCGAAAAGCTGGTCAAGGCCGCCAGGAGCGCCGACAAGGCGCTGATCGCGGACGTCACCGTCTTCGACCTCTACAAGCTCGAGGGCGGCAGCAAGTCGCTCGCCATCGAGGTAACGCTGCAGCCGAAGGACAAGACCCTGACGGATGCGGAGATCGACGCGGTGTCCAACAAGATCGTACAGGCGGTGACCAAGGCCACCGGCGGAACCCTGAGGAGCTGAGGATGGCAAAGGCCGACAGCCGCAAGCTGCTTGCTGACCTGAAGGCCCACCACAGGAAGGGCGCGCCCACCGACATGCGGCGCGCCTTCGAGCGCGACCCGCAGCGCTTCGCGGAATTCTCCGCGAAGACCGACGACCTGCTGCTCGACTACTCGAAATGTGCGGTCAATGCCCGCACCATGAAGCTCCTCGCCCAGCTGGCGACGGCCTCAGATGTCGACGGCAAGCGCGACGACATGTTCGCAGGCGCCATCATCAACACCACCGAACAGCGCGCCGTGCTGCACACGGCACTGCGCAACCGTGCCAGCACGCCGGTGTTGGTGAATGGCCGGGACGTAATGCCGGACGTCAACGCCGTGCTCGCCGCCATGGCGGACTTCGCGGCCAGGATCCGCAAATCGAAGATCACCGACGTCGTCAACATCGGCATCGGTGGCTCCGATCTCGGTCCCGCCATGACGACGCTGGCACTGGCGCCCTACCATGATGGCCCGCGCCTGCACTACGTCTCCAACGTCGACGGCGCCCACATCGCCGACACGCTCAAGCTGCTCAAGCCCGAAACGACGCTGTTCCTCATCGCGTCCAAGACCTTCACCACGATCGAGACCATGACCAACGCCCAGACGGCGCGCAAATGGATCGCCGACAAGCTGGGCGAAGCCAAGGTGGGCGAGCACTTCGCCGCCATTTCCACCGCCATCCCCAGGGTCAAGGCCTTCGGCATTTCGGAGGACCGCATCTTCGGCTTCTGGGACTGGGTGGGCGGGCGCTATTCCATCTGGTCCGCCATCGGCCTGCCGCTGATGATCGCCATCGGGCCGGAGCGCTTCATCAATTTTCTCGAGGGCGGTCACGCCATGGACCGCCACTTCCGCGAAGCGCCGGTGCTCGAGAATCTGCCCATGCTCTTGGGAGTTCTCGGCGTCTGGCACCGCAACATCTGCGGCTATCCCTCGCGCGCCATCATTCCCTATGACCAGCGCCTGTCGCGCTTTCCCGCCTATCTGCAGCAGCTCGACATGGAATCGAACGGCAAGCGCATGACCAAGGCCGGCAAGCCCGTGAGGGGCGACACCGGCGCAGTCGTCTGGGGCGAGCCCGGCACCAATGGCCAGCACGCCTTCTTCCAGCTCCTGCACCAGGGCACCGGCATCATCCCCGTCGAGTTCCTCATTGCGGCCCAGCCGCATGAGAACAAGAGCATGCGCGAGCATCATGCGCTGCTCGAAGCCAACTGCCTGGCGCAGTCACAGGCGCTGATGCGCGGCCGCACCGAAGGGGAAGCGATGCAACAGCTTCTCGCCATGGGCAAGAGCAAGGCCGAGGCCAAGGCGCTGGCCCCGCACCGCGTCTTCACTGGCAACCGCCCGTCGGTGACGCTCGCCTACAAGCGCCTCGACCCGTTCACGCTCGGCCGCCTGATCGCACTCTACGAACACCGCGTCTTCGTCGAGGCCGCGATCTGGAACATCAACGCCTTCGACCAGTGGGGTGTGGAACTCGGCAAGGAGCTGGCCACGGGCCTGCAGCCGGTCGTCGAGGGCAAGAAGGGCACGGAAGGCTTGGATTCCTCAACCGCAGGGCTGGTGGGTTTTCTGCGCAGCTTCTAGGGTCCATCATCACGGCTTTCACCAGGGTGATGGGCTCGGGAGTCAGAACATCACCTCGTCCATCTCCATCACCGGACCGGCCCCTGCCAGGATCCGCGCATGCAGCGCCGCCGTGTCCGGCAGGATGCGCTGCATGAAGAACCGCGCGGTGACCAGCTTGGCGCGGTGGAAGTCCGCGTTGCTCATCGGCATCGACACCTCGGCCGCGCGTGCAAACAGATAGGCGACGGCGGTCAGCGCAAACAGCCGCATGTAGTCCACCGCGTTGGCGCCCGCCTCGTCGGGGTGCATTCCGGCCCGCTCGCGCAACACCCGCGTCGCATCCTCCAGCAGGTCGTAGGACGCCGCCAGCGGCTCGACGAATTCCGCCAGCACCGCCTCGCCCTCGTGGCGTTCGACGAAGCCCTGCACCGGCGTGGCGAAGCTGCCGAAAAGATCGAGGTGCAGCACCTTGCGGCCCACGAGGTCCATCGCCTGCACGCCGTTGGTACCCTCGTAGATCGGCGTGATGCGCACATCGCGCAGATACTGCTCCTGGCCATTGGCGCGGATGAAGCCATGCCCGCCCAGCACCTGCACGCCGGTGTTGGCAACTTCCACCCCGCTGTCGGTGAGGAAGGCCTTCACCACCGGCGTCATCAGGGCCACCATGTCATCGGCCTTCCTGCGTTCGCCCGCATCGGCGTGGCGCTCGGACACGTCCAGCGCCTGCGCCGTCCACAGCGCCAGCATGCGGCAGCCCTCGGTCAGCGCACGCTGTGTCATCAGCATGCGGCGCACGTCAGGGTGCACGATGATCGGGTCGGCAGGATGCGCGGCATCGCGCGCGCCCGCAGGTGCGCGCCCCTGCCGCCGCTCGCGCGCATAGGCCACGGCATTCTGGTAGGAGGCTTCTGCAATGGCAAGGCCGTGGATGCCGACCGCGATGCGCTCGGTGTTCATCATGGCGAACATCGCCTTCAGGCCCTGGTTGGGCTCGCCCATCAGCCAGCCGGTGGCGCCGTCGAAATTCATCACGCAGGTGGGGCAGCCATGAATGCCCATCTTGTGCTCGACCGAGCCGCAGGCGACGGCATTGCGCGCACCCAGTGAACCATCTTCCTTCACCAGCACCTTCGGCACCACGAACAGGCTGATGCCCTTCGAGCCCTTCGGCGCATCCGGAAGCCGCGCCAGCACGAGGTAGATGATGTTCTCGGTCAGGTCATGTTCACCCGCCGAGATGAAGATCTTGGTGCCGGTAATCGCATGGGATCCATCCCCATGCGGCACGGCGTGGGTTTTCAACAGCCCCAGGTCGGTGCCGCAATGCGCCTCGGTCAGGCACATGGAGCCCGCCCATTCGCCGCTGGCCAGCTTCGCTGCATAGAGCGCCTGTTGCGCATCCGTGCCATGCTGGGCGATGGCCACATAGGCGCCGCGCGTCAGGCCGGGGAACAAGCCGAAGGACAGGTTGGCGCCGTTGATCATCTCCTCGAACAGGAAGTTCACCATGTGCGGCATGCCCTGCCCGCCATGTTCGGGCGCAGCCGTCAGCGCCGGCCAGCCGCCCGCGACGAGTTGACGGTAGGCCTCCTTGAAGCCCTTGGGCGTCGTCACCGTTCCACCGTCGAAATGCACGCCCTCCTCGTCGGCCTGGCGATGCAGCGGATAGAGTACTTCAGCAGAAAACCGCGCCGACTGTTCCAGCACCGCCTCGATCACGTCGCGCGTGCAGTGCTCGAAGCCGGGCAGTCGGGCGTGGCCCTCGAAATCGAGAAGGTCGTAGAGGGTGTAGAGGTGGTCGGCGAGTGGCGGGGCAAACACAGGCATGCCCCGGATTTCAGCACTCCACCACGTTCACCGCAAGGCCGCCGGTGGAAGTCTCCTTATACCGCTCGCTCATGTCGAGCCCCGTCTGGCGCATGGTTTCCACACAGGTGTCGAGCGGCACGAAATGCGTGCCGTCGCCGCGCAAGGCGAGCGAGGCCGCAGTCACGGCCTTCACGGCACCAAAGGCATTGCGCTCGATGCAGGGCACCTGCACGAGGCCGCCCACGGGGTCGCACGTCATGCCGAGGTGATGCTCGAGCGCAATCTCAGCGGCATTCTCCACCTGCTCGTTGGTCCCGCCCAGCGCCGCGCACAGGCCAGCCGAGGCCATGGCAGAGGCCGAGCCCACCTCGCCCTGGCAACCCACTTCGGCGCCCGAGATCGAGGCATTGTGCTTGATAAGCCCGCCGATGGCGGCAGCGGCCAGCAGGAAGGTGCGAATGCCCTTCTCGTCGGCGCCGAGGCAATGGTCGAGGTAATAACGGATCGTCGCGGGGATGACGCCGGCCGCGCCATTGGTGGGCGCGGTGACGACCTTGCCGCCCGCCGCATTCTCCTCGTTCACGGCCATGGCATAGACCGAGAGCCAGTCCATCAACTGGTGCGGCTGGATGGCGTTGTTGCCCTTTTCTTCCTTCAACTTCGCATAGATTTCCGCCGCGCGGCGCTTCACCTTCAGCCCGCCCGGCAGCGTGCCGGTCTGGCGCAGCCCGCGATTCATGCAGTCGCGCATCGCAGCCCAGATGCGGTCGAGATTGGCGTCGAGCTGTTCGGGCGTCTGCGCCACCTGCTCGTTCGCGCGCTTCATCTCCACCACGGTGAGGCCGGAGCGCCTGCCCATCTCCAGCATCTCGGCCGCCGTGCGGAACGGGTATGGCACATCCACCGAAGGCTTCTCGCCCTTGCCCGCGGCGATGCTGTCGGCACGCTCGGCTTCCGTCTGCACGAAGCCGCCGCCGATCGAGAAATAAGTTTCAGACAGCAGCACGTTGTTGTCGTCGTCGAGGATGCGGAACACCATGCCATTGGCATGGCCCTTCAGCGCCGGCCCGAAATCGAAGATCACGTCGCGCGCCGGGTTGAAGGCGACCGCGAAATCCTCGGCAATGGTCACACTGCCGCGCTCGGCCATCTGGCGCAGCACGTCCTCTACCCGGTCCGGGTCCATGGTCTGCGGGCGTTCGCCCGCAAGCCCGAGGACCACCGCCCGGTCGGTGCCATGGCCCTTGCCGGTGAAGGCCAGCGAGCCATGCAGCGTCACGGTAAGGTGCCCGGTGCGCGGCAGCGAGGCATAAGCCGCCTTTGACAGGAAGCGTTCGGCCGCCACCATCGGTCCCACCGTGTGGGAGGATGACGGCCCGATGCCGATTTTGAAGATGTCGAAGACGGAGAGGAACATGGCCACCAGAAAACAGGATTCGGAAACCGCAGCATAGCGCGATCCGGCACATTTTGTGCCATGAACGTCTGGCCGGGGCGCTTGCCCCCTCACCCGCAGGCGTGGGGCGGAACTTGGACGTGACGGTCGCCATTCCCGAATTGCAGTTCCAGCCGCCCGTCCCCCGTGCTCAAATGCCGGGCAGGGAGCTGACGGGGGGATTTCCACCACCATGATTGCCGTGCTTTTCGGCGTGTTCGCCGCGCTGTGCTGGTCCGTGCATGACGTGATCGCGCGGTCCGTTGCCTCCGCCGTGGGCGGCTTCCGCACCGCCGCCTGGGTGATGGTCTCGGGCTTCGTGCTGCTGACGGGCTATGTGCTGTGGGACGGGTCGGTGTGGCAGGCCAGTCCTTCGGCCGTCTTGTCCGGCCTGCTGCTCGGCTTCGCCTATGGCTTTGGGGTGGGCGGGCTGTTCAAGGCCTTCAGCCTGGGGCCGGTATCGCTCGTCGGGCCGATCACCGCAGGCTACCCCGTACTGGCCGTGCTGTGGGGCGTGTTCAATGGTCTCGAACCGACGCTTCTGCAATGGAGCTGTGTCGGAGCGACACTTCTAGGCGCCATCATCGTGGTGCGTTCGGGCGAGCCTGATGGCGGCATCAATGCCGTGCAGCCCGGAAAGCTGCCTGTCCTGCTGTTCTTCGCCGTCATGTCGGTGCTGGGCTATTCTTCCTCCATCGTGCTGGGCCAGCAGGCCGCAGTCACGGTCGGCGAGGTGGATGCCACGTGGCTGTCCCGCCCCGTGGCGCTGCTGGTGCTGCTGCCCTTCGCCTTCTTCGACGGAAAGCGCTCGGTATTGACTCGAAACCAGTGGATCGGCATCTTCGTCATGGGGGCACTCGACGTGCTGGGAGTGATCGCCGTCAACACTTCGGGGCATTTCCCGGGCAAGGAATTCGCCGGGATCGGAATTTCGGCTTATGGCGCGCTTTCCGTCATCATGGCGATGATCTTCCTAAAGGAAAAGGTGTCACCCGGTCAGTGGGTCGGCATGACCCTGACGGTTGCAGCTGTGGCGACCATGTCGATTGCCCAGGGATAGGCAAAATCGCATGGATAAATCAATTGACCTGATTTATCTTCGAACGCTGACGGCAGCATCCGAGATGGACACATGATCAAGCCAGCACCGCGCGGCACCGACCCCGAGACCATCCGCGCCGAAATCCTCGAAAAGCTCGCCTACTCCATCGGGAAGGACCCCGCCGTGGCCAAGCGTCACGACTGGCTGAACGCCACCATCCTGGCGCTGCGCGACCGCATCATCGACCGCTGGATGGAATCGACCAAGCGCGCCTACCAGACCAATGCCAAGCGCGTCTATTACCTGTCCCTGGAATTCCTCATCGGGCGCCTGCTGCGCGACGCGATGAGCAACCTGCACCTCACCTCCGCCTTCACCGAGGCACTGGCCGGGCTCAATGTCGACATCGACCTGGTGGAAGCGCTGGAACCTGACGCCGCACTCGGCAACGGGGGCCTGGGCCGTCTCGCCGCCTGCTTCATGGAGAGCATGGCAAGCCTCGACATCCCGGCCTATGGCTATGGCATCCGCTACAATCACGGCCTGTTTCGCCAGAAGATCACCGATGGCTGGCAGGTGGAACTGCCCGAGAACTGGCTGGAACACGGCAACGCCTGGGAGTTCCCGCGCCGCGAGGCCGCCTACGAGATCGGCTTCGGCGGCAGCGTGGTACCCGGTGTCGAACCGAATAACCGCCAGCAGCGGCGCTGGAAGCCGGCCGAGAAGCTGATCGCCTCGGCCTGCGACACGCCCATGGTCGGCTGGCGCGGCAAGCGCGTGAACACGCTGCGCCTGTGGACCGCGCGCGCCCCGGACCCCATTCGCCTCGACGCCTTCAACAGCGGCGACTATGCGGCGGCCCTCTCCGAGAGCAACAAGGCCGAGATCATCACCCGCGTGCTTTACCCAGCGGATTCAACGCCTGCCGGCCAGGACCTGCGCCTGCGGCAGGAGTATTTCTTCACCTCCGCCTCGCTGCAGGACATCATCCGCCGCCACATGCAGCAGTATGACGACATCCGGCTGCTGGCCGACAAGGTGGCGATCCAGCTCAATGATACGCACCCCGCCATCGCGGTAGCCGAGCTGATGCGCATTTTGGTCGACCATCATGGGCTCGACTGGGACCAGTCGTGGGAGATCACCAGGGCTGCGATCGGTTACACCAACCACACTCTATTGCCTGAGGCGTTGGAAAGCTGGCCCGTCCACCTGTTCGAACATGTGCTGCCGCGGCACATGCAGATCATCTACAACATCAACGCAAAACTCATCGCCGACGCACGGAAAACCGACGGCTACAACGATGAATTCCTCGCGTCCGTGTCGCTGATCGACGAGCACAACGGACGGCGTGTGCGGATGGGGCAGCTCGCCTTCGCGGGGGCGCATTCGATCAACGGCGTCTCCGCACTCCACACCGAACTGATGAAGCAGAGCGTGTTCCGCGACCTCAACACGCTCTACCCGGGCCGCATCAACAACAAGACCAACGGCATCACGCCACGGCGCTGGCTTCTCGAGGCAAATCCGCAACTTACGGCGCTCTTGAATGATGCGGCCGGTGCCAATGTGATGGACGATGCGTCATTGCTGGTGAAGGCGAAACGGTTTGCAGGAGACGCCGCCTTCCAGCAGCGCTTCGCCGCCATCAAGCGCCACAACAAGGACGAGCTGGCCAACCTGATCGCGGCGCGGATGGGGCTGAAGGTGGACCCTTCGGCGATGTTCGACGTGCAGGTGAAACGTATTCACGAATACAAGCGCCAGCTGCTCAACATTTTGGAAACAATCGCCCTTTACAACGCGATCCGTGCACACCCCGACCGCACCTGGGCACCACGCGTGAAGATCTTCGCGGGCAAGGCGGCGGCGAGCTACGCCCAGGCCAAGCTCATCATCAAGCTGATCAACGACGTGGCGCAGGTCGTCAACAACGACCCCGACATCCGCGACCTGCTGAAGGTCGTCTTCATTCCGAACTACAATGTGAGTCTGGCCGAAGTCATTGTTCCGGCTGCCGATTTATCGGAACAGATCGCGACGGCCGGCATGGAGGCCTCGGGCACCGGCAACATGAAGTTCGCGCTCAACGGCGCGCTTACCATCGGCACGCTCGACGGTGCGAACGTCGAGATGCTGGAGCATGTGGGCGCGGACAACATCTTCATCTTCGGTTTGACGGCTGCGGAAGTCGACGAAAGACGTCGCATTGGTGTTGATGTTGTTGCCGTTCTGGATGCCGCCGGTGCGCTACGCGATGTGCTCGACCAGTTGTCGTCCGGCGTGTTCTCGCCGGGCGATGCAAACCGTTACCGGCCGATCGTCGACAGCATCCTGCATGGCGACTGGTTCATGGTGGCGTCCGACTTCAATGCCTATGCGGACGCCCAGCGCGAGGTTGCCAGGCTGTGGCACCGGACCCGGGACTGGACTGAGATGACGATCCTCAATACGGTGAACATGGGCTGGTTCTCGTCCGACCGGACGATCAGGGAATATGCCCGCGACATCTGGAACGTCCCCACCCCTTAAGGAGGCAGACGCCCAATGGCCGACCCGGACTGGACACTGCCCGCGCCCGAGGTCGAGGCCATCGTAGCGGGCCGACACGGCGACCCCTTCGCGGTGCTGGGGCTGCACCAGGCGGGCACCGACTGGGTGGCCCGCGCCTTCGTGCCCGGCGCGGACGAGCTCGAAGTGCTCGACCGGGATGGCAAGCGCATCGTGTGGCTGCCGCGCCGCCACCAGGCGGGCTTCTTCGAAGGATCGCTTCCCGTTTCGAACCGCCAGGCGCTGGGCTACCTCGCGCGCAATGCGGGCGGCAGCTGGACGGTAATCGACCCCTATCTGCTGGGCCCCGTGCTGGGGCCGCTCGACGACTATTACATCGGCGAGGGCAACCACCTGCGGCTCCATGACCGGCTGGGTGCCCACCCGATGCGGCACGAGGGCCATGACGGCGTGCACTTCGCGGTGTGGGCGCCCAATGCCTCGCGCGTGTCCGTGGTCGGCGACTTCAACGGCTGGGACGGGCGCGCCCATGTGATGCGCAAGCGCCGCGACACCGGCGTGTGGGAGATCTTCATTCCCGGCGCGCATGAGGGCCAGTGCTACAAGTTCGAATTGCTGGACCCCGCGGGCAAGCTGCTGCCGCTGAAGAGCGACCCCTTCGGCTTCTCGGCCGAGATGCGGCCCAAGACGGCGTCGAAAGTGGCGCGCACCGACAATTTCACGTGGGAAGACAGGAGCTACCTCGACCGCCGCAGGACGATCGACCAGCGCCGCGCGCCGATGTCGATCTACGAGGTGCACCTCGGCTCATGGCGGCGCTGGGACGACAACCGCTTCCTCACCTACGATGAGCTGGCCGACACGCTGATCCCCTATGTCGCCGACATGGGCTACACGCACATGGAGCTGCTGCCCGTGAGCGAGCACCCGTTCGATCCGTCGTGGGGCTACCAGCCGACGGGGCTCTATGCACCGACCTCGCGCTTCGGCGACCCCGCCGGCTTCGCGCGCTTCGTCGACCGCGCGCACCGGTCCGGCATCGGCGTGATCCTCGACTGGGTGCCAGCACATTTCCCGACCGACGAGCATGGGCTGGCGCGCTTCGACGGCACCGCACTTTACGAACATGAAGATCCGCGGCAGGGCTTCCACCCGGACTGGAACACCGCGATCTATAATTTCGGGCGGCGCGAGGTATCTTCTTTCCTGCTCAACAACGCGCTGTTCTGGCTGGAGCGCTACCACGTCGACGGATTGCGCGTCGATGCGGTGGCCTCGATGCTCTATCTCGATTACTCGCGCAAGGAAGGTGAGTGGATTCCCAATGCGCACGGCGGACGCGAGAACCTCGAGGCCATCGCCTTCCTGAAGCGCGTGAACCACGAGGCCTATGGCCAAAACCCCGGCATCGTGACCATCGCGGAGGAATCAACCGCGTTTCCCGGCGTGTCGAAGCCCACGAGTTCCGGCGGCCTCGGCTTCGGCTTCAAGTGGAACATGGGCTTCATGCATGACACGCTCAGCTACCTCAAGCGCGAGCCCGTGCACCGCAAGCACCACCACAATGAGCTGACCTTCGGCCTGCTCTATGCCTTCTCGGAGAATTTCGTGCTGCCGCTGTCACACGACGAGGTGGTGCACGGCAAGGGCTCGCTGCTGAACAAGATGGCGGGCGACGCGTGGCAGAAATTCGCGACACTGCGCGCCTATTACGCCTTCATGTGGGGCTACCCGGGAAAGAAGCTGCTCTTCATGGGGCAGGAGTTCGCGCCGTGGGGCGAATGGTCGGAGGCGAAGAGCCTCGACTGTAACCTGCTCGATCATGTGCCGCACAAGGGCGTGC
>Ga0208783_10000957_pt1 | contig 17574 bp, 7 predicted proteins | sample DEB19_08_DNA_2_FD_184529 | JGI IMG/M metagenome (GOLD analysis project Ga0208783, IMG submission 184529) | Aqueous microbial communities from the Delaware River and Bay under freshwater to marine salinity gradient to study organic matter... | ecosystem: Environmental > Aquatic > Marine > Coastal...
TCGTCGATCGCGGACTGCGCGAGCATCGCGCATTCGCCGACCGCCTGCTCAAGCCGCGCGCACGCCTCGAGGTCGGCGTCGCGGAACTGGTCCTCGAGCGGTCCGCGGTTCGCGATGACGGAGGTGCGGGCGGGCGACCCCACGCGAAGCGACGGGTCGGGTCCGAGCGCGCGCAGGGTCTCGACGCCGTCGACGCCGATCACGAGATCGGCCTCGCCGTAGGGAATCGCGCCCATCCGCGGCGCGCGCGGCTCCTCGCCGCGCATGCGCACGAACATCACCTGCGCCCACGCGCGCCGACCGCGCCCACAAGGCTCGTCCGACGCGCGCACCTCGATGCGATAGCCCATGGCGCGGCCTGCGTCGGCGAGGATGCGCGCGACGACGCCCGGTGTCGCCGTGCGGTAGCCCGCGAGATGCACGCGGAACGAGCCCTGCTCGCCATGCACCGCGCGCGGTGGCGCAAGCCCGACGGGTGCGCGTGAGAACGCGGTGATCGGCGGCTTCGTGCGCACCACCTCGACCTGCTCCGAGAGCGTGATCGCGCGGAACTGCAGGCTCTCGACGCGCGCGCCTGTGTGCTCGCGGGTGAAGCTGCCCTGGATCGGCGTGCTGCCCTGCTCCTCGGCCTCGTCGAGCAGGCCCGCGACCAGCGGCGGCCGCAGCTCGCAGGCGATGTCGGCGTTCCACACCAGCCGCTGCTGCTGCTGGTATCCGAGACGATCGCGCTCGGAGAAGCCGCGCTCGATCGCATCGGCGTCGAGCCTCGCGGGCGGACCGTCGCTCAGAACGAGCACGCGCGTGGCAAGCGCGTCGACGGCGTCGAGGATCCGCTCGCGCACGGCGGCGCGGTCGTTCACATCGACACGCATTGCGCGCACACGAGAGGCGGCCGACGGCGGGATCGCGGCATCGGCGACGCGCACGAGGTCTGCCTCCGCGCCCCCGCCGACATCGACGACGATCAGCAGCCGCTGCTGCGCGTCGCGGGCAGACTGACGGATCGCCTCGGCGCCCTCGCGCAGGAATCGCCTGCGCGAGAAGACCTCGACAGCCACGACGCCCGCTGCGTCGCTGCGCGGTGGCAGCGCGTCGATCGCGAGCCTGCGGACAACGGTGCGGTCCGGGTCGGGCTCCTCTGGGCGGGACCGGATCTCCTGGTCGAGCTCGATCAAGACCTGCTGCACGCTTCGGAGGGCAGCGCCCGCGCCGAGGGTCTCGTCGCGATCGGGTACGGCGATCGCCTGCAGGGCCGCATCGGAGCTCTCGAGCCGGGTGGCGACAGCGAGTGCCGGACGGACCGCATGAAGGATGTGGATCGTCTTGCGGACAAGGATCGACGGGCTGCAGGCGTCGTTCGCCTCGAGGACCCGCGTGACTCCCTCGCGGTCTGCGGGAAGCTCGCGGCAGCTGATCGGCGGCACGCGGATCCCGCGCCTGCGCAGCGCCTCTGCGGCAGCGAGCACGCAGCCCGCGGCGACGCCAGGGCGTGGCTCGAGCACGATCACCTGCTGCACGCGGTCGAGCAGGCGCAGGAGCGGAGCCTCGTCGACCGGCGAGACAAGCCCGAGCCGCAGCACGGGCACGCGACCGGCGAGCGTGAGCTCCTCGAGCACATGCGCGAGCGCGCGCTCGCAGACGCCGACCGCGATGAAGCCGACGACCTCGCGCTCGCCCGGGCTCGGGAGGCTCGTGGTCGCGTTCAACTCGAGCCGCCGCGCGACGCGCAGCAGGTCGCCCGCGTCGGCCGCGCGCGCGCCCGCGCGCAGGCGCCGCTGCAGGATCAGCTCGTCCACATTCGACACGACGCGGTTCGGCCGCGCGAAGATGGTCTCGATCGAGGAAAGCAGCGACGCGTGCACGATGATCGCGACGGGCGCGACGCCCGCGCGCGAGAGCCGGAGTGCGTGCTCGATCGAGTCGCGCAGCCCCGAGAGATCGGATGGCTCGACGACCGCGAGCCCGGCGTCGATCGCGATGCGGCGCGGGCAGAGCATCGGTTCGCCCACGGGATCGTCCTCGAGGATGACCGCAAGGCCGTGCTCGGGATCACGGAATTGCGCCCGAGCCTCGCGCAGCGCCTCGACGGCAAGCACGAGGTCGCCCGCGGGCACGACCGCGACGCCGCTACGGCCCGACCGCACCGTCGCAAGCGCGATCGCCACCGCCCGCGCGCCATCGCCGCCAAGGATGAGTTCGGTCTGGTGGCGCGAGAGCAGCTTCTGGACCGCATCGGACTGAAGCGCGCGCGCGAGCCCGGCCAGGCGCGCGGCTGGCGGCGCCGCGACCGCGCCGACCTCGACCTGCGACTCGAGCACGCCCTTCAGGACAGCCTCGCAGGCGTCGACGACCACGGCGCCCTCTGCCGCGTGAAGCGGCGTCGGCGGTGGAGTCGTGGCGTGCGCGGTGCTCACGCGCGCAGGATAGAGCGTATTCTCACGATCGTGCGCTACCGCCTGCTCATCACCGACCTCGACGGCACCCTGCTCGACCGAAAGGGGCAAGTGAGCGCGCGCAACCTCGAGGCGATCCGCCGCCTGCAGGACGCGGGCGTCGAGGTGGTGCCCGCCACCGGCCGCTCGCTGCCCGAGTGCGACCATGTGCTCGACCACATCAACCACGAGGGTCATGCGATCACCGCTGGCGGCGCGCTGGTGCACGACGCGCGCGACGGCTCGGTGGTCATCCGCCGTGCGCTCGACCCCGCGCTCGTGCGCGGCATCGCGAAGGTGCTCGAGCGTCACGGACATCTCGCGCACCTGCTCCAGGATCACACCGCCGCGGGCGTCGACTACATCATGATCGGCGACCAGGCCTTCGACCCCGCCACCGAGTGGTGGTTCAACCACCTGCCCGTCCAGTACCGCCGCGTGCCGAGCATCGACAGCCACCCCGAGCACCCGCACACGGTGCGCATCGGCACCGTCGCGCTCGGACGCGTGCTCGGCGATGTCGTCGCGGCCATCGACCGCGAGTTCGGCGAGCATGTCGACGCGAAGCACTGGTCGGCGCTGACCGCCGAGGCCGCGATCGGCAGCGAGACGCACCTCCTCGAGACCTTCGGCCGCGATGTGAACAAGTGGACCGCGATCGAGTCGCTGTGCACGCACTACGGGATCGACCCTGCCGAGACCGCCGCGGTCGGCGACGGGCTGAACGACCTCGAGATGCTCCGGCACGCGGGCTTCGGCATCGCGATGGCGAATGCAGACCCTCGCATCGCCACCCTCGCGAAGGCACAGGTCGGGCACCACGACCAGAGCGGGTTCGCGGAGGCCGCGGACCTCGTCCTTCGCCTGAACCGCGCCTGAGGGCGCTCAGGCGGGGGTTCGACCGCGAGATTCTCGGAATCTCGGACCGTCGCCGCCCCGAGGGCGTCGTCACCCGCCCGCGGAACCTCCTGCATCGGCAAGGCTTCCACGGGAATTCGCTCGCGCGCGCGCCCTGCGAAGTCGATAGATTTCCCCACCTATGGATTCCGCGACCGACAAGAAGCGACTGAGCCAAGTCCAGACCCAGGACCTCACCGAGAGCCGTCTCAACGACGACTTCGTGTACTGGCTGAAGAAGAACGGCATGAACACGCTGCTCGCGGTGCTCATCGCCGCCTGCGCCGTGCTCGGCTACATGCACTGGCAGCGGACGCAGAACGAGAAGTCGGCGAACGCGTGGTCGGAGATCATGACCGCGACGCTTCCCGAGGCGTTCGAGCAACTTGCGAAGGACCATGCCGATGTGCCGCAGGCCGCGATGATGGCGCTGCTGCGCGCGGGCGACCTGCGCCTGAGCCAGATCCAGAGCGGCGTGCTGACCGCCGAGGTCCGCGACCAGACCAACGGCCAAGTGACCACTCCCGCCGTCGCGCTCGATGCAGCCGGCCGCAAGATCGCCCAGGATGCTGCGGACGAGGACTACGCCAAGGCCGCGGAACTCGCGATCAAGGTCGCGGGCGGCAGCCAGGCGAACTCCGCGCTTGTGGTGATGCAGACCCTGTTCGGCCGCGCGGCGATCGCCGAGAGCCGCGGAGACCTCGAGGGCGCGAAGAAGCTCCTCCAGGAGGCCGAGGGCCTCGCTGGCGAGAACTGGGCGCCGATCGCAAAGCTCGCGAAGTCGCGCATCGATGGACTCGTCGCACTGGCCGAGCCGATCAGCTTCCCGAAGAATGCAGATCTTCCCGCTCCGCCGGCGGCCGACCCCGCTGCGGGCGCAGCCGGTGGCACCGCCCCTGCGGCGGGCGGGACCGATCTCTTCCAGACCATCGTGAACGAGCAGCAGAAGCAGCCGACGACGCCAACCCCTGCTCCGGCCCCTGGCACCGACGCCCCGAAGCCCGGCGGCGAGTGAGCCGCCCCCGCGATGAGCGGACAGGATGAAGAACGCATCGACCGCACCGCGAGCCTACTTGGCGCGGGGGGCGCGATCGACCGTGATGCGCTGTTCGCAATCTACGAGGAGAACGCGGCGAAGGACGACGAGTCGCCCGTCACCGTGGAGTTCGAGCTCCTGAAGGACCTCGACAAGCGGCTCGACCGCTACCTCGTCGACCGCGTCCCGTTCCTCTCGCGCACGCAGATCCAGCGGCTGATCGACGAGGAGGCGATCACCGTCAACGGCCGCGTCCCGAAGAGCTCGACCAAGCTCCGCAAGGGCGACCGCATCGTCGCCGCCCTGCCGCCGCCGCCGTCGGGCGCGATCCAGCCCGAGGACATTCCGCTCGATGTGCTGTTCGAGGACGACTCGATCATCGTGGTGAACAAGCCCGCGGGGCTCATCGTGCATCCCGCGCGCAGCCACAAGTCGGGGACGCTCGTGAATGCACTCGCGTGGCGCTTCAAGCATGTGTCGGGCGGCGAGCTCTCGAAGGTCGGCGAGGAGTTCGCGAGGCCGGGCGTCGTGCATCGCCTCGACAAGTTCACCTCGGGCGCAATCGTGAGCGCGAAGAACGACACCGCGCACTGGCGGCTCGGCAAGCAGTTCGAGATGCGGCGGACGGACAAGCGGTATCTCGCGCTCGTGCACGGAAGCCCTGAGAAGGATGTCGAGACGATCGACCTGCCGCTCGGCAAGCATCCGACAGTCAAGGAGAAGTACGCGGTGCGCTTCGACGAGACGGGGAAGCCGTCGCTCACGATCGCGCGCGTGCGCGAGCGCTATGTCGGCGCGGGCGGCGAGAAGTACGCGCTGGTCGAGCTCGAGCTCAAGACGGGCCGCACGCATCAGATCCGCGTGCACCTCTCCTACCTCGGTCTGTCGATCGTGGGCGACGACATGTACGGCGGCAAGCACACGACGGAACGCATGCTGGGCGGCGAAAGCGACGCGATCCTGCTCGCGCGGCAGGCGCTGCACGCGACGACGCTGGGATTCAGGCACCCGATGACCGAGAAGCCCGTGATGTTCACGGCGCCGGTGGCGGCGGACATCCGGAGGGCGGTGGAACTGCTGCGGGGCTCGACGCGCGCGGCGGGGCTCATGCCCGCGGTCGACGCGCCGGGCGCGACGATCGATCTCAGCGCTGCGGGAATCTGAGCCCGGAGCGACCGGGGAGAGGGTGCCTGGCACCGATTTCCCTCTCAATCGTCGCCGATGTCATCCACCGCCAGCGAATAGAACCCCTTGCCGTCGTACCGCAACCGACCCGCGGCGACCAGCGCATGCCACACCGCCGTCGGATACTCCCGCGGAGCCTCGATCGCGTCGATCTCGTTGCGCTTGCCACCGGACAGCGGACCGACTCCGAGCCGCGACTCGGCGTCAAGCCGCGCCAGCCGAAGCCGCTTGCGAAACACCTTCATCGCCGCGCGCATCACCTCGGGATCGACCGCAGGTCCGCTCGGAGCCTCGACAACCGGCTCGACGATCTCCTCGCCATGCAGCCAGCGCACGAGATCCGACAACCCCGCCAGATCGCGGTTCGCCACCAAACGCATGATCGCGTTCGGATCGACCTTCGCCTTCAGCAGCACCTTGTGCATCGCGCCCCACTGCGGTCCCGCCGCCGCAGCATCGCTCGCCGCAACGACACCCGCCTGCTTCGCGACCTCCGCAAGCACCGCGGGCGTCAACGCCGCGGGCCGCTTCCCGAATCGTGCATTCGCATCAGCCATGTGGAGAGCGTAACCCGCGAATCGAAAGCGCCAACCTGTACACTCGCTCCATGCCGCGAATTCGCGCCATTCTCCCCGCCTTCCTCACGATTCTCGCCATCCTCGCCGGCGCCGCGCGCGCCGACGACCTCCCCCGCCTCGCCGGCAAGCTCAAGCCCCGCGACTACGCGGTCGGCGCTGCCAAGGCCGAGTCGCTCCTCGTCCTCCACTACCACCGCCCCGCACGCGACTACGCCAGCTGGAACATCTGGTGCTGGCCCGAGGCGGACGAAGGCGCCGCGTTCGACCTCTCGGGCGACGACGCCTTCGGGCGCTACGCCGTCATCCCGTTCGCGACCACCCCGCCGCGCGCCGGCTTCATCATCCGCCGCGGCAACTGGGAGGAGAAGGACTTCGACCAGGACCGGTTGGTCGCGCTGAAGAAGGGCGCGGTCACCGAGATCTGGGTCACCTCGGGCGAGGCGGCGTTCACCGACGATCCGCGCAAGATCGACCTCTCGCTCAAGGTCGAGGGCGCGTTCCTCGACGATGCGCGCACGATCACCCTCGCGCTCTCGCGCCCGCTCGACCGCAAGGAGGAGAAGGGCGTCCGCGTCGTGGACCGCCGCGACGCCACGCGCGAGCACCGCATCCGCGACATCTCCGCCGACAAGGTCGCGCGCCTCACGCTCGCCCGCGACATCGCTCGCGATGATGTCGCCAACCTCGAGGTCCACTTCGATCCGAAGCTCCTGCCCGGGCTCAAGCCGGCGACCGTCTTCGCCCGCGGCGTCCTCGAATCCGACGCCTTCACGCCCGCGGCCGACGCGCGCTTCGGCGCCACCTGCTCCGCGAGCTCGACGAGGTTCGCGACCTGGTCGCCGGTCTCCGACGCGGTCGAGCTCCTCCTCTACGACGACCCCGCGAAGCCCGAGCCGACGCGCACGCTTCCGCTCACCCGCGGCGAGAAGGGCGTGTGGTCGACCGACCTGCCCGGCGACCTCCACGGCACGCAGTACCGCTACCGCTTCCGCAACTACGGCGAGGTGCGCGAGGTGCCCGACATGTGGGCCTACGCAGCGAACGCAGACAGCACCCGCACCGTCGTCGTCGACCTCGCGCGCCTCGAGCCCCCGGGCTTCCGCGAAACCGCCGCGCCGACGCTCGCGCAGCCCACCGACGAAGTCCTCTACGAGATCCATGTCCGCGACTACTCGATGCGCAACGACGCCGTCCCGCCCGCGGAGCGCGGCACCTACCTCGGTCTGACGAACACCGCGCACTTCACCGAGCTCGGCGTGACCGCGGTGCACCTCCTCCCCGTCCACGACTACACCGCGAAGCCCGGCGAGTACAACTGGGGCTACTGGACCACGCTGTTCAACGTGCCCGAGTCGAACTACTCGACCGACCCGAGCGACCCGACCCGCGCCATCACCGACCTCCGCACCGCCGTCACCGCGCTCCACCGCGCGAACCTGCGCGTCGTCCTCGACGTCGTCTACAACCACACCTCCGACGCGAGCCTGAACTCGCCCTTCGGCGCGCCCGCGCCCCACTACTTCTTCCGCACCACCGCCGCCGGCCGCCTCACCAACGACTCCGGCACGGGCAACGGCTTCGCCGACGAGCGCCCGATGGCGCGCAAGTACATCGTCGACAGCCTCGAGCACTGGCTGCGCGACTACAAGGTCGATGGATTCCGCTTCGACCTCCTCGGCACGCACCGCCCGGAGACGGTTCGCGCCATCTGCGAGCGCGTGAAGTCGATCCGCCCCGACGCCACGCTCTATGGCGAACCCTGGACCGGCGGCGGCCCCACCTACTTCGGCAAGGGCGCCCAGAAGGGCCTCCCCATCGCCGTCTTCAACGACCACCTGCGCAACGCGATCCGCGGCGACCTCGACGGCACCGCGATCGGCTTCGCGACCGGCCCGGGCGGCGACACCGGCGCGATCCGCCGCGGCATCGCAGGCGCGATCGACGACTTCACGCAGGAGCCGTCCGAGACCGTCAACTACGCGAGCGCGCACGACAACCTCATCCTCTGGGACAAGATCGCGAAGACGCAGCCCGCAGCGCCCGACTCCGCGCGCCGCGCGATGCAGAAGCTCGCGCTCGGCATCGTGCTCACGAGCCAGGGCATTCCCTTCATCCACGGCGGCTGCGACTTCGCGCGCACCAAGCAGGGCAACCACAACTCCTACAACGCGGGCGACGACATCAACGACTTCGGCTGGGCGCGCAAGGCCGAGTACCACGACATCTTCGACTACACGCGCGGGCTCATCGCCCTCCGCCGCGCGCACCCTGCGTTCCGCCTCGACGACGACGCAGAGGTCCGCCGCGCGCTGCGCTTCCTCGAGACCCCGCGCATGGTCGCGTTCACGCTCGACGGAGCGGTCGCGAGCGACCCGTGGAAGCGCATCCTCGTCGCCTACAACGACGAGCCCGAGCCGCTCGCGCTGCGCCTGCCCGCGGGCAACTGGCAGGTGGTCGCGAACGCCGAAAAATGCGGCCAGGACACGCTTTCCACGGTCCGAGGCGAGGCCGTCCTGCCGCCCTACTCGCTCCTCATCTGCCACTCCGACGAGTGACGCGGCGGACGGGATTGAGGAACCCGCCCCATGGGAAAACTTCGGGCAATCCGTAGTTTGGTCCCTCCTGCGGTCGCGCCATGACGGCGCGCCGCGGAGCGCCCTCACGGATTCGCCATGAAGCCCCCCACCCTGCGATCCTCTTCCCTCGCGTCCGAGCGCGACACCGCCGTCAGCAACGAGGTCCTCCGCGACCTCATCAACGGCGTCAGCGACCTCGTGCAGAGCATCTACCCCGACGGCCGCATCCGCTTCGTGAACGACTCGTGGCTCAAGCGCCTCGGCTACACGCAGGACGAGGCCGCATCGATGAACATCTTCGAGGTCATCCATCCCGACAGCCACGAGCACTGCATGTCCTTCATGCAGCGCCTGATGGCGGGCGAGGATGTGGGCGAGGTCGAGGTCATCTTCCGCACCAAGTCGGGCGAATCGGTCCACCTCGAGGGCCGCGCGACCGTCAGCTTCGAGAACGGCCTACCCGTCGCCACCCGCGGGGTGTTCCGCGAGGCCATCTCGCCGAAGCGCCTCGAGCGGTCCATGGAGCGCCTGCGCGAGCAGCGGCGCCTCTTCCACTCGGTCCTCTCGATGCTGCGCGCGAACGACACGAAGGGCCGCGCCGATTTCCTCGACCTCGTCACGCGCAAGGCCGCACAGGCGCTCGGCGTCAGCCGCGTCAGCGTCTGGCTGTTCGACGATGCCCGCGAGCACATCGTCTGCGAGTGCCTGCACGACTCAGGGCGCTGCCTCGGCCGCACTGCTCAGACACTCTCGCGCTCGGACCATCCCGCCTACTTCGAGGCGATCGAGAGCAAGCTCCCCGTCCGCGCCGACGACGCCCGTACCCATCTTGCCACGCACAGCTTCAGCAAGACATACCTCCAGCCGCTCGGGATCGCCTCGATGCTCGACTCGCCGATCCGCCTCGGCGAGCAGTTCGAGGGCGTCCTCTGCTGCGAACACACGGGCGAGGCCCGCCACTGGACCAACGACGAGGAGGAGTTCACCCTCGCCGTCGCCGCGATCGTGCTGATCTTCCTCGAGACCGAGCGTCGCCTCGCGGCCGACCGCAGGCTGCACGAGTTGAACGCGCAGCTCGAAGAACTCGTCGAGGCGCGCACGGAGGACCTCGCTGCAAGCAAGCGCCGCCTGCAGTTCCTCATCACCTCGACGCCCGCGGTGATCTACACCTGCGAGACCTCGGGCGACTTCCGCACGACCTTCATCTCGCCGAATGTCGAGGCGCAGTTCGGCTACACCGCGAACGACTTCACCTCGCGGGCAAGCTTCTGGATCGAGCGCGTCCACCCCGAAGACGCGGCGGCGGCGCTGGCCGCGATGGAAACAGCCGTGCGCGAAGGTTCCGTCGACTGCGAATACCGCTTCCTGAACGGCGACGGCACCTTCCGCTGGGTGCGCGACGCGCTCGTCCTGAACCGCGACGAGTCGGGTCGACCGCTCGAGCTCATCGGCTCCTGGCTCGACATCAACGCGCGCCGCCTGGCTGAGCAATCGGCCGAGGCGGCCGCCGCCGACCTCCGCCGCCTCATCGAGACCGCCAACGCACCGATCTTCGGCAAGGACCGCGACCACAACATCAACGAGTGGAACCGCTGCGCCGAGCGCCTCACGGGCTACTCGCGCCACGAGGTCATCGGCCGTCGCCTCACGGCCTTCGTCGAACCTGAGCACCGCGACCGCGTGCGCCGCGTGCTCGACCTCGCACTGCAAGGCGTCGAGACCGCCAACTTCGAGTTCCCGATGGTGGCGAAGGACGGGCGACACCTCCTGCTCCTGCTGAACGCCAGCACGCGCCGCGACGCGTCGGGCGCAATCGTCGGCATGGTGGGCGTCGGCCAGGACATCACCGAGCACCGCGAGGCCGAGCGCCGCAGCCTGCGCGCCCAGCGCCTCGAGTCGATCGGCACCCTCGCCGGCGGCGTGGCGCACGACATCAACAACGCGCTTTCGCCCATCCTTCTCGCCACGGGCCTCTTCCGCACGCGCCACCCCGACTCGAAGGACCTCATCGATGTGATGGAGTCGAGCGCGCGCCGCGGCGCGTCGATGGTCCAGCAGCTCCTGACCTTCGCGAAGGGCGTCGACGGCCAGCGCGTGGCCGTGCGCACCAAGCCGCTCTTCAAGGAGCTCGAGCAGATCGTCTCGAGCACCTTCCCGAAAGACATCGACGCGCGCTTCGCCTGCGCCGACGACATCCCCGAGGTCAGCGGCGACTCGACGCAGCTCCACCAGGTCCTCCTCAACCTCTGCGTGAACGCGCGCGACGCCATGCCCGATGGCGGCCGCCTCACCGTCGAGGCCACCCGCCGCTTCATCTCGCCCATCGAGGCGCATGCGTTCGGCGAGGACTGCGTGCCCGGCGAGTTCGTCCAGTGGCGTATCGGCGACACGGGCCTCGGCATCCCGAAGGAGCTCGTCGAGCGCATCTTCGAGCCGTTCTACAGCACGAAGAGCCCCGAAAAGGGCACGGGCCTCGGCCTCTCGACCACGCTCGGCATCGTCCGCAGCCACGGCGGATTCATGCGCGTCCAGTCGCGCCTGGGCGAAGGCTCGGTCTTCTCGGTGTTCCTGCCCGTTGCGGGCAAGCATCGCGAAGACGCGCCGCCCGCCGTGCCCGCGGCCGACCTCCGCGCCCACGGCGAGACCGTGCTCGTGGTCGACGACGAGCCCGCCGTCCGCGAGATCCTGCGCCAGATCCTGACCTCGCTCGGACTCCAGGTGCGCGTCGCCAACGACGGCCGCGCCGCGCTCGACCAGATCATGACCGCGTCGGTCCCCTTCGCGGCCATCATCACCGACCTGCACATGCCCATCATGGACGGCATCGCGCTCGCCCGCGATGTGCGCAGGCTGTTCCCGCGCATTCCGCTCATCCTCTCGAGCGGCCGCGTCGACAAGGCGCAGGCAGCCGCCATCGAGGAGATCGGCTTCATGGCCATGCTCGACAAGCCGTTCACGCTGGAATCGCTGTCGAACGCGCTCGGCCCCGTGCTTGCGTCCGCGGGGTCGGGCGCCGCGCTCACTCCGACGGGCGCGGCGCCGCCCGCACGATCACGGCCATGACCATGGGCACGAGCACGATGGTGAAGAAGGTCGACACCAGCAGGCCTCCGGCCACCACCGCACCGAGTCCGCGGTAGAGCTCGCTGCCCGCGCCCGGCGCGAGGATCAGCGGCAGCAGGCCCGTGACGCTCGTCAGGCTCGACATCAGGATCGGGCGGATGCGCGTGCGCACGCTCTCGGCGATCGCCTCGCGCGCCGCAAGCGGCACCCCGACGGCCACCGTGGGCGCGCCTGCCACACCGCGGAACGAAAGGTCGCTGGGCGCCTCGTCGCCCTCGCCGCGCATGAAGTTGCGGGCCTGGTGCACGATCAGGATGGCGTTGTTCACCACCACGCCGATCAGGATCACGAAGCCCAGCATCGTCAGCACATCGAGCGTCTGCATGGGCATGAGCGGCACGCTCAGGCTCCACAGGAACACCGCGAACAGCGCCGCGAAGCCGCCCACGCAGGCGAGCGGCACGCTGAACAGGATCACCAGCGGCAGCACGAAGCTCTGGAACAGCACCACCATCACCAGGTAGCAGACCAGCAGCGCCAGGAACATCGAGCTCGCGATCAGGCCGATGAGCGAGCCGTCGCCCAGCAGCGTCTGGCGGATCGAGGCCAGCTTGCTGGCGCTGCCGGCGACCTCGGTGCGTACATCGGAAGGGATCGCGCCCTGCGTGCGCGCCTCGGCCAAGGTCGTCTCGATGGTCCGGATCGCCTCGTCGAGGGCCATCGTCTGCGGCGGAGTCACCTGCAGGCTCACCGAACGCTGGCGATCGGTGTGGTTGATCTGCGTCGGCGCCGTGCCGCGCTCGATGTGCGCCAGTGAACTGAGTTGCACGGTGCGCCCCGATGGCGTCGCCACGGGCGTGTCGGGAAGTTCGCCGAGATCCCGCGAAAGTCCAGAGCCGGTTGCCGCGGCCGAATTGGCATCGACGACCTTCATGTCGATCGACTCGCCGCTCAGGCGGTACTCGCCAACGATGGCGCCGTCGCCCGCCGCCAGCACGGCCGTTCCCAGTTGCGCGGGCGTCAGCCCCGCCTCGGCCAACGCGCGATGATCGGGCACGAGCCGCACTTCGGGGCCAGGAAGGTTGAAGCTCGGCGGATCGGGCTGCACCGTGCCTGGTCCGAAGGCGCCGGCCAGCCGGATCAAGGTCGCCAGCGCGGCACGCGAGACCGATCCGAGATCGTCGCCCGTGAACTCCACGCGCACGGCGCCGCTCGCGGCGCGCGCCGTTCGGAACAGCGGCACCTGGAAGGCGAAGGCCAGCGAGCCGGGCAGAACCTCGGCCCGGGTCGCATAGTTCAGGAGATACTCGTTCGCGGACGCACGCGCGCTCTCGCTCGAGATGCCGCCGTGGAACATCGTTCCCGAGAAGCCAACCACGAAGTAGTTCTCGAGCGGCGCAGGCTGGATCTCCTTCCCGACCTTCCACGACATCCACGGCGACACCGGCACGGCGGGCAGCGCCTTGGCGGCGGCCTCGCGCTCGGGCGATCCGACAGGCAGCCGATTGGCCTCCCAGTACGGCCGCACGCCGGCCTCGATGCGGCGCGCCATGATCTCCTGCTGCTCGACGCTCGTTCCGGGCGGCGTGAGGATGAGTCCGAACACGAGGTTGCGGTTGCCGCGGGGCAGGTAGTCCTGGGGCGGAACCAGCGCATACGAGCCGCCGATCGAGAGCGTGGTCAATGCGATCACGATCAGCAGCGCGGCCGTGCGGTAGCGCGAGACGCGGTAGAGCAGCCGCGACACGGCCGTCGAGAGTCGCCCGAGCCACCCGGCCTCGGTCAGCGAGGAAGTACCCGTCGACAACGGCTTGAGCAGCCGCGACGCCGCGGCAGGCACGACCGTGATCGCCACGATCATCGAAAGCAGCACCGACACGCTCAGCGCGATGGCGATGTCGCGGAACAGCTGGCCGACCTCGTTCTGGATCAGCAGGATGGGCACGAACACAACCACCGTCGTCAAGGTCGAGCCGAGCACGGCGCCCCAGACCTCGCTGGTCGCATCGATGGCGGCGCGCGCGGGGCTCTTGCCGCGCTCCATGTGCCGCCAGATGTTCTCCAGCACGACGATCGAGTTGTCGACGAGCATGCCGACCGCAAACGCGAGGCCGGCAAGGCTAATCACATTCACGGTCCGACCGAGCGCCAGCAGCACCACGATGGTGCCCACGAGCGAGATCGGGATCGCGACGCCGATGATCACGATCGCGCGCCACGAACGCAGGAAGAGCAGCAGCGTCAGCGTCGCCAGGAGGCCGCCCTGCCAGATGTTGTCGCGCACCAGCGCCAACGCATCGTCGATGTAGTTGGTCTGGTCGTACACCATCCGCAGCCGCAGCGGCGTCTTCAGGCCGCGCTTGGCGGTCTCGACCGACAGGATGTCGCCGCTCGCGTTCAGCTCCGCGAGGGCGGCGCGCACGCCGCGCATGACCTCGACCACATTCGAGCCGACCTCCTGCTGCACATTGATGGCGATGACCGCCTCACCCGAACTGCGGACGAAGCTCACGGGACGCTTGTAGGTGACGGCCACCTCGGCCACATCGCCCACCAGCACCGAACGCCCATCGCGCGACGCGATCACGACCTCACGCACCTGGTCGGTGGTCTCGAACTGCCCCACCGCGCGCACCGCCACATCGCTCTTCGACTCGCGCACGGTGCCCGCGCTGGCGTTGCGATTGGCGGCATTCACGGCGGCCACGAGGTCGTCGACCGTCAGTCCGCGCTGCGCCAGCTTCTCGGCATCGAAGCGGATCTGCAGTTCGCGCTCGCGTCCACCGAGCACGCCGACCTCGCTCACGCCATCGACCCGCTCGAGCCGCGGCTTGATCCGGTCCTCGGCGAAGTCCTGGAGCACGCGGATGTCGAAGGGGTTGCCGTCGGCGTCCACCGTACCCTGGCCACCCTCGAGCACGATCCACGAGATGTAGTCCTTGTTCTCGGGGTCGCTGCTCTCGACCACGGGCTGGTCGACATTCGGCGGATACGACTTCACCTGCCGCAGCCGCTCGCTCACCTCGCGCATCGCATCGTCGGGGTCGGTGCCGACCGCGAACTCGAGTCGCACCTGGCCCACATTCTGGCTCGAGACGCTGGTGATCTGCTGCATGCCCGCAACGCCCTGCAGCTTCTCCTCCTGCTTCTCGACGATCGAGCGCTCGACCTCTGCAGGGCTCGCGCCATCCCAGAAGGTCTGCACGCTGATGACCGTGCTCGACACCGTGGGGGTCAGCTGGATCGGCAACTTGCGCAGCGCGAGCACGCCCGCGAGCACGACGAGCAGCACGCACACGATCACCGTGACGGGCTGGCGAACGCTTCCCTCGACAAGCTTCACTTGGCGTCTCCGCCGACGGGTGCGACCTTCGACATCGGAATCAGCCGCTCATTGCCCTCGACCACCACCTGCGCGCCCTCGGGCAGCGGTGAACCGTCGAGCGCCACGCGGTCTCCCACGGGAAACGCCACGCGCACCTGCACCGGCACGGCTGTCCCGTCCTTCACCATGTACAGGCTGGCGTTCGTGCCCTGGTAGATCAAGGCATCCTTCGGGACCAGCGTCCACGGCTGCGCCGGGCCTTGGGGGACGAAGGCGACCAGCGCCAGACCATCCGCCAGCGGCTCCTCGCGCTTCATGATGCGCGCGACCGCATGGAAGGTGCGCGACCGGGCGTCGATCTCGGGCACCACCCGCAATCCGATCGCAATCACGGCCGCGCCCGCCGTCGACTGGATGTCGATGGGCACGGCGCGCTGGGTCTTCTTCTCTGATTCGGCCACGAGTTCATTGGCCGCGCCGAACAGTTCCTGCGGCACATCGAACCATCCATCGAAGGCATCGGTGCCGACGAAGTCGACCACCGCCCCGCCATCCGCGATCCAGGCCCCTTCGTCGGCGTGCAGCTTGGTCACCACGCCCGCATACGGCGCCCGCACCTCGAGATCCGACAGCCGCTTGGCCAAGATGGCGCCCTGTCGCTCGATCACGGCCAGCGCCGCCTTCGCCTGGGCGAACTGCGCCCGCGCGATCGACAGCGCGCTCTCGGCATCGGCCATCTCACGCGGATTGGTGCCACCGCTCTGCTCGGCGCGCTTCAGCAGCGTGATCTGCCGCTCTTCGCGTCCCACCGCCGCCTCGCGCTCGTCGACGGTGGCCTCCGCGGCGTCATGCGCTGCGGCGTTCGACCCGATCTCGAGCTTAATGCGGCTGTCGTCGAGGCGGGCGATGACCTCGCCCGCGCCCGCGTGCCCACCCTCGCGCACGACGATCTCGCGCACGATGCCGCCCTCTTCGGCCGCCAGCACCGAGCGCTTGCTGGCGCGGAGCTCCCCGAAGACCTTCTTGCGCGGCGCAAGCGACTCCTGCTTCGCCTCGGCCACCCGCACGGGCGTCGGCGGCGGCCCCTGCGGGGCGCCATCGGACGCGCCATCCTGGGCGATCACGGGAGCGGTCAGGAGAACGGACGCGACAAGCGAGATCAGCGCGCGGGGCATAGGGGCGTGCATGATACGAAAGTGCTGCGTCCGCGAGATGGCGGGCGGGCTCTGGAGTCGGATCGGCCGCGACCGCGGTTAGGGCGTCGTGCCCCAGTTGCTCAACAGGATCGTGACATCGGCTCCAGCAACGATGCCGTCGCCATTCAGATCACCGACAGGCGGCTGCGGGATGCCCCAGACGGCAAGCAGCACGCTGAGGTCGGCGGCGTTGACGAAGCCGTCGAGATTGAGATCGCCGCGGGCAAGCTCGCAACTGTCGAGGTGCCCGTTGGCGTTCTTGTCCTTCCCCGGATCCTGCGTGATCTCGCAGTTGTCAGGCACGCCATCCGAGTCGCAGTCGCGTGCCTGGCCGGTCTGGATCTCCCACGCGTCGGGGATCTCGTCGCCGTCGCAATCGGGCTTGCAGTCGTCAGGGATGCCGTTCGAATCGACATCGCCCGAGGTGCCGTTGGCGATGTCGCAGGAGTCGACGACGCCGTTTGCGTTGCAATCGAAGGCTGTTCCCGCGACCAGGTCACACGAGTCGAGCACGCCATTGTTGTTGCAGTCGGTGGCGGTGCCGGCTGTGATCTCGTCAGCGTCGCAGATTCCGTTGTCATTGCAGTCGCTGCTAAAGCTATTGCCGCCGAGGTTGACCACGCTGCCGATGATGTTGGCGGGCGCATTCCGGCAGAAGCGCGTGTTCGACATCGCGAAGGACAAGGTACCGCCGACTCGCACGAAGGCGGCGTCTGTCGAAGAGTTCTGGACAACCAAGCATCGGTCGACGGCGAGATCCTCCCCAACCGCGCCATACCAGTAGAGCGCACCGCCCTCCGCAGTCGCAGTGTTCTGTTCGAACACACAGTCGGAGAGCGACACGTTGGTCACAGCACCTTCAAACCAGTTCACGATGTGCATGCCGCCGCCACTTTCCGCAGTGTTCTGCCGAATCACATTGCGACGGAACACGCAGGCTCCACCGAACCCAAGCTGCACACCGCCCGAATTGAACTGCGCCGTGTTGCCCTGGAACAAGCAGTCTTCAATCACACCCGAGAAGCCGAGTCCGTAGATACCGCCGCCATACTCGGTCGAGTTGTTGATGAAGCGACAGTTCCGGATGGTGGCTGTTGTGTTCTCGAGGAACATGGCGCCACCAACACGCACGCCGTATGCCGCTGTACCAGATGATCCATCACGGAACGTGAACCCGTCGATCACACAGCCATTGGCAGCACCCGAGCGGATCGCGAGCATCGAGCTCGCCGCCCCGACGCCGCTGATGGTCGTCACCGCTGCGCCGCCGATCGATTGGATTGTGA
>Ga0208783_10000959_pt1 | contig 17565 bp, 17 predicted proteins | sample DEB19_08_DNA_2_FD_184529 | JGI IMG/M metagenome (GOLD analysis project Ga0208783, IMG submission 184529) | Aqueous microbial communities from the Delaware River and Bay under freshwater to marine salinity gradient to study organic matter... | ecosystem: Environmental > Aquatic > Marine >...
TCGCCCACGATCACCGTGACGGTCGGGGCGATGTCGAAGTCCGCGAGCGTCTTGGTGCCGCCCGCCTTGGCCAACCCGGCGTCGATGGCGGGACCGAACGCCTCGCGGTAGCGCTCGGGCGAGAAGAAGATCGGGAGCCAGCCGTCGGCGATCTCGGCGGTCAGTTCGACGTTCTTCTCGCCGATCGAGGCGAGGTAGATCGGGATGTCGGCCCGCCGCGGGTGCACGATGATCTTGAGCGGCTTGCCGAGTCCGGTCGCGTCGGCGCCGGAGTAGGGGATGTCGTAGTGCGGTCCGTGGTGCTCGAGCGGGGCCTCGCGGGCGAGGATCGTTCGGACGATCTCGACGTACTCACGCGTCTTGGTGAGCGGCTTGCCGTAGGCCTGCCCGTGCCAACCCTCCACGACCTGCGGGCCCGAGAGGCCGAGGCCGAGGAGGAACCGTCCGCCGCTCATGAGGTCGAGGGTGGCCGCGGTCATCGCGGTCATCGCCGGGGTGCGCGCGGGCATCTGCATGATCGCTGGCCCGAAGGACATCCGCTCGGTGTGGGCGAGCATCCAGGTGAGGGGGGTGACGGCGTCGGTGCCGTAGGCCTCGGCGGTCCAGCCCGAGGAGTACCCGAGCGAGTCGGCCTCCTTGGCCATGGCGAGCGCGCCGACCAGGTTCGCGCCCCAGTCCTGGTACCCGAAGTTCACGCCGAGCCGCATCGCACGCCCTCCTCGTCCGTCGCCGGCCGGATGCCGGGCGCGGGCGATGTTGGCACGGGTCTCGCCCGGGGGGCGAACGCGTCGGCCCCCGTTCCCCGATCCGCTCCTAGGCTCGGCCCATGAGCGAACTCCACGTCGAGGTCGTCGCCCCGCCGACGGCCGATCGCCTCCTGCTGCTCGCGCACGGCTTCGGTGCCGACGAGCGCGACCTCGCGGGCCTGATCCCGTACCTCGATCCCGAGGGCTCCCACGTCGTGGTCCTGCCCCGGGGCCCGCTCGCCGTGCCCGGGACCCCGGGGTACGCCTGGTACACGTGGGGCCCCGACGGCGCGCCCGACCTCGAACGGTTCGCCGCCTCGCTGGCCGACCTCGACGCGCTCCTCGACGAGGCGTGCGGGGAGCACGGCGTCGACCGGTCCGGTGCGATCGTCGGAGGGTTCTCCCAGGGTGCGGGACTCGCGCTCGCCCTCGGCCTGCTCGCCGGGCGCACCGCACCGCGGGGGGTGCTCGCGCTCAGCCCGGCGCTGCCGGGGCCGCCGCTGCCGGTGCCGGTCGACGACGGGGCCATCACCGGTCTCCCGGTGCTCATCGAGCACGGCAGCGAGGATCCGATCGTGGGCGTCGACCGGGCGCGCGCCCTGGCCCGGGACCTCGAGGCCCGCCGGGTCCCGATCACCTACGTCGAGTTCCCGATGGGCCACGGCGTGGCGATGGAGGGGCTCGGGGTCGCCCGTGCGTGGCTCACCGCGGTGGAGTCGGGGGAGACACCGTCGATGCCGGTACCGGCCGATCCACCGGAGGGACCGGTCAAGCGGGTGACGACGGCGACGTTCGCGGCCGAGGTGCTCCAGAGCCCGCTGCCGGTGATCGTCGACTTCTGGGCGCCGTGGTGCCAGCCCTGCCGGCAGGTCTCGCCGATCGTCGAGCAGATCGCGGTCATGCGCGAGGGCGCGTACAAGGTCGTGAAAGTCAACATCGACGAGGAGCCGGCGCTCGCGGAGCAGTTCGGGATCCAGTCGATCCCGCTGATCGCGCTCTTCCGCAACGGTCGGCTCGAACGGATGTCGCAGGGCGCCAAGCCGCGACCGCAGATCGAGGGCGATCTCGGCATGCTCGTCATCCCCTGAGCCCGGCTCGGCTCGGGGCGAACCGGGCCGGGCACGACCGAGGGCCCGACCGTGCGGCCGGGCCCTCGGTAACGAGCGTGGGGTCCCCGTCGGGGGCGGGGATCAGCCGGGGCGGCCGACGCCCATCGGCGGACGGAGCGGCGAGATCTTCACGACGTCGCCGGTCTGGGGGGCGGTGATGACCATGCCCCCGCCGATGTAGAGCGACACGTGGCTGGATCCGTTCGGGCCGTAGAACACGAGGTCACCCGGTTGGATCGCGCTGAGCGGCACGTGCGGCAGCATCCGGTACTGGGCGCCCGAGAAGTGGGGCAGGCTCACGCCCGCCGCACGCCAGGCCGCCATCGTGAGACCGGAGCAGTCGTAGGTGTCCGGACCGGAGGTCGCGTACCGGTACGGCTTGCCGAGCTGGGCCCGGGCGAAGGCGATCGCGGTGGCCGCCCGGGGCGAGGGGGCCGGCACGTTCGGGAACAGTTCGGGGTTGCCGGTCCGACTGCGCCCCCCGGTACCGACCCGGGTCGGCGCGATGCTGCGCAGCGCGGCAGCCCGTGCGGCGGCGGCGCGGCGGGCCGACTCCTGGGCCACCAGCGTCGCGATCTCGCCCTTGACCTGGCCGAGCAGGCGCTGCTGCTGGGCGTTCGCCGCGGCGACCTGCGCCTTGGCCGCGTCCACCCGGTCGCGCTCGGCCGCCGCGGCGGCCTTCTGACGCTCGAGGGCCGCCTTCTGGATCGCGAGCGCCTCGCGGGAGCGCTGGAGCATCTCGAGGAGGGCGTCGTCGCGGGTCGCCGCGGCCGACGCGTACTTCGAACGGATGCCGATCTCGTTGACCTTCTTGACGTTCGCGGCCTGGAGCGGCGAGCCGGTCGTCGCGCTCTTGTAGATCGTCGCCGCCCGGGTCGAGAGGAGGGCCTTGATCCGGTTGGTCTCGTTCTGGGCGGCCTCGGTGCGGCGCTGGGCCTCGGCGATGCCGGCCTGGGCCTGGGCCACCCGGTAGCGGGCGCCGTTCAGCTGCTCGGCGAGCGCGCTGATGCGGGCACCGTTCGCGGAGATCGAGGCCTCGAGCGCGGCGGCCTGGCGGCGCTTCGTGTCGATCGGGGCCGCCGAGGCGGCGGTGGCGAGCCCGAGCGAGGTGCTCAGGGCGATCGCGGTGAGGGGAAGGATCTTCTTCCGGAGGTTCATGTGGGGGCCGTCCTCTGGTCTCGGGCGTTGGCTCGGGGCCTCGGTTGGTCCTTGCTGAACACGGATTGCACAGCGGTAGGACGAGCGCGCGACAGCACGAACTCGATTGCTGTCGGCCCTCAGACCCTACGCGGAGGGGCCCCCCGGATGCGACGCCGGGGCCCAATCTCGCCCTGACCTGCGCCTTCGCGGATGCCGGATTCACACGATTCGCGTGATGTTGCAGCCGGAATCCGGCACCGTTGGGGGGTGGGGGACACGATGTCCGGGAGCGGGCGCCGGGGCGGGCCGGCGGGCCCCGACGGGCCCGTCGGGGGTCCCGCGGACGCCGCGATCCGGGCGGCGTCGTCGCTCAGACGAGTTCGGGGGCCGACCAGGCCATCGCCGTGGCGAGGGAGTCGGCCACGCGCTGCCACTCGGCCGCGTTCCAGCCCTCGGCCGCGGCTCCGACGGAGGTGTCCTGACGGACGTGGACGAGGGCGGGCAGTGCGGCGAGGCCGAGCGCGTCGACGAGGGTGCGCTCGGCGTCGACGAAGGTCAGGTTGCGCTCGGCGTGGTCCCCGAGGATCCGGCGGGCGATCGTCGCGGTCGACGGGACGACGAGGGCCGTGTGGCAGTCGGCGTCGCCGAACACCTTGAAGATCCGATCGGCCACCGGGAGGAAGGTCCGGGCCTCCATCTGGTCGGGCAGCACGATGAGGCAGAGGTGGAAGGTCGTCGTCCAGTCGTCGATCGACCGGACGCCGCCGGCGAGCGTGGTGAGCGGGGTCTGCGGATCGGGGTTCGTGGCCACGGCCCGGGACGATACCGCGCGGCCGTCGGTAGGCTCGGGCTCGTGCCGACCGCGGACGTCGTGGGTCCGGCCCGACCCGAGGAGCCCCGGTGAGCCGACGCGAACAGATCCGCATGACCGACGACGAGGTGGCCGCCTACCTCGCCTCGCAGCGGGATCTCCAGGTCGCCTCGATCAACGCCGACGGCAGCCCGCACCTCGTGACCATGTGGTTCACGGTGCTCGACGGGGACATCTGCTTCTGGACCTACGGGCGGAGCCAGAAGGTCGTCAACCTCCAACGTGACCCCCGGGTCACCGTGCTGTGCGCCGATGGCGCCGACTACGGCGAGCTCCGCGGCGTCACCATCTCCGGCCGGGCCGTCATCCAGGAGGATCGGGACCCGGTGAACGAGATCGGCGAGGCCGTCTTCGAGAAGTACTGGGGGCCGATCAACGACGAGGCCACCCGCGAGGGCGTTCGGGCGATGGGTGCGAAGCGGTTCGGCGTGCGCATCACGCCCGAGAGGACCGTGTCCTGGGACCACACGAAGCTCGGGGGGCTGTACTGACCCCTCGGTCGCCTCAGCCGAGCCCGAGGGCCCGCAGCATCGAGGGCGGGAACGCGAGCGGGTCCTCGCCGGCGGCGAGCATCGCCGCCCGCTCGACGTTGATCGCGTCGCGCTCGACCCGTTCGAGCCAGCCGTCCCACGGGCCCGGGGGGATCCGCGCCGGATCGCCCGCCGCGTCGACACAGGCGCGCAGGTAGCCCTGCAGCGCACGCACCTCGTCCTCGCCGCCGACCGGACCGTGGCCCGGCACGATGGTCTCGGCGAGGTCGGCCACCGCGTCGAGCACCGCGGCCCACTGGACGACGTCACCCTGGAAGGCCAGCGGCGTCACGCCGAAGAAGCACAGGTCGCCGGCGAAGAGCACGTCGGCGTCGGGCACGAGGACCATGACGTCGCCCGCGGTGTGGCCCGCAGCGGGGAGCAGCTCGATCCGTGGCGTGAGCTGCGCCGCGTCGTCGACGATGTGGCTCACCGGCCGTGTCCCGATGGCCGCGAGCTCGTCGAACCCTTCCACGAAGGCCGGCATGAACGCCTTGTACGCGTCGAGGGGCATCGCCTGGTCGAGCAGCTCGCTCGTGACCGGCGAGCCGAGCACCATGGCGTTGCGGAACGCGGCCGTCCCGCCCACGTGGTCGATGTGCGCGTGGGTCAGCACGACCCGCCGGACCGGCGGTCCGAGGGTGCGCACGGCGGCGGCGAACGGCTGCCACTGCTCGGGGACCATGAGCGTGTCGATCACGGTGAGGCCGTCCTCGTCCACGACGACGCCCGCGTTGCTCACCCCCGACTCGCCGCCGGGTTGCAGCCAGACGAACACCCCGTCGGCGATCTCGGCGAGCGTGTTCGTCGGCAGGTCCCGGGCCATGGGAGCGAGGGTACCGGCTCGTCGGGCCCGGCCCCGGCCCGGTTGGGCGCCGCGCCCGACGCTGGTTACGCTCCCGCCCCATGTCTGAGCGCACGAAGAACATGCCCCGCCGTTCCTGCCTCTCGATCCCCGGGTCGAGCGAGAAGATGCTCGGCAAGGGCCCGAGCCTCGGTGCCGACATGGTGTTCCTCGACCTCGAGGACTCCGTCTCGCCGCTCGAGAAGGTGGCGGCCCGCACCAAGGTCGTCAACGCGATCCGGTCGCAGGACTGGGGCGAGACCGTGCTGTGCGTGCGCGTGAACGCGTGGGACACCGAGTGGACCGCCTACGACATCCTCGAGGTGGTCGGCAACGCCGGACCGCGACTCGAGGAGATCATGCTCCCGAAGGTGCAGTCGGCGGCCGAGGTCGTCGCCATGGACCTCCTGCTCACGCAGGTCGAGCAGGCGGCGGGGCTCCCGCGGGGCCACATCGGCATCGAGGCTCAGATCGAGACCACCCGCGGGCTCATCAACGTGGAGGAGATCTGCGCCGCGTCGCCGCGGCTCGAGACCATCATCTTCGGCCCGGCCGACTTCGCCGCGTCGATGGAGATGCCGGTGCTCACCGGCGGGGTGCAGATCCCCGAGTACCCGGGCGACCACTTCCACTACGTGTTCTCGAAGATCCTCATGGCCGGCCGGGCCAACGGCCTCCAGGTCATCGACGGGCCGTTCCTCAAGATCCGGGACCACGATGCGTTCCGTGACTACACGAACCGCACCAAGGTGCTCGGCTACGACGGCAAGTGGGCGCTCCACCCGGAGCAGGTGACGATCCTCAACGAGGTGTTCACCCCGACCCAGGAGCAGTTCGACAAGGCCTTCGACATCCTCGACGCCTACCGCCAGGCGACGACGGAGGGCGAGCGCAAGGGCGCGGTCATGTTCGGTGACGAGATGATCGACGAGGCGAGCCGCAAGATGGCGATCAAGTTCGTCAGCCGCGGCGAGCGGGCCGGGATGACGCGCAGCGCCGAGTAGGCGCGCCCTCGCCCCGGGTCGGTCAGACCGGCTCCGGATCGACGGGCGGGTCGTCGAGGTGCGCCTCGAAGTCCTCGACGATCTCCTCGGGGGTCTCCTCCGGGCCGACGCCCGACCGGCCGGACCATGCCGCCCACACCACGACGGCGGCGACCGAGATGACCGTGAGCAGCAACTGGTAGTCCGAGATCCAGTCGAGCACGCCGCCCAACGGACGCTCGAGCACGCCGGCCAACGCGCGCACCGCCCAGATGCGCACCACGACGCTCGTGAGCGCGGTGCCGAAGAACAGCGGTGCGGGCATGCGGTCGGAGCCGGCCAGCATGGCCGTGATGTTCCCGGGGAACAGTGCGGTCACCGGGACGCGGGCCCGGTGGAACTTCCGCTCGATCCAGAGCAGCGGGGCGAGCGCCCGGCCCGAGCGCGATTCGGCCCAGCGCAGCGCCCGGTCACCGAACCAGCGGCCGAGCAGGTAGTAGGTGGTCAGGAACGCGGTCGCCCGCACCAGCGGGATCGTGAAGTACCAGACCGCGTCGACGTTCGGTGAGGCGAGGAACAGCCAGCGCAACTTGGGGCTCAGGATGAGCAGCGCGAGCGGTGCCTCGTCGATGAGGGTCGGCGCGAGTGCGTTCCCGACGTAGAGCGCGATGGTGAACGCGGCCATCGGGACCGCCAGCACCGAGATGCGGGTCCGTTCGGCGCGGGTGAATGCGGTCGGCACAGCCCCAGCCTCCCACGGATCGCACGCGCCCGGGGATCGGTACGACGCTCAGCTCGTTCGCTCAGCTCGCGAGCGCATTCTCGAGTTGTTCGGGTCGAATCTCGCTCGCTCGCTCGCTCGCTCGCTCAGCTCGCGAGCGCATTCTCCGTGAGCCGGCGAGCGATGACGCGCAGGCAGAGGGTCTCGTCCGCGCCCTCGAAGATCGAGAGCACCCGGGCGTCCACGAAGTACCGGGACACCGCGTACTCCTCGGCGTAGCCCATACCGCCGTGGATCTGCATGGCCTCGCGGGTCACCCACTCGGCCGTGCGGCAGACGTACGCCTTCACCATCGAGGCCTCGAGCGCGCCCTCGCCACGGGCCATCATGCGGGCGACCTCGTAGGAGAACTGCCGGCCCGCACAGATCAGCGCGGCCATGCGGGCGAGCTTCACCTTCGTGAGCTGGTAGTCGAACACCGCCTTGCCGAACACCGCACGGTCCTGGGCGTACTGCAGCGCGGCCTCGAACGCGGCCTGCATGAGGCCGACGGCACGGGCCGCGGTCTGGAGACGGCCGTTCTCGAAGCCCTCCATCTGCAGGTAGAAGCCCTTGCCGAGCCCGCTCTCGCCGCCGATGAGGGCCGAGCCGGGGACGTGCCAGTCGTCGAAGGCGACCTCGTAGGAATGCATGCCCCGGTACCCGAGGGTGTCGATGGCGCGCCCCTCCATCTTGCCGCCCTGCCCGTCCTCGAACGCGAAGTGGTGGCCCGCCGCCGAGGGCTTCTCGACCACGAACACCGAGAGGCCGCGGTGGCCCTTCGAGCGGTCCGGGTCGGTCCGGGCGAGGAGCATGAGCGTGTCGGCGCGCCCCGCGAAGGTGCACCAGGTCTTCACGCCGTTGATCCGCCAGCCGTCGCCGTCCGGCGTGGCCGTGACCTTCACACCGGCCACGTCGGATCCGTAGTCCGGCTCGGTGACCATGACGCCCACGATCCGCTCGCCGGTGGCGATCTGGGGGAGCCACCCGTGCTTCTGCTCCTCGGTACCGCCGGTGACGATGGCGCGGGTGAGGATCTCGGGCCGCGTGATGAGCGCGCCGCCCGCGCCGAGCGAGCCCCAGGAGAGCTCCTCGGTGGCGACGCACATCGCGAGGTAGTCGGACTCGCCGCCCGCAGCGAACCCGCCGTACTCCTCCGGGACCGACAGGCCGAACCCACCGATCTCGGCCATGCCCTCGAGGATCGACTCGGGAATGTCCTCGTTGTGCCGGTGGATGTGCTCGGCCTGCGGACGGATCTTGTCGTCGGCGAAGCGGTGGAAGGTATCGCGGACGAGGTCGAACTCCTCGTCGAGGTGCGCCGGACCGGTGCCGAGCTTGATGGCGTCCTCGGCGAGGGCCTCGAGGAACTCGGAGGATCGGAAGTGGGAGATGAACTCGGCGTGGGGGCTGAGTGTCACGGCGTCGACGCCCCACTCGGACTGCCGGCCGATGATGCGGGCCGCGAGGTCGGCGACCGCGTCGGCGATGTAGGCGTAGGACAGGCGCGCCTCGTACTCGCCGTGCTCGGCGTAGGAGAGCATGACCCGGCACCCGGCGACCGCGCTGGCGGCGTGCGCGAGGTCGTAGGCCGCGACCTGGTGGCGGTCGAGCTTCTCGACGGAGATGCGTCCGCCGTCGAGCGAACGCTCGGCGATCGTGCGGGCGGCGGTCTCGACGATGTCAGCGGCGGCGTCGACGAGGGCGGATGCGGCGGCGTGGTGATCGGTCATGACGCTGGAGCCTACCGACGGGCGCCGGGGAGGTCCCAAGCCTCAGGCGATGACCCGCGTCACGGCCGCCCGCGACTCGTCGTCGTCGCCCCGGGGTCCGTCGTGGTGGTGGGCTCGACGGTCGTGGTCGTGGTCGTGGACGGCACGGTCGTGGTGGTCGTGGTCGATCCGGACGATCCGCTCGTGCCGCTGGTCCCGGTCGCGCCGCTCGTGCCGCTGGTCCCGGTCGACCCCGAGACGGTGCCGCCCGAGCCCGTCGTGCGCCGGGTGCCCGGGATGAAGGTCGACCCCTTCGTCTCGACGACGGGCTGGTCCGCGCCCTCGACCGCCTGGGCCGTCACGCACCAGTCGGTGTCGATCTGCTGGTACACCGCGGCGGCGAGGACGTCGGCACCGTCGGGGGAGAGGTGCACGCCGTCCCCGGCGCGGACGGTGATGGTGCGGCCGGTCTCCGGGTCCACCATGGTGGAGGTGTACTCGCCGTCCTCGTCGTCGAGGAGGGCGTGGGCGTCGATGAACGTGACGGTCGGGAACTCCCGGGCAACCGTGCGCTGGAGGTCACCGATCTGGCGGACCGCCGCGTCCATGCGCTCGGAGCGCATGACCGGTGGCGAGATCCAGTACACCGTGCGCTCCTCGGGCCCGACGAGGAGTTCCATCATCGCCTCGGTGCGCGCGGTGTAGTCCGCGACCCAGGCTGCGCCCTGACCCCGACTCCCGCTCACGATCACGTAGTCGTTCGTCCCGATGATGAAGGCCACTGCCTCCGGGTCGAGGCGCGCGAGTTCGGTGGCCGCCCGCTTCGGCCAGTTGTGGAACCCCGGGTTCGCGAGCCCGGAGGAGACCCGCGACTCGTACACGGGTGCGACGACGCCGGTGTCGGCGGCCTGCTCGCCGAGCGCGGGCCCCAGCGATCCCGCGAGGGAGTCCCCGGCGATCCAGAGCTGCAGCGGTCGACCCGTGGTGAGCTCGCGTCCGCAGGTCGGCTCGCCCGGTCGCCTCGGCTCGCGCTCGACCGGCGGGCGACCGTCGGGACCGCCGGTCGGCGTCGCCGCGGTCGTGGTCGCGAACGGGCCCCGCCCGGTGGCCCACAGGGCGCCGCCGGCACCGGCGGCCAGAGCCACGACGGCGACGACGGCTCCGACCTCGATACGGCGTCGGCGACGGCGGTGGCGGGCCCGTCGGGCCTCGGCGCGGGAGTGGGGAGTGAGGTCGTCGGCGGCCATCGGAATCGCCGATCGTACCGGGGCCGGATGCTCGCTCCCTCGCGCCCCGCCCGCGGGCGAGCCGATCAGGCGTGCTCGTCGGCCGCCTCGGCCCGGTCCGCCTGGGTCCGGTACAGGTCGGCGTAGAGGCCACCGCGGGCGAGGAGGTCCTCGTGGGTGCCCTGCTCGACGATCCGACCACCGTCGAGGACCACGATCCGATCGGCCGCGACGATCGTGGACAGCCGGTGCGCGATGACGAGCGCGGTCCGTCCGTGCAGTGCCTCGTCGAGTGCGCGCTGGATGGCGAGTTCCGACTCGGAGTCGAGGTGGGAGGTCGCCTCGTCGAGGATGATGATGGCGGGGCCCTTCAGCAGCACGCGCGCGATGGCGATCCGCTGCTTCTCGCCGCCCGACATCCGGTAGCCGCGCTCGCCGACCACCGTGTCGTACCCGTCGGGGAGCGTCTCGATGAGGTCGTGGATCCGGGCGGCCCGGCACGCAGCGACGATCTCGTCGTCGGTGGCGTCGGGTTTCGCGTAGCGGAGGTTGGCCCGGATCGACTCGTGGAACAGGTGGGGGTCCTGCATCACGACGCCGACGGCCCGCTGCACCGTGTCGAGGGTGAGGGTGCGCACGTCGTGCCCGTCGATGCGGACCGCGCCCTCGACTACATCGGCGATCCGGGGCACGAGCATGGCGGTCGTGGTCTTCCCGGCCCCCGATGGTCCGACGAGCGCCACGAACTCCCCGGGCGCGATGGAGAGGTCGATGTCGCGCAGGATCCACTCCGAGGGATCGCTGCTCGGCGTGACGCCGTCCTCGAGGGAGGCGAGCGAGACGAGGTCGGGCGCCGGGTGCCGGAAGGACACGTGGTCGAACTCGATGCGGCCGTCGACCCGGTCGACGGCGAGCGCGTCCGGGGCCTCGGTGATGATCGAGGGGAAGTCGAGGATCTCGAACACCCGCTCGAACGACACGAGTGCGGTCATGACGTCGACCCGGGCGTTCGTGAGTTGCGTGAGCGGTTGGTAGATCTGGCCCACGTAGATCACGAACGCGCCCACGGTGCCGATGCTGATCGCGCCGGTAATCGCGAGGTGACCGCCGACGTAGTACACGACGGCGGTGCCGACGGCGGCCACGAGCCCGAGTGCGACGAAGAGCACCCGGGAGTACATCGCGGTGGTCACGCCGATGTCGCGCACATGGGCGGCCCGTCCGGCGAAGTCGTCCCGCTCGCGGTCGTTGGCCCCGAACAACTTCACGACGAGCGCGCCGGCCACGTTGAACCGTTCGGCGATCGTGTTGTTCATGGACGCGTTGAGGATGAACCCATCCCGGGTCGCGGCCTGCAGCCGTCGACCCACCCGGCGGGCCGGGATGATGAAAGCTGGTAGCACGACGAGGGTGAGGATCGTGAGGCGCCACTCGAGCCCCAGCATCACGGCCAGGGTGATGGCCAGGGTGATGACGTTCGAGATCACCGTGCCGAGGGTGCCGGTCACCGCCTGCTGCGCACCGATCACGTCGTTGTTGAGCCGCGACATGAGCGAACCGGTCTGGGTGCGGGTGAAGAACGCGAGCGGCATCCGCTGGACGTGGTCGAAGAGTGCGACCCGCATGTCGTAGATCAGCCCCTCACCGACGCGGGCCGAGTACCAGCGCTGGATGAGCGAGATGAGCGCGTTGGCGATCGCGAGACCCACCGCGGCGGTGGCCAGGATGATGACGAGGCGCTCGTCCTCCTGGGGCACCGCGGTGTCGAGCAGCGACCGGAACAGCAGCGGCGGGATCACGCCGACGACCGCGCCGATGAGCACCGCGACGATGAAGCCGATCAGCGAGGCCCGGTAGGGGCGGGCCATGCGCAGCACCCGGCGGACGAGGTCGCGCTCGAGTTGCTTGCCCTTCACCGCGTCCGGATCGTGCCGGAAGCTCATCATTGTCTGGTGCAGCATCGTGGCGGCCAACCTAACCGGCGACCCCCGGATTCCCCGGGGCCGGGGGACGGCGCGCCCCGGATCGGTACCCTTCGCGCCGTGCCGACGACACCCGTCCCCATGACCGACCCCGAGATCCGGGCCGAACTCGTCGCTGGCGTGCGGCGATGGGTCGAGCGCGAGGTCCTGCCGATCGCCTCGGACCTCGAGCACGCCGACGAGTACCCGGCCGCCCTCGTGCAGCAGATGCGCGACATGGGCCTGTTCGGCATCACCGTCCCCGAGGCGTACGGCGGGCTCGGCCTCGACCTCCTCTCCTACATCGGGGTCATCGAGGAGCTGTCCGCGGGATGGATGTCATTGTCCGGCGTCATCAACACCCACCACATCGCGGCCGGACTCCTCGTCGTGCACGGGACCGAGGAGCAACGGCGGCGTTGGTTGCCGCGCATGGTCACGGGTGAACTGCGCGGGTGCCTCTCGCTGTCGGAACCGGACGCGGGTTCCGACACCCGCAACATCTCCTGCCGGGCCGTGCGGGACGGTGACGAGTTCGTGATCGACGGCACCAAGACCTGGGTGACGAACGGGGAACGGGCGGGCCTCGTGGCGCTCGCGGCCCGCACCGAGGAGGGCATCACCTGCTTCATGGTGGAGAAGCAGCCGGGACCGACGAGCGGCGGCATCACCGTGAGCCGCAACATCGGCAAGCTCGGGTACAAGGGACTCGAGACGGTCGAGATGTCGTATGCGGGTCACCGGGTGCCCCTCGACGCGGTGCTCGGCGGTGAGGCGGGTCTCGGACACGGCCTCGGCGCGATCCTGAGCGGCCTCGAGGTCGGACGCATCAACATCGCGGCCCGTGCGGTGGGGGTGGCCCGTGCCGCGTTCGAGGCGGCGATCGCGTACGCCCAGGTGCGTGAGACCTTCGGGAAGCCGATCGCGCAGCACCAGGCGATCCAGCACAAGTTGGCCGACATGGGCACGAAGTTGCAGGCGGCGCGCCTGCTCACCGAGCACGCCGCGGTCCTGCGCATGACGACCGGACGCGCCGACGTGGAGGCGGGCATGGCCAAGCTCTTCGCGAGCGAGGCGGCCCTCGAGATCGCCACGGACGCGATGCGCATCCACGGCGGCGTCGGGTACACGACGGACCTGCCGCTCGAGCGGTACTTCCGTGACGCCCCGCTCATGATCATCGGTGAGGGTACGAACGAGATCCAGCGGACGGTCATCGCCCGCGGGCTGCTCCAGCGGTACCCCGTCGAGTAGGTGACCGGGCCGGTCGGGGCGAGGCCCCTAGGCTCGCCGGACCCGACCCGGAGGTCACCCGTGCGCCGTTCGTCCGTCGTCATCGTCGTGGTCGTCGCACTGCTCACCGCCTGTGGCGGCGGCGGGTCCTCCGACGGCTTCTCCCGCGCCGCGTACGTGGATGCGGCCATGCGTGAGTTCGAGCGCAACGGCGCGCCGATCTCGACGAAGCAGGCGGAGTGCTTCATCGGCGTGGTCGTCGACGGCATCGGCGTGGACCGCCTCAACGCCGAGGGCGTGACGCCGAAGGAGTTCGCGTCCGCCCGCACGCCGTCCACCTACATCAAGGACGCCGGCGCTCGGAAGCGCATCGTCGCGGAGGTCATCACGGGCGACTGCTTCGGACTCGACCGCCTGCTCGTACCGGCGCTCCGTCAGGGCTTCGGCGCCGCGCTCTCGGAGCGCGACGCGGCCTGCCTCGCCAAGCAGTTGGTGAAGAGCGACGAGGTGCGCCGGGCCGTGGCCAACGGCATCCTCGGTCTCCCGGGGGGTCCGGACCTGTCGACCGCGATCCGGGACCGGACCACCGACGCGATCAAGGCCTGCTCGCTCAACCCGCTCTCGCTGCTCGGCGGCGGCGCGGGCGGCTGATCGGCCGGACTCGCACCGGCGCGGGCGCCGTTGGCATGATCGGCCCATGAGGACCCACGAGCGACCCTTCGGCCGGTACTTCGAGGACTTCGAGCCCGGCGACATCTACAAGCACTGGCCCGGCAAGACGATCACCGAGTACGACGATCATCTGTTCTGCATGATCACGATGAACCACCACCCGCTCCACACGGACGCCTACTACGCGGAGCAGGCCACGCAGTTCGGCAAGAACGTCGTCGTGGGGAACCTCGTGTACTCGCTCGTGCTCGGCATGAGCGTCCCCGACGTGAGCGGCGCGGCGATCGCGAACCTCGAGATCGAGACGCTGCAGCACAAGCGGCCGACCTTCCACGGCGACACCATCTACGCGGAGACCCGCGTGCTCGACAAGGTCGAATCATCGAGCAAGCCCGACCGCGGCATCGTGAGCGTGGAGACCTTCGGCTACAACCAGCGGGGCGAGGAGGTCTGCTACTTCCGCCGCAAGGTGATGGTGCCGAAGCGGGAGGCGGTCAAGCCCCGGCAGCGTCCCTACGAGACGCCGGAGGCCTGAGCGCACCCGACCTCACCGGTCGCCGGCCTCGTCGTCCGGCTCGTCGGCGGGCTCCCGGCGCAGTTCGGCGACGTCCGGTGGCGCCATCCGCCGGTACAGGGTCCAGCCGTAGAGGGCCTGGACGGCGAACAGGGCGAGCACCACGACGCCGATCCCGGTGAACCCGGACGCGACGAGCACCACGCCGATCACCACGACCCCGGCGACGCCGAGGAGGGTGAGGGTGAGGATCACCGTGTGGAGCGTCACGGCGCCGCGGGCGTCGCTTCGTCCGTCGGACGTGCTCAGCGGGTTCATCGGGCGAGGAACTCCAGGATGCGGGCGTTGACCGCGTCCGGCTGTTCGAGGTGGAGGAAGTGCCCGGCGTCGGGGACGACCTCGATCTCGACGCCCGCCGGGTACCAGGGCGTGAGCTCGTCGGGCGACACCATCGACGCGCGCATGCAGCCGTCGTCCGCGCCGTGCAGGTAGAGGCTCGGGACCTGGATCGGGGCGAGGAACCCGGCCTGCACTTCGTCGAGCGCGGGATCGCTCGGCTTCGATCCGTGGATGAACCGGTAGTAGTCGAGCGCGGCGCTCAGCGAACCGGGAGCGTCGAAGGTGGCCTTGAGCGCACGCAGGTCGTCGGGGTCCGGGGTGTACCCGGGTGACCAGTCGTGCCAGAGCGTGTCGATCACCGCGTAGTCGTTGAGCGGGACTACGAAGTCCGACGTCGGGATCTGGAAGAAGTACTGGTACCAGAAGAGCTTGAGCTGTTCCGGGTCGAACAGGTGTGACGCCAACGCTCCGGCGTGCGGCACCGCGATGGCGACCATGCGCGAGAAACGATCCGGGCGGTGGCCGACCGCGGTGTGCGTGGTGATCGCGCCCCAGTCGTGCCCGACGATCACCGCGTCGCCGTCCCCGGCGAGGGCATCGGTGAGCGCGAGCGCGTCGAGGGCGAGGGATGCGACCTGGTAGTTGCCGTCGGGGGCGAGGCCGGTCGGGGAGTACCCGCGCAGCCATGGTGCGACGACGTGGTAGCCGGCGCCGGCGAGCAGCGGCATGAGGTGGCGCCAGGTCGGGGCGTGGTCCGGGAACCCGTGCAGGCAGAGGGCGAGCGGTCCGTCGGCGGGTCCGGCCTCGAGGTAGGCGATGTCGACGCCGTTGGCGGTGAGGTGGCGCGGTTCGGTCATGGGCGCAGACGGTAGCCCCGGCGGCGTGGGCCGATCCCGATGCGTCGCGCGTCACATCCGTCCTCCGGCACTTTCGCCGGCCCGGCGGGCGCCGGTACCCTTCCGGCCTCATGTCCGGGGGGATCACGGTCACCTTCCACGGCGTGCGCGGCTCGACGCCGTGCGACGATCCGGGCCTCGCGCGCTACGGCGGCAACACGTCGTGCGTGGTGATCGACGCGCCCGACCACGATCCGATCGTGCTCGACCTCGGCACCGGGCTGCGGTCGTACGGCGCCGATCTCGTGGCGGCGGGACGGGGCGACGGGTGGCACGGGCACGCGCTGCTCAGCCACCTCCACTGGGACCACGTGCAGGGGTTGCCGTTCTTCACGCCGCTGCACCACCCGGACGGTTCGATGGACATCCACGGACCCGCCCACCCCGAGGGTCCGCTCGCGGTCGTGTTCGAGCGTTTCATGGGCCCGCCCTTCTTCCCGATCCGGCCGAGCGAACTGCCGTCCCGCATCGCCTTCCACGATGTGGAGCCGGGCCGGTTCGCGCTCGGCGACGCGAAGGTGGCCGCCGCCCGGGTGCGCCACACCGGTCCGACCCTCGGGTTCCGGGTGGAAATCGCCGACACGGTGGTCGTCTACATCCCGGACCACGGGCCGGGCTGTTCGAGCGAGGACCCCGAGGATCACGTCCCGGCCGACGTGATCGACCTGTGCGCGGGGGCCGACCTGCTGATCCACGACGCCCAGCACACCGTCGAGGAGTACCCGGCCAAACGGCACTGGGGTCACAGCACCGTCGATTACGCGGTCGAGGTCGCCCGACGTTCGGGGGTGCGGGCGCTCGCGCTGTTCCACCACGACCCGACCCACTGTGACGCGAGCGTGGATCGCAACGAGGCCCACGCCCGGGCGATCGTGGCGGGCGCGCAGGAGCCCTGCACGGTGCTGGCCGCCCGCGAGGGACTGCGCCTCGGCGTCGCGCCGGGTGGCGCTGTGCGGGACGTGGCTCGGTGAGCGACCGCGCCGACGACCACGTCGTCGGTCCGGAGGCTCCATCGTTCCGGGAGGTGCTCGGTCGGTTCGCGACCGGCATCACGATCGTGACCGCGATGGACGGCCACGAGCCCGTGGGGCTCGCGGCGAACTCCTTCACCTCGGTCTCGCTCGATCCGCCACTCGTCCTGTTCTGCCCGGCCCGGACCTCGGGATCCTGGCCCCGCATCGAGCGGGCGGGCCGGTTCGCGGTGAACATCCTCGACGAGTCGCAGGAGGAGGTCTGCCGGATCTTCGCGACGCCGGGTGAGGATCGCTTCGGACAGGTGCCCTGGCACCGGTCGCCGAACGGCTCCCCACTCCTCGACCAGGTGCACGCGTTCCTCGACTGCACGATCTGGGCGGTGCACGAGGCCGGCGACCACATGGTCGTCATCGGCGAGGTGCAGGATCTCGGCATCGACGATCAGGCCGGGCCGCTGCTCTACTACCGCGGCCGGTACGCACGCCTCGGCGACTGAACCGAGGGCCGCCGGTCCGCCCCGCGGGTCCGTGTCGGCCCCGCACGCGACCCGGGGTCCGAGCCCGGGACCCCCGGCCCGAGACCGGGTCCGGCGTCCCCGGCCCGGTGGCCCCGCCCCGCGCCCGCCCGTGATCCCGGATCCCCCTACAGGTGCCCGTGCGGGGCGCCGATACCGCTCCCGTCACGGATCGGCCGCGTGCGACGCGGGCCCGGGGGAGGTGAGCCGCCAGCCATGGATGACCTGAGCCTGTTGGGCGGTCACGCCGTCCTGCGTGGCGTCGCGGACGTCTCGGCCCACCGCGAGGCGTTCCGGCGTCGACGCCTGCGTGCCATCGCGATCGGCCTCGGCCTCGTCGCGGTGGCCCTCCTCTGGGGCCTGCTCTCCGGTGATCCGTTCACGCTCGGCTGGCCGGAGATCCGCCTGTCGCCGGAGATGCAGCAGCTCGTGCCGGGCGTGATCCTCATCCTCGTGCTGAGCCTCGTGCTCATCATCCCGTTGGTGACCGCGGGTCGGTCGCCGCACGTCATGTACCGACCGAGCGAGATCCCGGTCACC
>Ga0208783_10000962_pt1 | contig 17522 bp, 10 predicted proteins | sample DEB19_08_DNA_2_FD_184529 | JGI IMG/M metagenome (GOLD analysis project Ga0208783, IMG submission 184529) | Aqueous microbial communities from the Delaware River and Bay under freshwater to marine salinity gradient to study organic matter... | ecosystem: Environmental > Aquatic > Marine >...
ATCTCCTTCACCGACGAGGGCACCCGCTTCATCTTCGGCAACGCCGCCGATGCGAGTGGCGCCTGGGGCTTCATCTTCGCGGTGAAGGTCCTCCCCATCATCATCTTCTTCGCGTCGTTCATGGCGGTGCTCTATCACCTCGGCGTCATGCAGTGGGTGATCGCCCTCCTCGCCCGCGGCCTGCGCGGACTGCTCGGCGTCACCGGCGTCGAGGCCATGTCCGCCTCCGCGAACATCTTCGTCGGGCAGACCGAGGCGCCGCTCACCGTGCGCCCGTTCATCAGCCGCATGACGCGCTCGCAGCTCATGACCGTGATGGTCGGTGGCTTCGCCACCATCGCGGGCAGCGTGATGGCCGCCTACATCGTGATGATCGGCGGCGACGACCCCGCCGCGCGCGCCGAGATCGCCAAGCACTTCATGGTCGCGTCGGTGATGAGCGCGCCCGCCGGGCTACTGATGGCGAAGATCATGATGCCCGAGACGGAGTCGCCCGCCGACGAAACGATCGACGAGCTGCGCAAGCTGCCGAAGACGACCGCGAATGTGATGGACGCAGCCGCCGAGGGCGCCAGCGACGGGCTCAAGCTCTCGCTCAATGTCGCCGCGATGCTCATCGCCTTCGTCTCGCTCATCGCGCTCCTCAACTGGCCGCTCGCAGCGCTCAGCGAGCTGAACAGCGACTGGCTTCCGATCGCCTCGTGGCGCGCGCAGCTCGGCGTTCCCGTCCTGACCTTCCAGAACATCCTCGGCGTCGCGCTGCAGCCGCTGGCGTGGCTCATGGGCGCGGGCGCCGACGCGCACAAGGTCGGCGGACTCATGGGCGAGGCCGTCGTCGCCACTGAGTTCGTCGCGTACCTCGACCTCGCGACGATGGTCAAGTCGAGCGCGATCTCGCCGCGCGCGTCGACGATCGCGATCTACTCGCTGTGCGGCTTCGCGAACCTCGCGTCGATCGCCATCCAGATCGGCGGCCTCGGCGCGATGGCTCCCGAACGGCGCGGGGAGATCGCGGCGCTCGGGCTCCGCGCGATGGCCGCCGGCGCCCTCGCCTGCTGGATGACGGGCGCGATCGCAGGCGTCTTCGTCCATTGAGACCTCCGCGCGTCACTGCTCAGGAGCGAGCGGCGACCAGTAGAGACACATGCACGAGTCGGGATCCATGCAGTCCTCGACTCCCCCAAAGAGCAGGAACCCGCTCGGGCTGCGTCTGTCGACCCAGCGCCCGACGATATCCGCGACCTGCACCCGCTCAGCAGGCCCAGGACCGCCGTAGCCGCAGCCCACGAGCAGCGGGAAGCACGCAGCGAGCGCTGCGAAACCGCTTCGGCGAAGGTCTCGCCGAAGCGCGTGCGTGATCGACATCAGACCTTCACAAGCCGCGTCACACGCCCGATCGGAACCCCGTGTTTCACCGCTTCGGCGAAGGACTCGCCGAAGCGCGTGCGTGATCGACATCAGGCCTTCACCAGCCGCGTCACACGCCCGATCGGAACCCCGTGTTTCACCGCTTCGGCGAAGGACTCGCCGAAGCGCGTGCGTGATCGACATCAGACCTTCACAAGCCGCGTCACACGCCCGATCGGAACCCATTCGACCACCAGGATCGATCCGTCGGCGAGGAACATCGCCGAGTGCGGGTGGACGAACTTGCCGGGAATGAAGTCCTTGCGCGCCGCGCCGCGGAGGTTCGTCGGATGCCCGTCACCGAGCACGGCCACGACCTTGTTGCCCTTGTCGAGGAGCTCGACCGCGCTCGAGAGGTCGGGCACCAGAAGCAGGTCGCCGCGCGTCTTGAAGTGGCACGGCTGGCGCATGCCTTCCTTCACGAACGAGACATGCCTCCATGGCTTGCCCGCGCTGGTCTCGGCGAAGTACTGGATGCGGTTGTTCGAGCGATCGGCCACGGCAAGCGTGCCGATGCGATCGTCCCACCAGAGGCCGTGCGGGCCAGAAACCTGCCCTTCGCCCGAACCGGGGCCGATGATCGTCTCCTTCCACGCGCCATCCTTGGTGAGGCAGTGGACGAAGCTCTTGCCGTAGCCATCGCCAACGAAGATGTCGCCCGACGGGCAGAACGCGACATTGGTCGGGTTCCAGTCGTTCTCGTTCGCGTAGACCTTCTTGCCGTCGAACTCGGCATCGACGGGCGCGCCCTTCTCCCACACGACGGTTCCGTCGAGCTTCGTCTTCAGCACGCGCCGATGGTTCACATCGCAGTGGTAGAGGTACTCGGTGCCGCCTTCCTCGCGGATGTCGAGTCCGTGCCCGCCGCCCTTCATCTGCGGAAGCATCGAGCGCACGAACTTGCCGTCCTTGGTGAAGACGTAGACGGCGTCGTCCTTCTTGGCCTCGCCGCCGACGGTGTGCGAGATGTAGATGTTGCCCGACTTGTCCTGCGCGACGCCGTGGGTATCGCCCCACGCGAGCCCTTCGGGTGCCGTCAGCCAGTCGTGCTCGACGCGGTACTTGAAGTCGCCCGCACCCGTGACGATGTCGCCGGAGAGCAGCGCCGCTGCGAACGCGTTCGAGAACGGAGCAACGGCCGCGATGCCTGCGGCATTGCGGATGAACGCGCGACGGGATTCGTTGTTGGTCATGAGCGAAGCGTACCTCGCACCGCGCGGGCGCGGAAGCGTCAGGTAGGCTTCTTCTCTTCAGGCTTTGGATCCGCGACCTTCGGCTCCTCTGGCTTCGGGGCTTCTGGCTTCGGGGCTTCAGGCTTCGGGGCTTCAGGCTTCGGATCCTCGGGCATTGGCGGGCCCTTCGGCTGGGCGAGCGGAAGGTCCGCGCCGATCGCCTGGAGCTTGCCACCCGATTGCAGCGCCTTGATCGATTCAGGCGTGTCGAGCGCAGTCTGCCAGACATAGGCGCGGCGGAGCGCCGGCTGCGCCGTCAGCCACGAGGCGCTCGCCACCGTGACCTTCGTGCCGATCAGGTTGACCGACTCGAGCTTGGGGAGCGAACCGAGCGCGCTCAGGCCCGCGTCGCCGATCGCCGTGCCATCGAGGCGCAGGCGCTCGACGCGTGCGAGCGACCCGAGCTTCGCGAGCCCCCCGTCGGTCAGCGCGCTCTTCGCGAGGTTCAGGTTCGCCACGAGCGGCGCGAGATCCGCGAACAGCGCCGCGTCGGCATCGCTGATCGGCGGGTCGGCGCGCGTCGCGTTCACGTCGTACAGCGGGTTGTCGATCGCCAGCGGCTGCACCAGCACGCCGCGGGCGACGAGCGCCTTCGCTGCGGCAGCTGCCTTCGTGCGCATCGCCTGAGGGATATCGTCGCCCGCATCAGCCGCGCCCGACTCGCCGCCCGCCTTGTCGGCGGATGCGGCCGCAAGCGCCTTCACATCGGGATAGTCTGCGCCCGCGTCGATCCACTGGCGGATCACGGCCTTCTCGTCGGCGGTCAGGCCGTCGCCCTCGGGTGGCATCGCGTCCGAGTCGAGCCGGTCGAGTTCGATGCGATGCACCAGGTCGCTTCCGAACGACATTCCGGGCACGACGGTCCACTTCTCCTGCGGACCATTGAAGAGCCACGCCTTCGAGTCCATCCGCAGGCCACCCTTCTGCTTCTTCGGGCCGTGGCACTCGAAGCAGTTCGCCTCGAAGATCGGGCGCACCTTCTCGACGAAGAGCCGCTCGTTCGCGGTGAGCTTGACCTGCGCGGTCTCCTTGGCCGCCTCGACGGGCTTCTCGGCCGGCGACACGAGGACTTCGGTGAAGTACTCCGACCCATGCACGAGCCCGCCGCCGATGTGGCCACTGGCCGACATCATCACCGCACCCGCGAGCACGCACCAGCGGAAGGCCGCGACGCGCCCCGCACCGGCGGTGCCACGCGCCGTCTCGCGCGCAAGCCCGTGGCACCAGTAGGCGAGCACCACGAACAGCGCGGCCGTGGCCGTGGCAAGCCAGCGGTGCAGCGCGAGCTCGTCGCTGCTGTCGTTGGCGCGTTCGAAGGCGGCGTTCACCCATCCCGTGAAGGTCGAGCCGACGCCGCCGGCTGCGGCAATCCAGAGGATCGGCGGCGTGAGCGGCGACATTCCGTCCCGGCGGCTGACCGTGCGCCACCACTCGCAGCCTGCGGCGACGAGACCGAGCGCGATGGGGAAGTGGACGAGCAGCGGATGCAGGCGCCCTGCGGCGCGGCCGAGGTTCGGGCCCTCCGCCACAAGAAGCGAGACGAACGACAGGCAGACCGGCGAATCAGGGCTTGGGACCATCGCGGAGCAATCTACTGGACGCACGCCATGCGCGCGAAAAAGGAAAACGCCGGGGTGATTCCGCCACAACCCGGCGTCCAGTCCACGGTGGTTCGATGCTGCTCAGACATCGCCAAGACCTTTCCACGTTTCTCGGTCGATGCACCGTAGGACACTGAGCAGAGCTCGAGTTGTCGGGCGAGAGAAGCACAAAAGGGCCGCCGAACAAGACAGCGCTGCCGATCGCTCGGCAAACCGTCCCTTCAGTGACCCTTTTCATCTCCTCTGGCGCCCTTCCGAAGCCGACTCCGGCCGCGCACGATTCTCCGCGCGCCGTCGTCGCCGTCCCGAGGGACGGACTCCAGACCCCCACATGATGCCTCAGCATCTCGAGGCTGCAAGCAGATTGCTCAACATAAAGCCAATATCCATCAGCAATTACAGATGCCAACCGGCCTTTTCCCGTGGGCGAGGGCTGCGGCCGAACCAGACCCGAGATTACCCGACCCCGACCGCCTGGGCGTCGCGGTCCGACAGCATCCCGCCATCCGAACGCTGCCGGACGGTTCCATCGCGTTTCCAACTGCGCTCGCAACGGGGCTCGGCGCGGAGGTCCATGATCTCGATCGCGCTCTGGTCGCGCGCCATGACCACGCGGCTCACTCCGAAGAGGTCGGGTAGGTCCGCCAGGAAGTCCTCGAGATGGTGGTGCGAGGTCGGCAGCATGACACCAGCGTCGAGCGGATTCTCGATGCCGCGCGCCTTCGCCTTCTCGAGCTCGCCCTTGACGATCTCGCGCAGCGCGAGCACCTCGGGCCAGCGCGTGTCGCAGGTGAAGGCGAGGGTGCGGTAGCGCTCCATGAGCACGCACGAGGCTTCGCCGCGCAGCGCGCGGTACGCCTCGTCGGCGGTATGGGGCAGGAACACCGCGAGCATGCGGCACAGCGCGTCGCAGGCTGCGTGCATCGCGGCCTGCGCGGCGCGGCGGCGCGACGAGCGCGGCGCGTCGCAGTACAGCCGGTCCTTCGTCGCGGCGCAGTAGATCGCCGAGAGGGTCTCGTTGCACAGCGTGAAGATCGCCTGCTGGGCCTCGCGGAACGAGCAGCGGCGCACCGCGTCGCGCACCGCCTCCTGCGTCGACGCGACCTGCGCGAGCATCCACGCCTCGAGGCTCGTGTGCGAAATCCCCTCGAGGATCGAGTCGGTCTCCGCGCCATCGAAGCCGTCGAGGTTCGACAGCAGGTAGCGGATCGTGTTGCGCACCTTGCGGTACGACTCGCCCGCGACCTTGAAGAACTCGCCATCGGCGCGGATGTCGTTCTCGAAGTCGACGCCCGAGACCCACCAGCGGCAGACATCTGCGCCGTGCTCCTTGAGGAGCGCCTCGACGTCGATCGTGTTGCCGATCGACTTCGACATCTTGCGGCCATCCTTGTCGACGATGAACCCGTGGGTCACCAGCCGCTTGAACGGCGGCTGTCCCGTCGCGCCAAGCGCGGGCAGGAGCGACAGCTGGAACCATCCACGGTGCTGGTCGCTGCCCTCGAGATAGATCTCGGCGGGATAGCCGATGCCGCGCGCGCGCAGCACCGAGTTCCACGAACTGCCGGCCTCGAACCAGACATCGAAGATGTCGTAGAGCTTGGTCAGCGACGCGATGTCGAGCCCCTTCGGCGCAGCGGGATCCTTCGACGCGTCGTAGTGCGACAGGAGATCGGCGGGCGACTCCTGGAACCACGCGTCGCTGCCCTTCTCGGCAAAGCGCTTGGCGATCGCGCGCACCGTGGCGCTGGTGAGGAAGGTCGAGCCATCAGCCATCTTGAACGCCGGGATCGGCAGGCCCCACGAGCGCTGGCGCGAGATGCACCAGTCTGGGCGCGCCTCGATCATGCCGCGCATGCGGTTGCGCCCCCACTCGGGCGTGAACCCGACTTCCTTCTCGATCGCCTCCATCGCGCGCGCGCGCAGCGTCTTGCCGTCGCGCTTGACGGGCACATCGACGCCGATGAACCACTGTTCGGTGGCGCGGAAGATGACCGGCGTCTTCGAGCGCCAGTCATGCGGATACGAGTGGGTGAACTTGTGGTCGTAGAAGAGGTGCCCGCTCGCGCGGAGGTGCTCCGCGACCTCTGCGTTCGCGGTCCAGATCGACTTGCCGCGCAGCCACGCGGGAACGGTGTCGTCGTAGGTGCCGTCCTCGCGCACGGGGCAGTACGCGGGGAGGCCTTCCTTGAGGCCGGTGCGGTAGTCGTCGGCGCCGTGCCCGGGCGCGGTGTGGACGAGTCCCGTGCCGTCCTCGAGCGTGACATAGTCGGCGCTCACCACGCGGCCCTTTCGGTCGCAGAACGGATGCCTGTACTCGAGCCCCACGAGCTTGGCGCCCTCGCACTCGGCGCGCACGACGACCTTCTCGGCGCCGGCCTTCTTGGTGACGGCCGCGACCAGGTCGCTGGCCACGATCGTCGGGTTGCCGTCGACCTCGACCAGCGCGTAGCGGTAGCGCTCGTGGACCGCGATCGCCAGGTTCGCTGGCAGCGTCCACGGCGTCGTCGTCCAGATCATGAAGCTCGGCGTCATGTCGAGGAAGCGCGACTCGTCGACGCCTTCCTCCTCGCCCGCGTTCGCGGGCATTTCGGTCAGCAGTCCAAAGGCAGCCGCCACCTTCGCGCGGTCGGCCGCCTCGAAGTCGACATACACCGAGAGGTCCTCGCGGTCCTCGTACTCGAGCTCGGCCTCGGCCAGCGCCGTCTTGTTCGCGATCGACCAGTGCACGGGCTTGAGCGCGCGCACGACCACCCCTTGGTCGATGAGGTCGGCGAACACCTCGAGGGTCTTGGCCTCATAGGCGGGCTGCAGCGTGAAGTACGGATCCGCGTACTCGGCGAGCGTCAGCAGGCGCCGCATCTGCTCGGCCTGCAGGCCGATGAACTTGGTCGCGGCGGCCGCGCACTCGCGGCGGATCGCGATGTGGCGCTGCTCGGGCGTGAGCGTCTCGAGCTTGGCGGTCTTGCCCTTCTCGTGCAGGTCGGTCATGACCTTGTGCTCGATGGGCAGGCCGTGGGTGTCCCAGCCGGGCACGAAGCGCACGCGCCGGCCCTCCATGAGCGCGCCGCGGACGACGAAGTCCTTCAGCACCTTGTTCAGCATGTGGCCCATGTGGATCGGGCCGTTCGCGTAGGGCGGACCGTCGTGGAAGACGAACGGCTCCGCGCCTTCGCGTGCAGACTGCAGGCGGTTGAAGAGGTGCGCCTCGTCCCAACGCTTGATCGACTGCGGCTCGGCCTGGATCAGGTTCGCCTTCATGGCGAACGCCGTCTTGGGCAGGTTGAGCGAGTCCTTGTAGCTGGGCTTCTGCTGGCTGGGCTGGGCATCCGACATGGTGGGTTCCTTGCGCCGTTCCGTGGCGAGAGCAAAGAGGATACCCGCGTCGGGAACGGGCGGAGAGTGCAGGAACGCCCGCAATTGCGCCGATTTCCGCGCCATGTCCGCGTCCAACGACCCGCTCGCACCCCCTGCTGCCTTTGCCGAGGTCGAGTTGCTTCCCTCAGGTCGCGCGCTGGTGCGCGATGTGACGGTCGACGCCGCCGAGGCGCGGCGCGTGGCGGCTGCGCTCGAGGATGCGTTCGCGCGGCACGACGGCGTGGCGATGGCGGTCGCCAAGCGGCTGCGCGCCGACGGTGTCTCGGCGCACGGAGCGTTCGTGCTCCATCCAAAGGGGCTCGTCCGAAACGGCCGCGGAGCTCCGCGCGACGGCGAGCGCTTCGACGAAGAGGTCGATTCGGCCGACGCGGGCGTGGCGGTGGTCGATGGCGAGGCGTTCGCGCTCATCCGCGGCGAGACGATCCTCGACCCACGCGCGGGCTACGGGGCGCTCGCGATGCTGTCGCTCGGGCTCGAGCTCCGCAGGCGACGCACGGGTCGCGTGGTCGCAGTGGCGGCGGCCGCGCTCGATGAATCGCCGCAGTGCGAGGCAATCTTCGAGTCAGACGGCCTCGCGAGCGAGCTCGCGCGGTCGCACTTCCGCGCCCACTTTCGCTTCGAGCCCGATGCGTGCGACCTCGACGCGGTCGCCGCGAACGCAGCGCTTGCACCGCTCCGCTGGAACCCTCGCATCTGGGGCGCGCCCGTTCCGTTCGAGAAGTACGACAACCGCGGCGCATACCACTGGAACCTCTACGCCACGCACGACGCCTATCGCCGCCGCGCCGATGCAATCGTCTCCTTCCTCGCGTCGTCGCTCTCATCGAGCCTGCCTGCAGTCGACGCGCCCGTCCTCGATGTCGGCGCGGGCGACGCGCTCTTCTCAGGTCTCGTCGCGCGGACCGGTGCACGGGCCGTCGCGCTCGATCCCGAGCCGAGCGCGGTCGAGTGCGCGAAGAAGGCGATCGCCGACGCGGGACTCGCAGCGAGCGTCACCTGCGTGCAGGGAAACGCGGAGAAACTGCCCTTTCCAGAGGGCTCCTTCCGAGCCGCGATGCTGCTCGATGTCATCGAGCACCTGAGGAATCCCGTCCGCGCGCTCGCCGAGATCCGCCGGGTGCTCGTTCCCGGCGGCGTGCTCCTCGCCGCGACGCCCAACTGGCGCTACGGGCGCCGCAACGACCCCGTCTATCACCTCGACGAGTACCGCGAGGATGAGCTCGTGCGCCAGCTGCGCGCGACGGGCTTCACGATCGGGAACACCGCGCGCATCCGCGGCGCGTACGACGACCTCGTCGTACTGGCTCAAGTTTGAGCGGTCACCGCTGCGGCGGCGACCTCTGGTGCTCGTTGGATGTGAGTGCCCGCAGACGAAGTCTGCCCGTCATTTGGGCGGTCGCGGCTTCGGCCGCTCCCTCCGGTGCTGGCAGGCGTAGGGGTCCACGTGCAATGAGTGCCCGCAGACGAAGTCTGCGGAACCACTTGCTTCAGAGGTCCACTGGTTCCGACATGGATGGACTCCCACGCAACCCGTTCCGCAGATTCCTGCGTTGCCTCCGTCTGCGGGCACTCGCATCAAGCGAGCGCTCAAGTCACGGGTGTTCGCCGTCCTTGACCACTTCGTCGAGGTACTTCTGGAACTCGCCCATCTTGTAGGAGATGAAGCAGAGCGCGTGATGCAGCGCGAAGTACTCGGGGTCGGTCATGTCCTTGTCGGTGTCGGCGCGAAGGCGGTTGAGCTCGGCGATGACGACTTCGGCCTTGACTTTCATCGGAAATCCTCGCTCAGTGCTTGTGGTTCGGATCGGAGTGGTCGTGCCCGTCGTGGCTGTGGTCCTGTGCGTCGGGCGCAGCGGGATTGACCCTCTCGTGCGCGTGATCGTGATCATGCGCCTGCGCGACGGCCGACTCGATGCGCGCGATGCTCGCCGCAAGCGCGATGCCGATGAGGAGCGCGGCGGAGAGGCCCACGCGGTCGTGGCGGTGGAACTGCAACTCGGGCAGGAGGTCGCTCGTCGCGATGCAGATGAAGGTGCCCGCGCTGAAGGCGAGCGCGTACGGCAGGATCTCGGCACCGTTCTGCGAGACGCCGAACCAGAGGATCGCGGCACCGACGGGAACGACCAGCGCGAACAGCGCGTTCACCGCATGCGCGAACGCCGCGGGCCGCCCGGCCGCACGGACGAGCGTGGTCACGGTGAGTCCGTCGAACGGCTTGTGCAGCAGGATCACGATGAAGGTCGAGAGCCCCGCGAGCGCGGTCGTCTCGCCGTGCGCGGCAGCGGCGAGGATCGCGGCGGCCAGCGCGACGCCCTCGAGGATGCTGTGGAGGGTCAATCCGATCGCGGCGCTGACCCATCCGAGCTCGCTCACGGCCTTCGCCTTGCGCGGCGGCATGCGCTTCGCAGGGTGGCCATGACCAGGATCATGACCGCTGCAGCCGTCGTCGCAGCAGTCGTGATGTCCCGCGTGATCCGGCGACTCGTGCTGATGGAAGTGGAAGAACCGCTCAAGGAGGAACATCGCCACGAAACCGAGGACGACAGACAGGACGACGCCATCGAGGGACGCATGCAGCGCACCGTGGGAAAGCTCCCCGCTGGCGCTTGCAGCGCCCGGCTTCGGCTCGAGCGCCATGATGATCGCGTGCGGAAGCAGGTGCATGACGCCGACGCCGAGCATGGTGCCGCCCACGAAGCTCAGCGCGAACTGAAGCTTGCGATGGCTGAGCTTGAGGCTCGCCGCGAACGCTCCTCCCGCGAGCGAAGCCAGCCCGACCGCTGTGCAGTAGATGACCAGGAGCCACGCGGGCGAGATCCCGGCGGGTTCCTCGGCGAGCAGGACTGTGGAAAGACCCATAGGGTTGGGAAGGATACAGCCCCCACTCCCGCCCAACGCGACTGGCTGAAGGCCCCGGGGACCACCCCAAAAGACCCACGGGCCGCTGCACTTGCAGCGGCCCGTGGAGTTCAGTGGAGTGGATGAGGATCGAACTCACAACCTCCTCGATGCGACCGAGGCGCTCTCCCAATTGAGCTACCACCCCATGGGAGGGCTGAAAGCATAGCACAACTCCGAGCGGCGGCAAACTCGTTCGTCCCCCGCGAAATCACCTTGTTTCGCCCTTCACGCCGAGGCGCGTCCATTGTCTACTGCGGGGTCGTGTCCGAGAGCCAGACCATTCCGCAGCACGGAGCAGGAACCCGCGATGTGTCCCGCGATGTTTCTTGGGCCGATCCCGCGCTGAACCCGCATTTCGCGACTCCCGCGATGCGGCAGTACGCGAAGGCGAAGAAGGACCACCCCGACTGCCTGCTCTTCTTCCGGATGGGCGACTTCTACGAGATGTTCGACCGCGACGCGGTGCTTGCGCACAAGCTGCTCGCGATCACGCTCACCGAGCGCACGAAGGGCCTGCCGATGGCGGGCGTGCCCTTCCATGCGGCGGAGGGGTACATCCGCAGGCTCGTGGCGATGGGCCATCGCGTGGCCGTCTGCGAGCAGATGCAGGATCCGAAGGACGCGAAGGGCGTGGTCGAGCGCGCGGTGACGCGCGTGCTGACGCCCGGCACGCTTGTCGACGAGACGCTGCTCGAGGCGGGTGCTGCGAACCGCGTGGCCGCGGTCGCGATCGAGGGCGCCGAGGCGCACATCGGCGTGATCGAGGTCTCGACGGGCGCGTTCAGCGTGCTTTCGTGCCCGATCGGGCTGCTTGGAGATGAGCTCGCGCGCCTGTCTCCGAGCGAGCTCGTCCACGCCGAGGATCGCGACGGCTCGGTGCATCCCGAGGTGACGCGGCTGGGCACGCGCGGCCTCGCGCTCACCGCGCGCGCGGGCTGGTATTTCAGAGGGCAGGACGCGTTCGATGCCCTCACCGCGCAGTTCGGCGTGAAGTCGCTCGAAGGCTTCGGATTCGCGAAGGACGACCCCGCGATCGGCGCGATCGGCGCCATCCTCCGCTACGCGCTCGAGACACAGGCGACGGCCGATGCGTCTGGACGCATCCCCCACCTCTCGCCGCCGCGCAGGATCGCGCGCGGCGCGTTCCTGTCGGTCGACGCGACCACGCTGCGCGCGCTCGAGATCGAGCGCACCCTGCGGACGGGCGCGACCGAGGGAAGCCTCCTGTCGATCTTCGACGCCGCGAGCACCCCGATGGGCCGCCGCCTCGTGCGCGACTGGCTCTGCTATCCGCTTGCCGAGAAGCCGGCGATCGACGCGCGGCTTGACCGCGTCGCGGCACTTGTGGCCGACGAACGCTTCGCGGACGCCGTGACCGCGCACCTCGCGAGCCTGCAGGATGTCGCGCGCATCGCGGGCCGCGCCGCGCTCGGGCGGGCGACGCCCCGCGACTTCCTTGCCCTCGCGCGCTCGCTCGCGGCGGTCGGTCCGCTCTCGCAGACGCTGTCGCCGAGCGCCGCGTTCGCGGCCGACTGCGCCGAGCTCGCGCGGGTCGCGCCGCTGCTTGCGCCGCTCACCGCGAAGCTCGCGCGCGCGATCAAGGCCGACGCCCCCACGCATCTCCGCGAGGGCGGCGTGTTCGCCGACGGATACGACCTCGAGCTCGACGAGACGCGGCTCCTCCAGCGCGACTCGAGCGCGTGGCTCGCGAGGTACCAGGAGTCGCTCGTCGCCTCGACGGGCATCGCCTCGCTCAAGGTCGGCTTCAACTCGGTCTTCGGGTACTACATCGAGCTCTCGGCCGTGAATGCAGCCAAGGCGCCCGCCGAGTTCACCCGCAAGCAGACGCTGCGCAACGCCGAGCGCTACATCACGCCCGAGCTCAAGGAGTTCGAGGAGAAGGTGCTGCGCGCCGAGGCGAACGGCATCGCCCGCGAGAAGGAGCTCTGGTCGCAGCTCCTGGCCGAGGTCGCGGGGCATATAGCGGACATCGTCGCCTTCGGCGAGCGCGCTGCGGAGCTCGACGCGCTGTCGTGCCTCGCGTCGGTCGCACGCAGGCAGCGTTGGACGCGTCCGGAGATCACGGCGGGCCGCGGCATCGCGATCGAGGGCGGCCGGCATCCCGTGCTCGACCGCACGCTTGCGTCGAGCTTCGTGCCGAATGACACGGCGCTCGGCGGAAACGCATCGAGCCCGACGCTCGCGCTCATCACCGGGCCGAACATGGCGGGCAAGAGCACCTACATCCGCCAGGTCGCGCTCATCGCGCTCCTCGGGCATGTCGGGTCATTCGTGCCAGCCGCGAGGGCGGAGATCGGCGTCCTCGACGCGATCCTCACGCGGATCGGCAGCGCCGATGAGATCCACTCCGGGCAGTCGACCTTCATGGTCGAGATGACCGAGACGGCGAACATCCTGCACCACGCGACGGAACGGAGCCTCGTCATCCTCGATGAGATCGGCCGCGGGACGAGCACGCTCGACGGACTGAGCCTCGCGTGGGCGATCACCGAGACGCTCGCGGCGCGCGGCGCGTCGACCCTGTTCGCGACGCACTATCACGAGCTGACGCAGCTCGCCGACACGCTGCCCGCGGTCACGAACCTGCATGTCTCGGTGCGCGAGTGGAACGACGAGGTCGTGTTCCTGCACCGCATCGTGCCGGGAAGAACCGACCGAAGCTACGGCATTCATGTCGCGCGACTTGCGGGCCTGCCGCGCGAGACGATCGCGCGCGCGAAGGAAGTGCTCGAGCTGCTCGGCAAGGTCGAGGTGGCCGACGCGCTCGCGGGGCGTGCGAAGGAAGTGGCCGCGACGGCGAAGCGGCCGTCGTCGGCTTCGGCCTCGCCGCAGCTCTCGCTGTTCACGGAGTACCTCGAGCACCCGGCGTTGGGCGAGCTCCGCAAGGTCGACATGAACACGCTCACTCCGCTGGCCGCGTTCGACCTGCTACGGCGCCTCGCCGAATCCACGCGCACCTGAAACGGTGCCAGGCACCATTTCCAGAACGCGTCAGTTCCGCAGCAACGCGACGACATGCGCTGCGCCCGAACGCAATCGCACCGCCCGCTCCAAAAGCCCGCGCGCTCCCGCGACGACCTCCACAGGAGCATCTCCAAGGACCGCCACGCCGCCATCCTCCCACGCCACCACGAACCACTCCGCGCCGACCGCACCCGCGATCAGCTGCGCCCTTCGAAGCGAATCCGCCTGCGCTCCTGCCTTCAGCTCCGCTCCCACGATCCGAACCGATCCGTCCATCAGCACCACGCCGAGCGACGACAGCGCGGAATCACGCCCGGCGAAATCGAAGTCGCGCGCGCGCAGCGCGGATCCGTTCGCAACCATGCCTGTCGCGTCGGACCCCCACACCACCAGTTCACCCGACTCGCCGAGCGCAGCGGCAGTCTTGTGCCCGACCCGCACGCGAGCGAACCGCTGCCCGGCCGGCACCTCCACCATGCCACCGGGAGCAGGTCCGTCGATCGCCAGCGAACCATCGTCGCGCAGCGCCAGCAGCGCCGTCCTGCGGGCATCGATCGCGACGACGCGCCGAGCCGTATCCGCCGGGAAGGCCGCGCGCCGACCCCAGCACACGACCGATCCGTCCTCAAGCAGCGCCGCGGCCCCATCCTCGCGTGCCGCGACATCGATCGCCTTGCGCACGGGCCGATCGCCGAGTGCGGGCGGAACGACCGCGGCGCCGTCGGCATTCGAACCCAGCGCGAGCACGCTGCCATCGGCTCGCACGGCGAGCGTGTAGGTCGAGCCTGCGGCGATCGCGACGAACCGACCGTCCGCCGGCAGCGCACAACGGCCGTCGTGATCGACGCCGCACGCCCACGCCCGAAGCCCGCTCAGGGGAACTGCCTCGAGAGCATGCCCGCCGGCGCGCCCTCGCCCGGCCACGAAGAAGCCTGCGCCGAGCGCAGCCACGCCGAGCAACGCCCCGAGCCAGCGCGATGGCCGCGCACGCGGCTGACCGACTTTGCGCCCGGAACCCGCGATCCGCCGCAACAACGACGCGAGCTCGCCCGCGTCGGCCCCACGCTCCGCGGGCTCGCGACGGCCCAGTCGCCGCAGCGCCACGGCGAGCTCCTCGCGCGCCTCGGACCGAAGATCGTCCCACGACGGCCGCGGACCAGGTGGAAGCGCCCATCTCCGCTCGGCGCGCGCGACCTGCGCGAGCAGCGCGCGGACCGCCTCGGGAGACCCGTCACCGCGGTCATACGGCGCGCTTCCCGTCCAAAGCCGCTCGACCAGCAGCCCGATCGCCCAGAGATCCGCAGCCGGCCCCGCCGCGACCGGCGCGACTCCGGTCTGCTCGGGCGCCATCCACTCGGGCGTTCCGAGCGGCGCGCCGTCGATCGTCAGCGCACGATCCGCACCCTCGATCCGCGCGACGCCAAAGTCGAGCACCGTGACCCTCGGCGGCGCGACCGCGAACGACACCATGATGTTCGACGGCTTCAGATCGCGATGCACGACGCCCGCGCCATGGATCCGCCCGACGATGTCGCAGAGCTGCGCCACGAGCTCAAGGCGGCTCGAGAGCGGAAGCGACCTGCGCTCGCACGCCTCGACGATCAGCTCGCCGTCGATGAACTCCATGACGAGGTACGCGCGTCCGTCGGGCGCAGTCCCCGCTGAAATGAGATTCGCGACCCCCTCGCCGGCCGCGCGCGCGACGGCAGACCACTCGCGCCGGAAGCGCTCGAGCTCGTCCCCACCTCCGCGCCCCGCGTCGAGCACCTTCACCGCGACCGACCGCGCGATCGGCGCCTGCTCGCGCGCCAGCCACACCGTCGCGCTCGCGCCGCGACCGAGCAGCCGCACGGGATTGAGCCCGGGAATGGTGGGGAAGCCGCGCGGATCGTCTGCCTTCACCGGCTCGAAGAATGCAGCGCTCCCCTCGTTCACGCTCGCACCTCGCGCGCGACCGCCGCCTCGAGGAACGACGCGAATGGCTCGCCGAGCACCCCCGCCAGCTCGGCAAGCATCACATCGATCTCGGCGCGCGGCTGCGACGAGAGCAGCACGCCATGGTGAACGAGCCCGGCCGCGACCACGAACGCATAGGCCACCAGCGCCGCGTTGCGCTCCTCGACCTTCGTCGCGCCGCCGAAGGCCATCGTCGCCGCGTGCCGCATGCGGTCGAGCTCGTCACGCGAGGCAACCTCGGCGACCAAGCGCCGCGGCGAAGCAGATCCGACGACCTTCACGACGGCCCGCTCCAGCCACGCATCGCGGTCGCCCGCGCGGCGGAGCTCCTCGACCGCGAAGTCGACCGGCTTGATGCCTCCTGCGGCAACGATCGCGCTGATCGAGTGCGCCGCGGGTCCGCTCAGCGGCGCGGCGACATCGGTCTCATTCGACCTGTTCAAATCGTTCTTCATGGGCGCAGCGCCTCCTCCATGCGGGCGAGCTCGGCCTCGAGCGACTCATCCTCGACTCCCTCGCGCACGAGCTCTGCGCGGATCGCCCCTCGCAGTTCGGCAGTCACTCCGCGGACCGCCGCATTCAGCTCGCGGATGGACATGCCCGTCTCCGCGGCGATCGCCGCGTAGGTCAGGCCATCGACGCTCCGCCGCCAGAACACCTGCCAGTGCCGGGCCAGCCCCCGCGCGGCGAGCGATTGCTGCACCGAGCGCGTGCAGTCGTCGATCACCCGGTTCGCAAGCTCCCGTTCGAAGGCCCGTTCCGCCTCGTTCCATCCGGTCGTCGACGCCTCCGACAGTGCACCCGTCTGCGCTTCGTGCCGCCCCGCCGTCCGCATGCGGATCTTCCGGCGCTCCCGGGCGCAGAAGTGCAGCCCGTTCATCAGCCAGCGGCGGAAGGGAAGCCCGCTCTCGCGCCAGCGATCGAAGTAGTCCTCGCGTGCAAGTCTCGTCGCGAAATAGGCGTGCACGAGCTCCTCCGCATCCTCAAGCGTCCGCAACGACGAGCCCCGCGCATAGGCGAGCAGCGGCGCGCGGTAGCGCTCCATCACGAACGCACGCGCGCGCGACATCCCGGCCGGACCGTCCGAAGCCGTTGCCATCATGGAGGTTGCGTGCGTGCTGGGAAAGTGGTCGCGCTGCATCCGTGCTCCTGCGACGCGGGAGAGAGCCCATCCGCCCAGGCCTGCGCGGCATTCTGCGCGATCGGCGGCAGATTTTCAGCGCAATGGCTCCCGCATTGCCTATCTCCCTGCCGCGTGCCATCCCCGCGGCTGAGGAGAATCCATGCGTCTTGCTCAGTGCCTCGCGGTCGCCGCGTTCCGTTGTCTTTCACGTCTCGCCAGCATCATGGTCCCCGCTTCGTTGATCGGCGCGGTACAGCCAGCCCTCGCGGGAGGAACCCCTGGCTGGATCGCGACCGCCTCCTCCACCGCGGACTTCTCGAACATCCAAGGCCAAGGCGGCTGGTTCTACGCCTACGCGACCAGCAGCGCGATGGACTCACCCATCTCCTTGATGGACTTCTACCACCCGAACGGCGCGTCGTGCGGCTGCGGAGGCGTCGGGGCGATCTGGTCCTACGCGCAGGCGGTCTGCTTCTGCGGGCAGCAGTTCTGCTTCGAGGGCGCTGACATCTCGCACGTGAACACGCAGGGCGCCGTGCAACTTCCCGTGCGCCGATACCGACTCCCTGCATCCGGACGCTTCCGACTGAGCCCGACCTTCTCGCACGGCGGCGGGTGCTCGGGCGTCGAGCTCATGACGCTGCAGCTGCGGTTCCGAGGGTCGGTGCTCTGGAGCGCGACCTCGGGCCCAGGCGAGCAGACCGGATCGGTGGAGATCCTCGGCGCGGCGGGCGAGTATGTCGACATGATCACGGTCCCTGCGGGCGGACAATGCGGCGGCGCGCACATCGCACGCCTCGCGGTCGAGAGCGGCGACTGCAATGGCAATGGCATCGCAGACTCGGCCGACATCGCGAGCTACAACCTGCTCGACCTCGATGACGACGGCGTTCCAGACTGCTGCCAGAGCGGCGGCGACTGCGCGAGCAAGGGCAACAT
>Ga0208783_10000965_pt1 | contig 17494 bp, 17 predicted proteins | sample DEB19_08_DNA_2_FD_184529 | JGI IMG/M metagenome (GOLD analysis project Ga0208783, IMG submission 184529) | Aqueous microbial communities from the Delaware River and Bay under freshwater to marine salinity gradient to study organic matter... | ecosystem: Environmental > Aquatic > Marine >...
TCTACCTCCACGAGCTGCCCTAGCAAGGAAACGTGGTTTACGGGGCCATCCTGCGGGGTGGCCCTTTGTTTTTGTAGGGTAGAATAGGCCAATGCCCGCCATTACGAAGGACACCCTTGTCCGCGACCTGAGAGATGAATGGTCGTTGGAGGACTTGGGGCGGGGAGCTGGGTGGAAGCCCATCCCTCCCTACAAGCGGGGTACGGTGCACGTATTGGGGCAGGATGGCCGGTGGCGGGCGGGCGGGGCTCTGAGCGGGGCTTGGGACTTCAGCGCCGGGTCGTCAGACGGCATCCTTTCCACCTTTGATCTAGACGAGGGAAGCAGCACGACCACCTATGCCTCCTCTGTAGTAGACTTGGACGACGGTACATCAGTATGAGCACTCCTGCCATTATTCGTCATCGCCGGGACACGGCTGCCAACTGGACTTCCAATAACCCTGTATTGGAGGCTGGTCAGTTGGGTCTGGAGACGGACACGCTGAAGATTAAGTTTGGCGATGGCACGACGGCTTGGAACAGCCTCTCCTACGCTTCTGGAGGAGGTGGTGGCGGGGTGACGGATGGCGATAAAGGCGACATCACGGTAAGTTCTAGCGGCGCTACGTGGACTATCGATAATGGCGCGGTCACGTATGCCAAGATGCAGGACGTGTCTGCGGCGTCCAAGCTGATTGGCCGTGGGTCGGCTTCGGGTTCCGGCGATCCGCAGGAGATTACGATTGGCACCAATTTGACGATGAGCGGCACCACGCTCTCGGCTGCGGGGTCCATCTCTGGGTCCACGGGCAGCACGGACAACGCCATCATCCGGGCGGATGGCACCGGCGGCTCCACCATTCAGGGCAGCGTTCCCACCATTGACGACAACGGGAAGATTCTCGCTGACGCCTTTGCGTTGGACACCACCCCGACCACGACGGGTGGCACGGGAGTGATTATCTGGGACAGCACGGAGAGTGCTCCGTCTGTCGGCTTCAATGCCAATGTGCTGGGCAAGCTGGGCGTTGATCAGCACGTTCAGGTGTACAACCAAACCGGCTCCACCATCGCCAAGCGCAAGGTGGTGCGGCAAAGCGGGTCGTCCGGCACCCGCCTCAAGGTGGATTTGGCGTTGGCCGATGGAGACCCCAATTCGGCCACGACCATTGGCATCACGGCTGAGTCCATCAGCAACAACAGCTCTGGGTTCATCATCACGGCGGGTCTTCTCACCGGCGTAAACACCATTGCCTTCACGGAAGGCGATGTGCTGTGGCTGTCTTCCACCTCGTCTGGCGACATCACGAACGTCCGTCCTACGCAGCCCAATCACGGGGTTCGCCTCGGCTACTGCATCAAGTCCTCGGCTGGGGCTGGCATCATCTACGTCGATGTGCTGAATGGCTTTGAGCTTGAGGAGCTGCACGACGTTTTGCTGTCCAGTCCGGTGGACAACTCCTTCCTTGTCTACGAGTCGTCTTCCTCGTTGTGGAAGAACGAAGCTCCGTCTGCCGCCCGTACCTCGTTGGGGCTTGGTACGCTTGCTACGCAAAACGGAACGTTCTCTGGTACTAGCTCCGGAACCAACACGGGCGACCAGACGATCACGCTTACGGGTGACGTAACTGGATCCGGCACGGGCTCCTTCGCGGCCACGATTGCGGCTGGAGCGGTCAGTACTTCCAAGCTGGGCGGGGACATCACGACGGCGGGCAAAGCCCTGCTGGACGATGCGGACGCTGCCGCGCAACGCACCACCCTTGGGCTGGGCACGTTGGCTACGCAGTCCGGTACGTTCTCTGGCACCAGCTCCGGAACCAACACCGGCGATCAGACTATTTCGCTAACGGGGGATGTCACGGGTAGCGGTACGGGGTCGTTTGCCGCCACCATTGCTAGCAGCGCAGTCACAAACGCCAAGATGGCGAATATGACGGCCAGCACCATCAAGGCCCGCGTTACGGGCTCTACGGGTGCGCCCGAGGACGCCACGCTGACGCAGGTGCTCGATCTGGTCGGGTCTGCCGCACAGGGCGACATCCTCTATCGCGGTGCGTCTACGTGGACCCGGCTTGGGGCGGGCACCAGCGGTCAATACCTTCAGACTCAGGGCGCAGCAGCCAATCCCCAATGGGCTACGGTGAGCGCCTCGGGAGGTGGCACCAAGACCTACGCCGACTTCACCCCACTCAACAACCAGCCTCCATCAACGGCCTTTGCCACGTTGGACACTCGGAACAGCGTTGCGGTGCTGGATTTTGATGACGGGGCGACGAATGAAGCTTCCATCTTCGTGTCCGTCTTGCCGGAAGCTGCGGTCGTGTCGTCTGGTCTAAAGGTCCGCATTCATTGGATGGCTACCAGCGCCACAAGCGGGAACTGCCGGTGGGGTGCTCAGTTTGCCGACCTCTCCGATCAAGATATCGACAGCTATGCCTTCGATACGGCTACGGAAGTCAGCACGGCTACCTCCGGCACATCCGGCAACGTCACCGTAACGGAAATCACCTGCACGTCCATCGATTCCATAACCGCAGGCAAGCCGTATGCGATTAAGGTCTACCGCGACTCCAGCGACACGACCAATGACACGATGACGGGCGATGCCGAATTGATCGCGGTCGAAGTGAGGAGCGCGGCTTAATATGGCCTATCAGACATCAACTGGTAATTACTTCACGTTCACTCGCAATTACAACATCAGCGAGTTCACGGCGGCGATCTGGATTTATCCCACTTCCTCGCCAAGTGAAGCAACCCCGTGCGGATTATGGGAGGCTGCTGGGTTTACGTACCAATGGATCATTTCGCGCAACTCAACAGGAACTATCACGATTGCCGTTCACGTCAACGTCGGTGCAGTTACCGTCGCAACCTCAACTGGAACGACTTCTCTTAATACTTGGAGCCACGTCGGATTGGTAAAAACCAGTTCTGGCATTCAATGTTACATCAATGGTGCGCTAGATGGAACCGCGTCAATTTCTGGAGCGATGCTCTCTCGAACTGCGGCAAGCGGCATCGGTGCGCGGCAGGCTGGGAATTTGCCATTTCCGGGCAACTTGGCGGAATTTGGCACTTGGACTAGATCCTTGAGCGCGGCTGAAATGGCCTCTCTCGCTGACGGATTTAAACCATCGCGCATCCCGAATCCCGACATTTACTACCCGCTGGTGCGGGAAAAGATCGACGTGCGGAACAACTACACTTTGACGACCGTAGGATCGCCATCCGTGCAAGCCCACAACCGCATTTACTAATGAGCTGGTACATCAACACGAACACCGGAGAAGAGCGCCAGTTCGATGCCTCTTGGGTCAATGCTTGCGTGGCCGCTGGCAATCCCAAGGTCGATGGCTGGGTGCTGATGGTTCCGCAGCCGCAGCCTCCTCCGCCCCCTCCTCCGCAGCCATACCGCGTGAGCAAGGACACGATCACCAGCCGCGTGCTCGATGCTGGCAAGATTCCAGACCTGATGACCGTCATCGCTGGTCTGAACGCCGAGGAGCAGTTCCTTTGGACCAACTACGCTTGGTTCTGGAACACGAATCAAACGGCCATCGCCATCTGCGCGCAGCTCGGCCTCGATCCAGCGGTGATCCTCGCGCCGGACCCCTACCTGACGTGATTGAGCTAGCCTCTCTCATAGTAGCCCTAGGAAAGGCCATTCCTTTCATTTCTAGGCTACTTACCGAGGTGGAGCGTATCAGGGTAGCCCAAACCCACAATGCCATCGATAAAGCCATTGCAGAGGCCCGCAAAGGGCCTTCTGTGTGCCCTAGCCCTTCTTGCCCTCTCCGGGTGCTACACGACGGGGCAGGTGGACAGGTTCCTGAAGCACCCCGAGTTTAAAGCGGCGGCTCAGTTTGCCCCCAACTTCACCTCGGAAGTCCTTCACGCTTTGGCAGAAGCGGAGAAAAAGTCGTGGTAGGATAGGCCAGATGCTCCACGCCAAGGACTACATCGTTGCCGGGACGCCAGTTGCGGCGTCCATCACCCTCTCTCAGGTGAACCAAGTGGCGGCTCTCGTGGGCACCCTTCTCGGAATTGCATACTTACTCTGGAAGTGGTGGAGGGAGGCCAAGTGAAGAAGGCGGATATGCCCTGCAACCAGCCGATGAAGAGCTGGAGGGCGGGGAAGAAGAAGGTGGTGAAGGCTTGTGCGAATGGACAGGAGAGGATTGTCCATTTCGGTGATAGTTCGATGAAGGACTACACCCAGCACCGCTCCAAGGAGCGCCGTAAGTCCTATTGCGCCCGTTCTGGGGGTATTAAGGGCGGGGAAGGTAAGCTCTCTGCCAACTACTGGGCGCGCAAGGTTCTTTGGTCCTGTTAATCCTATGAGCAAATCCGGCGAAAAGTACAAGTCGAAGAAGCACGAGATGCGCCACGAGAAGGGCGAATCCAAGAAGGAGCGTATGATGGAATACGGCTCGATGAAGATGCGTAACCACGGGACCTCCCGTAAGAAGTGCTCCTAAAGGTCTAGCCGCACCACTCCTAGGTTGTTCTTAAACTGACCATCCTTGGCGTAAAAATGGTCCAAGGAGTGGCAGTTTGGGCACAAGACCTGAAGGTTGGATATGTGGTTGTTCTTGGTGTTCCGGTCGATGTGATGCAATTCCAAGATTCCCACCTCTTTGTCCCAGCCGCATTTTGAGCACGCCTTCGTATCCTGCATAAGCAGGGCCTTGGCGTGTTTGTAGTTTGAGAAGATTCCCTGTTTTTTGTGGTTTTGCGACTTCACTACACTCCAGCACCCGCGAGAGCAGTACGTCGCATTATCTTTGCTTCTAGGAACAAACGGCTTTTGGCATCCTATGCACTTACGCTCTGCAAATGGTAGGCTGCGCCTTGCTTCATTTAGGCACTTTCGACTACAAAACTTGGCATCTACCCTAGACCCTTCGCACGAAAACGAGGTAGCACAGGTTTGGCATACTACAATGCGTCTAGGTAAATGAACGCCTTTAGGCACAACACAATCCTATGCCACTAACCAAGAAGGGGAAGTCTATTTTTTCCAAGATGCAGGAAAGCTACGGCAAGGAGAAGGCCCAACGGGTCTTCTACGCTGCCGCGAACAAGGGGTCCATCAAGGGAGTCGATTTCAAGCGGAAGCGGCGGTAAGTGGTAGGATAGGTGTATGCCTGTCCTGTCCACAGTTGGTGCTGCCTCTTTGCGGGCGTTTGGGGCCTTCCGTCGGGGGACGGCGGCTGGGTTCATCTCAGCCACGGGCGGGACGATCACCACTAGTGGGAATTACAAATACCACACATTTACGTCTTCGGGGACGTTTTCAGTAGCCTCGGTGCCTTCGGGCAGGACGATTGACTACATTCTCGTTGCTGGTGGCGGCGGGTCGGCCAATCAACGAGGTGGTGGCGGTGGCGGTGTGGTCGTTAGGACGGCTCAGACGCCTTCCGCTGGGTCCTACTCCGTAGTCGTAGGGTCGGGTGGTGCGCTTGCGACCAACGCCGGGAACAACGGTGGAGATACGACGTTTGCTGGCCTAACCGCCATTGGCGGCGGTGGTGGCGTTGCTAGTGGTGGAACTCCCGGCACTAATGTCGGGCGCTCTGGCGGTTCCGGTGGCGCGGGTACGGATGGAGGCGGTTCCGCCCTTCAGCCTACCTCCTCTTCTGGTGGATTTGGCAATGTTGGCGGGACTGGTGGTGGTGGTGGTGCTGGCGGAGCTGGCAGCACTAGTGCGGGAGGGTCGGCCTACAACGACACTTCTGTCACCGGAAACTCCTATGCTGGCGGCGGCCCGTTTTCTACAGACGGCACCTATCTTGGCCCCTCTGCTAACACCGGCGAGGGCGGTGGGTATGAGGACGATACCGGCACCGGATACAATGGCGCGAGTGGCGTCTTCGTCGTTCGCTACCTCTATCAATAATGGCACGCTATTCCAAGTTTGGGGCACTAGACTCGGCCATTGTTGACGATGGCGACGTAGGCTTTACGCGGGTCAATAACCGCCTCCGTCCTGACCAGTTGAAGGGCGGGGAGGTCTATTCCAGCATCAACGGGCGGATGGACATCGAGGGGGCTTGGCAGACTCGCAAGGGGCTGGAGAGCTTCGGTCCCACCCTTACAGCCAATACGGAGTCCATCCGGCTTACATCTCCCGCCGTCTGGTATCTGTACGCCACTGCCAGCATCTCCTCGGCTAGCCGGTCGGGCACCACCGTAACGGTAAATACGGCCACGAATGCCTTTGTTACCAATACGCTGGTAAACATCGCTGGCGTTAGCGGCACGGTGGACCCCACGGGGAATCGGGTGATTACGGTCGTTAGCACCACCCAGTTCACCTTCACCATCCCCGGAGCCACGGGGAGTGAGACTTATACCGTCAGTTCTGGGGTGGCCGGTCCGGCCAAGCTCACGGCTACGGCTACGACCGGCGTTTACGGGTCTTGCCTCTTCTCCGACCCTTCCAGCCAGAACGCCAACTACATCATCCGGGCAACCAATCAGAACGCCATTGCTACCCCTGCTAGTGGCGGGGCTTCGGTGACCATCTCCTATCCGGCTGGCGTATCCATCTCCTCGACTGTCGAACTCCTACAATGCTTCGACAAGGTGCTGATGTTCCGCGAGGGTCAGACCGCCTTGGAATGGAACGGAGCCCTTTCTGGCAGTCCAGCCTTTACGGCGGTGGCTAGTGGGGTGTATACGCAGCCTGTATACTTCGATGCGGCGGGGAATGCCTCGATCACGGATGGCGTGGTTACCATCACGGCCAACTCCCACGGGCTTTCCGTTGGAGATACGGTTTACGTCATCGACCGGGCATCCTCCGAGCTTCAGGAGGGAGACTTCCCGTACACGGTGAGCGATGTGCCTACGGCCAACAGCTTCAAGTTCCTTGGGCAGGTGCCGGACATTTCTTCGGACCGCATCGTGGTGTCCAAGAAGATTAGTTCCGGGAAGGGCTTCATCCATATGCCCGCGCCGGGATGGGGCTACTACCACCAACGCCGTCTGTGGGTTCCTTACTGGTATGAGCCGGGTGCCGGTTCCTATACTGACAGGAATGTCAGAGACGAGATCATTGCCTCCGACATTCTGGACAGCGACACCTACGACCGCATCCAGAACCAGTACCGGATCACGGCTGGTGTGGCTGACAACGTAGTTGGACTCCAAGCCTTCTCCGAGGACAACCTCCTCGTCTTTAACCGCAATTCCATCCATCTGGTGAGGGGAATCAGCGGGTCGGTGGCTGACACGGCTGTTCAGATGATTACGTCTGAGGTCGGATGTGTAGCCCGCCGGTCCATCCTCCAGATCGGGAATCAGGTTCTGTTCCTTTCCGACAATGGGGTATATGCCGCGGCCTTCGGTGACCTTTATAACCTAAGAGGTGCAGGCGTACCATTGTCGGAGCCTATTGCGGCCACGATTCAGCGGATTAACAAGGACTATGCGGATAGGGCGGTAGCGGCCTACTTCAACAACCGCTACTACCTCGCGGTGCCGTTGGACGCCTCCACGACCAATAACGCCATCCTCATCTACAACTTCCTGAATCAGGGATGGGAGTCGTTGGATACGACGGGGCGGACTGGCTGGGAGATCGACAACTTCATCGTCGCGGACAACAGCGGGCTGGCCTCCCTGTACACCATCAGTCCTAGTGGCTCCATCCACGAGATTGACGCCCGTGAGGACGGGAATGACAATCTGTCCCTATTTGCCGGGATCAGCCCCGCCATCTACCCCATCTCCAGCAGCGTCACTACTCGTCAGTACGCCTACGGGATGATGGACCGCAAGAAGTTCAATTCCTATGAGTTCCATATTGAAAGCTCTGCTTCGGAGTCATCGAACGCGACGTTCTCGGCGGAAGTGGAGAATCCCGATGCCATTGTTGATCTTGGCTCTCTCTCAAGCCTCTTTGGCTCCAATTTGGCGGTAGCCGAAGATGCGTCGCTGCGTGGTAGAATCGGAAACAAGCGCGGCTATGGCATCCAGATGACGGTGGCCCCTACCAATGGGCGACCGAAGTTGAGGGCCGTAAAGGTGCAGGCGATGATCACCGACCCAACTATCTCTCAAGCCTCCTAATATGCCTGTCCTTTCCAAAGGCACCACTTTTGCTGTCGGCGATGCCCCTACGGCTACCACCCTGAACAATCTGGTGGATAATGCCACCTTTGTGTCCGGGGCGGTGGATGGAGCGACTACCCAGCTCTCCTCTGGGGCAATCATCGTCAAGGACGGAGGCATCACCCCGGCTAAGTTGTCCACGGGAGGCCCTTCTTGGACTAGTGGCGGGGCGTTGAGTGCTACGTCCATCCAGAACAGCCCTATTGGCTCTTCTACGGCCTCTTCCGGGGCGTTTACGACCCTTTCGGCGTCCGGCACTACCTCCATCTACGAAGTGCTGGAAAAGGCTTCTATTGCGGCTACTTCGCTTACGGGGACCGTCAACTACAACGCTCTGGATGGGGCGGTCCTGTATTGCACCTCAAATGCATCTGGGAACTGGACGCTGAACGTGCGCGGGGATGGTTCGACGACCCTGAACAACGTGATGGCGACGGGGGATAGCCTCAGCTTGGCTATTCTGGTCACTCAGGGGTCCACGGCCTACTACCAGTCCGGCTTCCAGATTGACGGGTCCAGCGTGACCCCGAAGTGGGCGGGTGGCACGGCCCCGACTGCGGGTAATGCGTCTAGTGTGGACGCCTACACGATCACCATCTTTAAGACGGGAAGTGCTACCTTCATCGTCTTCGCCAGCCAAACCAAGTTTGCCTAACGCCATTGAGCGTGCGCTGGCCCTTTATGGGCCGGATTTTGCCAACGTACACGGGTTCTATTCCCAGTACGGATATTGTTACTCTGAGCCGGAGGCGTTAGTTCTCTTCCGTCCGTGCTTGAGGGAAAGATTTTGGGAGATCAATCCACCCACTCCTGACTGTTGGTGGGTGGAGTTGGCGATAGGGCCGAAAGCACCAGCCATCTTTGCTAGAATCCTCCCGTGGTCACTACCTTACGTTGGCTGGCAACGCGGGGCTAGGAACGACCTAAAACCTCGCTTCTTCCCTTTCAACAAAGCCAAAGCACTCTATGAGCTTAAAGGTAGGTTCACCTCCCCCTCCGCCAGCCCCCGTTAGCGCCGGGCAGTCTGCTAGTCAATTTGTGCGGGAGATGGCCGACCCGGCCTTCCAGCAGCTACTGTTCCAAGCCGAGTCTACCTATCGGCCTCAGTACACGGCGCTAAATCAGCGCGACCTGATGAACACCCTTATCGGGGTGGCTCCGGGCACGGAAGAGGGCTTCTACGGCACTCTGGATTTGGCTGATATGGCGGCTCGCCGTCAGGCGGCGCTTGGCCAGAGCCTCCAGACGCAGGCTACGGAGTTTGGTCTTGCCCAGCTTGGGGCGTATGCCCCGCAGGCCCGTGAGGCTTATTTGGCTGCTAATCCGCAGATGGCGGCGGCTCTGGCTCAGGCCGAGTCGATGGGTGGGCGGCAGGCTAGTGGCTATCTGAACGAGATGGGGCGGCTTGCGATGCAGGCTCCTCAGACTCAGGCCATCAGTCCCGAGCGGGTGGCGGCGATGGGTGGATTCACTCCTCAGCAGGTTGCCGCGCAGCAGGTTCAGCTTGGTGGCGTTCTTACCCCTGAGCGGGCGGCTGCGGAGCGCATTGCTGCCGGTCAGGTGCAGGCGGGTCAGATTGGCGCTGGGGCTCTTGGCGAGTCGCTCTATCAGCAGGCTCTTCAAGCCCAGCAGCAGAGCCCGCTTTCCCAATCGTTGCAGGCTCAGGGGATGGCCCGTGCTACTGCTCCCGGCCAGCTCACCCCGGAGGAGATCAGGGCGGCTACGCAGGGCACTCGTGAGGGCTTTGCGGCTTCCGGGCGTTTGGCTGACAATGCGGCCATTGCCGGTGAGGCTCTTGCCCGTGCGGGAGCGGCGCGTGAGCGGTCGGTGCAGGACATTGCTCTTGCCCAGCAAATCAACCAGCAGCTTTTGGGAGCCCAGCAACAGGGTCAGGCGCTGGCTACGGATGTTCTCCGGGCGGATATTGCCCGTCAGCAGGCCAATGTCGGAACCCAGCTTCAGGCGGGTCAGTTCAACGTCAGCAGCGCCCTCGATGCTTCGCGGGCCAATCAGCAGGCGGCGCTTCAGGCTGCGTTGGCAAATCAGGCGGCGGCCAATATGGCCCAGCAGTTCAACATCACGAACGCCCAGAACGTGCAGCAGATGAATCAGGCTGCCAACCTTCAGGCGGCGCTTGCCAATCAGGGCGTGGGACAGCGGGCGTTTGAGTTTGGGGCTGGTCAGAATCTCGCGGCCCAGCAGTTCAATGCCCAGCTTGGGATGTCGGCTGCGGAGGCTAATCGCGCCTATCAGGCCCAGCAGGCCCAGCAGCGGTTTGCCAACCTTGGCGCTGTCCTCGGTTCTGAGCAGGCGATGCTTGGTGCAGATCGCGCTTACGCGCTTCAGCAGGCTGGTCAGCAGCAGGGCGTCACGGCGGCTAGCCTCGGCCTCATTGGCTTCGGCCAGACTCCCTATGCTCTGGGCCTTGGGGCGCAGCAGCAGGGCATCAGTCAGGGCCAGATGGGGATGGGTCCGCAGCTCTTTGATCCGTCTGCTGGCATCAACCTTGGTCTCCAGAATGCGGCTAATCTGGGCAACTATCAAGCTGCTACCTACGGTGCGCGGGCTGGGGCTCAGGGCGCTATGATGGGCGGCTTGATGCAGGGCCTTGGGACTATTGGCGGCGCTGCTGTCGGGAAGTATTGCTGGGTAGCCCGAGAGGTCTATGGCAAGGAGAACCCCAAGTGGGTACTGTTCCGCGAGTGGCTGTTCTCCAAGGCCCCTGCGTGGTTCCGCAACCTGTACATCAAGCACGGGGAGCGGTTTGCCGAGTTCATCAGCAACAAGCCGAAACTGAAGTCCCTAATCCGTCGTTGGATGGACAGCCGAATCAGCTACAACTTCGCTTAATATGGCTATCATTGGACAAGGCGTACAGGCTGGTCTTGGTCGTATTGACTACTCTCCCTATATGCAGGGAGCGGTGGCCGGGGCTCAGGGCATTGCTCAGGGGCTTGCCGGCTTTGGGCAGAGTGTCGGCAGCGGCATTCAGAACTACCTGAAGAAGCAGGAAGAGAAGAAGAAGGAGCAAGAGGGCATTGAGTTCATCAAGAACCAGTTTCCCGGAATTGACGACAAGGCTGCCAAGGCGGGTTTGAGCGCGGCTGGTGGTCCTGCGGCTTTCGTCAAGTTCCAGTCTGAGCAGAACGCCTTACGTGAGGCTGCGGCTGCCCGCAATGCGGCCTTGGAAGACCAGCGCAAGGCTGCTCAGGTTGCGGCTTATCTTCAGCAGGGTGGTGGGAATCTGCCTTCCCCCGTCAATCGGGCCTTTTTCACGCCTGAGCAGCAGATGGCGGGTGAAATGTCCTATCTTCAGTTGGCTCGTCAGCGTGCGGAACGCGATAAGACGATAGCTGAGGCTGCTGCTCTACGTGCCGGTAAGCCTGAAAAGGCTCCTACTGGAACCGAAGCTCTTTACCAATCCTTGAGGCAGGCTGCTGTTGAGGCTAATAATGGACAGCCATTAACCGCTGCTCAAGATGCTAAGATTCGGCAGAACGCGATTGAAGCTGGACGCGCTCAAAGCACTACCAATTATGGACCGGGGTTGATCAATACGATTTACTCCGACTTGGCCAAGGAGAAGGGTGACATATTTTCGCTTCGCGAGGCAATCGCCAACTACGGCGCTGCTATTAATGAGATCACCGGGTCCAAGGCTTTTAGCGGACCTGCTGGTGCTATCAAGTATGCCGGTGCCCGTGCGCTTCAAGTAGTCGGGTCCGATGCATTCAAGACTGAGGCCGACGCTTATCAGGCGGCTGCTTCTGCGCTTGCTAGTTCCGTTCTTGCTATTGCCCGTCAGCTTCCGGGCGCTTCGTCAGATCGTGACGTTATCTTCCTGCAACGTGTTGCTACCGGCGATGAGCGGGTTCCAAGTGCAGAGGTTCTAAAGAAGATTCAGGCCCGTGTTGAGGCAAAGCTAGCTCGCGTAGAATCGACGTTTCAGAACAAGCTTCAGGCATTTGGCGAAGCCTCAAAAGGAGACTCCAATGCTCAGTTTGCGTTCAAGGTCCTTTCCTCCAAGCCCAGCGCGGAAATGCCGGGTCTTCCTGCTAACTTCTAATGGCTACACGCGCTGAAATTAAGGCCAAGCACGCAGCCGCTGTTGCGGCTGGAGACGTTGAGGCTGCTAAGGCTGCTGTAGCCGAGGCTGAGACCCTTTTGGCCCAAGAGCAGGCCGCAGAGCAGCAGGCCGTTGCTGCCTCTATTTCTCGCCAGCAACCCCCTGCGCCCGTTGCTGCCCAGCCTGTAATTGAAGGGTTGATGCCGGGCACTCCTGCGCCCGTATCGTCTATTACCGGACTGACTGCCTCTCAGGCGCAGCGGCGTGGTGAGGCGGGGATGCAGGCCCTGCAACAAGGTGCTGTGGAGGCGGCGCAGCAAGGTGCCATTGGTGGGATTCGTTACGGCGTACCACTAGCCGTTGGATTTGCTACTGGTGGGGTAGGATTGGCTCCAGCATTGGCGATGGGCGGCACCATTCTTGCGACTGAAAATATTGCTCAGTTTCTAGAGAAGCTGACTGGCGAGCGTAAGGAAATGGAGCCTCTGAAGTCGGTAGCTGGTGCGGTGGCGGCTGGCGCTCCCATTCTGCGTTTTGCGGAGCCTGTGGCTGGAGCTAGCCCGCGTGTAGCTAGCTTCTTGCTCTCCACGGTGAGTGCTGGGTTGGGAAGCGAGGGCGCTCGCGCCATTGAGGCTGGAGAGATGTTCCCTGAGTCCAAGGGAACGGTGGATAACGTCCTGCGGTTCACCATTCCTCCGCTGGCTGGCGTTGCGGCGCGTATGGGCGCTGGTGCTGAGATTGCTTTGGGCCGCGCAAAGGAAATCTCGGCCACCCGAGGTGGGGCCAATCTCTTCAATCCTGATGGCACCATTGCCAATGTTGCCCTTGGAGAGGCTAACCCCGCTTTGTTCGGGATGGAGCAGAGGGCGCTTAAAAAGTACGTCCCTGCCGCCGTTGACCGCATCGTTAAGCTGGACGAAAACCTTCCTTCCGTAGCTAGCAGGCTTGTCGCGGAAGCCCCTGATGCCACGCCTGTGGCTGAGGAGCTGATGCGGAATATGAATCTGAACACGCTGCGTGATCAGTATGCGCAGGCGGAGCGTGTTGCCGCTGCGGCGAAAGAGGCTGCGGATCGCGCCCGATCCTCGTATTCTGCGGATGCTCGGAAGCTTATGGCTGACGCGGAAGTTGCCCTGCGGGCCTCTATGCGGGCCAAGGCGGCTTTCGATCAAGGCGTGAGCAAGGTCTTCGGTCCGAAACTCCCGTCTCTGTTCCAGACCGACAGCAACACCATTGGTCAGGAAATCCAGAAGGTCGCTAAGGATTCGGTGGAGGCTGTTAAGTTGGCTCGCTCTGCGATGTACGACGCCACAGGCGTACAGATCAACGATGCGGTTGTTGGCCTTGATGACGTACTAGCTTCCGCAAGTGCCGCTTCCAAGCCGGGCGGCTTGTTGGCTGGTGCCCGCGCCAATGAACGCTTCCTTGAGGCTATTTCCGATGCCTTTGGTCAGCGTCAGTCTCTGACCCGCGAGGAGTTTTTGGAGTTCAAGAACGCCTTTGCACGCAGGTTGGCTAATGGGTCTACTGACCCCAAGGTGGTTAGTGCGGCTGAAAAGCTGGCCTCTGAGCAATATGGCGTCGTGAAGAACGCCGCTGAATCCTTCATTGAACGCACCTACGGACAGGACATTCTGAAGCAATGGAAGGCGGCGAACGGAGCCTACGCCCAGAGCGTTGACGCCCTTGGAAGCGATGTGGTTGACTTGCTGGCCAATGGTCGCTTCAAGGAGTTCTTCAATCAAGTCGTGACTGGGGGCAAGAACTCGCCTGCATGGAAGCAGTTGAACCAGTATTCGGACTTCCTTGGCGGCGTGAGCAAGGAGGCCATTGCTACGGGACAGATCAAGAATCCCGCCGACTTGGCCGTAGCCGACAACTTCCGGCAACACGTTAATGCCGGGCTTCTCAAGGGGATGTTCGATGCTAGTCTGGTGGACGGTGCCCGCGAGGCATCTATGCTTTCTGGCGTAAAGGCTATTGATCCCGAGAAGTTCGTCCGCAATGTGGCTGCGTTGGAGAGTCGGGGAGGGTTCCCGATCAAGGAAGTCTTTGGCGCTGACACGCACGACTTCCGTCGCCTCGCCCGCTTCATCGACAAGAAGTTCGACGGTCGTGTGACGCAGCAAGAGCTGACGGATTGGCTGTCTATGTTGCCGAAGGACGGAGTGGACGTAGCCACCAAGGCGCTTGTCTATCGCAAGTCGGTAAAGGACGCCCTGCTGGATACGAACATTCCTCGGCGTATGGCTGCGCTTCGGAAGGCCGAAAACGAGGCTAGGACGGCGGGTCAGAACGTAGACCGCTTGCGGCAGGAGTATCAGACTGCGGCCAACGACCCGCTTGTTCGTTTCTTTGCGGACACCAACTTCAAGATCGATCCCAACGACTACGCCAATAACGCCAATCTGGCAGAGCGTATCGTTCAGGAGGTCGATCCGGTTGTGGTTAAGCGGTTCATTCAGGCGGCTGGTTCTGCTGGAAAGTCCGACTTGGTGTCCCAAATTGGGGACATTGCCGCAGCCAACGCCGTTCGGCGCTTCATCCCTCAAACCTACGAGAATGCTGATCGTCTTAGCCTTCGGGAGGTTGCCGACTTCTTCTACAATCCGGGCGACAAGATTCGTCGTCAGCGCGAAAACCTAGCTCAGTTGATCGGTAAGGATCGTTTTGACCTGATCAAGAAGCAGGTCGTGGAGCCGATTTCCGGCATCATTCAGTACCGCCAAGAAATTCAGGGCAGAACGGAGGATGTCTTTAACGACCTTCGTGCAATTTCTGCGGCATATGGTGGCGCGGCTGGCACCATTACGTCAGGTATGATTGCGGCTCAGGGCGCTCGTTCCGTGCTGAGTGCGGTGGATAACAAGATGTACAACGTCGCCACGCAGATTTACCTGAACCCCAAGTTCAGCCGCGACCTTCAGGCGGTCGGGTATGACCTAGTGCGGTTTGCACAGCTTAATCCCGTGTATGCCACGCAGGTTAATCTGGCGATGACCAAGGATCAGGCTACACAAGGTCAGCCCACTCGCTAATCCGTTCGTACCACCCCGGCTCCAACCAGAACCGTTGCCCGTCCGTAGGGCCGGACCATATCTCCCCTAGATAGGTAGGTTGGCCGGCGTCCGGGTGTGGAGCCGTACCCACAAGTGTGAACTTATGCCTGCTGATGGGCATTACGGTGAGACCTTCCTTAGTCTCCACCAGAACCCCTTCTACGTGGGCTTTGAACTGGTAGAGCGGCTCTAGTACGTCTGGCACGTCAAAACCCTTTAAAATCGATTCTAGGGCCCTCTGTGAGCGTTTTAGGCGGTGCCCCGGATGCGCAGTTCGATGTGATCCTCACCCCCCACCCTTACCCGGACGGGGGTGATCTCAAACTCAATCCACCCCAAGGAGGCGGGGGCACGCCCAGCATCCACGTTGTAGCTCACTTTCCCGGACTCGTAAGCTTTGAGGAAGGACCCGGTGCGACCACCCCAGATGGCGCGTTCCCGGATGACAGGCTCCTTCTTGGCTCCGCGTTTTAGCTGGAGGCGGGGGAATAGGGGCAGACAGCCCTTCCCGTGGGTGTGGCCCATCAGGTAGATGTCAGCCTCCGTCCACGGCACCATATCCTGAACCGACTTGAACTGCCCGCCAATGGTAGCTCCTCCTCCCCTGCCGTGATGGGCGAAGATGGTCAGCAGATGGCTGTGGTGCGTTCGCTTGCTCTTGAGGCTTATACCGACAATGGCAGACACCCCCAGAAACTTTGTGCCCAGAGCCGCCGCAAGTAGATGATCGGTAGTGTTGCCGTCACCAAGATCAAGATAGTGATTGCCGCCAAGAAGGCCAATGCAGCGCCCACGCATAAACTGCAACTCATTAGCAAGAGTCCGAGTAACGCCCTTATAAACATCTTTCAACGTGTTCTTGGTGGTGTCGTGTAGCGGGCCGAGAACCATCCGCTCCGAGGTGCTCATCCCGTCCGTGTAGTCGCCCATCCCGAGGAAGATGGCGTTCTTCTTGGATTTGGCGTAAGCCAAGAAATCCCGCCAATGCCCATCCGCGAACATATCGGAGTCGCGGTGAACATCCCCGAACGGAATGAGGGTGAAGGGCTTGTTCTCCTCGATCTCCAGATCGACGAAGTGTCCGTAGAATTGGCCGCAGGTCTTCATTTCTTGTTAGCTTTCCTTATCTCACGTTGCTGTGCGGTGACCTGTGAGTGGCATTCCGTACATAGAAGACGGAACCCGGCGGCCTCGACAAAAAGCCGGGCGACGTACTCATCCCATCCTTGGAATCCGCGTACAGGGTCCACGACGGGGTTGATGTGATCAATATGGGTTTCTGAATTGCCAACGACCTTTTTGCAGGCGGCGCAGACGTACTGATTTCGTCCAACTCGCGCAGCCTTGCGGCAAGTGTGCTTAGGCCCCCATCGCCCAGAAGCCCTACGCAATGCAGATGTAATGAAGCTACGGAATCTAGCTGGGGTCCATTGTCCATCGTTGTGGGGCTTCAACATTTCATTAAAGAGACTGGCAGGTAGGCGTTGTCTCGCATTGCCGTTCCTCCATTGCAGGTGGCCTGCGTTGACGTTCGCTCCACCTTAACATCTACCGTCCACTCCCCCTGACTGTCGCATACCTTCCACCAGACCGTTTTGGTCTCTGGGATGAGGTAGACGAGTAGTAGGCCGGGACAGCGGAGTGACTTGGCTACTGACCTAAGCTTCTCTAGTTTGGCGAAAGTGACTAAGTAGGAGCCAAAGCCGGAAAGCTGCTGATGGGTGAGATTGCGGGTTTTCACCTCCGCAACCCCTACGATGGACGAGCGCCAAAGGATGGCGTCCACATCCGCATCCGAGGTGTCGGCGGTAGTGGCATAGCCCACCTTCTTAGCGGCACAGAACGATTGCAGACACAGATGCTGGTAGCTGATGTACCGGCGACCATTCTCCGTGTTGCAATCGAGGCTCATCCTATCGTCCTCCGAATGACCTCATTGCCCAGCCATAGGACGCAGGCGTGGATGTGCTTGCATCTATCTCTGTCTGTCTGGGGGTACTCAGCATTCTTCCCTTCCTTCAGGCGGGGCTGACATCTGGTTTCCCAGTCCCGGCAGGTGCATTGACCCCTCCCTTTGTGGAGGGAGAGGTCACATACATAGAACTCCTCTTCCTTCGACTCCGAAGTGACGTGGAAGAGAAGCTGGCCTCTGTGCTCAATCTTCAAGGACTGACTCCGACCGGAGGCGTTCGCCTCTGGCCTGAACGAACTTGTGATAACGCTCCATCGCCCGGAATTGCTCAACAGGGTCTTCTTCGGACCCA
>Ga0208783_10000968_pt1 | contig 17442 bp, 22 predicted proteins | sample DEB19_08_DNA_2_FD_184529 | JGI IMG/M metagenome (GOLD analysis project Ga0208783, IMG submission 184529) | Aqueous microbial communities from the Delaware River and Bay under freshwater to marine salinity gradient to study organic matter... | ecosystem: Environmental > Aquatic > Marine >...
ATGTAGAAAATGGCGCTTGATACTTTTGCAGGACTTAAAACTACGATAGCTGATTATCTCAATCGGGATGATCTGACTAGCATTATTCCTAGTTTTATTGCTCTTGCAGAAGCAAAATTCAATCGTAAGTTGCGTGTTCGCCAGATGATTAAACGTGCGAATGGACAAATTGAAACAGCATTCTTTGCATACCCATCAGACTGGTTACAGGCAAAAGAGTTTCAGTTAAACACAAGTCCTATTGTCAGACTTGAGTTTGTAACTGAGGCTTATGGTGATAGCTTGAAGGCCAGTAGGTACATTTCTACTGGTAAGCCAGCTTATTACACAATTACTGGTACGCAGTTGGAATTCATCCCTGCACCAGATCAAACTTATTCCGCAGAACTTACATATTATGCTAAGATTCCTGCGCTGAGTGATTCAAACACAAGCAACTGGCTTCTGGCTTATGCCCCAGACTTGTACTTGTACGGAGCTTTGTTAGAAGCAAGCCCGTACTTGAAAGACGATGAACGTCTTGCCACATGGGGTCAGTTGTATACCAACTCCTTGGGCGACATAGAGGTTGCAGATCAAAGGGCATCTGTTTCTTCTACTCCTATTGTTCGAGCCCGTTCTTTGGGGTAATAAATGGCATCTTTTAATGACTATACAGAGACTCTAGTTTTAAAGTGGTTGTTAACTACTGAATCTGTCACTCGTCCAACAGCTTGGTATGTTGGTTTGTTTACTGCTGCACCTAGTGATACAGGTGGTGGTACTGAGGTGACTGGTAATGGTTATGCCCGTAAAGCCACAGGAACAATGAGTGTTTCTGGAACATCTCCAACAACAGCAACAAATGGTTCTGCTATTGAGTTTGATGCAGCTTCTGGTGGCAATTGGGGAACAATTGGTTGGGCTGCTATTTTTGATGCTTCAACAAGCGGAAATATGATTGCCTGGGCAGCATTGACTGCTGATCGAACAATTAATGATGGTGATGTATTCAGGATTCCTGCTGGAAGCTTGGATGTTACTTTGACCTGATATGGCTGCTTACGGCTCTGGTTATTACGGAGGTGGGAATTACTCTTATGGAGTAAGTCTTGGTGAGGCTACTATTGCCGCACAAAGTTCTGTAAGTGTTGGTGCTGAAAGAGTTAGATTAGGTGCAGTAACATTAACTGCTCAAAGTGAAGTTTCTATTGATGCGAGATATAGTGCTGCAGGTGCGGCTACTATGTCGGTTGCATCATCAGTCAGTATAGCTGGTACACGAATAGCATTCATATCGGCTACTGTAGCTTCAGAAGCATTGATGACAGTTGATTCAACTGTTATTTTGAATGCTGCAGTATCAATGGATGCCATAAGTGATACATCAATTTATGGTCAAAGAATACAGAAGGCTCTTATTGAGTTTAGTGCAACTGGAAGTGTTGTAATTAATGCTCGTAAGAAATGGGAAACAGAAACAGATATATCTGAAACTTGGAATCCAATTAATGATACGTCAGTATCTTGGACAACAGTTGAAGATAACTCAGAGTCTTGGACTACAGTTTAAATAAGTCTATTAGGGGTAAAACATGGCAGATACAACAACCACGAATCTAGGCTTAACAAAGCCAGAAGTTGGCGCTTCAACAGACTCATGGGGTACTAAGTTAAATACAGACTTAGACACCATTGATGCGTTGTTTGATACTGGTCCTGTTCTGAAGATTGCAAAAGGTGGTACAGGCGCTGCTTCTGCAAGTGATGCTCGAACAGCATTGGGTCTTGCTATCGGCACTAACGTGTTGGCCTATGACTCAAACTTACAAGGTTTTGTTACTGCTTTTACTCTTCCAACTTCAGACTCAACAGCAAACTATGTCTTAAAGACAAATGGATCTGGAACATTAAGTTTTGCAGCTCCTGCTTCTGGCGATGCTGTTTTAGCTTCAGATCAAACTTTCACAGGAACTAATACATTTTCTGGTTCTAGTAGCAAAACCGCCATTGTTCTAAACGATGCTGCAGAGGTAGCTACAGTATCTGCAACAGCCGCTACAGGTACGATTAACTACGATATTACAACTCAATCTGTTCTGTACTACACAAGTAATGCAAGTGCTAACTGGACTGTTAACTTCCGTGGATCTAGTGGTACTTCCTTGAATACTCTGATGAGTACAGGTCAATCAATGACTGTGGCTTTCTTGGTCACTCAAGGTTCTACTGCTTACTACAACTCTGCTGTGCAAGTTGATGGCACTACATCTGGTGTTACAACTCGATGGTTAGGTGGTGCACCTACTGCTGGTAATGCTAGTGGTATTGATAGTTATCGTTATCTGATTATCAAGACAGGTAGCGCAACATTCACAGTCTTGGCAAGCAACACACAATTTAAGGCTTAAACCATGCCATTACAAGCAACTAGCGGTGCAGCTTCTTATGATGGGTTTGGCGGTGGTGTAGCCGCTGTTCCTAACTACATCGAGGATGTGTTCAGCACATATCTTTACACAGGTAACGGCACTTCACAGACCATCACTAACGGCATTGATTTGTCCACTAAAGGTGGAATGGTTTGGAGTAAGTCACGCAGTAGTGCCGATAACAACGTGCTACTAGATACTGTCCGAGGCGCAAACAGTATTCTTGTAAGCAACACTACCGCAGCCGCTTCAATTTCAGGCACACCATACGTTACCGCAACAACAACTGGCTATTCAATAGGAACATCTAACAGTCAGATTAACGCATCAAGCACTAACTACGTTTCATGGACATTCCGCAAGCAACCAAAGTTCTTTGATGTTGTGACCTTTAGTGGAAATTCCACAAGTGGAAGACAAATTGCACATAATTTAGGGGCAACAGTAGGTTGCATCATAGTTAAAAACTTAACCAACGCTGATGAATGGTTAGTTTGGCATCGTAGTTTGGGGGATTTTGGTGGTGCAGGAAAAAATCTAGTTTTAAATAGTACCGCAGCAGAAGATACTGGTAATTATTTTGGAACAGCAGCTACTCAAACTTCAACTTATTTTACTGTTAATGCTGATGTAACTAAGATCAATTGGTCTGGCAACAACTACGTAGCCTACCTATTCGCCCACAACGCAGGAGGCTTTGGCCTAACTGGTACAGACAATGTAATTTCGTGTGGGTCGTTTACTAGTGATTCAAATGGACGGGCTGACGTAAATCTTGGCTACGAGCCACAATTTGTATTAACCAAAGTTACGAACATCACAGGCAACTGGGAAATAACCGACACCATGCGCGGTCTTCTTGCCAAGACAGGCATTGACAACACAGGTTCTGCCAATGTTTTGTTTCCAAACCTGAGCAACGCAGAAACTGCTGATGCGGACAATATTTCAGTAACTACTACTGGGTTTTATATAAAAGGTGCAGGGATTAGCAACACCTACATCTACATAGCCATTCGTAGAGGCCCAATGAAAGTGCCTACGAGTGGGACTAGTGTGCTTGGTTTTAATGCCAGAAGTGGTACTGGTGCAAATGCAACTGTTACAGGCTTATCGCCTACTGATTTAGCAATAATAAAGCGTAGAGATGTTGGTAATGGCGCACCAGTATGGGCAGAGCGTTTAGCTGGGTTCACTTATATGACTACCAACAGCACTGCTGGACAAATATCTGGTTCAACCATATTACAAAATCCTCCATTTGATGTTCAAAATGGCGTAAAAATTTCTACATCAAGCACAGTAAATGCTTCGGGGTCCACATACATAAATTATTTATTTGGTAGAGCGCCTAATGCATTTGACATTGTTTGTTACACAGGTACAGGAGCAAATACAACTCAGTCGCATAATTTAGCATCTATACCAGAATTAATGATTGTAAAAAGGCGAGATAGCACAGGAGCATGGACAACATACTGCTCTGCTTTGGGAAATACAAACTACTTAGACATAGACTCTACTGCTGCATCAGCATCAGGTGCAACACGATGGAATAATACAACTCCAACTTCAACAGTATTTAGTATTGGAACAAGTACTGCTGTGAATGCAAGTGGTGCAACCTATATTGCATTTTTATTTGCAACCTGTGCTAATGTTTCCAAAGTTGGAAGCTATACGGGAACAGCAACAACATTACAAATTGATTGTGGATTTACAAGCGGTGCAAGGTTTGTTTTAATCAAACGTACAGACTCAACTGGTGATTGGTATGTATGGGATTCAACACGAGGAATTGTGAGCGGAAATGACCCATATTTTCTTTTAAATAGCGCAGCTATTGAAGTAACTAACACCGACTATGTTGACACCTACAGCGCAGGGTTTGAACTTAGCTCAACTGCACCAGCCGCTATAAATGCAAGTGGTGGCTCATTCATCTTTTTAGCAATTGCTTGAGGTAATTAAAATGCAAATCAGAACACAAACAGGCGCGGTCATGTACGAAAGTGAATTTCGTGCATATCAACACTCCAATGGTGGTCCATCATGGGAAACAACAACAACTGAAGTCTTGGAGGCTTTGGGTGCTGATGTAGTCTTTGAAGGCCCACAAGCTACAGGTGGTACTGTTTACCAATATTCTCAGCGTAATGGCGTTGAGCAAATAGATGGTAAGTGGTACACAAAGTACATTCTTGGCCCTGTCTTTATTGACCAAGTGGTTGATGGTGTAACCACTACTTCTGCTGAACAAGAAGCTACTTACAAAGCCCAAAAGGATGCAGAACAAGCCAAGTCTGTTCGTGCTACTCGTGATGACAAACTAAAAGAGTGTGATTGGGTTGTTATAAAGAACTTAGAAACAAATTCTAATATCCCTGGTGCATGGGAAGTTTATCGCCAAGCATTGCGTGATGTTCCTTCTCAATCAGGATTTCCTTGGACTGTTACTTGGCCTGACGCACCATGAGCGATGTAAGCCATGAGCAAATATACGAAAGACTAATCGCTGTTGAAAGCAAAGTTGATCGTATTGACAATAATACAAAAGGTCTTGTAGAGGCCATTGATGCTGCCCAAGGAGCTATTAAAGTTCTTGGATGGATAGCTTCTATTGCTCAACCTATTCTATGGATTGGTGGCGTGATTATTGCTGCAGGTGCTGTGTGGCAGACATGGATTAAGAAGTAATGGCTAATGTAAAACAGCAATTAGACATACCTGCAATTCCTCCTTTGGGAACGTCAGGGGTTGTCTATTCTCAAAATGTTCAGAATCAGAACAACAATCTTTTGAGGCTGTTTTTTACTAAGTTAGTCAATACTATTCAATCATTGAGTGGTCCAAGAGGTGGTAGATATTTAAATATACCTTATGGGGCATTTCAAGACACAACAGACCAGACTGCTGCATCTGCAAATACTGCTTATGCAATGACGTTGAATACTACAGACTACGCTAATGGTGTAAGTGTTGCTAGTAATTCGCGGATTACAGTTACAGACGCTGGTATCTGGAATCTTCAATGGTCTGGTCAGTTTGAGAATTCTGATACTCAGATCCACGATGTTCGTGTTTGGTTGAAAATAAATGGAACAGTAGTAACTGGTTCAACTGGTTATATTTCCATACCAAACAGTCATGGTGGAACTCATGGACATTTGATTGCAGGTTGGAACTACTTTGTTAGTTTGAATACTAATGATTATGTTGAAATTTGGTGGGAAACTGACAATACGGCTGTAAGTATCCAGCACTATGCTGCAGCAGGAAACTATCCATCTACAGCATCTTTGATTGCTACAATGACTTTTGTGTCTAACCTACCTACCTGATAGACTACAAATATGGCCTACATTCCTCTCCAAATTCCTCCAGGTGTATACAAGAATGGTACTGAATACCAGTCTAAAGGGCGCTGGAACAGTTCCAATCTAGTACGTTGGTATGAGGGTACTATTCGCCCTGTAGGTGGATGGCGTAAGCGTTCATCTACTCAATTGAGTGGAATGGCTCGTGGGTTGATTAACTGGCGAGACAACACCAATAACAGACGTATTGGAATTGGTACACATTCAAAGTTATATGCAATGAATGAAGGTGGCAATTTGACAGACATTACCCCAACAGGATTTACAGTTGGTGATGCTGATGCTGTTTTAAAGATTGGTTATGGCTACAGCACTTATGGCAACTTTGCCTATGGTGTTGCTAGACCAGACTTAGGCCAATACACCCCTGCTACTACATGGAGTATGGATACTTGGGGTCAGTATTTAGTAGCTTGCTCATCAAAAGATGGTAAGTTGCTTGAATGGCAACTGGATACTGGTGTTGATGCGGCAGTAATTACTAACGCACCAACAAGTTGTACTGGTTTGATTGTTACTCAAGAGCGATTCTTATTTGCTTTGGGAGCAGGTGGTAATCCTCGTAAAGTCCAATGGTGTGACCAAGAAGACAACACAGTATGGACTCCTGCTGCTACAAACCAAGCTGGTGACTTTGAGTTGACCACTATTGGTTCATTGCAATGTGCCAAACGAATTCGTGGTGCGACTATTTTGTTCACAGATGTAGATGTACATACAGCCACCTATATTGGCCCACCATTTATTTACAGTTTTGAGCGTGTTGGTACTGGTTGTGGTGTTATTTCTAAACAAGCAGTAGCAGCTACTGACAATGCCTGTATTTGGATGTCTGGATCAGGATTCTGGATATACGATGGGTATGTGAAGCCTTTAAACTCAGATGTATCTGATTATGTGTTCAGTAACATGAACATGACTCAATCATCCAAGGTTTACTGCGTCCATAACTCTGCTTATGGTGAGATTTGGTGGTTTTACCCTAGTTCTGCTTCTAATGAAGTAGATTCTTACGTTTCTTACAACTATCGTGAGAATCATTGGGCTATTGGTACTTTGGCTCGTACTTGCGGTACAGATCGTGGAATCTTCTCAAACCCAATCATGGTTTCAACAGACGGGTATGTCTACGAGCATGAAATTGGGTTTAACTATGATTCACAGACCATTTTTGCTGAGTCTGGACCAGTAGAGTTGGGTGTTGGCGATAGGACTATGAGTCTTACAGGACTGGTTCCTGATGAAAAGACTGCAGGTGATGTACAAGTGCGTTTTAGCACTAAGTTCTATCCTAATGCTACTGAATACAATCATGGCCCATATTCAATGGCTAACCCTACTTCTGTTCGGATTAGTGGCAGACAGGTAGCCGCAAAGATTGAAGGCGTTAGATTAACTGATTGGCGAGTTGGTGTTATCCGTTTTGATGGAAAGCCTGGCAGTTTGAGATGATTGACTATGAGAAGTACAAAACTAATGGTGAACTACCATTATGGGCTGTATCTTTTCAAAAAGTAGAGAAAATCTTACAACCTGCTTTAGAATACGATAACACTCATAATTTGCAGGACGTAGCCGACTGTATTGACAGTTGTACGATGCAATTGTGGCCTAGTGAGAATAGTGCTGTTGTCACTCAGGTTCAAAACTTTCCAAGAATGAAGGTTTTGCATATATTTTTGGCAGGTGGTAATCTAGAGGAACTAGAGACACTTACCCCCCATATTCAAAAGTTCGCTGAACACATGGGATGCCAAAGGATCACCTTAACAGGACGTAGAGGCTGGTCAAGAACTTTTGTATCCAAATTTAACATGAAGCCAACACATTATTGGCTATCTACGGAGGTGTAATTATGTCTGGTGGTTCAAGTCAATCAACACAGCAGCTTGATCCTGCATTGCGTGATGCTTATTTGCAAAACGTACAAAGCGCACAGGGTGTTGCCGCAGGTTTGGCTCCACGACAGTTTGCAGGTTTTAACCAAGACCAATTAACTGGTGCGCAGATTTATCGTAACTTTGCTGATCCTAACAGCGAAGTATTTACTGGTATGCGTGCCGCTTTTGATGTTGCTGGTCAGGCTGCCAATTACCAACCTCAGAATGTTCAATACAACGCATTTCGTGGTGCAAGAGTAGATCCTGCGGCTTTGGCTGCACAACGTGGTTATACAGCAACTACTGGTCAAGCGGCATCTGCTGGTCCTGCTGCCACATTTGCTGGTGCGCAAGCTTCTCCTGCGGCCTTGGCTCAAGCTACTGGTTATACAGCTCAAGGATTTGGTGGTCAAACTGCTGCTCCTGCATCTATGTTTTCTGGAGTTAGCGCAGGTCCTTCAGCTACAGCAACTGGTCAAGGATATACTGCCGAACGATTTGGTGGTGTAACTGCTGGTGATGCAGAAAGAGCGCAAGCTGCAGCATTAGCCCGTGGTGATATTCGTGATGTAGCTGCTCAACAAATTGAAGCAGAACGTGTTGCCGCAGAGCGTATTGCTGCTCAACAAGCCGCTGCCGCACAAGCCGCCCGTAGTGGCGCTCGAGATGTTTCTGCTACTGGTGTAACAGGCGCTCAAGTAACTTCTGAGGCATTAGGACAGATTGCTCCTCAAGCCCGTCAAAACATTCGTGATATTCAAGCTGCATCTTTCTTAAATCAGAATATTCAGCAGTATATGAACCCATATACACAAGCTGTTACTGAACAAAGTCTGAAAGATTTAGAGCGTTCACGCCAGTTGCAACAACAGCAAACTGCTGCACAAGCTACTGCTGCTAAAGCTTTTGGTGGATCTCGTCAGGGCGTTGCTGAAGCTGAGACTAATCGTGCATTTGGAGAGAATGCGGCTCGATTGGTTGCTCAACAGAATGCTGCTGCTTACCAAGCTGCCCAACAAGCTTCTGAGGCCGATATTGCTCGTACTATGCAAGCACAGCAACTTAATCAAGCTCAAGATGCTGCTACCACTCAGCAAGCTTTACAGTTGGCAGGTCAGTTTGGTTTGGCTAATCAAGATGCAAACTTGCGTGCGGCTTTGGCTAACCAAGGTGTAGATGTTCAGTATGGTTTGACTAACGCTCAGTTGCAACAACAAGCAACATTGGCAAACCAAGATGCTAATTTACGTGCAGCTTTGGCCAATCAATCTACTGGTTTACAAGCTCAACAACTTAATCAAGCTGCTACATTGCAAGCTGCACAAGCCAATCAAGATGCATCATTGCGTGCTGCATTAGCTAACCAAGGTGTTGATTTAAGTGTTGGTCAGTTGAACACACAAAATGCACAACAAACTGCATTGGCAAACCAAGCTGCCGCCAACCAAATGGCTCAGTACAACGCAAGTAACTTGCAACAAGCAGGTTTGTCAAGTCAAGCTGCCGCCAACCAAGCTGCACAATTTGGCGCTCAAGCAGGGAATCAGGCTTCTTTGGCAAACCAAGCAGCGGCTAATCAGATGGCACAGTTTAATGCTGGTAATCTTCAGCAAGCAGGTATGGGAAATCAAGCTGCAGCTAATGCACTTGCTCAGTTTAATGCCCAACAACTTCAGCAAGCAGGTTTATCTACTCAGGCCGCACAGAATCAAGCTTTCCAGTTTGGTGCTAATGCCCAGAATACGATTGCTGCTCAAAATGCTGCAGCACAAAACGCATTGGCTCAGTTTAATGCTGGCAACTTGCAACAAGCTGGTTTGGCTAATATTGCAGCTCAGAATCAAATGGGTCAGTTTAATGCTGGTAATCAGCAAGCTATGAATCTAGCTAATATGGGAGCTTTGAACCAAGCTTCTCAGTTTGGTGCTGCTGCATTTAACCAAGCAGGTTTGGCTAACCAAGCAGCTATCAATGCTCGTGCTGCCCAACAAGCAGGATTAAACCAACAAACTGGTTTGACCAATGCTCAGAACTTCTTGCAAGCTAATTTAGCTAACCAACAAGCAGGTTTAACTGCTAACCAACAGCGTTTGGGTGCTGCAGGACAGATGTCAAATATTGCATCTACTGGTCAACAAATGGGTTTTGCTGGCGCTCAGAACTTGGCAAACATTGGTACAGTTCAGCAACAGTTCTCACAACAGCAGTTGGATGCAATCCGCAATCTGCCATTGGAGCAACAACAGATCATCAATCAAGCATTGGGTCTCAATGTGGGTGGTGGTTCTGGTATGCAATCTACATCTACTTCACGCCAAGGTCTGCTTGGTTTGCTCGGTCTGTAAGGAGTCTATATGCCTTTTAATCTTGGTTTGCTATCTGATGCAGCACTTACTGGTCTTAGTGATGAAGAGAAGAATAGCCTTCAAAAGCAAGCTACTCAACAGTTCTTGCTTGGCTCTTTGTTAAGCAATGATCCATCAATGGGTCTGAAGTCTGCTTACTCAGTACCAGAGCAGTACTTGAGTGGTCAACGTGCTATTTCTGAGATGCAAGAGAAAAGACGCCAGCGTGGTGAAGTTTCTAGCTTCTTAGAGCAGTACGCTCCTACGCCAATGCAAGCAGGTCAACGTGCATTAGGTGCAGAAGGCCGTGGACCTACAGTTACTGCTGCTCAAAACCAACAAGCAATTTTAAATACTCCAATTGATTTTAATAGAGCTTTAATTGATTCTTTGCGTTTGTCAGGAAATCCTGCACAGCCTCAGATTCGTGAAACTTTGGCAGCAATGCAACCTAAATTGCAAGATGGGTTTATTGTTGGCCCAGGTGGAAAAATTGAAGGCTTTGCTCCAAAAGTTGATACAAAAGCAGGAACAGTTACAACTGGATCAATGGTTGACGGACAACCTCAATTTCAGACAAGTGTGTTGCCAGGTGCTGCTAAAGCTGCTGCACTTAATACATTGCCTGAGTTGCAAAAAGGTGAGCAATATGCTTTTGACAACAATCAAAATGTAATTGGTATCGTTAATGCAAACGGGGCTTTGCAATCATTGAAAGAAAGAACTGCAATAGAAACTGCAGCTCGTGAAGCTAATATTCCTCGCCCATCAACAACTGCAACTGGCGCTCCAACATTTACATTTGTTACTCCTCCTGCCATGCAAGGTCAAGGTGGCGCTGTTGCTCAACCAGTAACTGGTCCTAGTACTGCTCAAACTGCTTTGAATGAGGCATATAAGCCTATTCTTACAGATGCTTACAAAGGCTATCAAACTGCTAAAAAGACTGCTCCAGTTATTGACCAACTGCAAAATGCATTCAATAGTCCAAATTTTGATACTGGTGCATTTACCAATGTCAGAACTCAATTAGGAAATGTCTTCAACAGCCTTGGTGTATCTGGTGATCGCAACAAGCAATTCTTAACAAATGCTATTTCTGCTCGTCAGGGTATTAATGCATTGACTGGCGAAAGCTTGCAAGAAGCTGTTGGTGCAATCTCTAACTTTGAGATTGGTTACTATGGTCAGCGTAATGCTCAGATCACAGATCCAAAAGAGTCTACAAACTTCAACTTAGCAGTATTGCGTGAAGCTAATAAGCGTAAACAAGACTTCTATAACTTTGTGGCTGATCCAAAGAATGCTGGTCCTGATGTTATTGCTAAGTGGGAAGCATCACCACAAGGCCAACGACAAATGTTTGAAGCGCCTGGTTTGCGTAAATATTTACCATCACGAAAAATTGTAAGTGGTCCTGATAAGGGTAAAACTGCTTATATCTTGCCTAATGGCGATGCAGCGGTGTTTGACTGATGGCTACCAGAGAACAAGTCTTCGAGTTTGCTAGACAAGAAGCCCAAAGGCAAGGCGTTCCTTATTCTTTGGTGCAAAAGATTGTTGAAACAGAATCGGGTGGCGACTTTAACGCAATAGGTCCTAAGACTAAAACTGGTGATAGGGCTTATGGACCTATGCAATTAATGTCTGCTACGGCTAAAGATCTTGGCGTTAATAGAATGGAATGGAAAGATAACATCCGTGGTGGTGTTAAATATCTCAGCCAATTAACAAAACAATTTCAAGACCCAACTTTGGTTGCTGCTGCTTATAACGCAGGACCTGGTAATGTTGAGAAATATGGTGGTGTTCCTCCATTTAAAGAAACACAAAATTATGTTGAGAAAGTTGTAGGTACAAATATGGCTACTTATCGTAAAGTTGATCCATCATTGCTTGATGAAGGAACTCAAACACAGCAACCAAACCAAACAATACAACAACCAAAACAAAATACAGGTTATCGTGTTATTGACCAATCAATGCTTGGTGAGCCTGTTGTTGCTCAAACTGCAACAAAACAAAATCAAGATTCCATTGCTCGTCAAGTTGGTTTGACTGCTAGATATGGCATGGAAGGTGTTGGTCAAGTTGCTGACATTGTTGGCGCTCCTTTAAATATGTTGATTAACAGAGCAACTGGTAGTCAACTTGGTACGCCTAGTCAATCAATGTCAAACTTTGCAACTATGCTTGGTTTGCCACAACCTCAAACTGGTTTTGAACGTGGCATAGGAAATGTTACTCGTGCAGTCGCAGGTGTCCCTGCTATGGGTGGTGTTGGCAGTTTGATGCAACAAGCACCTAATTTAACTACACAAGTAGTTGGTCGTGGTTTGGCAGCTCAACCTGTTGCTCAAATTGCAGGAGCAACTGCAGGAACGGGAGTTGCAGAAGTTGCTCGTAGTCAGTTTGATATTCAAAATCCATTGGCGTTGTTGGGCATCAATTTAATGGCAGGTTTGCCAGCTAGTGCTGTTGCTGCTCGTGCAGGAAACATTCCTTCTGGTACTCGTTATCAAGATCCTATAACTGGTCAATTGATTGAATCAGCGGCTCAACGTGGTGTAAATATTGATGTTGGTGATGTTGGTGGACCAGGCTCAACTTTGTTGCGTAAAGCTCGTCAGTTTGGCGATACAACACAAGAAGCAAACCAAGTTAAATCAGCGCAAGTACAAAACCTTATTGAAAAAGTAACTGAGCAAGTAAAACCAGCATCAGTTACAAAAGAAGGCGGTGAAAAACTTGTAATTGCCAAAGATCTGCGTCAGCAATACAGAACTGCCAAAGACAATGTAAGCCCAATATTTGATCGTGCAGAGAAATTAGCTGGCAATACACAAATTCCTTTAGGAAACACAAACAATGCAACAATTAATGTCTTGGATCAATTCCCTGCTACTGCAGATACAGCAGTTATCAATAAAGTTATTGAGCGTACTAACAACCTTTTACAAGCAGGTGGTGGCTCGTATAAAGAGTTAAGAGACCTTCAATCAACAGTAGGTGCTGAACTAAGCCGTGTACAAAAAGGTGTGCCTACTGGTGCATATAACGAGAAACAAGTAAATGCTTTGTCTCAGTTGTACAAATGTATGGCTGATGACGTAGATGCTTGGGCTGCTCCAAGAACACTAAATGGTCGCCCTGTATATACACCTGCTGGCGCTGAACACGCTCGTGCAATGCAACAGTTTAAAGATACTGTTGTTCCTTTCCGTCAAGACCCAGATATTTACAAGTTGGTTTCTAGCAAAACTCCTTCTAATGAGATTGACAAGATTGCACAAAGCTTTAGTTTGACTGGCAATCCAGCAACTGCTGAGTTGGCTGTTTCTTTGATGTCTCCAACAGGAAAGCAAGCTGCTCAGTATTCAATCCTTAATGAAGCAAGAAGCAAAGCCATTAATGCAGATGCTGCCGCAATGTTGTCTTCACCTGCATTTACTAGAACTCTGAATTTGGGTAGGTCTGAATTACCTTCTGCACAACGAATGGTGATGGGTAGTACGCCAGAAGTAATGTCAGAAGTTGGCTTATTGAGAGACATTGTTGATGCAACTCGTGGCGCTGTAACTCCAAAAGTTGCTCCACAAACTGGTGCTTTGAATGTGCCTTTGATGACAACAGGTATGGGTGCAGGTGCAGGTGCAGGAGCTGCTACATCACTAGGATTTGATCCCACTTTGGGTGCAATGGCAGGTGTCACATTAGTTCCACCAGCAGCCAATAGACTATCTAATGTTTTAGGAAGTCAAACTGGAACAAGGTATTTGCTTGGACAACAGCTACAAGGTGTTGGTGGAATGGGTGGTGTAATGGGCCAAGGTATGAATGCTGCGACTACAAACCCAGAAGATTTCTTCCCATCTGCTACAGGTCTTTTGGACTTGTTTAGATAACATGAAAGACTGGATGCTTGCAACTATTGCGGCATTCAGTATGGTTGCTGTTGTTATCTGGTCATTCTCAGTAATTATCTGGGCATGGGTTTGATTGAATTTTTACTGGCTGTATCTATTGAATACAGGTGTGTTAAGTGGGCTTGGGTTGGAGATGTCTACAACCGAAAAGTCTACTGTATTGAATGGAAAAAGGTAGAGAAGAAATGATTCCTTTAGATCCGATGGCAGCACTTGATGGCTTACAAAAAGCCATTGGGATGGTTAAGAAGGCCAGTAAGGTAGCTAATGACCTGGCTGGTTTGACTCCCATGATTGGCAAGATGTTTGATGCCAAGAGTGCTGCAACTAAAGCAATGATTCAAGCCAAGAGCAAGGGTGGCTCTAACATGGGTGCTGCTTTGCAAATTGAGATGGCCCTTGATGAGGCTCGTAGGTTTGAAGAAGAACTAAAGATGCTTTTTCAAGCTACTGGACGAGCAGATGTTTGGCAAAAGATTAAAGCTAGACAAGCAGAGATGGACTTGGCTGACGCTAAAGAGATTAGCGCACTCAAGGCTATGGAAAAAAAACAGAAGCAAGAGGAACAAGAGCAACTGGAGATGGCTCTACTCATTGGAGGAATTGCCCTCGTTCTACTTCTCGTTGGTATCGGCATAAATGAGATGATGGATTTCTGCCAAACAACTAAACGCTGTGGACGATGAATGAGTATCAAAAACAATTTGATTTATTTCTCAAAATATTCGTGCGAATGTGTGTGGCATGGTGGGTTCTTGGATTTTTAAAGTTTCTGCCTAATGATCTGTCTGACAAGATAGTTAATAAGTTTCTTGCTTACTTAGGACTAGGATGAAAATAACTACTTATCAAGAAAATGCTCGTATGCTATGGGAGGCTCATAGAGTGATCCACCAACAAAATATGCAACGATTAGTAGAGTTAAATCGTCAATGTGAACATCAACAAAAAGTCCAAGAGATTAAAACTCATTGGGTAAAAGTTAATCAAGTGGATGTAAAAGTATGAAATATCTACTGATTTTTATAGCACTTATGCTATCGGGATGCTTTGAAGACAGGTACAGGTATTTTTGCCAGAACCCTGATAATTTTCATGCTGAACAATGTCAGAAACCTAAGTGCTTATTCACCCAACAATGTCCTGAGTACTTAGTAGCACCAATCTTGGAGAAAAAGGTTAACGATGTCCAACCAGAAGCCAAAACTAACAATTGAAGAAGTAGAAGTTTATGTTTGGGGTTTTGTGGTCGTTATCGTGACCCTAATCCTATGCTTTATTGTCATTGCTTTGCTGTATTCAGTCACCTTTGTGACACAGCCAATTAAGTCTATGGCTCCCATCGATCAGGCTTACACCAAGATGCTAAACGACATTGTTCTGCTGATTGTTGGTGGAATTGGTGGAGTTATGTCTAAAAGGGCTGTAGGAGCCGCTACTAACGCTTTTAAGCCGACAAATCCTACCTCTCCTATGCAACCCATGTGCTATGGAAATAATGTCTCTAATGTGCAATCTTACCCTCAAACTACCCAGACTTGGACATCGCCATCTGGTGCGTTACCTGCGTGGGTAAATCCTCCATTAGATGAATCTTGGACGCCACCACCACCTCCAACTACTCCTCCAGACCACATGGAAGACAATGCGGAGCGTGAACACATGGCATTGGCAAGAAACGAGGCTGAATAATGTTTGGCATACCACTACCTTGGCTGATATTGGGCGTAACTATCGCTTTGTTTGGCACTTATCGTGGTGGTTATCACTTTGGGTGGTCAGATCGAGATGCTGAAATGCAGATTGAAATTGCTCGTAAAAACGAAGAATCTCGTAAAACTGAACAAAAACTGACTGAACAACTTAACACTACTGCAAGCAAACTATTGGAGACTACAAATGTTGTCAATCAAAAACAAACTGCTTTGGATTCTGCCATTCGTGCTGGTAGGGTGCGCATCCCCACCGCCAGTTGTGTACAAACCCCCACAAGTACCACCCCTGCCACCACAGATACAAAAGCAGGAAGTGAACCTGACAGACAGACTAACGAAGCTTCTGATGCCGAACGAGCAACCCTCCTCGCCATCGCAGAAATAGTCGCTCAAGGTGATAGAAATACTGCAGCTCTCAATGCTTGCATAGACTCATATAACGAAGTTAGGAACCTGTTAAATGGTAAATAAGGAACAACTAGCAAAGCTTCACATTGGTGAGCAATGGGTAGATGCACTTAACGCTACCTTTGAGCGTTTCAGCATTGATACACCTGTTCGCCAGGCATCGTTTATTGGTCAATGTGGACACGAATGTGGTCAATTTAAGATTCTGGAAGAGAACCTTAACTATCGTGCAGAAGCTTTGCAGAAGTTATGGCCTAAACGCTTTGATGCTGCCAAAGCACAGGCTTGCGCTCGTAATCCTAAGTTGATTGCCAATACTGTTTACTCTAATCGTATGGGCAACAGGGATGAGGCTTCTGGTGATGGGTATCGTTTCCGTGGCAGGGGTTGCATCCAGTTGACTGGTCATGCAAATTATTACCATGCTGGTCAAGCACTAGGTGTTGACTTTGTGATGGAGCCTGACTTAGTTGCCACTCCAATGTATGCTGCATTGACTGCAGGATGGTTTTGGGACACCCACAAACTGAATCAATTTGCAGATGTCCGTGATTACAAAACCATGACCAAGAAAATCAATGGTGGATTTATTGGCCTAGATGACCGCATTAAGCACATCAATGAGGCTATTGCAGTTCTTACTGCTTAACAAAAATACCTTCTTTTGTCAGATAACCTTTGCGGTCCTTGATTTCTTCATAAGCTTTTTTAAAGCAATCTACAAGGTCAAGGTCTGCACAGGCACATCCCATTACTAATGTGACCAAGATGTCACCATAGGCATCTGCCATCTCATCTCTATCGCCTTTGGCAATAGCTGCATATAACTCATCAAGTTCTTCAAGAGTTTTCTTTGCTTGAGCAGCAGGAGTTGAGTTCTGAACAATTCCTCGTGCCTCACCCCATTGGATGACTTTCATCTCTACGTTGGCAAAGCTCATTTTTTAATCACTTTCATAACTCGTTGTGTGTGTCCTGTACTGGCTCTACGTCTTTCACCAGTATCTTCAATGAATCCTTTACGGATTAGTGGTGCATAGCGTGGAGATATTGTTTGTATTCCATGATTTGGGAAGTGAGACATAACTTCCTCTGCAATACATCCGTCTGGGTACTTTGCAATAACCTCATAGACTTGTTGTTCAAGCTTTGTTGAATCTACTTTTTCAGCAGCATTCATGCTTGTATCTGGGTCTGTGGTCCTGACCATCATCTTTGGCTCTGATCCAAAGAATCGTTCCATAGACTGCTTCATGTTCTTAAAAATATCATTCATCATTCACTCCTATTAGGTGGGGTACTCGCTGCGTCCATGTTCGTCCACCATTTCTGGTCATAGCATCCGCTTTCCCCCGTTAACTTAGAACGGCATATCCGAAT
>Ga0208783_10000970_pt1 | contig 17416 bp, 13 predicted proteins | sample DEB19_08_DNA_2_FD_184529 | JGI IMG/M metagenome (GOLD analysis project Ga0208783, IMG submission 184529) | Aqueous microbial communities from the Delaware River and Bay under freshwater to marine salinity gradient to study organic matter... | ecosystem: Environmental > Aquatic > Marine >...
TCACGTCGACGCCGAGCCGGCGGATCCGGCACGCGGCGGCCTCGGCCTCGCGCCCGCCGACCAGGTCCACCGTCACGTCGGAGCGCACGGCGGTCGAGGAGCCGCCGAAGAGGCGGCGGAGCGGGATGCGGATCGAGCGCGTCCACGCGTCGAGGATCGCCATCGAGAGCGCGGCCCGCGCGCAGCCGGACTCGACCTCCTCGTCGAGGTGGCGAAGCAGCGGCAGCCAGTCGCCCGCGTCGCGACCCACCAGCGAGTGCTTCGCCGCGCGGACGGCGGCCAGCACGGAGCCTTGCGTCTCGCCGTTGAACGCGGCGAGCGGCGCGCCCTCCCCGAAGCCGGAGGCGCCGCCCGCGAGGCGCACGCGCACGAGCACGTTCTCGGCCGAGGTCGCGGCACCGCCTGCGATCGCGAACGGCGCGCGCATCGGCACGTCGAGCGGTGCCGCTTCGATGCGGGCGATGGTGGTCCCCGTCGGCATCGGGCGGCGGTTCTAGCGCGATCGCGCGGACGGGGCGACTGGCGCGGCGGCCGCGGCCGCGATACGAGCGAGCCCGCCCCGCCCGGCGGAGCGAACCCCGCGACGATGCGCGCCCTCTCCCTCGCCGCCCGCCTGCTCGCTTGGACCGCCGTCTCGGCCGCCCTGCTCTGGGGCGCCGTCCGCTGGCGCCACGGCGGCGGCGCGCCGTTCCCCGACCGCGCGGGCGAGCCGATCCTGCCCGCCTCGGCCCTCCTGAAGGTCGCCGACCTGCCGGCCCCGCCGGGCAACGTCGCCGCCGCGCGCGACGGCCGGATCTTCCTCACCTTCCACCCCGAGGGACACCCGGAGATCAAGGTCGCAGAGTGGAAGGACGGACGCGCCGTCCCCTTCCCGGACGCGGCCTTCCAGCAGCCCCGGGATCCCGGCGCGTGGTTCGACACGCCGCTCTCGCTGCGCATCGACACGAAGGACCGGCTCTGGGTGCTCGACCACGGCAGCCACGGCTTCACCGTGCCTCGGCTGCTCGCCTTCGACCTCCACATCGACCACCTGGAGCACGAGTACTGGTTTCCCCGCGAGATCGCCGGGCGCGGCTCGATGCTGAACGACTTTGCGATCTCGCCCGACGGCCGGAAGATCTACATCGCCGACTCGAGCATCTTCGCGAACTCGGGCGCGATCATCGTGTACGACGTCGAGACGAGGACGGCCCGGCGCCTTCTCGACGGCGACCGCTCCGTGCAGGCCATGCCCTACCTGCCGCGCGTGCGGGGCCGCGACATGCAATTCTTCGGCGCGTTCGCGATCCGGCCGAACGTCGACTCGATCGCGCTCGACCGCCACGGGCTCTGGCTCTACTACGGGGCCGTCACCTCCGACGTCCTCTGGCGCATCCGGACCCAGGACCTCGACGACCCCGCGCTCTCGCCCGAGCAGCTCTCGGCGCGCGTCGAGACCTTCGCCCGCAAGACGATGAGCGACGGCATCACGGTCGACTGGGAGGACGAAGTCTACCTGACCGACCCCGAGCACGACGCGATCCACCGGATCGACCGGCACGGGGAGCAGGTGACGCTGCTGCGCGACGAGCGCCTGCGCTGGCCCGACGGGATCGGCTTCGGGCCCGACGGCTGGGTCTACGTGACCTGCAGCGCGCTGCACGAGATCCTGCTCGGAGGCGAGGCGGCCGTGCGTCGCGGCGCCCCCTACCAGCTCTGGCGATTCCGGGCGGGCGTGCTCGGCGTGCCCGGGCAGTAGCCCCGGCCTCGGCGCGGCCCCTCGTCGCGCCGGCCCCTCACGCGTCGCCGAGGTAGAGGTGCGACTCCTTGTAGCGCCCGAGCGCGAACCGCAGCAGCACGCCGATCACCGCGCAGGCCGGCACCGCGAGCAGCACGCCGAGGAAGCCGAACAGGGCGCCGCCCGCGAGCACGCCGAACATGACCCACAGCGGGTGCAGCCCGACCTGGTCGCCGACCAGGCGCGGCACGAGCACGTAGTCCTGCATGAACTGGCCGAAGAAGAAGATGCCGCCGACGCCCGCGACCCGCACCCAGTCCGGCCAGAACTGGTAGAGCGCCACGCCGACCGAGGACAGGAAGCCGAACAGGGCGCCGACGTAGGGCACGAACGAGATGAAGCCCGCCGAGAGCCCGATGATCAGCCCGAAGTCGAGGCCCACCGCGGTGAGCGCCACCGCGTAGAAGATCGCCTGCGCGAGGCAGACGAGCGCGGAGCCGCGGGCGAAGCCCGAGAGCACCTCCTCGATCTTCGCGACCTGCTCGCGGATCACCTCGCGGTGCTGGCGGGGCAGCCAGTCGTCGACCTGGGCCACGATCTTCGGCCAGTCGCGCAGCAGGTAGAACGCGACGAGCGGCGTGATCGCGAGCAGCGCGACGACGTTGAACAGCGCGAGCCCGCGGGAGAGAACGCCGCCGACGAGCGCCGTCACGATCGCGGCGACCCGCTGCATCGCGGCGCCGGAGGGCTCGGAGAGCCCGGCGGGGATCGGGACGTGGAAGCGCTCGAAGAGGTGGCGGACCCAGGGCAGCAGCGCGTCGCGCGCCCAGGCGAGCAGCCCCGGCAGCCGCACCGCGAGCGCCGACACCTGCTCGAGGATCACGGGCGTGATCAGGATGATGACCGCCGAGGCGATCGCGAAGAACGTGAGGATGATGCCGGTCGCCGCGATCGCCCGGCGGACGCCGTGGCGCTCCAGCCAGCCGACCAGCGGGTCGAGCAGGAAGGCGATCGCCATCCCGAGCGCGAACGGCAGCAGGACCGCCCGCAGGAGCCACAAGAGGGCGAGGAAGCCCAGGCAGAGCCCGACCCAGAAGACCGTCCGTCGCTGCACCGGCATCTCGATCCCGAAGCGCTCCCGCATCCGCACGCGGGTGTCAACCGTGCCTCGGTGCGCGCGGCGCCGATCCCCCGCCTGCCGCCGGGGGGCCCTCCCGGTCCGATCGTTCCGCGCCCGGGACGCGCGGGGCGAGCCGCGACGGCCCCGACCGGCTTCGGGCGATCCCGGCGGGAACGCCGGTCGGGATCGCTGCGGTCCGCCGCCCGCTCCTGCTACGCTCCGCGCCGGGAGCCTGCGGATGGACCTCGAAGTCGTGCCCATCGTGGAGGAGTCCGGGCGGCCGGACGGCGTGGTGCGCTGCTGCGTCTACCACGAGGGCAGGCTCGCCCGGGAGTTCCGGCCCGAGGAGGTCGACGGGCTCGCGCTCGGGCCCGACGAGTTCGTCTGGATCGGGCTGCACGAGCCGCCGCCCGAGATGCTGCGTCGCATCCAGAAGCGCTTCGGCCTCCACGAGCTCGCGGTCGAGGACGCGCTGCGAGCCCACCAGCGCCCGAAGGTGGAGGAGTTCGAGGACTCGATCTTCGTCGTCGTGAAGACGGCCGACTGGGACGAGAAGAAGCGCGTCATGAACCTCGGCGAGACCCACATCTTCGTCGGCCGCGACTACGTGGTCTCCGTCCGGCACGGCCCCTCGCTGCCCCATGCCCCGGTACGCCAGCGGGCCGAGGCGGCCCCCCAGCTGCTCGCGAAGGGCCCGGGCTACGTGCTCTACGCCCTTCTCGACTTCGTCGTCGACAACTACTTCCCGCTCGTGGACGAGCTCGAGGACTCGGTCGAGCAGCTCGAGACGAAGCTCTTCGCCGGGCCGCCCAAGCCCAAGATCACCAAGCGGATCTACGCGCTGCGGCGCGAGCTCGGCGTCTTCAAGCGCGTCGTCCTGCCGCTGCTCGACTGCATGCACAAGCTCATGCGCATCGACTCGCGGCTCGTCCCCGAGGACGTGCGCATCTACTTCCGCGACGTCTACGACCACGTCGTGCGGCTGAACGAGTCGACCGACCAGCTGCGCGAAATCGTGCACTCGGCGCTGGAGGCGAACCTGGCGCTGATCTCGGTGCGGCAGAACGAGACGATGCAGATGCTCGCCGCATGGGCGGCGATCCTCGCCCTGCCCACCCTGATCGCGGGCGTCTGGGGCATGAACGTGAACGTGTGGCCGAACGACCAGACCACGTGGGGCTTCGGCGCGATCCTGGTGCTGATGGCGACGACCTGCATGGGCCTCTGGTGGCGGTTCCGCCGCATCGGCTGGCTCTGAGCCGACCGACCGGGCACGGGACCACCGGAACGTGCGCCTCCCCTTCGTCGACCACCGGTCCGACCCGGGAACGCTCGCGCGCGTGCTCGGCATCTCGGAGGAGGCGGTCCGGCTCCACCACGACTGCGAGGTGATCGACCTCCACGTCGACTCCTTCATCTGGACGCGGGTGTTCGGCTACGACCTGCGCCGGCGCCACGGGCCGGGGCTCTTCGGCGGGGACTTCCTCTCGCAGGCGGACTTCCCCCGGATCCTCGAGGCCGGGGTGACCGGCGCGATCTGGAGCATCACGACCCAGCCTCTGCGAACGGCATCGAGCCGGGCGCGCGCCTTCTCGACCAACCTCGAACGCCTGCGCGCGATCTTCGCGAGCGTGCCCGAGCAGTTCGAGGTGGTGCGCGACCTGTCCGGCTACCGGGCGGCGCGCGCCGCCGGGCGGCATGCGGCGATGATCGGCGTGCAGGGCGGCAACGCGGTCGACGCCACGCCCGAGACGGTGGAACTGCTCGGGCGCGACGTGATCCGCGTCACGCTCGTCCACCTGAGCTCCTCGCGGGTCGGCGCGACGAGCTCGCCGCTGCGCCGCGGAGCGGACACGGGCCTCACGCCCCTCGGCCGCGAGATGGTCGAGAGCCTCGACGCCCGCCGGATCCTCGTCGACCTGGCCCACGTGAGCCGTCGCGGCTTCTTCGACGCGGTCGAGGTCCACGATCGCTCGCTTCCGCTCATCGTGACGCACACCGGGGTCGCAGGAGTCCACCCGCACTGGCGCAACCTCGACGACGAGCAGTTGCGGGCGATCGCCGACGCCGGCGGCACGGTCGGCATCATGTTCCAGTCGAACTTCCTCGACGGGCGCCACCGCGGAACCCTCTCGCGCTCGGTCGTCGACCATGTCGCGCACGTCGTCGACGTCGTCGGCGAGGACCACGTCTCGATCGGCAGCGACTTCGACGGTGCGATCGTGCCGCCCGACGACCTGCGCAGCTGCCTCGAATTGCCGCGCCTCGTGCAGCACATGCTCGACCGGGGCTTCGGCGAGGACCGGATCCGGAAGATCCTCGGCGGCAACTTCCTGCGCGTGCTCGGGCACCTGCGCGGTTGAACGAGACGCGGCGCCCTCCACCGGAAAAAAAAGCAGCGACCGGGCGCATCGCGCCTGACCGCGGTCGGTGGGCCGGAATCGGCGTCGTGGGCGACGTGGCGGGGTCTCGCGACGTCCTAGGTGGACGTCCTAGGCGGGGCTCGGTCGAAACCTAGCGGAAAAATGCGATGTCCCCGATCTTCCTTCGGCCCCCTGCCGGTCTCATGACTCTCCCATCGACGCACGCCGGAGTCGGCGTCCTGGATGAAAACCGGAAACGGGGTCACACCATGCTGAGAAACAAGAAGCTCGTCGGACTGCTCGGATCGCTGTTCGTCATGACCTGGCTCGGGGTCTTCACGCCGCTTCCGGCCTCGGCCGGCAAGATCAAGAAGAGCGACATCGACGGCGACGGCCTGACCAACAAGCGCGAGGCGAAGATCGGAACGAACCCGGCCGACGCGGACACCGACGACGACGGCCTCGACGACGGCACCGAGGTCAAGAAGGTGAAGACCGACCCGGTCGACGGCGACACCGACGACGACGGCCTCGACGACGGCACCGAGGTGAACGTCGAGAAGTCGAATCCGAAGGACGACGATTCCGACGACGACTCGCTGCTCGACGGTGAAGAAGTCAACGTCACGGGCACCAGCCCGACGGACGGGGACTCGGACGACGACGGCCTCGACGACGGCACCGAGATCGACGACTCGACCGACCCGAACGACGCGGACTCCGACGACGACGGGCTCGAGGACGGCACCGAGGTCGAGGACGGCTCCGACCCGAACGATTCGGACTCCGACGACGACGGGCTCGACGACGGCACCGAGGTCGAGGACGGCACCGACCCGAACGACTCGGACTCCGACGACGACGGTGTCGACGACGGCACCGAGGTCGAGGACGGTACCGACCCGGGCGACGGCGACGACCACGAGGACCACGGCGACGGCGGCAGCGACGACTGAGCCTCGGATCTACCCGGCTCGAAAGAGCCCGCAGCGGTGAAAATCTGCTGCGGGCTCTTTCGTCTCCGGGAGCCGACCGGATCGGGCCCGCCCCACCCGGGCTTCTGGCGACCGACTCCCCGGCCAGCCTTCGGAAGGTCACGTCGGCCGCTTTCCGATTCGTGGGAAGCGGCGCCGCCCCGGCGCACCCTCGGGGCCGACGACCGCGCCCCCAAGCGGCACCGTCCTTGCTCACCTGCCCTCCCATGACACCCCGACGTCCGCCTTCCAGGGCAACCCTCCCCGGAACGGCGACAGGAGAACCCATGAGAACCCGATCCCTCGCGACCGCCTTCCTCGCTGCCGCCCTCCTCGCCGCCCGCACCGCGGGGGCCACCACCGTGATCGGCGACATCAACAACTTCGACACGGTGAACGACACCGGGCAGACGACGTACGGCTTCGAGATCGAGATCGACGACGTCCACAGCACCGACATCACCTACACCTTCGACTGGAACCACTACGGGGTGCCGAAGATCCGCGAGGACAACACGGACCCGGTCCACCCCAAGGTGTTCATCCGCTACGAGAGCACGAAGGACTCGGGCGGGGCCTTCGGCGCCGGCGGCAGCTTCACGAACCAGGCCGTCCCGAGCCTGTCGCCGCCCCAGGGTCACACCTGCACCGACGTCTCGGTGAACGAGGGCTGCGAGCACTTCGGCGTCGGCTATTACGGCAATCCGTCGGCGATCGTCTACAACTGGCTCGTCGACGGCGGCGCCGGGAACCTCGTGACCTTCGGTTCGCCCGTGAAGGTGAGCACGCCCAACTGGACCTACACGCCGCCGGCGGGCGGGCAGCCCGCGCAGGTGGTCGCCGTGATCCCGGCGCCCGAAGAGCCCATCCCGGCCGGCAAGGAATACGGCGAGGCCACCTGGGTGAAGGTCATCAAGACCACCACCCACGGCCCGAACCAGGTCGTGCTCGAGAACCTGATCTCCGACGACGCCGACGGCGACGGCAAGGCCGAGTGGCAGAACGGCGAGCCCGACGAGGTCGAGACGGAGTGGAAGCTCCTGCAGACCAACAACAAGGGCGACGCCAACAAGGACGGCCTCGACGGCGCCCCCGACGACGTCGGCGACGTCGACGAGCACGTGACCCGCCGCTACGAGTTCTACAAGTACGGCGCAGCCGCCGACACGCTCGACGGCGAGACCGGCGAGGCGATGTGCGACGAGGTGAACCCGACGACCGACTCGAACGACCCGAACTACCTCCACGGCATCGGCACGAACGTCACGGTCACCGACGCGAACGGCGACTCCTACGAGGTGGACTGCGCGGCCCAGGTCGTGGTCGGCGAGTTCATCGGTTCCCAGATGGCGGGCTTCGTCGCCGAGGCACCGCTCGACGTCATCCAGAACCTGCAGGACGGCGAGAAGGACCAGGCCTACGTCGACCGGCGCGTGGTCGTCGGCGGCGACACGCCCTACGCGGTGACCGTCACCTCGGGCGCCCTGCCCGCCGGCATGACGCTCGGCAACGACGGCATCCTCTCGGGCTCGCCCTCGGCTGCAGGCGACTACGCCTTCACCGTGCAGGTGGTCGACGCGAAGGCAGCCGTGGTTTCCCGTCCGCTCGCGATGCACGTTCCCGCGGCCCCCGGCGATCCGACGCCGACGCCCACGCCGGACCCGACGCCCGACCCGACGGCCACGCCCACCCCGGCGCCGACCGCCACCCCCGCCCCGACGGCCACGCCGACTCCCGCCCCGACCGCGACGCCGCTGCCGACGCCCACCCCGGTCGTCGTCTCCTGCACGATGGGCGCGGGACTCGTGCAGACGCCGCCCAAGCCGCCCAAGAACACGGGCACGCTCAAGATCGCGCGCGGCCTCACCTCGACCCCCTCGACCAGCCCGACCAGGTTCATCTTCTCGGGCACGCTCGAGAACTGCCAGAACTTCCCGGCGGTCCCCGGCGCGGTCGGGCCGATCACGAACGGCTCGGTGAAGGTCACGCTCCAGGTCCCCGCGGGATCGACCTGCGGTGCGATCACCGCCGGCGTCCCGATCGCGACCCAGCTCTCGATCACCTGGACGACGCCGGATCCGGCGAAGCCCGGCAAGTACAAGAAGGTCGGGGCCGAGAAGACGACGCTCGCGTCCTACGCCGAGCCGGGGACCGACCCGCTCGTGATCCGCGTGACGAGCCAGGCCTTCGGCTCGAAGTCGAAGGTGCCCGACTTCCCGGCCAAGACCGCGGTCCTCACCTTCACGATGGACCAGCTGGCTTCCGAGATCGCGACGGCCTGCGGCGACGTGCGCGGGCTCTCGCTGATGAGCTTCACCGGGGCGCGCGCGCCCTCGACGCTCGTCATCCCCTGATCGAGCGGCGCGGGTGGACCGCGCCGCTCGGACCGACGGGCCCGGTGCCGCCTCCGCGAGACGGCACCGGGCCTTCGTTCGTCCCGGGGGCCCTCGTCGGGTTGCGCGGGACGTTCGTGTTCCGGGCGGGGCCGGGGCATGCTCCGGGCATGGAGTTCGAGAGCCACGAGGTCCTCGCCGACGTCCTGCGCCGACTGCCCGTCGAGCGGTTCCTGCGGTCGGGGGCCCGGCTCGCGGAAGTGGACCGCGACTGGAACCTCGCGATCGAAGAGCGGGCGACCCGGCTGGTCGGCCGTGGGCGGGGCGACGGCCGGGAGATCGTCGTCCGCATGCCGGTCGGACACCCGCTCCGGCCCTACGTGGTCGTCGCCGACGGCCGCGAGGTCGACGTGATCTTCCGCGAGGGCTTCGGGGGCCACATCGCGAAATTCGCCCAGGTCGTGTTCGACCTGGAGGAGAGCGGCACCCGGGTCGGCGGCATCCGTCACTTCGGCGACACGACGATCGTCGGCCGGAGCTCGTCCCCCTGCCAATCGCTCACGGCGCTGCGGATCGGGCAGACCCAGTACTTCACGTTCCGCTCCTCGCAGCCGCGGTCGTGGCTGCGCGTCCGCCCGTGGTCGGTGACCCTCGACGGATCCTTCGAGGAAGTCGCGACCGTCGTCGGCGACGAACGCGGAATCTTCTCGCGGGGATCGCTCGCGAAGATGCGGCCGTCGGTCGACCCGGTGCTGGCGGGGCTCGTCCTGGCCGCCCATCGCGGCCTCGTCCTGCGAAGCTTCTGACCGGGGCGCCCCGGGTCGACGGCGCGCCGGGTCAGGGCACCTCGCCGTAGGAGAACGTCACGCCCGGGAACGCCGCACCGGCCTGCTGCGAGAGCCCGACCGGCTCCGCGTCGATGCCGAAGGCCCAGCGCATCTGGGCGGTGACGAAGTGGCGGATCACCGGCCAGCCCTCGCGGACGGGCAGCGACTCGGGGCCGCAGCCGTCGGTGCCGAGCCGCTTCAGGTTGTCGGGGACGGGGAGACCGGCGTCGAGCGCGATCTGCACGATGCCGCCGCCGTTCTCGCCGATCGCGCACAGGTCGCTCGGCGCCAGGTGGCCGGCGTCGTCGATGATCAGGAGTCGCTTCGGCGTCTTGGCCGCGCCGTAGGCGGCCTCGACCCCCGCGACCGCGGCGACGCCGTCGGTGCGGCCGGTGAGCCAGAGCGACGGCTTGTTCGGGAGGTTCAGGGGATCGCGGCTGCCTGCCGACATCGGCACGAAGGTGACCACGTCCGGCTCGCCTCCGAACAGGACGGCCGAGCCGCCGCCGGCCGAGTGGCCGAAGATCGCGACGCGCTCCGCCGACACGTGCCCGGCAAGCGCCCCGCCGGGACGCACGTCCTCCGCCTTCAGGAGGTCGACGGTCGAACGGCTCACCTCGACGTCGGCCCGCGGCACGGTCGGCCTCTGCCCGAGCGCCGCGGCGAGCCCGCGCTCGAGGTAGTCCGGCGCCGCGACGACGAAGCCCCAGCTCGCGAGGTGGGTCGTGAGCACCGTCGATTGGTCGCGGAAGCCCGAGAAGCCGTGAGCGAAGAGCACGAGCGGGAACCGGCCGTCGGCCGCGGGCAGGCCGCGGTAGGCGTCGGTCACGAACGGCGGGTTCGCCTCGGCCGGCAGGATCGCGTCGATCGCGGGGGGCAGCCAGTCGCGGATGAAGTACGACTCCTTCTCCGATCCCTTCTCCGAGCCTCGCGCCGCCGGGTACCAGACCTCGACGAGCCGGTCGCCGAGCTCGAGCGTCGTCACGCCGACCGTGTACGGCCCGAAGCCGGCGTAGGGAGCGGGTCCGGCGCCGAGCGGCGAGGAGGATTCGTTGCCGCACGCGGCGAGGGCCGCGAGCGCCAGAACCGCGAGAGCACGGGAGAGGAAGGTCGAAGGTGTCTTCGTCATGGGGCATCGCTAGCCCGATTCCGCCGGGCCGCCAAGCCGGAAAATCCCGCCGGAGAGGGCCTCCGGGACGGTTTCTCCACCGGATTGACCTTGGTCCGCCGGGAGCCGACACTCCCCCCATGGAGCGCAGGGCGTGGACTCGCGAGGAGCTGCTCTCGGAGCACGCCTACGCACGCGGCCACGAAGCCGCCGGCTACCGGCTCCACGGCGGCTTCGACGAGGCCGGAACCTACGTCCCGCCGCGGACGCTCGCGCGCTGGCCGGCGGTCCTCGCCTGGCAGGGCGGTCTCGCCGAGCGCGGCCTGCCGCTCCTCGCAGCCGACCCGGGCCTGCTCGTGCACGGCACCTTCCCGAGCTTCGAACAGCACCGGGTGCTGCTGCAGCACGGCTACGGCCAGCCGTTGTGGAACTCGCTCACGATCACCGGCGTCTTCGAGGCGCGCGGGCGGCTGCTCGCCGAATTCCCCTTTCCCGACTTCCGCGAGGCGGTTCGCGACGACCTGTCCGAGACGGCGACCGGGCACCTGAACGGGGGCCTGCTCGTCGCGCACGGACTCGACGAGGGCGGCGACCCCGCCTCGGGTCTCGGCGCCCACGACGCGATGTGGTTCGCGATCCGCGACCTCCTGCTCGGAGCGGACGCCTGGCCCGCGCCCGAGATCCCGGAGTCGATCACCCGGCCCGACGCGGGCCGCCTCGTCCCGGAACTGGCGCTGCCCCACGAGCAGATGCTGCTGCTCCTGATGAACGTGCTCCTCGTCGAGGTCCGAGCCGAGGTCGCCTTCGACACGACCCGCCGTCTCGCGAGCGACCCCGGACTCTTCCTCGACCGTCGCGAGCGTGCAGCCCTCGCTGCCGCGATGGTCGACCGCATCGCCGAGGACGAGCGCATCCACGTCGCCTACCTGCGCACGGTGCTCTCGGAGATGCGCGGCTTCTCCTGGAAGGGCGTCTCGGGTCGCGCGATCCCGGGCACCGAGATCGTCGACCCGGCCTGGCGGGAGCTCGTGCGCTGGCACGCCGAGGAGAATCCCCGGCTCGCCCGTGCCGCGCTTCGCCCCCCGCTCCGCGAGGCGATCCGTCGCCACGGCGGCGTTCGCCTGCTCTCGCTCTTCGACGACCTCGACCCGGACCGGGCCGCGGCCGACGCGGCCCCCGGGCCCGTCGCCCGGGTCGCGTGATCCGGGCTCGTTCGCATCTCGCCTCGAATCGACGGCACCACGCCCGACAACGCCCCGCTGCCCGCCCGCGCCCGCGACGTTCCGCGGCGCACGGGATCGCACCTCGACAGGAGACGAAACCATGCCCGGCCCGACCTACGATCGCCTGACCGCCCTCGACAGCTCGTTCCTGCTGCTGGAAAAGCCGGGTGCGCCGCTCCACGTCGCCTCGACGCTGATCTTCGAGGGCGGGCCGCTGCGCAAGCCCGACGGCGGCATCGACGCCGACGCGGTGCGGGCCCACGTCGCGGCGCAGCTGCACCGGATCCCCCGCTACCGCCAGCGGATCCAGTGGATCCCCTTCACGCAGCGCCCGGTCTGGGTCGACGACGACCGCTTCAACATCGAGTACCACGTCCGCCACACGAGCCTCCCCCGGCCCGGCAACACCCACCAGCTGAAGCGGCTGTCCTCGCGCATCATGGAGCAGCCGCTCGACCCCGCCCGCCCGCTCTGGGAGATGTGGGTCGTCGAGGGCCTCGAGCACGACCGCTTCGCCATCATCTCGAAGGTCCACCACTGCATGATCGACGGCGTGTCCGGGGTCGACCTCCTGAACACCCTGCTGTCGCCCACCGCCGAGTGCGAGCCGCAGGCGGAGCACCGCTTCATCCCGCGGCGCACGCCCTCCCCCTTCGAGCTCTGGCGCGACGAGATGGTGCGGCGTGCCCGCCTCCCGATGAGCATCCTGCAGGGGCTCCGCCACTTCCTCTCCGAGGCGGCCGACGTCCGCCGCGACGTGCTGTCGCTCGCGAGCGGGCTCGCCGACACGCTCGGCACCTCCCTGCACCTCGCCGAGTCGACGCCGATGAACCGTCGCATCGGCCCGCACCGCCGCTTCGACTGGATGGAGATGGACCTCGACGCGATCAAGCGGATCCGGCGCTCGCTCGGGGGCAGCATCAACGACGTCGTTCTGACGGTGGTGACCGGCGCGGTGCAGCGCTTCCTGCAGCGCCGCAACATCAACCCCGGCCAGATCGACTTCCGCGTCATGACGCCGGTCTCCGTGCGGGCGGCGAACGAACACGGCAAGCTCGGCAACCGCGTCTCGGCCTGGTTCCTCCACCTGCCGATCGGCGAGCCCGACCCGCGCGAGCAACTGCGCGAGATCCGCGCGCGCAGTCTCGAGCTGAAGGAGTCGAAGCAGGCCGTCGCCGCCTCGATGCTGACCGACATGGCCGAGTGGAGCTCGTCCACGCTGCTCGCGCTCGGGGCCCGCAACGTGACGCGGATGCTGCCCTTCAACCTCGTCGTGACGAACGTGCCCGGGCCGCAGTTCCCGATCTACATGCTGGGCGCGCGCATGCTCGAGACCTACCCGCTCGTCCCGCTGGTCGACAACCTCGGGCTGGGGATCGCGCAGATGAGCTACGACGGGAAGCTCTTCTGGGGCTTCAACGCCGACTACGACCTGCTGCCCGACCTCCCGGCGTTCGTCCGGGGGACGCGCGAGGCGTTCACGGAGTTGCTGCGGCTCGCCGAGCCGGAGGAGGCGGCCGGCGCCCCGCAGATCCCGGCGACCGGCGACGCGAACCGCGGCGCACCCGGGGCGGAGCCGCAACTGCACCTGGTCGGGAAGAGCTGAGCCGCGAGGAGGGCCCGCGAGCCCCGGACGGCGCCGTGCACGCCGGGCCGCCCCGAGGACCGGGGACCGCCCGCCGCACGCGCCTGCGTGCGGTCGGCTTCAGCGCCGGCCGCGCAGGCCTTCGAGGACCGAACGGGTCTCGGAGTCCTCGGGATGGAGCAGGACCGCCTGCTCGAGCGTCGCGACCGCGTCGGTGCGGCGCCCGGCCGAGAGCTGGGCGAGCGCGAGCACGAGCCGGTACTGGCCGTGGTGGGGCGCGAGCCGCGTCGCCTCGGCGAGCAGCGGGATCGCCTCTTCGTCCCGCCCCTGGCGCACGAGCGAAAGCCCGAGTGCGTAGTGGGCCGCCCCGCTCGGCTGCGAAAGCTCGATCGCCCGACGCAGCGTGCGCTCGGCGCTCGCCTCGTCGCCCATCTCGCTCTGCAACTCGGCGAGTTGCACGTAGGCGGGCTCGAGCGAGGGGTCGATCATGATCGCGGTCTCGAAGGTGGTCATTCCCGCGGGCCGGGACGCCCGCTCGAGGGCGCGCCGGAGGTCCGCCCCGCGGCGCGGGACGTCGGTCTTGTCGAACAGCGGGATGGAGTTGCGCGTCGGCATCGGCAGGCGGCCTCGTGACGGGCGGGACCTCGCCCGTACGTCCACATCACGACGGCCTGCCAAAGCTCGGTCAACAGGCGATCTCGTGTGACGGACGAAATCGGCCGAGCCGCGCCACGACTGCGGCCGGCGGACGGCGGACGGCGGAACGACCTCGTGCGGAAGAGGTGGACGCGAGTCGATTCCGCGTCGGCTCGCCCGCGGCCTCCGGCTCACGGGTCCCGGACGAGCGTCCGCAGGAACGTCGAGCCGTAGTTCATGACGTCGAAGGCATGGAGGCCGAGTTCGTCGGCGATCTCGACGCAGGCCCGGATGCCGCGGACGCTGTTGCCCCGGGCGTCGAGCCGGGGCGACCAGATGCCGATCCCGAGCTGGCGGTTCACGACGGCGAGCACCCCGCCCGCGACCCCGCTCTTGGCCGGCACGCCGACGCGGAAGGCCCACTCGCCCGAGAAGTCGTACATGCCGCAGGTGAACATGACGGCGAGGACGTCCTTCACGCAGTCGACCCGGAAGACGTCCTGACCGGTGGTCGGGTTCGTGCCGACGTTCGCGAGCGTCGCGGCCATCGTCGCGAGGTCCCGGCAGTTCACGAGGATCGAGCACTGCCGGAAGTAGAGGTCGAGGATCCCGTCCACGTCCCCCGGGATCATGCCGAAGTTGAGCATCAGGTGGGCGATCGCGCGGTTGCGGTGCCCGGTCGCGAGCTCGGATGCGAAGACCTCCTGGTCGATCGAGAGCTCGCGGCCGGCCGCGGCGCCGAAGCGGCCGAGGACCCGGGCGATGCGGTCGGGCGGCGAGGCGCCGCCGACCAGCGCGGCGGTCGCGATCGCGCCCGCGTTCACCATCGGGTTGAAGGGGCGCATCGTCGCCTCGTCGAGGACGATCGAGTTGAAGGCCTCGCCGGTCGGCTCGACCCCCACGCGCCGCAGGACCTCCTCCCGCCCGTGGTCCTCGAGCGCCATGCCGTACACGAAGGGCTTCGAGATCGACTGGATCGTGAACGGCACGTCGCAGTCGCCGACCTCGTAGACCCGGCCGTCGGCCGTGACGACGCAGATGCCGAACCCGTCGGGGTCGGCCTTGCAGAGCTCCGGGATGTAGGTCGCGACCTCGCCTTCGTCGCAGTCGCGATGTCGCTCGTACACCCGGGCGATGAGTTCGGGGATGGGATCGTGGGCCATGCGACGTCTCCCGTCGGCGCCGCGCGTCCCCCCGGAGCGCGGCCGTCGTCTGTCGTTTTTCGTAGCAGCCCGGCCCGGGGCCGCCATCGCCACGTCCTCCCGCGCGACGCCTCGCCGAGGGTCGGTTTGACGCCCGCCCGCCCGACGATCACTCTCGCGCGTCGAGGCGCGCGTCCATGGCATTGCGGATCATCGGGGCCGGGGTCGGCCGGACGGGGACGAACTCGCTCAAGCTCGCCCTCGAACGGCTCACGGGCGCCCGCTGCTACCACATGGTCGAGGTGTTCGCGCACCCCGGGCACGTGCCTCTCTGGCGAGCCTCCTTCGAGGGCCGGGATCCGGACTGGGCGAAGCTGTTCGAGGGGCATGCCGCCACGGTCGACTGGCCGGCTGCAGGACGCTGGCGCTCCCTCGCGGCCGCCTGGCCCGACGCACCGATCCTGCTCTCCACGCGGGCCGACGCGGAACGTTGGTGGCGCAGCGCCGACGCGACGATCTTCGAGGTCTTCCGCCGCGATCACTTCGGACCGAGGCGGCGGGGGCTCGTGAACTCGCTGAAGAGGGCGATCTCCCCCGCCACCGCCGCCGCGGCCCGGGAGTGGTCGCGCATGGGCGCCGCGATGATGCGCGACTTCAGTCCGCGCGGGCTCGACCGAGACGCGGCGATCGCCGCCTACGAACGCCACAACGCGGCCGTGCGTGCGGAGGTGCCGCGGTCACGACTCGTCGAGTGGCAGCCGGGCGACGGCTGGCAGCCGCTCTGCATGGCGCTCGGCGTGCCCGTCCCCGACGAGCCGTTCCCGCACGTGAACACGACCTCGGAGTTCCGCGCGCGCGCCGGCTGGGACTGACGCCGGCCCCGTCGGGTCACCGGGCGACGATGCCCGGGATCACTCGCAGCGGATGCGTCCGCCGATCCGACGACAGGCGAGGTCCGCGGACACGCCGCACGCGCCCGAGGCGCCCGGCCCCGAGTCGGCCCCGAGCACGACCGTCGCCCGGACCGCCGTTCCCGGCGCGGCCGGCAGGGCGACGCCCCTGGTCGAGAGCCGCAGACCGACCCGTCGCCAGGCCGACCCGTCGAGCTCGAGCGCGAACAGGCCGCGCGCGCTGTCCCGCGAGCAGGCCGGCGCGTCGATCGAGCCCGAGCCGTTCGAGTAGCGCGCGACCGGGCCGCTCGTCCGCCAGCCGTCGCGACGCGGGTCGCAAACCGCGGCCGCCGAGCCGGGCACCGGGTGGGTCGCCGAGGAGAGGTCCAGCAGGGAGGTGCCGGCGGCGCTCTCGACCCGCAGCTGGAAGCCCGCGTCGAGGACGCGGCCGGCGACGCGATCGTCGGGGAACGACAGGGTGCCCGCGAGCTTGGTCCAGGCGGCGTCCCCGCCGCGGTCGACCCCGCCGAACTCGATCCGCACGTCGCGCAGAGTCCCGCCTCCGGCGCACATCTCCTGCTCGACGTGGCCGCAGGTCGCGGACGGGAAGCGGTCGGGCGACCACCAGTTGCCCGAGGCGACGACCATCGAGAGCAGCTTCAGCGAATCCTCGTAGTAGCCCTCGTCGCCGACCGGCGTCTGGATCATCACGTCCCAGAGGTCGTTCAGCCACTGCTGGTTCGACGGGTCGACGATCGCGCCCGCGGCGAGCGGGCCGACGAAGGCCATCGAGAGGTAGGCCGAGTAGGGCAGCGGGTTGCCGTCGAGCGTGTAGCCGGAGTGGATCGCCCACGGGCTGCCGCCGGTCGCGGCCCGGAACCACTGCTCGAGCTTGCCGACCGCCGCGCGCGCACGCGGCTCGCCGTTCATCGCGAAGTCGGTCGCGAGCCGCCACGGGTCGCGGGTCGCGTTGTAGACGTAGGCGCCGTCCCACGCGTCCTCGAGGAAGTAGGGCCAGGCGGGCTGCGGGTCGGAGAGCGGCATCCGGACGAAGTCCGGCAGGAGCCCGCTCACCGGCGAGTAGGTCGTCTGGATCTGGGAGACGATGCGGTAGGTCGTGTCGGTGACCCGGTTCCACGTCGCGGTGTCGCCGGTGACGGCGCCGAACACCCGGAAATGGTCGGGAACGAAGTCCGACGTGCGCGTGCTGTCGTAGTACTTGACCGAGTCGTCGAGCACCCAGTCGCCGAGCTTCGGGTAGGACTTCGAGCGGTCGAGGTCCGCGGCCGTGATCGCGGCGATCGCGCGACGCGCGAGCGAGAGGTAGTCGTAGGTGCCGCAGCTGCCCCACTGGCGGTCGGCGAGGAGCAGGGCGTAGGCGATGTCCATGTCGCCGTCGGTGCCGCTCTCCGCACCCTGGATGTCGTCGCAGGTCGGCGCCTGGTTCCACGCCATCAGCCCGGGCGTGAGCCGCGAGGGATGGTCGAGGTAGAACGCG
>Ga0208783_10000972_pt1 | contig 17398 bp, 5 predicted proteins | sample DEB19_08_DNA_2_FD_184529 | JGI IMG/M metagenome (GOLD analysis project Ga0208783, IMG submission 184529) | Aqueous microbial communities from the Delaware River and Bay under freshwater to marine salinity gradient to study organic matter... | ecosystem: Environmental > Aquatic > Marine > Coastal...
TTCTGCTACGACGGGCAGAACTGGCGGCGCCACGACTTCGGCTCCATCACCATCGACGACATCTGCACGACGGACGACTACCGTCAGCTCGTCCTCTTCGCGGGACAGCAGCCTGGAGGCGAAGCCCCGTTCGCGCGGAACGTCTACGTCAAGGACCACGAGACCTCCAACTACTCGGTCCCGGCGCGGAAGGCGCTCTACCGGTCGGGGTGGTACTTCGGCGACACGACGGGGTCGTCGCCGCTGCACCTCCGCGCCATCTACCTGGGCATGGTCGACGCCTTCAACGAGAAGTTCACCATCCGCTTCTTCCGCAACAACTCCTGGAAGCCTGTCCTCGAGATGACCGACGTGCTCGCCATCGGGGTCGACGACGATAGCGACGTCGTGCGAGACGTGGCGGGCTCCGCGGTGGTCGGCACCTCCAAGGCGCATGAACCGCGGCTCTTCTGGCGCATGGTCCCCGCGGGCCTGGAGAACGCCTACTCCTGGGCGTTCGAGATCGAGGTCGACTACCCCACGCGCATCAACATCGCCGCCATCTCGTACGACCAGAGTGTCGCGACGAGCGGCAACATCCGCGGGCGCTTCCCGCTGCGAGCTGACGTATGAGCTACATCTTCCCGCGACGGCTCCTCCGCACCGGCGACGTGCTCGACCCCATCGAGCTCACGCTGGACCTGTCGCCTGCCGCAGAGCGCCTGTCGGGGCGGCTCAACGCCCACAACTTCACGACCGACCTCACCACGCTCACGACCGTGGACCCCGAGGCGTTCTACGCGCTGAAGTACTACCAGGACTACGTGGCGTTCATTTTCGCCGCGGGTCCACCGACGCACGGCTACCCCGACAACGGCGACAACAGCGACGCCTACCAGGTCCAGAACAACTTCGAGTGGCAAAGTATCACGGACGCCAACGGCGTGTCGCCCCGCATCTCCATCACGACGGGCGGCAGCGTCTTGTGGGTCAACGCCTACGCGCAGTACCTCTGGCACGGGTTCGCGGGGCGCTACCACCCAGGCGCGATCCCTGCGACCATGCAGCACAAGTTCAACTCCCAACGGCACCCGTCAGGCATCCAGTTCGCCCTCCGTCTGGACGGGAACATCGTGCCCGAGACCATCACGGGGATGGACGAGGTCATCTATCGGGCGTCCGTCCCGTTGAAGCCCTTGGCTCAGTTGAGCGCCAGCTCCCCGCTGCCGGGGCCGCAAGACCTACGCGGCCAGCAGATCGTGTCGCTCGGGCCACCCTGCCTGCCCATCCGCATCACGGCGTGCCTGCCCGTCCAGGCGGGCGACCACACCGTCGAGATCGTCGTGCGTCGCGTCCCGGTCATACTCGACAACGAGACGAAGAACTACGAGGAGAAGGACTACGTCTACGTCTACAGCCGGCAGATCTTCGTCGCTGACCTGAAGAGCTTCCCGGTCGACAGCGTGGCGTCGACTGACGTTTCGGTCCCAGCCTTCGAGGAGGAGGACCTCATCAGCAACGCGACGATGTACACGCAGCGCGTACAGCCGCTCATCGTCGGGTACAACGACGTCGCCGAAGGGAACCTCCAGCGTGGCGCGCTGATGCACTACCACCTCCCGACCGTCCTGGCAGGGGCGCCGCGTACCGCCGAGCGGAACTTCGGGGCCTTCGAGAAGTTCAACAGCCTCTACCCAGGCACGGGCAGCCACACCGTCACGACGACGGCGTACAACGCGCCGCCCGCGACGGGCTGGACGATCCTGACGGGTCTCGGCACGCCCATCCGCATCACGGCGATGGACACGACGGTCGGTCGCAAGATCCTCATCCTCGCCAACGCGCAGATCCGCAACATCCAAGGGAATAACATCTCGACCCTGGACAACAACGGCAACGTGACCGCCGTCGCGGCGCGCATCGGCGCGTTCGCGCTGTTCCAGATCATGTGGCAGACCACAGGCTCCAGCGCGACGTCCTGGGTCAGCATCCCCGAGTCGCTGGGCATGGTGAACAACTTCGTCTGGTGGCCAGACCAACCCTGGACGGACCCCGACCCGGCGCTAGCGACTCCGGACAAGGCGTATGGCCTGGAGCAGGTCGAGGTCCAGCTCATGGCGGTGCTCGACTTCTCCTCCATCTCTCTCGGCTCGACAATCGACATCGGCCTCTTCGGGTCGGTGACGCACTCGGTCGTGGGTCAGGACACGGAGTTCGAGATGCGCTACGGCAGCATCATCGCCATCCCCTTCCGCGCGTAGGAGACGCCATGTCCACCATCACCGCGACGACGACCTACCCCGACGGCGCCGCGCTCGACATCGCCGGCCACAACGAGAACGTCTACTCGACCACGGCGGGCAAAGGCGTCATGTCCGAGCCCAACGGCGGCCTGGACAAGGTGAACCTCGTCGGCGGGTTCACGCTGCGCGACGAGCACGTCATGTCCGAGGAGGCAGTCTTCGCCCGCCAGGACTCCTCGACCTTCGCGTTCGACCTCTACAACAACGTGTTCGGTCAGCGAGAAGACGGCGAGAAGACCTACGTAACTCTCGGGGGCCTGAGCCAGAGAGTCTATATCCCGTTCGACGTGACCGCGCTCGTCTGGCAGTGGAGTTTCTTCATCGCTCCGTGGCGCCCGTACATCACCGAGTACGTCGAAGGTCAGGAGACCGGAACGCAGAGCATCCCCGATCTGTACCTACGGCTCTTCATCGACGGCGTGGACAAGACGCCTTTCTTCCGCGCGGTCGCGGTCTCTGCGGACGTCGCGCTGTCAGGGTCCCCCGTCAGCGGCGCGGTCAGCTACGACCGTGTCACCGCGATGTGGTACGACATCTCGAAGCTCGAGACCTCGGTCACCAAGGGGTTCCATGAGCTGGCGGTGCGGGTCTACATGCCACGCATCCACCACAACGGGTCGGACGCCGAGTCTCAGGTTCGGACGACGCAAGCGACTTGGTCCCCCGCGGGCGACCCAGGAGAGGATGTCCTCGCGACGCTGCACGACCGCATCACGCTGGGCACCCGGAGCGTGCGGGCCATCGTCTTCAAGTAGCTGCATCGACTAGCGGTCCCGCCCGTGCTACACTCCGCACCAGCAGGAGTACGCATGGATCCGGTGACGTTGGGCCTCGCGGGCAAGACTCTGGCGGGCGTTGCGGGCAGCCAGGCCGGGCAGGCGCTCGGTGGCGCCATCGGCTACGGGCTGGCGCAGCTCACCCCGGCCGCGCGTGCGGAGCGGGCGCAGCTCCGCAAGGACACCGAGGCGCTTCGCCAGGGGAAACTCGGCCTCTCCGACGCGGAGAAGCGCTCCATGCTGGCCGGGTCGATGCGCGGCATCCAGGCCCAGACGGCCGGCGCCGAGGCGGGCCTCCGTCGCATGGCCGCCGCCCAGGGCGGCTTCGGTCGTTCTGGCGCCCAGCAGAGCGCGCTCCTCGGGCTCCAGGGCATGAAGGCTGAGAAGGCCGCGGGCGCGATGGGTGAGCTCGACCGTCAGTCGCAGCAGCTCGCGACCCAGCGGAAGGCTGACGTCCTCGGCCGCCTCGCCGAGCGCCGCAAGGAGCTCCAGCAGGTCTTTACCGGTGCGGGTCAGGCTACGGCGGCTGTGCCCCAGACTGCGCTCGACGTGCGCGCCGGGGTGCGCGAGGGCGCCAAGCAGGAGACCGTGCCGGGAGCCTACGACCTGCTGAAGCTGCTGCTCCAACAGCCGAACGCTTCTACCCCCGCGACGAAGTGAGGAGACAGTCATGCCGTTGAATGACCTGCGCCGGGCCGCTACCTCGACGTCGCCGATCACCGACTCCCGGCTCATCGGGGAGGTCGTCGACTTCCAGCGCATCATCGCCGACTACCGCAAGACGATGGACATCGGGACGCTGCGCTACCGCATGGCGCAGCTCGAGAGCTCGCAGCGGATGCTCGAGTCGAACGAGCGCACGGCGGCGTCGCTCCAGGAGACCATCGGCAAGAACGGTCGGGCGGCAGCCGCGGCTGCGGTATCGCGCAAGAACAACATCGAGAGCAACCTCACGGCCATCGCGACGAAGCGCGCGGAGTTCGACTCCCGCGTCTTCAACCAGGCGTACGGCGCCTTCGAGGCATCAGGCAAGGGCGCGGCTGGAGCGCAGGCCGCGATGCAGACGATGTTCCGCACGATGCAGCAGCAGAACGTCAGCTACAACCAGGTCAACCCCAACACAGCGTCTCTCGCGAATCAAGTCGTAGGGATGCTGATGCCCGGTCAAACGCTCACCGATGTCTACAGCGACCAGGCGAAGATGGAGGCGCTCGTCAAGATGGCGGGTGGCGAATCTCCCGCGCTTCAACAGCAGGTCCGTAACTTCATCACCATCGGCGCGCAGTCGGACACGGCCACGCGCGAAGCGCAGCAGGCGCTGAACAACGACCTCACCGAGATCGGCAAGCTGCCGGGGTTGGCCTGGGCGAGGGGCGACAACCCTCCCCCGCGAGAGGAGCAGCAGAGGATCGCTGAGCTCTCGCGGCGCATCGACGAGAAGTTCCAGTTCCTGGTGGGTCAATCGCTGCCCGAGGTTCAGGGGCAGCTCGAGGCCGCCCGTGCGGAGGACTCCGAGTACCGCCGCCTGCTCGACCGCGAAGCGATGCTCAACGAGTACGTCTTCGGCGAGACGCGTCGCAAGGAGACCGAGCCGTCGCTCGGGCGCATCATCGCCCAGCCCATCTTCCAGGAGTGGGCGAAGAGCAACGGCCTCAACATCGGCACCGCTACGGTCAACGCCGACGGCACGGTGACCTACGCGCCGGGCGGCGACGACCTCAAGGCGCTGCTCCGTTTCGACTATCAGATGAAGCACCCAGACCGTTCGGGCGCGCGTCTGTTCTTCGACCGCACCGGCTCCACGGGCACCGTGGCTGAGATCACGGTGACCGACCCGGCCGAGCGCGAGCGCCAGCTCGCCCGTCTCGCCTACGACAACGGGAACCTGGTCGGCATCGAGCGCGACGGCAAGATGACCTACCTCACGAAGGACCAGTACGAGAAGGGCGTCGCCGCGAGCGGCTCCGAGCCCACGGGCTACCAGTCGGCGGTCGACGAGGACGGGAACGTGTACCTGAAGGACCCGTACGGGAATGTCTACCGGACAGGTCAGGATGAAGAGGGCAGTTTCGCGACGACGTACGTGAGCTCGCCGCCCGAGGGCCTCGCCTTCAATAACGCCGTCATCATGGCTGGGGGGAAGCCAGCTCGGTACATGACGACGTCGGACTTCCAGAGCCCGACGACGAAGTTGGAGTCCATCGACGACACGTCGACCGCGGGCCTCTCCGACACGCTCAAGACCCAGTCGCCCTACCGACGCATCCCGCCCGACCAGGCGCGTGACATCGGCACGATGACCTACCTGGGCACCATCGACAAGATGCACGCCAACACGATGCTCAAGCACGGCGCGGGCGCGGTGAGCATCAACGGCGGTCAGCGGGTCTTCACGGCCGATCAGAAGCCGTTCATCCGCGAGATCGTGCGGAAGGACGGCACCAAGTTCAGCGACGCGGGCAGCGTCCTGCGCGAGGTGCATGCCGAGACGCTTGCCAACCAGTACGGCAAGGACGATCCCCGCGCGCTCTCCGTCGCGGAGAACCGGGCCGTCATGGAAGGCGTGGTGCCGAGCGCCCCGGAAAGCGTTGGGATCATGACGCGGCCGATGGAGGGGGCCGCCGTGTCGGCGACCATGACGTCGCAGCGCACCCTGGCGCCCGACCTGGCACTCTCCGCGGCGCGAGGCCCCGGTGCCGAGTCGCGGCTCAGCATGCTCGAGGCCCAGCGTCTGTCGACGCCTGCGCTGAGCGAGGCTGCGGCCACGCAGGCAGCGGCCGAGAAGGCACCCGCCGCGGCCGCTCCGACGCCCGCTGCGCCCGCTGCACCCGCTGCGATCACGACCCCCGCTGCTCCGGCGGCCCCTTCGGCGGCCGGGACGGCTACCCCGTCTGTGGCTCCTGGCGCGGCAGCAGCCCCGGCCGCCGCTCCGCGACAGTTCAAGGTGGGTGAGTACACCTACACCGCAGAACTCAAGCCCGGCCAGACGCAGGTCACCTACACGGTGGTCGACGGTCCCGGCGTTCAGGGGATGAAGGACCGCACCATCGAGCCTGGCGACAAGCGCTACGCGCAGTTCGACGCGAACCTCAAGAAGGACGCCGCCGACGCCGCGGCCAAGGCCGCGCCCGCAACCACCCCCGCCGCTCCCGCGCCTGCCGAGGCTCCGAAGCCGTCGAAGGTCGAGGGCGCGGGCCCCGAGGCCGCGGAGCTCACCGAGCGCTATGGCGTTGTGACGCAGCCGACCGACGTCGTGCGGCCCACGCTCGCGTCGCGGATCGTCGGCGGGTTCCGCGAGGCGCTCCGCGGGGACGCCGCGGGCAAGGAAGAGATGGACCTCGGTGCCGTCCTGCGTCAGCGCCGCGAGGCGAAGCGCGAGGAAGAGCGCGCAGCGATGCGCGGCGAGGCGCGAGCCGAGGCCGACCGCCAGGCCGAGCGCTTCGAGAAGCAGCAGGCGACGACCGCCCCGCCCACGGCGACCCCAGGACAAGCGGCGATGCAGCGCGGAATGAGCCTCGCCATGAACGACATCGCCGAGCGCGAGCGCGCGGGTACCATCACCAAGGCACAGGCCGACACCGAGCGTCAGCGGCTCATGCGCCCGACGCCGAAGCCCGCCACGCCCGCACCGACCGCCGCGAAGCCCTCGACCGAGCCGTCAATGGCCGACCAGGTCAAGGGGCAGAGCATCGGCACCGTGATGGGCGGTCAGCCGAGCAAGCCGACGCTGCCCGCTCGCCAGGCGCCGAAGCCTGTCGCTGCCGACACGCTGTCGCTAGCCCCCAGGGGCGGCGGCGCGCCAGAGCCACTGGGCGAGAAGCCGGAAGGCCGACTGCCCGCGACGCGCGAAACGAAGACGTACGACGCGCAGGACCTCGCGCGTGGCGCTCCGCTGAAGCCGAAGCCAAAGCCGCTCGAGGTGTTCCGCGCCACCACGGGAGAAGACCGCAGCCTGGCGCAGGACTTCCGGCCCATGCCCGCGGTCAACGCCCCGCGCGAGGAGCAGCTCCAATACATGCGCGACAAGCAGACCTACTCCGCGTCGCGGCCCAGCAAGTAGGAGGACATCATGGCATCGCTCGCAGAACGTGCCGCGGCCGCCAAGGCCGCCAAGGCCGCCCAGGGCGTCGCCCAGGCGGCGCCCACCGTGTCGGCTGCCCTCTCGGCACCGCCGCCTCCTCCCCCGCCTCCTCCGGCCCCCGCGGAAGCGCGGACCGAGCCTCGCGGGGCGCCTCGCCGCGAAGAGCCTCGTCGTGTTCCGAAGCCCCAGGGCGGCGGGACGCCTCGTCGTGAGACGCCGCCCCCGCCGCCCAAGACCGAGCGGCTCGAAGCAACGGCTGCCGTTTCGACGTCCAGCGGACAGCCGCTGACGACCAGGTTCAGCCCCAAAGAGATGGTGCAGCTTGGCGAGCTGAGCGAGAAGAAGATGCTCGCACCCGCCGACGAGAAAGCGTACCAGGAGTGGAACCAGGGGCTCACCGAGGCGATGCAGCGCGTGGACGAACTGCGGCTGTCGCGCCAGGGCATGGCGTCAGGGATGCGTAGCGCGGGCGGCGGGTACGCCTACCGCATGCCGACGATGCTGGCGGGCAAGCCGAGCGAGCAGCCCGCGCGCTTCTCGGACATCAAGCCGGTGCCCGAAGACGCCCTCAAGTCGGTGGCGGCTTTCCGCGACGAGGTGCTGCGCCGCGCGGAGACCCTGCGCGACGTCTCGCGCAAGGTGGGCGACCTGGACGCCACCCGTCTCGTCATCGAGGATGTCAAGAAGACCGAGCAGGCGCCGCCGCGTATGCGGACGGTGCAGCGCGCGGACACTCCCTACGAGACGAAGCTGCGCGAACTGGCGTGGATGATCCGCACTCTCAAGCCCGAGATGGCGGCGGCCCGTGCCAATCTCGTCGAGATGGGTCTCACCGAGGAGCAGATCGACCAGCTAGCCCGCTAGACCGCCCGACCCCTCGCCACCTGACCTGGAGCGTGCTACGCTCTGGGCGGTGCCGTCGCATGCCTTTCCGACGGTACAAGGTGAAGGATGACGCCGGAAGAGCTCGAAAAGCTGCTCGCAGGACAGGCCCCCACCACCGCGCCGCAGGCCCCGGCGGCAGCTCCCGCGCCCCAGGCCGTGAGCGTCGTCCCTGTGGCGGCTCTCCCCCGCAAGGCAGAGAAGAAGCCCGCGGCCCCCTTCAGCCCTTCGGTATCCCGTGTTGAGCAGACCGTCAAGGCCAAGCCCGTAAAGATCGAGACGCCCGTCACGCCCAACCCGGTCGTGCCGCCCGACGTTGACGTTGACCTCACCGAGGATCTGCGCCGCTACCACAAGCTCGCAGGGGCCGCTGCGGCGTACACCGCGCCTCTCCGCACCATGCCGGAAGACTTCGAGCGCAAGGCGCAGGCCCAGGGCGTCGACCTCAAGTCGGTGTTCGACGCGACGAAGAAGGGCCGCACCTTTGATGAGATCGCCCGGGCGAACCAGGCGCGTGGCGTCATCGGGTTCACCCCGAAGGCCGAGCGTGATGCTGCCTGGAAGGACACCGTCCAGCGCTTCGAGAAGGCCGAGAAGGGCGACGCGGGCACCGACCTGAAGCTGCGCGCGTCGGGTGCTGACAAGGGCATCGCGGAGACGGTCGTGGGTGGCGCTGCGCTCGGCACGGCCATCGGCGCGGGTCTCGGCGGCCCCATCGGCGCAGGCATCGGCGCGGTCGGTGGTGCTGTGGTTGGCGCGTCCCCTGGCTACGTCGCGCAGGGCACCGCGGAAGTTCTCCCCGAGGTGTCGAAGCCCGGCGAGTACGGCCACCAGATCGCCCAGACGCTCGCCCTTGCGCTCAGCAAGGACCCGCAAGCCTCCAAGATCTACGACCGCTGGAGCCGGAAGGAGCTCGGCGGTGCCACGCTCGGCTACATCCAGGAACGCACCGAGGACCTGGCGAAGCGCTCGGGGCTGAACCCCTCGGTGCCTGGGTTCGACGACAAGCTCGCGGCGCTGCGTCGCCGCGCGACCAACGAGGTCATCGCCTACAAGACCATCGGCATGTGGACGCCGGTCGTTCTGGCGAAGGACGTCGCGGTGGCCGAGGGCATCAAGGACCCGTCGTTCATCGAGTCCATCTCGCCCAACATCGAGCTCGTCGGCTACGACAACAAGGGTCAGGCCATCTTCCGTCAGGAGAGCGCGCTCGGCACGCTCTTCCGCATCATCGACATCCCCCAGGAAGCGCTCGTCGGTGCGCGGGCTGCCCTGCCCGAGAAGCTCAAGGTCGAGAAGAACCCGCTCGCGATGACGGGGCCTGGCGCTGTGGTTGCGGCGCTCCAGTCGGCTGGCGAGATCGACCTGCCGAAGGCGGCGGGTGCGGCCAAGAAGGGCATCATGACGGGCGCCAACGTCATGGAGATGACGACGGAGATGGCCGACGACGCCGACGCTTCGCCGGCGACGCGGGCCGCCGCGGGTCTTGCGGGCCTCGCGGGGTCGGTCGTCTTCCCCGACCTGCTGGGCGGCGTCGAGACGGCGGTTGAGTTCACCAAGGCGGTCGGCGGCGCGCGTGACGCGCGGAAGGCGCAGGAAGCCGCCACGATGCTGGACGACATCTCGGCGAAGCTGAAGGCCGGCGACTTCCAGGGCGCCAAGGTTCGCGAGGCCGCCCTCCGCGAGAAGTTCCCGTTCGTCGCGGACCAGTACGACACGGACGACGCGGCTGTTGCGGAGAAGCTCGAGGTCGTGAACCCCGACCTCCGTCACCGCGACACCAAGCTGGCGTCGGAGCTGAACCGTCTCCTGGGCGAGTCCAAGGCGGGCATCGGCGAGACCGTGCTCCACCCCGGGTCGCGCGCCGCGGAGTTCACGAAGGAGCGCCGCGGCCGCGAGATGACCTCTCTCGCCTACGCCGAGAAGTACGACTACGAGGACCACCTTCGTCGTGCATCGGACGACGCGGCCGCCATCCGCAGTGTCGTGACCCAGGGTGCGACGCCTGACGTCCGCATCGTGAAGTACTTCGAGGACCAGGCCGACGCGCGCGTGGGCTCGGAGCTCGACGCGGCGCTCCAGTCGGGCACCATCGACCAGGCGCAGCTCGACCACATCAAGGCCGTGGTGAAGCAGAACCTGCCCGCGTTCTACAACGACCCGAAGAACTGGTCGAAGCAGTTGCAGTCGCAGTTCGCTCAGGACCCCATCATCTCGAGCCTGCCTGGCACCGTGCGCCAGGAGATCTACCGGCGTGTCGCGCCCCAGATGACGGGCGTCCTCGACCAGGCCCTCAAGATCGCCGACGACGCCGTGGCCGCGGTCAAGACGAACATCGACTCCCGCAAGCTCGCGGCGAGCCTTACGGCCGAGCGGCTGAAGCTGAAGCACCCCAAGATCTCGGTGTCCCCGGCGCAGCTCTACGACGACGTGGCGCTGAAGGACCCGACCACAGGAGAGCCCGTGCGGCTCTCGCTGCTCGGCCAGACCTACCTCCTCACCCTGCGCCGCGCGCAGCCCACCGAGTCGTTCGACATCCTCTACGCCCAGGCGTCCACGGTCGACCAGTTGGCGCATGAGTGGGCGAAGCGCTATCGCACGGACCCCTTCGCCTACTTCGCCGAGGTCGGCCCCGACTTCCAGTACGGCGGTCGTCCTCCTGCGCCACCGAAGGCCACGACGCCTCCTGCCGCGCCGACGCCTCCCGCGCCGAAGCCCGCGCCGGCTGCGCCTGTTGCGCCTCCTGTCGCTGCGCCTGGGGCTCCGAAGCCCGCGCCTGCTCCCGTGCCTGCGCCTGCCCCTGCGCCCGCGCCTGCACCCGTTCCGGTGCCTGCTCCGAAGCCCCAGGCCCCCGCGGTCCCGACGCCTGCGGTTCCGACGCCTGTCCCGGCGCCTGCGCTGTCTGAGGCGGCGAAGGCCCAGATCGCCAAGCTCGAAGACGAGTACGACGCCGCCATGCAGGCCGGCACCGATGAAGACATGATGCGTGTCGGCGAGATCGAAGCCGAGATCGAGGCCATCCGTCAGGGCGCTCCGGTCGAAGCCCCCTCGCCGAAGCCTGCCGCCGAGGCCCCGACCGCGGCGAAGACCCCGCAGGATACGGCCCGCGAGCTGCTCGCCTCTGGGAAGAGCCAGAAGGTGGTCGCCGAGGCCACCGGGCTGAAGCAGTCCGAGATCAAGAAGCTCGCCGCCCAGGTTCGCACCGAGGTCCGCAAGGCCGCGGAAGCCGCACCGACGCCCGCCGAGTTCATGGCGGCGCGAGAGCGTGGCGAGACGCCCGAGTTCCCCAACCTGCCAGCCACGCCGACCGAGCTCCAGGGAGCGGCGCTCGCCGTCAAGGCGTTCGACTGGCAGCGCCTGAGCGCTGAGCTCGCGCAGCAGAACATCGACCCCGCCAACCTCACGGCCGAGCAGTGGCGCGACCTCGCAACTGCCGCGGGTATGTCGAAGCCGAAGCTCAAGGAGCTCGGCGCCGAGGCCGAGCGACTCTCTGCGGCGGGCGAGCTCGACTCAGCTCGGGCGCTGAAGCTCATCCGCGAGGACAAGAAGCTCAACGAGGCGTTCTACCACGACTACGAGGAGCGCGCCTTGGGCCTCCTGCGTGCTGACGAGGAGCTTCCTCCCGAGCGCATGGAAGCCATCCGTGCAGCGCGCGACGAGGAAGCTGCCAGCCCGTCGCCCGAGACCACGATGAAGCGAGTGGCCCTCGAGGACGCCGCCATCGCCGAGGTCAACAAGGCGGGTCCGAAGCCGGCACCCTGGGCAGAAGGCAAGCGGCCCAACGGCCCTCTCGAGCCGTCGGACAAGGACCTCAAGGAAACGCTCGGTGCGTTCCTGAGCGGGCAGGAGGACGACTGGAAGAACCCGTTCGTTCCTCCCAAGAAGATGACGCGGGCCTCGGATGCTGCGAAAAACGAACCTGTGCTGACCCTCGACGAGGCCGACGAGCGCATCCAGTCCTGGTACGAGGAAGCCGTTCGTCAACGCGAGTCTGGGGTAAACCGCGGGAAGGTCGTGCTCTCGCTGTTCGACGCCTCGGGCGTGTGGAGTTCCCCGTGGCGTCTCGCTGGCTACGAGGTGATTCAGTTCGACATTCAAGACGGCACTGACATCAGCAAGTTCTCCCGGCAGTATCTCGCGGACAACTACCCGGAGATTGATGACGTCTTCGCCATCCTGGCGGCGCCCCCCTGCACGCACTTCTCTGCCGCTGGAGCACAGTGGTGGAAGGGCAAGGATGCCTCCGGGGTCGCGCGTGTCGGCACGAAAATGGTCGACCAGACCCTGGCGACTATCGAGTTCTACAAGCCCGCGGTGTGGGCGCTCGAGAACCCAAAGGGCCGCATCCGAGAGCTCACGGGTCTCCCGACGCCTCGCTTGAAGTTCGACCCCTACAACTACGGAGCCCCGTACACGAAGGAGACGTACCTCTGGGGTGACTTCAACCCCGACCTGCCCCAGGCAAACGTCGATCCGGTCCAGGGCAGCCGCACCCACAAGCTGGGTGGCAAGGACAAGTTCGAGCGCTCGCTCACGCCCGAGGGCTTCGCCTACGCCTTCTTCATGGCAAACAACGCCGAGGCCCTCGGCCCCGCGAAGACTATCGCGCGCGAGATGCGGGGCGTGCCCGAGGACCTGGTCCAGAAGGCCCTCGACGCGGGTCATGCACCGGAGGAAGTTCGCCAGGCTCTCTTGGACCCGTTCTACGGCGATGACGACTTCGTCTCCGTTCGTCAGACCCTCGAGGAGATGATCGCGAACCCGGTCGCGAAGGCCGAAGACGGGTACTCGCGGATGCTCGACGCGCGGAACCGCTACGAGGCTGCGATGCGCTCGGGCGCCATCCAGCCGTCGGACACCATGCCGTCGCTTGGCGAGATGGACGCCTACTTGGACCAGATCAAGCGGGGAGAGATCTCGGCCGACGACGTCCAGACGACGCTCGACGACCTCGGTCGCGAGCTTGACCAACTCGGAGCGCCCGGCGCGAAGGCCCCGCCCGCGGTCGAGGCCCCGAAGGCTGTCGAGCCCGCGGCGGTCGAGGCTGTGGAGGCGGCCCCGAAGACCTACTACACCAAGTACGACGCGCCGACGCTCGAACAGGTGCAGACGACCCTGGCCGACGCCCGGGCCGAGGCTCGACGCGTTGGAGGAGAGCGCCCTGCCGACCTGGTGGAGTGGGACCCCGACTCCAACGAGTCCATCGCCGACTGGGCGCTTCGCAGCATCGCGTACGACCTGGCGCAGATCGACGCGAAGGGTCTCAAGGTGCCGCCCGACATCATGGACGACACGCACCGTGCCCTCGCGGACGCCCAGGAAGCCAAGGCTGAAGTGTACCGTCTGAGCGAGGAGATCGACCAAACGGAGATGACTTACGGCGAACGTGCGGCCGCGACCTCGAAGTCGTCGGCGCTCGATCAAGCGATCAGCCGCGAGTTGCGCGTCAGGAGCCAGGTCAACGACATCCGCAACGGCGCCGCGGGTGGTGCGGCCGCCGAGCCCCGCTTCACGGTCGTGAACTCTCGCGCCGTGCCCGGAGTCCGCACGGCGTCGCTGCGCGCGGATGACAAGTACATCGTCGTCGACAACTGGAAGGGCCGCGCTGCGGAGGACATCCCTGTCGGCGGGAAGCCGAAGTACTACGGCTTCAGGACGAAGGCCGAGGGCGAAGCGTTCATCAAGGCCCAGGTTGCCGAGGAAGCCGCGCGTCGTGCGCCGACGCCTGCGGTCGAGGCGGCCCCGGCACCGAAGATCTACCCGTCCATCGAGCGTGACGCCCAGCGCGTCGACATCGTTCGCCAGGACAAGGCTCGCCAGGCCCAGATCATGCTCGGCGAGCTGTACGGCCGCCGCGTCGCGTACGAGTGGGAGGAGATCCCCGAGCAGTACCGGGTCAACGCCGGCCGCCGCCTCAACGCGGCACAGAAGGGCCTCGCCCGCGGCAAGATCACGCAGGAGGACTTCAACAAGCTCGTCCGCAACGTCGCCGCCGAGCTGGAAGAGAAGAAGATCATCCAGCGGGCTCGCGTCGAGACGGCGCAGCCGATGCGCGGCCCCGACGTGGTGCGCTCGCGGCTGCTCGCCGCCAAGGCGAACGGTCTGATCAACGCCCAGGGCGCCGACCTGGCCGAGTGGTTCATCCAGCAGAACCCGCGCATGGCCGACGACCTGGCCATCACCATCGGCAAGGCGCCCTACGTCGGCAAGACGGTTGGCGTAGCGATCCCGCGCAGCGCTGCGGGGGTCTACGAGCCGGTGCGAGGCATCGTCGGGCTCATCGTGGAGCGCGGTGACGAGCTGACGGCGACCCACGAACTGCTGCACCGCACCGAGCGGATGCTCCCCGACGACCTCCAGGACGCGATTCGCAAGGAGTACACGAAGCAACTCACGAAGGCCATCGAGCAGGCGACGGAGACGGAGCGTCCGTTCCTCGTCGCCTTCCTGACCCCCTCGAAAGAGAACACCAAGCTCCGCGCCGAGGCGTTCCAGATCGGGAACCTCCAGCCGTCGAAGTTCTACCAGTTCTCCAGCCCCTCGGAGTTCTGGGCCGTCAACGCGAGCCGCATCGTGTCGGGCCGCTACGCCGCGTTCAACGCGGGCATGATCGCGAAGGCCAAGCGCTGGCTCTCTGAGTTCGCCCAGAAGGTGAAGAGCGTCTTCGGGCTCCAGTCCGACGCGCCGCTCATCCGCGGCCTCGACGCCGTGCTGAAGGGCGACGGGACCTTCGTCTCGGAGCAGATGCTGGACGAGGCTTCGACCTACTATTCCATCAGTCAGCAGGCCCCGACGCCTGCGGCGGCAGAGATCGAGGCCGCGGCTCCTGGCATCTCCGACCTTCGTCGCGCGATGCTCGAAGCCGCGGGCGACGAGACGGCGTTCGACCCCAAGGTGTACGCGGAGCGGAAGGAGGTCTGCAAGCTGACGGGCCACTGCAACGCGGCCGCGTACATCGTGCAGAAGAAGTACGGCGGTGAGCTGCTCAGCGCAAAGGTGCAGGGCGAGACGCACGTCTGGAACCGCCTGCCCGACGGCACCCAGGTCGACCTCACCGGGTCGCAGTACGGGGGCGACGGGTTCCGTCCGGTCGCGCCCGCGGGCAAGGTCGTGCCGCCGCGCGCTACCGTGAACCCCAGGTTCAAGAAGTTCGAGGCCGAGGTCACCAAAGCTCAGCAGGCCCCGACGCCATCCGGTATCACGGAAGCAACGACCCCGCAAGCCACTCTCGAACAAGTCTCGCCGACCACGGGACAGGTGAAGGGCACCGTTACGACCGACCCGAAGACCGCCCGCTACGTCGTCACGCTCTTCAAGAACGCGGACCCCTCGACCGCGCTCCATGAGCTTGCCCACGTCGTGCGTCGCACGCACCTCGACTCCGATGAGATGCAGACCTTCGTCGACTACGCGACGACCCAGGGGCTGAACGTCGGCCACCAGTTCGGTGAGTTCACCGGACCCGATGCCATCAAGGCCGAGGAGCTCTTCGCCCAGGCGTTCGAGCGCTACGTCATCGACGGTGTGGTGCCGCCCTCGCCCGCCATGCAGGCCGCCTTCGACCAGCTCAAGGGGCCGGTGGCTGCCGTGTACCAGGGCATCCAGACCACGCCGTTCGGGAGCACGCTCGCCCCCGAGATGACCAAGCTGTTCAGCCAGGTGGTCGTCAGCGCGGGCAAGGACGTGAACACGCCGACCCTGCCCCAGGCCATCTATGGCCAGGCCCTGGCGGCGCGTCGCCCCGAGACCGAGGGGCCGCTCACGGTCCTCTCGCGCGAGGCGGGACGGCTCGGGCTGAAGGCCGGGTTCGACGTCGAGAGCCTCGCGAAGAAGCTCCGCACCTCGCTCGACGCGAACCAGCAGGACCCGTACAAGGCGTCCATCAAGTTCCCCGCGGGCGCCAAGGTGTTCGGGAAGAACGAGTGGACCGCCGCGGAGCTCGACGCCCTGGGTCGCAAGCTCGCGCAGGAGCAGTCCGAGCGCATCGCCCGCGCCGAGGGGGTCAACATCGACCTGTCACCCAAGGGCAGCACGGCGACCATCACCGAGCAGACCCCGGTCGAGCGCCTCCGCTCTGCCCTGGCGGTTCGTCCCGACGAGCGTGGTGCCGCCGAGATCGCACGGTCGACCGCGCGCAAGGTGTCGGCTACCTTCTTCGGCGGCGACGTTGTCGGCGAGCGCGGCGAGCGCTTCCTGCCCGTCGACCTCCGTCGTGACCTCGACGCAGTGAGCCGCAACATCGAGCAGGGCATCGGCGACACCATCTCGGTGATCAACGACGTCGCAGTCCACGGCGACAACAACGAGCTCTGGAACTTCCTCGGCGGCGTGCCGAGCCTGACGCTCCGCAACGGGCGTCCGGTCTACACCAGCGGCTACGACATGATGGGCGCCGTGCGCGGGATGCTCCAGCGCGCGTTCGACGACATGACGGCCGAGAAGAAGCAGGGCCTGATGCTCATCGCGGACGCCGTCAACACGGCGCGGCCCGGCCAGCGGCTCACCGAGATCGGCGGCGACCTCACCCCGGCCGAGATCGCGAACCTGTCCGTCCCGGCCCAAGGCGCCCTGCGCGAGTCCCGTCGCAAGGCGGCCACCGAGATGATGCAGACGGGCGCGGACGGCTTCCTGCGCTGGCAGTCCCAGGAGGGTGCGGAGCTCGGCACGGCCCTGATGCAGTCCATCCGCAACGCCATCGGCCGCGGCGACCGTGTCATCAACCCCGACCAGGACTACCGCCTCATCGAGTCGATGCTCTACGTCGCGGGGATCACGTCCCGTGGGGGCAGCCAGTTTGGGGGCGACAGCGTCGAGGCGACCCGCATCTTCCTCCAGGACGCGGCGAGCATCTACCAGAAGAAGGTCGACCCCCAGGCCGGCGAGATCGTCTCGCGCCAGCTCGCGGTGCTCGTCGGCGCCTACGGCCAGGCCGACCGCTCGAAGAACCTCCTCGTCCGTCTCGGCGTCGGGGTGGACGCGGAGACGCGCGGTGCGTTCGTGGAGTGGCTGAACGGTCGCCCGGTGCCCGCCGGGATGCGCCCGAAGGTGGACCGCATGGTCTCGCGCTTCGGCATGAACGCGGACTTCGTCACCGACAAGGTGCTCGGCTCCGACATCTACATCCCGGCCGCCGCGCGCCAGCGCATGGCCGACGCGCTCGCCAAGGCGAACTTCAACGGCCAGACGTCTCACGACGTGATGGCGATGATGTACCGCTACATGAAGACCCGGATGACGCGCGGGAGCATCGCGCTGCGCCAGAAGTACTTCATGGCGAACACCGTCGACCACTACCTCCAGCTCTCGACCGTCACGGGGTTCGGGACGGGCGCGCAGTCCGTGACGCGCCTCCTGGCGCAGGACCTCATGGTCGTACC
>Ga0208783_10000975_pt1 | contig 17371 bp, 14 predicted proteins | sample DEB19_08_DNA_2_FD_184529 | JGI IMG/M metagenome (GOLD analysis project Ga0208783, IMG submission 184529) | Aqueous microbial communities from the Delaware River and Bay under freshwater to marine salinity gradient to study organic matter... | ecosystem: Environmental > Aquatic > Marine >...
CTAGTTTCAGGTACTAGTGGGGCAACCCGTGGAGGTTCAAGTCCTCTCGACCGCATGAAGCCGCGGACCCGCAAGGGTCCGCGGTTGTTTTTGGGGTCGGAGGCTTTCACCCTCTCGGCGGCCGATTCACTCGGCCGCCGTAGACCAGAGCGAGGCGGCGGCAGGAGCCGCCGCGGAGCGCTCCAAACACGAGGTTCAAGTCCTCTCGACCGCATGAAGCCGCGGACCCGCAAGGGTCCGCGGTTGTTTTTGGGGTCGGAGGCTTTCACCCTCTCGGCGGCCGATTCACTCGGCCGCCGTAGGCCAGAGCGAGGCGGCGGCAGGAGCCGCCGCGGAGCGCTCCAAACACGAGGTTCAAGTCCTCTCGACCGCATGAAGCCGCGGACCCGCAAGGGGCCGCGGTTGTTTTTGGGGTCGGAGGGTTTCACCCCCTCGGCGGCCGAGTGAGTCTGTTGCGGGACGCCGTTAGGATCGGGGGATGGCGACTCGCACCCTGACAACGGACGATCTTCTCTTCGTGAGCTTCCTTGACAAGGTCATCGCCGTCGATCGTCTCGACGGAAGCATCGTCTGGAAGTGGAAGGCTTCGAAGTCGACCGGACTTGTCGCGCTGCTTCCGAGCGGCGACCGAATCTTCGTGAGCATCAATGGCTATACATGGGCTCTCGATCCGACAACTGGAGCTGAGCTTTGGTTCCAGCGTTTCAAGGGCGAAGGGATCGGCGTGGCGATGCTGGCCACCATGCACGATGGTGCTTCGAACCCCGCGCTGACGGGCGGTGCCGCCGTTCGATCGACGTCCAGAGATTGATGCACGCACGGGTGTTCCAATCCAAGGCAAGCGAATCCGCGGGGCCCGAGTTGCGTATCTGCATGCCGTGAATTCTCCAGACGGCAACGGAGAAATGCAGAAGAGAAGTGGAGTCAGACTGGCCAGCGCGCATGATCGAACGGCGGCCAAATAGACACGGGAATCGTCACCCGATGGCGCTTCTCGTCGATGCACGAAGCCGATCGATCCCCGTAATCACGCGCTTGGCGGCCTCATCGCACTCACTCGCCGTGGACTCGCGGGAAAGGCTGAACCGGATCGATCCGTGGGCGACTTCGGGCGCGATGCCCACCGCGAGCAGTACGGGCGAGGGATCGAGCGATCCCGACGAGCACGCAGCACCTGCCGAGGCATACACGCCTCGCTCGGAAAGGAGAAGCAGGATCGCCTCGGCCTCGAGCTTTGCGAAGCCAATGTTCGTCGTATTCCAGAGGCGCGGTGCATGTCGCGCGTGCACGACACCACCCGTCGCGTGCACGATCGCCTGCTCGAAGCGATCACGGAGCGCTGCGCCATGCACGGCGCCATCGCCTGCGAGCCACGCACGCGCGAGGTCCGCCGCCGCGCCCATGCCGACGATCGCGGGCACATTCTCCGTCCCGCCACGGCGCTCGCGTTCCTGTGGTCCGCCGTAGGTCTGGGGCGTCAATCGAACGTTCCGCCGCACATAGAGGGCGCCCACGCCCTTCGGTCCGTGGAACTTGTGGGCCGCAAAGCTCGCGATGTCGACCTGCAGAGCTGCGAAATCCGTCGGCATCTTGCCGACCCACTGGGTCGCGTCGGTGTGGAAGCGGACGCCCGCCTCACGGCAGATCGCGCCTGCGCGCGCGATGTCGGTGATCGCGCCCGTCTCGTTGTTCGCCCACATCAGGCTGACGAGCGCAATCTCGTCGGCGCGCGATGCGAGCAGCGACTCCAGCGCGTCAAGATCAGGCGTTCCCGCCATGCCTGTCGCGCTCGGCAGCCAGACCACCTCCGTCCCGCGCTTCTCAAGCTGTTGCGCGAGCTCACGCACAGCGCTGTGCTCGAACCTGGTCGTCACCAGCACGCGTCGCCGTTGCTCGTTCGCCGCCGCGTGCTCGAGCGAGCCGCGGATCGCCAGGTTCGCCCCCTCCGTCCCGCCCGAGGAGAACACGATCTCGCGTTCCTGGCATCCGATCAGCCGCGCGACGCTCTCGCGCGCGAGCTCAACGACGCGCTTCGCCTCGCCGCCCGCGCGGTGCACGCTCGACGGGTTGCCCCACGCGTCGCGCATTGCGCGTGCCACCGCCTCGATCACCTCGGGCGCAGGCGCCGTCGTCGCGTTCGAATCAAGGTAGATGCGGTCGGTCACGGCTTCGAAGAAGCGCCGCCCGAAGGCGCTGCCTGCGGGTGCTCTTGCTGCCGGGCCTCGAGGAGCTTGCGCTGACGCTCGGCTTCGCGCGCCGCCTCGGCGAGCTCGCGCTGCTTCCACTCGGGAAGCTTCGACGCATCAACCCCCGGATACGGCGGAGTCGTCGCGTCCTCCTCGTGCATGCGGCGCACGGCCTCCTGCTGTTCGCCGTGGTACCGGTTCAGCAGCGACTGTTGGTAGCCATACGCGGTTGCAGGCGCGACCGGGCTCGCCGGGACGACCGCCTGTGCGGGAAGCACGGGAAGCGCGGCGGAGGCGGGCGCCACGGGCCTCGCGCCGGACGCCGGCGCGAGAGCGACCGCATCGGGAACGCGCGTCACGATCGGAGTGAGCGGCTGGAGCGGCTGTACTGGCTGTGCCGGAGGAGTGAGCACGAACGCGCCGTTTGCCGGCGGCGGGTTGCCCGTGATCTCGGGCGCGTACACGGGCAGGTATCCGCCGCGCGCGCGGCCGCTTCCCATCTCGGAACGGCGCGACACGAAGCTGATCGGCGGCCCTTGCGTCGTGCCGCCGCGCGCCTGCACCGCCGCGCCGAACGCGGCCTTCGACTCGGACGCAGGCAGGCATCTGGTGGCCTCGAGCATGTTCACATTGCGCGCCGCGGGCATGCGCGCGCCGCCGACGCCGGTTGGGTTGTGTGCCCACGCGCCCCATGTGCCGTGCGCCTCGTCGGACATGAGCTCTTTCTCGGCGACCTCGAAGTTGGAGGTCGTCAGCAGCCGCTCGGTTCGGATGAAGATCCACGCGAAGGTCGGCTGCGGGCATTCGACGGACTGCGTCTCCGCGGCGCTCGCAAGCTGCGGCGCCCATCCCATCACGCCATCCACCGCGCGCCACGAGACTGGGGCAGGGCTCCACTCGTTCGACGGAATCCAGAGCCAGCCCTTGCGATCGTCGTAGGTCCACGCGCCGTAGTGCTCGGTCGCCCATCCGAACGGATAAGCGCTGCGCCAGTAGGGCGAGCCGTCCTGGGTCACGATCCACTCGCCCTCGATGAAGGGCTGCCACCAGGGCTGCACATCGTGCGGCTGCCAGACCCACCCGAGCTTCGGATGGGACATCCAGACGCCGTAGTTGGCGAGGTCCTGCATCAGCGCCTGCGCGGTGATCGTGCCGCGCGAACCCGTCTGCTGCTGCGCGCTGGCGGCGGGTGCGACCGCGCCTGCAAGGCCGAGCGACAGACTGAGTGCGACGAGGGTCGACGAGAAGACCGATGCAATGCGGTTCATGGCACCGCATCCTATCAGCGCGGCGGATCGTTCAGGCGCGGAAGTTCACCGCCCGCGCCAGGCGCGGTAGCGCGCGATGAGCGCGTTCGTCGAGCTGTCGTGCGCGGTCTTGGCAGGCTTCGCCCCCGACAGCTCGGGGATGATCCGCTTCGCGAGCACCTTGCCGAGCTCGACGCCCCACTGGTCGAAGCTGTTGACGCGCCAGATCGAGCCCTGCACGAACACCTTGTGCTCGTAGAGCGCGATGATCCGCCCGAGCATGCGCGGCGAGAGCTTCTCGCAGAGCAGCGTGTTGGTCGGGCGGTTGCCGGTGAAGGTGCGGTGCGGCACGAGCCATTCAGGCGTGCCTTCGGCGCGCACCTCTGCGGGCGTCTTGCCGAACGCGAGCGCCTCGCTCTGCGCGAAGAAGTTCGCGAGCAGGATGTCCTGGTGGTCCGCGATCTCGTGCAGAGGCTTGGCGAACGCGATCAGGTCGCAAGGGACGGGCGAGGTCCCCTGGTGGATCATCTGATAGAACGCGTGCTGTCCGTTCGTACCAGGCTCGCCCCAGATCACCGGGCTCGTCTGCCAGCGGCAGGGCGTGCCGTCGAGCTGGACGCGCTTGCCGTTCGACTCCATCTCGAGTTGCTGGAAGTACGCGCTCAGGCGGTGGAGGTACTGGCAGTAGGGGAGCACCGCGACCGTCTCGCAGCCGAGGAAGTCGCGGTTCCAGATCCCGATCAGCGCAAGCAGATAGGGCAGGTTCTTCTTCGGCGGCGCCGTGCGGAAGTGCTCGTCCATGTCGTGGAAGCCCGCGAGCAGTTCGCGGAAGCCGTCGGGGCCGATCGCGACCATGGTCGACAGTCCGATGGCCGAGTCCATCGAGTAGCGTCCGCCAACCCAATCCCAGAAGCCGAACATGTTGGCTGTGTCGATGCCGAACTTCGAGACCTCCGCCGCGTTGGTCGAGACCGCGACGAAGTGCTTCGCGACCGCGGCAGGGTCCTTCAGCTTCTTCAGCGCCCACGCCCGGGCGGTCTGCGCGTTCGTCATCGTCTCGATGGTCGTGAAGGTCTTCGAGCTGACGACGAAGAGCGTCTCCTCGGGATCGAGGTCGCGCGTCTTCTCATAGAAGTCCTCGCCGTCGATGTTCGAGATGTAGCGGCACTCGATCGCGCGTTCGGAAAAATCCTTGAGTGCCTCGTATGCCATCACCGGCCCGAGGTCCGAGCCGCCGATGCCGATGTTCACGACGGTCCTGATGCGCTTGCCGGTGTGTCCGCGCCATGCGCCGCTGCGGACAGCGTTCGCGAACCGCTCCATGCGCCCGAGCACCTCGTGGACATCGGGCACGACATTGCGCCCGTCGACCTTGATAACCGCGTCTTTCGGTGCACGCAGCGCGATGTGCAGCACGGCCCTGCCCTCGGTGAGGTTGATCGCCTCGCCCGCGAACATCGCCTTCGCGTGCTTGGCGACGCCGCACTCGGTGGCCAGCGCGAAGAGCGCGTCGAGCGTCGCCGCGTCGATGAGGTTCTTCGAATAGTCGAGGTGGATGCCGAGCGCCTCGACCGCCATCTTGGTGCCGCGGGACTTGTCCTTGGCAAAGGCCTTGCGGAGGTCCATCGTCCGTCCCTTCTTGGCGAGCGCGGTCAGCCGGCGCCAGGCCTTCGCCTTGTCGGGCGCGACATGCCAGGACGGCACGGCGGGCGCGGGGGAGGCGGGCTTGTTCGGAGCGGTGGTCTTCTTGGACGGCATGGGTCGGACGATATCGGCAGATCGGGCGGGCGAGGTCGCGGGGTGGACGCCTGCCTTCCGGCGCCTTTGCTCGGATTGCTCTGCTAGTGTGCCGACGACCGACCCCGAGACGAACACGAGCCGATTCAGGAGCCCAGCATGACCACCTCCGCGCCTGCAGCCAAGCCCACCGCCCGCCTCGCCGCCCTCGGCCAGTCGCTCTGGCTCGACAACATCACGCGCACGCTGCTCGACTCGGGCACGCTCGCGCGCTACATCCGCGAGCTGTCGGTCACCGGCCTGACCTCGAACCCGACCATCTTCGAGAAGGCGATCGGCTCGGGCAACGCGTACGACGCGCAGGTGCGCGAGTTGTCCGCGAAGGGCCTGTCGACCGAGGAGGTCTTCTTCGCCTGCGCGATCAGCGACCTGACCCGCGCGGCCGATCTCTTCGCCGACATCCATAAGAAGACGAATCGCATCGACGGCTGGGTCTCGCTCGAGGTCTCGCCGCTGCTCGCGAACGACACGGCGGGCACGGTCGCCCAGGCGGTCGAGCTCCACACGCGCGCGGGTCGCCCGAACCTCTACATCAAGGTCCCCGGCACGCCCGAGGGCTGCCCCGCGATCGAGGAGCTCATCTTCCGCGGCGTCCCGATCAATGTGACGCTCCTCTTCTCGCGCGAGCACTACCTCGCCTGCGTCGACGCGTACACGCGCGGCATCGAGCGGCGCGTGAAGGCCGGGCTCGATCCGTTCGTCTGCTCGGTCGCGAGCGTGTTCATCTCGCGCTGGGACCGCGGCAGCGCGAAGTCGCTGCCCGCGAACCTGCAGAACACCGTCGGCATCGCGATGGCGGGCCGCGTACTGAAGGCTGCGCTCGACTTCCACGCTTCGCCGCGCTGGAAGGCGCTCGCCGCGAAGGGCGCGACCCAGCAGCGCGTCCTGTGGGCATCGACGGGCACGAAGGACCCCGCGCTGTCGCCGTGCCTCTACTGCGATGTGCTCGGCGCGCCGAACACGGTGAACACGATTCCCGAGGAGACGCTCCTGGCCGTCGCAGAGAAGGGCAATCCGCAGGGCGCGATGGCGTCCGACGGCGTGGCCGCGGAGAAGATCCTCTCGGCTGTTTCCGCCGCGGGCGTCGACCTCGCCAAGCTTGCAGAGACGCTGCAGATCGAGGGCCGCGACAGCTTCAACAAGAGCTGGACCGACCTGCTTGCCAAGATCGCCTCGAAGCGCGAAGCGCTCGCGGCGGCGCGCTGAGCGTCCATCGAAGCGAACGCCCTCAACAGACCGAAGAACGGAACCGTCATGTCATTCCTCGACGAACTCTCCTGGCGCGGGCTGCTGCATCAGGCCACCTCGCCTGAACTCAGCGCCCACCTCGCATCGGGGGTCCGTGCCGGCTACGCCGGTTTCGATCCGACTTCGGACAGCCTCACCATCGGCAACTTCATGGGCATCAAGTTGCTCGCGCACCTGCAGCGCGCGGGGCATCGCCCGATCGTGGTGTCGGGCGGAGGCACCGGGCTCATCGGTGACCCAAGCGGCAAGAGCGCCGAACGCCAGTTGCTCACCCGCGAACTGGTCGAGCACAATGTGAAGTCCCAGCAGCGGATCTTCGCCCGCTTCCTCGAGTTCAACGGGACCAACGGCGCCGTCATCCGCAACAATGTCGACTGGCTCAGCGGCATGTCGTACCTCGACATGCTCCGCGACATCGGCAAGCACTTCAGCGTGAACCAGATGATCGCGCGCGACTCGGTCGCGTCGCGGCTCGAGGGGCGCGAGCAGGGGATCAGCTACACCGAGTTCAGCTACATGATCCTGCAGGCGTACGACTTCCTGCATCTCTACCGCAAGGAAGGCTGCACGATCCAGCTCGGCGGCAGCGATCAGTTCGGCAACATCGTCTCGGGCATCGATCTCATCCGCCGCCTCGAGCAAGGCGAGAGCTTCGGCGCGACCTGTCCGCTCGTCACGACCAGCGACGGCCAGAAGATCGGCAAGACCGAGAAGGGCGCCATCTGGCTGACCGCAGACAAGACCAGCCCGTACCGCTTCTACCAGTACTGGCTCAACACGACCGACGCCGACGCGGTGAAGTTCCTCAAGTGGTTCACCTTCCTCGGGCAGGACGCGATCCAGGCGCTCGCGCATGCGCTTGCGCACGACCCCGGCAAGCGCGAGGCGCAGAAGGCGCTCGCCGCCGAGATGACGCGCATGACCCACGGCGCGACCGAGCTCGCTCGCGCGATCGCCACCAGCGAGGCGATCTTCTCAGGCGATGTTCGCAGCCTCGATGCAGCGCAGATCGGAGAGATCGCCGCCGACCTTCCATCGAGTGAGGTCGCCGCGACGGCGCTTTCCGCTGGCGTCGGCATCGTCGACTTCATCACGGGCACGACCTGCGCCGCCAGCAAGCGCGAGGCGCGCGAGTTCGTCCAGAACGGCGCGGTCAGCGTGAACGGCGAGAAGGTCGGCGCGGACTTCACCGTGCGCAGCGAGCATGCGCTCGACGGTGGCCCTATGGGCGGCGTCATTCTCGTCCGACGCGGCAAGAAGGCGTATCACGCCGTGCGCGTCGCGCGCTAGCGCGTGCGCGCCGCGTCCGTCACTCCGGCTTCGACTTGCGGTCGATCGCGATGGTCGCGAACGACGGCTGCGTCGAGCGCACGCTGGCGCCCGTCGACTCGACTGCCGGGATCCGCTCGATCACATCGGCGAGCGTGAGCTCGTGGCCGCCGATCGCCTCGGGCAGACCGCATGTCCCGATGGTGACGGCGAGCGTCTTGCCATCGACCGCGTCGACCGCATGGTCGACCGCGAGCTTCGAGCCCGTGAACTGCACGCGCACCGAGATCGGCTCCGTAGGCCCGACCGTCTGGGTCTCGGGCGACGCAGGCACGATCATCAGGCGCAGGTTCGCCTCTGCGGTCTGGCGGGTCTGGTTCGAAGCCCAGATCCAGACGAGCGCCGAGATCGCAGTGACCGCCGCATACGACATGAATCGGTCGCGCCATGAATCGGGGCGATGGTTCAGCAGGGCGCTCATGAGGGTGCTCCCTCGCCGCGGCGGTCGACGACGAAGCCGGGCGCCTGCACCGAGAGGCGCCGCAGCAGTTCGTCGCGCAGCGCCGCCGCGTCGATCGGCTCGGACAGCCGAGCGCTTTCGGCGATGCGGATGCCGCCGTTCTCCTCGCTGACGACGATCGCGAGGCAATCGTTGTCGTGGGTCACGCCCACGGCGGCGCGGTGTCGGGCGCCCAGGATGCTCGGGAGCGAGCCTTCTTCGGCCATCGGCAACTGCACGCCAGCGCCCCAGATGCGGCCGTTCCGAATGACGACCGCGAGGTCGTGCAGCGGGGAATTGGGCCAGAAGATGCTCTCGAGCGCGGTCGCGGAGACCTTCGCATCGAGCTCGGTGCCGCCTTCCAGATCGCCAATCCCGATCTGGCGCTCGATCACGATCAGCGCGCCGAAGCGATTGCGCGACAGGAACTCTGCGGCCTCGGCGATCTCGTCGGCAAGGCCCGTGACCTGCGCGCGGCGGGTCGCGAACAGCTGGGCGCGCCCGAGGCGGCCCATCGCGGCGCGAAGCTCGGGCTGGAACACGACCACGAGCAGGATCGCGAGCAGGCCGAACGCCTGGTCGAACAGGAAGCGCAGGCGGCTGAAGCCGTCGGTCGCGTCGCCGAAGATGCGGATCGTGAGCGCAAGCGCCGCCGCCACGAGGAAGAAGCCCTTGACGACGCCGGCGCCGCGCGTGCCGCGGAGGAAGCGGAACACGCCGTACACGGCCAGCCAGATCACGGCGAACTCGAGCACGACTTCGAGCGGTCCGTCCGTCCGGAAGACATCGGAGATGGTCGTCTCGGAAATGGTTCCCATCGGAGCGCGCGATCATACGCATCCCGCCGTATGATCGCCCACGCCATGAGCAGGATCTCGAGCAGTTGGGACATCGGACGGTCCACAGGCCAGTGCGCGGCGTCAGGCGAGCCGCTCGTTCCGGGCGCGCCATGCGTGGTCGCGCTGGTCGAGCGCGAGGACGATCCGTCGTCGCCGCTCGTACGGCTTGATTTCACGGAGAACGGGTGGAACTCTCCCGCGCGGCCGAAGGGCGTGATCGCCTTCTGGCGCGCGATCGTCCCTCAGCCGAACGAGAAGCGCCGCGGCTTCGTCGACGACCAGACGCTGCTCGACCTGTTCGACCGGCTCGGCGCGGACGACCGCCCGCACCGCGTGCGGTTCCGCTTCGTGCTCATGCTGCTGCTGGTGCGAAAGCGCCTGCTGCGCGTGGTGGGGACCGAGACAGCTGGTGGCGTCGAGCAGTGGCAGGTGCTTCCGAAGGGCGCCGCCGAGGGCGAGGCGCCGAGCGCCGTGGTCAATCCGCGGCTCGACGACGCTGCGACCCGCGAGGTGACCGAGCAGCTGAGCGAGGTCCTCGATGGTGCCTGGTGAGTGGCTGCGCGCGTGCGCGCTGGCCGCGAGCGCTGCGGGTCTTTCCGCCTGTGCGACCAGCGAAGATGCGAAGGCGCCCGCCGCACCACCTGCCGTCGTCGCCGCCGCGGACCTCGAGGCCGCCAGGGAGCGCTTCGCCGAGATCGTCGCGGCTCACAATGTTCGCGCGTCGCGGCTCGACACCCTCGAGAGCCGCGCGTCGCTCGAGCTGCGCTACTCCGACCGCGACGGCGACCACTTCGACCAGTGCGAGGCAGACATCTTTCTCGCCTCGGGCGGACGAGGGGCGCTGCGCGCGACCAAGGTCGGCAACAACATCCTGTGGGTCGGCAGCGACGGGAAGCAGGGCTGGATCTTCCGGCTCGACGGTAAGCCGACGCATGTGACCGTCTTCGAGGGCATCGCGGAACTCCCGCCAGGCCAGCGGTTCGTGGGCGAAGGCGCGGAGGAGTTCAGCCTCCTGTCGCCGCGGGCCGTGCGGACCATCGCCGGCATCGCGCCGATCGCAGATGGCTGGTCGCTGCGTGCCGCCAGCGGCGAGGATCCAGGCGATTCACGGTTCGAGTCGCGATTCGAGCTTGTGACGCCGGTGGCGCCCGAGGTCGACGCTGTGTTCCGCTTCGGCAAGTCGGGGCTTCCAGGGTCGGTCTGCATCGAGTCGCGCGGTGGAAAGCCCATGCTGAACGCGGCACTCAGCGAGTATGTCGCGGCGCAGGCGGAGAACCTGGCGCAGGGCGCATGGCCGCAGATCGCGCGCAGGATCGTCGTGACGGGCGTCGGTGCAGCGGGCGCGAAGGACTCCGAGGCCAGGCTCTATCTCGACGCGCCGATCGCCATGGCGAAACGCATGAAGCCACGCTTCTTCGTGCTGGACGAGCTCATCGCGCAGCTTCGCCCCGACGCGATCGAGCATGTCGTCGTGCGCGACAGGGCCGATCGGCCGCAATGAAGCGGCATTGCATCAGCATCGCGTGGCTCCGCGTGCCGGCGCTTGCGACCGTCCTCGCGGTCGTGCTTGCTGCGCTGACCGCGCGGTCTCGGGCGGATCTTCCAGGAACGATTCCGCTCGCGGCCTCGGGCGACGGGCACCTCTGGTGGGTCGTCCGCAGCGAGCCCGTCGACGAGAAGACCCGAGGCGTGGCCACGACCGCGGGTTCGGTGACCTTCGCGCTCATGCATCACGCGGCCGACGAGCCTGCGCCGAGCGAGCGCATGGTGATGCGCTTTCCGCTCGAACCGCTTGCGATCGCGTCCGAGGGCACGCGTGTGGTCGTCGTGACGCGCAGCGAGTCGGCGGCGCGCGGGTTCATCGTGTCGATGTTCGCGGCGCGGAACGAGGCCGTCGGGCACTGGTTCACCATGCCGCGCGGCGCGCCCGTCGTGCTGCCCGCGCTGCCAGTCGAGGGAGAGCTGCGCGGGCTTGCGGTCGCAAGGGACACCCTTGCGGCGCTCGTCCGGATCCGGCGGTCGGATCCGCGGATGCCCGAGCGCTTCTGGTTCGGGATTGCGCCATGCGAGTCCGGGCCAGACGCGGGCTGGACAGAGGTGGCGCTGCCCGAGCTCGACCTCGCCGAGCGCGCAAGCCTGTTCGCGCGCGACGGCGGCTTCGCGATGCTGGGCGCGAAGGGCAGTTTGCCCGTGCTCGCAACGCTGCGCGATCGCGCCTGGTCGCAGGACGCGATCCGTCGCGAGGAGGGAGCGCCTTCGGCCCGCGCGGTGCTGGGCGCGTTCGAGGTCGCTCAGCGGACCGCGGTGGTCGAGCGCGCCATCGTCGACGGCGGCGGCAACCGCATCCGCGTCGGATTCTTGCGCGACAATTCGCTCCAGCCCTGGGCCGAGTTCGCCGAGCCGGCGCGCCCGTGGTCGATCGGAGCCTTCGGAACCCAGGCAATCATGCTTGAATTGGGCGAGCGCTCGCGGGGCATCGCGCGCAGCCTCTCGTTCTCGTCGGACACGCCAGCCGAGCCCGTCGAGCTCCGTCCGCCCGGATTCGCGTCGGGCAGTTGGATCCACCTCCCGATCATCGGTGTCCTCTCGGTCGCGCTTGTCCTTTCCGCGATCATCTTCGGTTCAGGCGCATATCTCGAGCGCCGAGGCATCGCGACCGTGGCTGGGGCGCTCGGGTCCCCGCGCACCGTGCGGGGCGCCGCACTCTCGGCACGGTCGACCGCGATCCTGATCGACATGCTGCCGGGGCTGGTCGCGTTCTGGTTCCTCTTCCGCGGAAACCCGCTCGATCTCCTGCGCGTCCCGGCGTTCCAGACCGACCTTTCAGCCAGCGTCCCCGCGATCTTCGTCTTCGCGACGGGCTGGTTCGCGGCATCGTTCGGCGATGTGGCGTTCGGGCGCTCGATGGGCAAGCGAGTCGTCGGGCTCCGCATCATCTCGGTGCGCGGCGGTGATGCCTCGGTCGTCCAGCGGATCGTGCGCTCGCTCGCGTCGGCTGTCGTCATGGCCAGCCCACTCGTCATGCTCCTCGCGCTTCTCAACCCACGGGGGGACGGACCAGCCGAGATGCTCTCGGGCACCGCAGTCGTGGACGAGTCCGAACTCAGGGGCCAAAGCCCGACCCCGCCTGCCGACGACGACGGCTGAAGCCGACGACCGGCCTCGCCTCGGCGGATGAGCAATTTCTGCCTTTTGAGGATTCTCCAACCGCCTGCCGATGAACCGAACGGGACCGTTGCCGCTCGGGATTGTGCTCCCGTCGGCAAGAACGGCCCGTCGCGCCAAGGAGTGGCGCGAGAGGTGCGCGAGCACGCTCGGAAGGAATCTGAGAACCGCGATGGCAGACACGACGACCAGCGAAAACGCTTCCTCGGCGCCCGGCGCTGCCGAAGGGGTGTCGCTCGGGCGGATGCTGCGCGATGCCTGGCAGCTCCCGGTCCTGCTGTTGGCGATGGGAGCGATCGTCGGAGCGCTGTGGTACGCGCGCCGAAACCAAGCCGAGAACGAGTGGAACGCCACTCTGGCGCAGGCCAGCGAGCAGCTTGCGAAGCACGAGCTCGCGATCGCGCACACGATCCTCGATGAGGTCATCGCGCCGCACCTGGCGGATGCGCCGCCGGGCTTTGCGGGGCGGTTCGAGGCCGTGCGCGCGGATCTGGCCGCCGCAGAGCTCCCGCAGAACGCGACGCAGCCGGCCTTCGAGGCCGTTGCAAAGCAGTACGAGAAGGCGATCGAGCTGAAGGCGGAGCTCGATGAGGCGCAGTTCGCGCGCTATTCGCGCATGCTCGTCGGCGCGAAGCGCGACAGCGAGGCGGTCGCCGCGGCCGAGATGGCCGGTGACGAGGCGCACGCGCAGGAGCTTGCCGCGGGCTTCGGTCGCCGCAAGCTGCAGGCTGCCTACGAGGCGCTCGGGGATGCGGCTGATCCGACCGCCGCAACCCGCGCGATCGCAGGGTTCTTCAAGGAATACGAGGAGTTCCGCACCGCGCCGCGCATGCGCGCCGAGGACCGTGCGTGGGCCGCGACGCTCGCGGCACGCGCGCGCATGGATCACGGTCACGCCGACGCGGCGACCGAGCGGCTTCTGCTCGAGATCCGCCGCGCCGAGAGTGCGGCCGCCGCAGGAGACGCCGTCGAGGACGAGACCTTCGCGGAGCTGTGCGCGCTGCTCGGCGAATGCCTGCGCCGCGAGGGAAGGAACGCAGATGCCGTGCGCGAACTCGATCGCGCGCGCGTGCTTGCGAAGCACGCCTCCGAGCTCGAGGGCGAGATCGACCTGAGCCGCGGTCTGGCGCTGCTGGCGCTTGCGGACTACGCGGCCGCAGACTCCGTCTTCGACCGCGCCGTCCTGACCGAGCATCCGCCCGAAATCAAGTCGCAGCTCGTGCTTGGCCGCGCCCGTGCGCGCGCGCACCTCGGTGCGCGCGAGGACGCGCTGCGCGACTTCGACACGATCGTGGCGCTCGGCGAGAAGGGGCGGATCTCGCCCGCGCTCGCGGACGAGGCGATCGCCGTGCTGAACGATCTCGCGCGTTCGGCGATCGGAGAGGACAAGTACGCCGACGCGATCGACTACGCCGAGCGCGCCGTGGCGCTTGGCGACCGCGGCGCTGCGGGCGCGATGGCCGAGCAGCTGCTCGGCGAATCGGCCTACGCGCAGGCGCAGCAGATGCGGGCATCCGAGACCGACCGCGCGGGTAGCGCGAGCGCGATCGAGCCGGGCGCGCGCGCCGAGATCAATCGCATGTTCCGACGGGCGGGCGAGCACTTCGCGGCCTTCCTGCGCACCGATCCGGCGAAGGAGATGCAGGCGATCACGCGCTCCGAGCTCCACTTCAGCGCTGGCGACAGCTTCGACTGCGCCGGCGAGCCCGCGGCGGCGCTCGCCCACTTCGAGAGTTCGCTCGGGATGCTGCCCGCCGGCGACAGCAAGCGCACCGAGCGCCTGCTGCGGATTGGCGACATTCATGCGCAGTCACGCGACTTCGAACGCGCGCGCGAGGCGTACGAGGGCGTCTACAAGATCACGAACAACGACCCGCGCGTGGCCATGCCGCTCGTGCGCGTCTATGTCGCGTCGGGCGACGAACCGCGCGCGCTGGCCGAGTTGCGCCGCATTCTCGAGGGCAACGCGGGCCTCGCGCCTGACAGCGAGCAGTATCGCGAGGCGCTGGACCTGACTGCGCGCCTGTCCTTCAAGCGAGGCGACTTCATCGCAAGCGCCGAGCGGCTGAACGAGCTCGTCGAGCGCGATCCATCGGACCCGGCCTTGGGCGAACGCCTGTTCCGCCTCGGCCAAAGCCTTCAGGAGGTCTCTCGCCTCGCGCTCGCGGAGTCGAAGTCCGACGCGCTGACCGCCGCGCGGCGCCAGCAGCTCGAGCGTGCTTCGGTCGACCGCGCGGTCGAGGCGCAGCGCGCCTACCAGCGCGCGATCGAGTCGTTCGAGTCCCGCGGGCGCGCGCTCGACGGTCTCGGACGCGACATGCTTCGGAACGCATATCTCCAGCGCGCGCACTGCGCGTTTGACCGCGGGCAGTTCAAGGAGGCGATCGACTTCTACGAGACCGTCGACCGCAAGTACCCCGAGGAGGCGGCGAGCGTACTTGCGCTGGTACAGATCGTGAACGCAGCCGACGCGCTCGAGGACCCGCAGCGCGCCGAGGCCGCGCATACGCGCGCCCTGCGCCGCATCGAGAGCCTGCCCGACGACGCGCTGCTTGGCGATGGCGGCGTGTTCAGCCGCGACGACTGGCGCAACTGGCTCAGGAACCACCCGCCCGGTTCGCGGCGCATCGCGGGCACGGGCGACGGAAAGGAGCCGAACCAGTGAGCGCACACGACGGACATTGCAGCGGATCGATGGGCGCGGGCCGCATGCGGCAGATCGCGGGATTCCGCCTTGCTTCGGCCCGCGCGATGCGCAGCCTCGTCGATGAGCAGCCGAAGGTCCTTGCGGCCATCGACTCCGCTGCGCGCGGCGAGATCGGGCAGGTCGAGGCCGAGGAGCTCCTCGGTGCGCACCTCGCGGCGCGCGAGGCGTGCATCGCCGCCATGCGCCAGCACGATGGCGAGTGGCGCGAGCTCGCGGGCGGGGTGGCCGCATGGAGCCCGTCGGATGCAGCGGAGATCTCGCAGGCGTCGAAGGATGTCCTCGCGATCCTGCGCGAGATCGAGAGCACCGATGTGCGCTTTGCCGCGGAACTCACCGCGCGCCGTGCGGGTGCGCGCGCCGAGATCGCGCGCGCCGACAGCGGCCGTGCCGCACAGCGCGCCTATGGCCACCAGCCACCGAGCGGCGACCAGCCGCGCTTCACCGATCGGAGCGCGTGAATGACCGCGGCAAGCAACCAGCCCGCCGACTTCACGGAGTTCATGCGCTCGTTCACCGAGGCGACCGCGCGGCTCCAGGAGACGCATGTCGCGCTCACTGCGCGCGTCGAGCGCCTGCAGGCCGAGCTCGCCGAGGCCAACGAGCGCCTGCGTCGGTCGCGTTCGCTCGCGGCGCTCGGCGAGATGGCCGCGGGAATCGCCCACGAGATCCGCAATCCGCTGGGCGCGATCGCGCTGAACGCAGAACTCTTGACGGACGATGTCGCCGACCGGCCCGAGGCCGCGGCGAGCGTCGACAAGATCCGCCGCGCCGCAGAGCGGCTCGACCGCATCGTGGGGGATGTGCTGAGCTTCGCGCGCGATACGCGCGTGCATGCAGCGCCGACGACCGCGCACGACATCCTCGAGATGGCGCTCTGCGACTGCGAGGCGGTGCTGTCGAAGGAAGGCGTTGCCGCCCACTGCGAGATCGAGGGCGCGTGCGGGCTGTCCGCCGATACGGCGCTGGTCGCGCAGGCCGTCGCGAACCTCGTCCGCAACGCGGTCGAGGCGATGCGCGGCTCGGAGGTGCGCGAGATCACGCTTTCCGCGCGCGAGGCGCGCCTGCGCACCGCCGACGGCACGCGCCGCGGCTTCGTCGTCCTCGCCGTCGAGGACACGGGCCCCGGGATTCCCGCCGAGGCGCGCGAGCGCATCTTCAATCCGTTCTTCACGACCCGCGAGGAAGGCACCGGCCTCGGCCTCGCGATCGTCCACCGCATCGTCGACGCGCACGGCGGCATGACCTCGTGCGGCGAGGCGACGCGCGCGCGCGCAGGCCGCCGCGGCGCACGGCTCGAGCTGTCGCTGCCGCTCGAGCCCGCGCGCATCGGCGCGGCCGACGGCGTGTCGCTCGGCGAGGCGGTGCGGCGGCGCATCAACGGTGGCTCAGGAAACACGACTGTTCACGCAACGGCTGGCTAAGGAGTATCAGCAATGGGCAAGATTCTCGTGGTCGATGACAAAGAACTCATGCGCGACAGCGTCGCGGCGATCCTGAGCCGCAAGGGCCACACGGTGATCACCGCGGCCGACGGCAGCGCCGCACTCGCGCGCATCGCCGACAAGCGGCCTGAATGCGTCGTCACCGACCTGCAGATGCCGGGCATGAACGGGCTCGAGCTCCTCGAGTCGATCCGCAGGATCGACGCCGAGCTGCCCGTCGTGTTCATGACGGCGTTCGGCTCGGTCGAGACCGCGGTCGAGGCGATGCGCAAGGGTGCGTTCGACTACGTGACCAAGCCGTTCTCGGGCGACGAGCTCGCGATCAGCACCGAGCGCGCGCTCGAGCATGCGCGCCTCCTGCGCGAGAACCAGGTGCTGCGCGCGACCGCCGCGCCGCAGACGCGCCGCGCGCAGAGCCATCGCATGATCGGCTCGGGCGCCGCGATGGAGGAGCTGCGCGGCAAGCTCATGCCGATCGCCTCGAGCCACGGCACCGTGCTCGTCACCGGCGAATCGGGAACCGGCAAGGAAGTCGCTGCGCGCTTCATCCACGAGCACAGCCCGCGCGCAGGCGGACCGTTCCTCGCCATCAACTGCGCCGCGCTTTCGGCTGCGCTCCTCGAGAGCGAGCTCTTCGGACACGAGAAGGGCGCGTTCACCGGCGCCGACCGGCTTCGCAAGGGCCGCTTCGAACTCGCCGACGGCGGAACGCTGCTCCTCGACGAGATCAGCGAGATCCCGCCGGAACTGCAGGCGAAGCTGCTGCGCGTCCTTCAGGAGAAGAGTTTTGAGCGCGTAGGATCGAGCATCGCTCAGAGGGCCGATGTGCGCATCATCGCGACCACGAACCGCGACCTCGCCCGCGAGGTCGACGCAGGACGCTTCCGCGGCGACCTCTACTTCCGCCTGAACGTGCTGCCGATCCGCATGCCGGCGCTGCGCGATCGCGCGAGCGACATCGCCGAGCTCTGC